>AATN01000032.1_pt1 | contig 35297 bp, 34 predicted proteins | sample 270648 | NCBI WGS metagenome assembly AATN01 (sample SAMN02954269, study PRJNA17659) | bioreactor sludge metagenome | biome: terrestrial; feature: bioreactor; material: sludge; isolation source: Enhanced Biological Phosphorus Removal (EBPR) bioreactor sludge | place: Australia: Brisbane, Queensland
GCGCCGACGTGGGCCGCGACCAGCCGGATGATTCGTTCGCCGTCGGCCTCGGACAGCTCCACACCCATCGGCGCGCGACCCGACGAAAGCCGGTCGATCCACAAGGTGCGATCCGGGTTGAGCATGATTTCCACCACGTCCGGGTCTTCCAGCGCGGCGGCGATCAGCGGCCCCATCGCCGTGCGCAGCATCAGGATGCGGCGATCCAGTGAAACGGCGGTGAAGGAAGGAACGGCGCTCATGACGCGCGCTCCTGCGCGTCGTCCATGCGTGCCGGGTCTGGATGCAGTTCTTCCACCACGTCCCGCACCAGACTGCGACCGCGCAGCAAATGCCGCCCGAGTTGTTCGACGAACTGCTCGAAGCGCGCCTTGCCCTGGGCGCGCGCTGCGTCCTGATGCGCTTCGGGCACGGGCGTGCTCACCGTGAGGAAGTAGCGGATGAACAGTGCCAGCGTTTCGATCTGGATGTTCTGGTCGCGTTCCATGCGCTCGGCGTGCCGCGACAGGCGATCCAGCCGCTTGGCAATCGCCGCCTCGCGCTGGTCGGCAGCATCAGGCGACAACCACGACGCCAAGGCGGCGGCGACGATGCTGGACTTGGATACGCCTTTCTTGGCGGCCAGCTCATCGAGCCGCTTGGCGTGCTCCGGCTGGATAAAGAGGTTCAGGCGGTAGTGGCTCATAGCTCGATTCCGTCGTTGGGGTCGAGGGAAGCCAGCCGGGCCGTGCGCTGCATGGTTGGGTCGAGCTGGCGAGGAAGGGGAAGCGGCAAGTCGTCGTCATCGAGCAGCCCAAGGTCGGCCGCAGGCGCGGCCAGCTCGGGGTCGTAGGCGGCGGTTTCGGAGAGTTCGGGCTGGCGACGCGGGCCGCCGTCATCGGCGCTGCCAAGGTCGCCAACGGTCTCCGCGACGAGAGATGCCGGCACCGCAGGAATTGCCAGCCCGCTCCAGTTATCGGCGCGGGCCGGCGGCGCGTCGGCGTACTGCCCGTCCGCCAGCGTGGGCGGCGGCAGCAAGCGATGCTTGAAATTGCTGTCCGCGTAGTAGCGCAGCTTCTTCGCCTTGATCGGCGCCACGCTGGACACCATCACCACCGCCTCGTCGGGCGGAAGCTGCATGACTTCGCCCGGCGTCAGCAGCGGGCGCGCGGTTTCCTGGCGCGACACCATCAGGTGGCCCAGCCACGGCGCCAGCCGGTGGCCCGCGTAGTTGCGCTGCGCGCGCAGCTCGGTGGCCGTGCCCAGCGTCTCGGAGATGCGTTTGGCGGTGCGTTCGTCGTTCGTGGCGAACGTCACACGCACATGGCAGTTGTCGAGGATAGAGTGGTTCTGCCCATACGCCTTGTCGATCTGGTTGAGCGATTGCGCGATGAGGAAGCTACGGATGCCGTAGCCCGCCATGAAGGCCAGCGCCGTCTCGAAGAAGTCCAGGCGCCCGAGCGCCGGGAACTCGTCGAGCATCAGCAGCAGCTTGTGGCGTCGCTCGATGCCGTCGGAGCCATCCAGCGATTCGGTGAGGCGCCGCCCGATCTGGTTGAGGATCAGGCGAATGAGCGGCTTCGTCCGCGAAATGTCCGAAGGCGGCACCACCAGATACAGCGACACCGGATGCTCGGCTGCGATCAGGTCGGCAATGCGCCAATCGCACCGCGACGTGACTTCGGCCACCGTGGGATCGCGGTACAGGCCCAGGAACGACATGGCCGTGGACAGCACGCCCGAGCGTTCGTTGTCCGACTTGTTGAGCACTTCGCGCGCCGCCGAAGCGACGACAGGATGCGGCCCATCGCCCAAGTGCGGCGTGGTCATCATCCGGTGCAGGGTCAGCTCGAACGGGCTGGCCGGGTCGGAGAGGAAGTTGGCGACGCCGCGCAGCGTCTTGTCCTCGCCCGCGTAGAGCACATGCAGGATGGCGCCGACCAACAGCGCGTGGCTGGTCTTTTCCCAATGGTTGCGCTTCTCCAGCGCGCCTTCGGGATCGACCAGAATGTCCGCGATGTTCTGCACGTCGCGCACTTCATACGCGCCGCGCCGCACCTCCAGCAGCGGGTTGTAGGCGGCCGACTTCGCATCGGTCGGGTTGAACAGCAGGCAATGCGAGAAGCGCGAACGCCAGCCTGCGGTGATCTGCCAGTTCTCGCCCTTGATGTCGTGGATGACGGCGGATGCAGGCCAGGAAAGCAGTGTCGGCACCACTAGGCCGACGCCTTTGCCGCTGCGCGTGGGCGCAAAGGTCAGGACGTGCTCCGGCCCCTCATGTCGCAGGTACTGGCGATCGTGCTGGCCGAGGAACACGCCGGCCGGTTGCGTGAGGCCGGCCTTGCGAATGTCATCCGCGTTCGCCCAGCGGGCCGAGCCGTAGGTCGTGACCAGGCGCGACTGGCGCGAGCGCCATATCGACATGCCGATGGCGACCACCACCGCCAGCAAGCCGCTGCCGCCCGCGATGGCGCCGCCGGTGTCGAACACGCGCGGCGCGTAGGCGTCGAAGACGAACCACCACTCGAACAGCCGCCACGGGTGATAGACCGGCGTACCGAAGAAATCGAACCAGGGCGAGCCAAGGCGTAGCTGATAGCCCAGGGCGGCGGCTGTCCATTGCGTGGCGCTCCACACCCCAGCGATCACGATGCCGAACACCACGGCAATCTGACCGAACAGCACGTTCGTTCCCTGCATCATCCAGCCTCCGATCGCAGCACAGGCATGTGCCGCCCTCGTGAGGATCAGTGCCGCTGGGCGTGCCGGTCAAAGACCGTTATCGGCATGTTGATGCCGCAAAAAGCATGGTTTCCGGCAGGGAAGAACTGGGGCGAAAGACCGCCACAACGGGCGCGCTGCTGCGCAGCGCGCAAAAAGGCGCAGGCACGCGCAGGTGCGTTGCGGCAAACCGACCATCAGAACTTCGGCGGTTCCTTCGGCGGCGTATAAGGCACCTTGCCGTCACCCAGGAAACGCCGGTTCGTCGCTTCGGCCACTCGGTTGCACAGCACGTCGCCCATCGTCGGACGATCCGTCTTGCACTGCTGGCGCAGTTCTCGCAAACGCACGGGGTCAGCAGCCAGTTGCTCCACGCTGGGCACGGCGGCGGGCTTGGACGGCTCAGACTTGCCGCAGGCGACCAGCAGAACTGCTAGCGACGACATAGCGATGATCTTGGATAGGTTCATGGCTTGAATCCTCCGAAGTGAAACGGGGCCAATGGCTAAGCGTCTCCCGGTACCAGGGCTTCGACCCGCTCGATAAAGCGGGCTAGCGCCTGCGACGGCTCGGCGTCGCGGCGCAGCAGATAGGTGGTGAGCATGGGCGACTTTCCCGCGAGCGGTCGGCCCACCACGCCCGGCTCGTGGCTGGAAGCGATGTGCGCGGCGCCTGCGAGCCCCAGCGCCAAGCCGGCCGACACGAAAGTCATCATCACGTCGAACGTGGCGACGTACTGTTCGATCAAGGGCTCCCGGTCCTGCTTGCGCAGGATGCGGTCGATCTGCTTGGCATGGCCTTCGCAAACTGCCGGGTCGCCCAGCACCAGGGGATGTTGCAGCACTTCATCCAGCGGTACCCGCCTGTGGGCCAGTAGTTCATGGCGCGCGGGCATGGCGACCATCAGCTCATCCTCCCAGGCGGGTTCGATGATGATGCCGTCGCCCACCTCGTCGGCCATCGAGAAGCCCGCGTCGTATAGATCGTCACGCAGGCCGCTGAGCTGCTGGGCCAGCGGCACCTCGAACAGGCGGATCTCGATCTCCGGGTCTTCCTCGCGGCAGCGGGCCAGCAGTGCCGGCAGGCGCGAGGGGCTGATGCCGTCGGACAGCGCCACGCGCAACCGGCCGTGAAAGCCATTGGCCGCTGCCTTCACGCTCTCACGCGCTTGGTCCAGCGCCAACAGCACGCGAGGCGCGTTCTCCATCAGCAGCTTGCCCGCAAGCGTCAGGCGCGTGCTGCGGCTGGTACGCACGAACAGTTGTGCGCCCAATTCTTCTTCCAATTCCCTGATGGCGCGCGACAGTGGTGACTGTTCGATATGCAGCCGCTCCGCAGCGCGGGCGAAGTGCAGCTCCTCAGCAACGGCCAGAAAGTACCGAAGGTGACGGAATTCCATGAGTCGATGTCCCTGTAAAGCTTGAAGGGGTCTGTCGTGGTGCCGTAACGGCGTTCATCGCTGTTCCTTTCAAGCGGTTACGCCCTCATGTGCGGGCTCTGCCGTGACATCCTCTTCTTGCTCGTCCGGGCGATGGGCCAGCCGATACAGAATCGGTAGCACCAGCAGCGTCAGCACGGTGGAAGACAAGATGCCTCCGATCACTACGGTAGCCAGGGGGCGTTGCACTTCCGCGCCTGTTCCCGTGGCAATCGCCATCGGGATGAAACCCAGCGACGCCACTAGGGCTGTCATCAGCACCGGCCGCAAGCGTGTCAGCGCGCCCTCGCGGATGGCTTCATCCAGCGGTGTTCCGTCCTCGCGCAACCCGCGGATGTAGGAAATCATCACTAGGCCATTGAGCACGGCCACACCTGACAGCGCGATGAAGCCCACGGCAGCGGAAATCGACAGAGGAATGTCGCGCAGCCACAGCGCCAAGATGCCGCCGGTCAGCGCGAACGGAATGCCAGTAAAGACCAGCAAGCCGTCCTTGACATTGCCGAACATGGCGAACAACAGCAGGAACACCAGCAGCAGCGACACCGGCACGACGATCTGCAAACGCTGCGTGGCTGATTGCAGATTCTCGAAAGTACCGCCCCAACTCGTCCAGTAGCCCGTGGGAATCTTGACCTGTGCCAGCGCCGCCTCGGCGTCGGCCACGAATGAGCCCACGTCACGGCCGCGCACGTTGGCGCTCACCACGATGCGGCGCTTGCCGTTTTCGCGGCTGACCTGGTTGGGGCCGGGTGCCAGCTCGAAGCTCGCCACCTCGGCCAATTGGATGAAGTTCGTCCGTCCTTCGGCACTGCCGGTCCCACCCGTTCCGCGCGGCAGCGGAATCGGCAGGCGCTTCATGCTGTCCAGGTCGTTGCGCAAGGACTCCGGCAGGCGAACCAGGATGTCGAAGCGGCGGTCGCCCTCGAACAGGGTGCCAGCCTCACGCCCGCCGATGGCGGTGGCCACGGCATCTTGGATGTCGGCCACGTTAAGCCCATAGCGCGAGGCTTTTTGGCGGTCGATATTCACGGTCAGCATGGGCAAACCGGTGGTTTGCTCCACCTTGACCTCGGACGCGCCGGGAATCTTCTGCAACATGGACGAGATCTCTTCACCCGTCTTATTCAGGACATCCATGTCGTCGCCAAAAATCTTCACCGCCACATCGCTGCGAACCCCTGAAATGAGTTCGTTGAAGCGCAATTGGATAGGCTGCGAGAACTCGTAGTTGTTGCCCGGCACCTTGCCCACGACATCCTGAATGGCCGCCAGCAATTCGTCGCGCGACTTGCGCGGCTCCGGCCACTCGGACACCGGCTTGAGCATGATGTAGCCGTCGGAAATGTTCGGCGGCATGGGGTCGGACGCGATTTCAGCCGTGCCGGTGCGCGCGAAAATGCGGTCGATCTCGGGGAACTTAGCCTTCAGCGTCGCTTCCAGGCGCTGCTGCATCGCGACCGATTGCGATAGGCTGGTGCCAGGAATGCGCAGGGCCTGGATGGCGAAATCGCCTTCGTTCAGGCTGGGCACGAACTCGCTGCCCATACGGGTGGCGATCAGGCCGCACAGCACCACTGCCACGGCGGCTGCCGCGAGCACCACCGCTTTAGCCGTCATCACGCGATCCAGCAGCGGGCCATACCAGCGCTTGGCCTGCACGACCAGGAAGTTCTCTGTCTCGCTGACCCGGTGGCCGATGAATAGGGCGACCGCTGCCGGAATGAAAGTCACCGACAGGATCATGGCCCCCACCAGCGCGGCCACCACCGTGAACGCCATCGGGTGGAACATCTTCCCTTCCACCCCCGTCAGGGCGAAGATGGGCAGGTAGACCACCATGATGATGAGTTGCCCGAACAGCAGCGCGCGGCGTGATTCCTTCGATGCCAGGAACACCTCGTGAAAGCGTTCCGCCCGCGTCAACGGTCTGCCGTAGTGCGCCTGTGCATGGGCCAAGCGTCGCACGCAGTTCTCGACGATCACCACCGCTCCGTCGATGATGATGCCGAAGTCCAGCGCCCCGAGGCTCATCAGGTTGGCGCTCACCTTGTAATGCACCATGCCAGTGAAGGTGAACAGCATCGACAAGGGAATCACCGTCGCCGTGATGATGGCCGCGCGGATATTGCCCAGGAACAGGAACAGGATCACGATCACCAGGATCGCGCCTTCCAGCAGATTCTTCTTCACCGTGGCGATGGCCTTGTCCACCAGCACAGTGCGGTCGTAGACCGTCACCGCATGCACGCCCTCGGGCAAGCTGCGGTTGATCTCCACCATCTTCTTGTCCACGGCCTGCGAAACCGTACGGCTGTTCTGGCCGATGAGCATGAACACAGTGCCCAGCACCACCTCGCGGCCGTTGTCCGTGGCCGCGCCGGTGCGCAGTTCACGCCCCAGCCCCACGTCCGCCACGTCACGCACCCGTATCGGCACACCGCCCGCACTGCTGAGGATAACGTTGCCAATGTCCTCCAGGGTCTTGACTTGCCCAGGCGCACGGATCAGGTACTGTTCGCCGCGCTTCTCGATATAGCCCGCACCCACGTTGCCGTTGTTGCGATCCAGTGCCGTCACGATGTCTTGCAGGGTAACGCCGAGCGAAGCCAAGCGAGCGGGTATAGGTGCGATCTGATACTCCTTGGCATAACCGCCAATCGAGTTGATTTCAGTCACACCGGGCACGTTGCGCAACTGCGGCTTGATGATCCAATCCTGAATCTCGCGCAGGTCTGTTGCCGTGTAGGGCATGCCGTCGGGTTTCTTCGCACCGTCCTTCGCCTCGACCGTCCACAGGTAAATCTCCCCCAGGCCGGTGGAGATCGGCCCCAGCGCAGGTGTGATGCCGACCGGCAATTTATCCCGTGCTTCCTGGATGCGCTCATTGACCAACTGGCGCGCAAAGTAAATGTCGGTGCCGTCCTTGAAGATCACGGTCACTTGCGAGAGGCCATAGCGCGAAAGAGAGCGGGTTTGCTCCAGGTTGGGCAGGCCCGCCATCACGGTTTCAATGGGGTAGGTCACCCGTTGCTCGGTCTCCAACGGTGAATAGCCCGGCGCCTGGGTATTGATCTGCACTTGGACGTTGGTGATGTCCGGCACGGCGTCGATGGGCAACTTCTGGTAGCTGAACACGCCGACGGCGGCCATGCCAATGGCAGCTAACAGCACTAGCCATCGGTGCTCGATGGCCGCGCGAATAAGTTTTTCAAACATGGGCGTAGCTCCGGCATCAATGGGTGTGCTCGGCAGAGGCTTTGCCGAGTTCAGACTTCACGACGAAACTGCCTGCGGCCGCATATGCCGCACCTGCTTGAAGACCTTGCAGTACCTCGACCCGCTTGCCATCGCTGCGGCCCAACTGCACAGGCTGGGCCACAAAGCCGTCCTTCACCTTGACGAAAACGACCGGCTTGTCCCCCACGCTCTGAATAGCGTCGCTAGCCACGCTGACTGTCACGGCGGTTTCGGACGCAATCACTTCCACATTGACGAACAGGCCGGGACGCCACGCGCCCTGGGGATTGGCCAAGACCACACGAGCCTTGGCCATGCGGGTTTGTTCGCCGATCAGCGCACCCACGAAAGTGATGGTCCCTTGCGCGCTGGCATCGAATGCCGTGGCTTTGATGCTGACCTTTTCACCCACTCTGACCAGCGGCAAATCCTTGGCGGGCACGTTGATCTCTGCCCAGACCTGGCCCAGGTCGGACACCGTGAACACGGCGGCGTCTTCCTTGACGGCCTCGCCCAGGCTGAGGTGCTTTTCAATCACCATGCCATCGAAGGGCGCACGCAGCTCGAAGCGGTTCAGCCCGCCCGAGGAACCTGGGGCCAAGCCCACGGCCGACAGCTTCTGCTGCGCGTTGGCTACGGCGACCTGCGCCTCGTTCAGCGCCTGGCCGGCTTGCAGGTAGTCCTGCTCGGCGGAAATCTTCTGTTCCCACAGCCGCTTCTCGCGTTCAAAAGTTGTCTGGGCCAAGGCCAGCCGCTTTTGCGCCGTCTGCAACTCGCTGCGCTGCTCGGATGCGGCAGGGCTGGCGATAACGGCGAGCACCTGCCCCTTCTTGACCGTTTGCCCCAAACTGGCCTGCACACTTTCGACAACACCCGCAATGCGCGGAACAACGTGCGAGGTGCGGTCTTCATTCAGCCTAATCTCACCCGGCAATTGCAGGGCAGACTTGATGCTTGCAGCCCCTGCGGTGTCAATGCCGATGGATGCAGCCTTGATTTGCGCATCGCTGAGTTCGACTTTTCCTTCCTCCTGGCTGAAGCTGAACGTGAAAGGCGCGTTGGCCGTCTGAGCCACGATGCTGATCTCGAACGCATGAGGTTCCGGGACAATCTCTCGACTCAACAGGCTGTCCTTGTCGGGAGTGAAGTTGAGCGCCTGCTTTTCCCCAGTCAGGCGTGTAACGGTAGCGCTAACCTTGGCGGCGCTGCTGGCTAGCGCCTTTTCCCTTTCGTAGAGCCAGATTCGCAGGCGTGGTTCGCCGCCGTCCTCAGCGAGTAAGGCTTCCAATCCGAAGTCCCCTTCTTTGAACAGCTTGCCGCCATGCGGCCCCTTGCTTGACCCCTCGTGGTGCTCGCCGTCCGCATGGCCTTTGTCGTCCTCGTGGGAGTCTGCGCCCGTCTTGCCATGATGCTCACCATCACTGTGGGCCTTGGCTTCCACGTGGCTGCCGTGACCCTCACCCTCAGCGCTCTTATCCGTCTTGCCGCCGAGAATGGCGCTGCCCAGTCCTATGCCCACTGCGGCGATCACGGCGATGGCAAACCACTGCTTCTTGCTGACGTTCAGTTTGTTCGTTTCGGGTTTCATGTTCATTCCTTGTTTGCAGGCAGGGTGGTCGTGGATTCGGATGCGCCGATCACGCGATCCATGTCCGCCGCCGCGCGGTGCGCATCGGCGAGCGCCTTGAGGTATTGGGACTTGGCGGCAAAGTAGGTGCGTTGCGCGTCCAGCACTTCCAGAAAGTTGAACTTGCCGTAACCAAAGCCCACGGTGGCCGCGTCATAGGCGCTCTTGGCCCCTGGCAGCACCTCTCGCTGCAATACGTCGATCTCGCCGCGAACCGACGCCAGCCGCTCGCGGGCTTGCAACACCTCTGTGCTGAGGCGCAGATTCAACGCCTGAAGTTCATCCCTCGCCTTGTCTTCACGCTTCAACGCTTCCAGCAGATTGCCCTGATTGCGGTCGAACAAAGGCAGCGGCACGGAAATGCCGAGCATTAACTGATTGCGCGCTAACTCGTTCGGACGCTTCACGCCCAGGCTGACCGTGACATCGGGCGTCTGCTTGCTGCGCTCCACGTCGGCCAGCGACCGGCGACGTTCGATCTCCAACTGCGCCCGGCGCAGTGCCGAAGAGGCCGACAGGCGCTGCTGGATGTCATCCAGCGAAGGGACGTTGGGAAGATCATCCACGCTGCCCGCTACCTGGGTGAAACGCGGCGGGTTGGCCCCGAGCAAACTAGCCAGCCGCGCGCGGGCACTGCGTTGTTCGCTCTGCGCCTGTGCCAGTTCAACCCGCACGCCGGCTTCGGCCACCCGAGCCTTGGTTTCTTCGACCGGGGACACCTTGCCCGCCGTCACGCGCTTGGCAACGGCATCCGTCGCTTGCCTGGCCAGGTCAACGCTGTCCTGGGCTAAGGCCGTGCGATCCTGGGTGGCCAGCGCCTCAAAGAAGGCGGCAACCACAGCGGCGCGAATTTCGACGCGCCGCGTGTTCAGTTCTTCAACTGCGACGTCACGCCCTCGCTCTGCCGCGGCAATGCGGGCAGCGCGCTTGCCCCCCAGCTCGATGGGCAGATTGATCTGGACGCTTTGCGTGCGGGTTGGCGTGCGTTGGTCTTCGAGCGAGTACGCCAGCTCGGGATTAGGACGTACTCGTCCCTGAATTACCTGGCCCTCCACGGCCTCGATCTCCCGTTGGGCGACAGTCAGGTCAAGATTCGCCTCCAAAGCCAGCGCGACGGCCTTTTGCAGGGTCAGGGGCGTTGCTGCTTCAATCTGCTCTACGCCGTTGGCGCTCTGCCCAAGAGCTGGTGCCGTCGGCAATAACTGAGCGAAAGCCGTCCCCGTCATGAGCGCAAGGAGCAAGCCTGCCGCAACCGCCCTCGCGTTGTAATTGTGAATATCCTTCAGCATCCGATTCTCCAGTGATTTGAAATACACAAGGGAATCGGCGGGGGGCAATCCAGATGATCGCCAGCAACGTCATCACATCAGCCGCGCGAAGCCGGCTGGATACCGTAGCGCGCCATGCGCGACGGCAGGGGTGAGGACGAAGGGAAAGGAACGCGCTCCCCGCCGATCAGGCGAGGACACGCCACTGAGGGCGCTCTAAACGTTCAGGTGGAGGCGCAGCAAGGTGCTCCGGGGGATACCCCGTAACCAGGGACGGGCTGACTGGCGACGCCAGCTTCACATCCCCTGACAAGACCGAGAAGCACCCGGCATGACAGGACGCGCAATCAGGATCGCCACCCAGGGTCTTGGCCGGATCAGGGCTGGCATCCTTGCCGTCGGCCGCCTTGTGCTGATGCGCATGGTGGCCGAAGTGCTTGGCCGCAGCTCCGGTTTCATGCTGGCAATAACTGGCCACTGCCGCCCAACTGAATTGAAGCGGCAAGAACACCAGCAAGACGAGGGCCAGCCATTTGCGCATAGGGGTAACAGTGTAGCAGCTACAGGCTTTACTTTGCCACTCCTCGCTGCTTGGGTTTTCTCAGAGCCCCGTGCGCGTAGCGTGCCTCCTCTCAGGTTCATCCTGCATCAAATCAGAGCCGCTTCGATATTCGGCGAGTTGTGGCCGCTTTGACGACTGGGGCGACACGAGGGGGCGCCACAGCGCAGGGTACGGGCAGCAGCAGGTCAACCGCCGGAGTACATTTCGAGCCGCGCACGTCGAGCTTCTGGTGATTCGCTGCGCATCTCATCGAGAACCTGCTGGCGCGTCTTCGGCGCTTCGGAACTCTTGATGGGCAACGGTGCTCCACGTTGCAGTATCGCCAGCGTACCGTCCTTACGGGCGGCCTCGACTTCGGCCATCACCTGGGCGCGTGTCTTGGTACTCTGGAAGTGATCCGGGTGGTACGTGAAGCCCTCCTCGGTGGGGGCCGGGTGCCACATCGAACTGGCCTGGGCCGTCAGGGGGAGTGCCGTAGCCAGGATGATCGCCTTCAAGGCAGCAAGATGGGTCAGTTTCATTTCATGGTCCTTTCCATTGCTAAGTGCAGATAATCGATATGCCCGAAGCCATGAGGACAATGTAAGAACCGGCACAGAACGGGAGTAAAACGTGCAGATGACAATTTGGACAGGTTGCGAGAGGCCGCAGCGGGAACGCTGCGCATGAAGCTGCTGATCGTTGAAGACGAAGCCAAGCTCGCGGACTATCTTCGCAAGGGTCTCTCTGAAGAGGGCTATGTGATCGATGTGGCTGCCAACGGCATTGATGGCCTCCACATGGCCTCCCACGGCCACTACGACCTGATCGTCCTCGACACCATGCTGCCGGGCATTGATGGCTTCGGCTTGCTGGCCGCGCTGCGGCAGAGCAAGCAGACGCCGGTGATCATGTTGACGGCCCGCCATCGCATCGAGGATCGCGTACGCGGACTGAAGGCGGGAGCGGACGACTACCTCGTTAAGCCGTTCGCCTTTTCCGAACTGGTGGCACGCATTGAGGTGCTGCTGCGCCGCGCTGCTGGTACTGCACCCGCGCCTGATGCGCTGGTGCTGTGCCTTGGGGACTTGCAAGTGGACCTGGCGAGGCGGCGCGCTACTCGGGCCGGCCAGCGCATCGACCTGTCCGCAAAGGAGTTCCAACTGCTGACGCTGCTCTTGCGCCGCAAGGGCGAGGTTCTGTCACGTACTGAAATCGCGGAGCAAGTATGGGACGTGAACTTCGATCACGGTACCAACGTGATCGACGTCGCTGTGCGTCGCCTTCGGAGCAAGCTCGACCTGCCCTTCGAGCGCCCACTGCTGCACACCGTCCGTGGCATGGGCTACGTACTCGAAGATCGGCAACCGTGAGACCCAGGCGTGCCGGATCGCTGGGGCGGCGGCTTGCCCGCTGGCTCGCACTTCTCACCCTGGTCGGGCTGGCCTTGACCTGTCTGGGCATTTACACCGTCACCGCACTGAGCTTCAAAGAGCGGCAGATGGACACGCTGCGGCAACAGCAGATCCAGGTGAACCATCTCATTGCTGAGGCAGCAGGGTTGGGAAGCGGTACGCTTGCACACAAGCTTGACGATGGCATGGTCGGCCGACAGGACATGAAATTGATCCTGACCCGTGCCGACGGCAGCGTCATCTATGCCAGCGCCGGCATTCCAGTGCATCACCGCGTGATCGACATGCGATTCGAGGCTACGACCGGCACTCCCCCCATCCAGGCGGTGCTGAGTCTTGATGTCAGCGAGGACGATCGTGTGCTAGAGCGTCTAGCCCGCACGCTCGTCGCCGCCGCACTCGCTGGCGCAGTGGTGATTGCTGTTGGCGGATTTACGCTGGTGCAGATCGGGCTGCGTCCAGTGCGCGACCTCTCGGCTCAGATCCAGGCGCTGGAGGCCGATACTCTGCACCGGCTTCTGGATGGCTCCGCTCAACCCGACGAACTGGCTCCGCTGGTGGCCCACGTCAACGAATTGCTGAAGCGTCTGCACAAAGCCTACGAACAACTGGAAGCCTTCAATGCTGACGTTGCGCATGAACTGTTCACGCCGTTGGCGACGTTGATGGGGGGCACCGAAGTCGCTTTGCGCAAAGCACGCGATGCCGACACGCTGCGGGATGTGTTGGGCTCGCACCTCGAAGATATCCAGCGCATGTCGATGATCGTGCAGGACATGCTCTTCTTGTCGCAAGCCGACCGAGGAGCTGAAGCCCGCCGCGAGCATGTCGCCAGTCTGGCCGGCGTTGCGCGCGCGGTGGTGGAATTGCACGAGGCGGCCATTGAGGAAGCCGGGCTGAAAGTTCGTATCAATGGTGATGCCACTGGCTTGGCCGACGTGCGCCTATTGCAGCGCGCATTGTCCAACCTGATCGGCAACGCAACCCGGCACGCGCATCCGCACAGCACCGTTGTCGTGCAAATCGACCGACTGGATGGTGAGATCGCCCTGCGGGTGATGAACGAAGGGCCGACGATCTCAGCCGAGCATTTGCCCAATCTGTTCAACCGCTTCTACCGGGCAGATGCAGCGCGGTCGGATGCCGCCCGCAATCATGGACTGGGCTTGGCCATCGTGGCCGCCATCGCCCGCATGCACGGAGGGCGGACTATGGTCGATTCGAGCAACGGCGTCACATCTATCGGGCTCGCGGTGCCTACCCCGAACACGCAATAGTTCAACGGGTCGCGCCCTACCAACAGGCTGGCCTACTAGCCAATTACTTCTTCTAGCAGGAGAAGCGCCAGAAAGCCGACAAAGAACATCGCCGTCACCCAGGGACGATCTGGCGTTTCGTGCGCTTCGACCAACAGTTCTTCGGTCACGAGGTAGAGCAACGCAATCAGACCAAACGCGAAGAAGCCAGTCAGAAGAGGGTTGGGCAACAGCGCCACCGGCGCTCCAAGCAAGGCCCCGATCGGCAGCAAGAGCACGAGCGCGGACGTAATCCAAATGACCTTGGCACGAGAACGAACGCTCTCGCCGAGTTCCGTCGCCACCGTCAATCCCAGGAACAGAACCTCAATGGTCAGGGCGATGGTCAGAAGCAAGCCGACCTTTGGGCCAGCCGCAAACCCGATACCAAGCACCAAGCCATCAATCAGGATGTCGATGCCGATCACGGTCAGGAGACCGGCTGGCCCCTTCGCCAATGCTTCCAGATGCTTCACCAGCAGCATGGTGGCGACGCCGATTCCGCCGCCGATCATCGTCGCCAAAGGTGAGGCGCGGTGCATGATGTCGGGCAAAATTTCGCCGGCCGCCGCCGCGAACACGACGCCAGCGGCAAAGTGCTGAATCGCACTGACCAGTGTTGGCCCCGGCCGCACGTTCACCGCGACCGTAGCTCCGATGATGGCGGCCGCTGCCGGAATCAAGGTGTAGATCCAGGCCGAGATCACCATGATTCAAGTTACTGCGTTGCCGCACTGAGCGCAGAATTTCGCGCCGATGGGAATGACGCTACTGCACTTCTTACACGATGCTGGCACCAGCGATGTCCCGCACTGGCCGCAAAAGCGGGAGCCTTGCGGATTGATCGTTTTGCATTGCGGGCATGGGATGCCACTGGCCGAAGGCGTTGGATTGCGCCCCCAATCATGACCGCTGGAGCTGCCGCGGCCGTGGCTATTGCCATGCCCGTGGGAACTGCCATGCCCTCCGCTGTCTCCGCCAAAAATTCGACCTAAGATTCCCATTTTCAAACTCCGTATTCCGTTTTATCGACCCGCCCGCTGTCTGAGCAGCCTCAGTCCGTTGAAGACCACCAGCAAGCTCGCCCCCATGTCGGCGAACACGGCCATCCACATGGAGGCATCGTCGAAGACGGCCAGCAACAGGAAAACCGCCTTGATGCCCAGCGCGAGCACGATGTTCTGCCACAGCACGGCGTGGGTGCGCTTGGACAGTCGGATCGTTTCGGGTAGTCGGCGCAGGTCGTCATTCATGACCACCACATCGGCAGCCTCCATCGCGGTGTGGGTGCCAGCGCCGCCCATAGCGAAGCCGATGTCAGCCTTCGCCAGCGCGGGGGCGTCGTTGATGCCGTCGCCGGTCATCGCCGTGACGCCCAAGCGCTGCTGAAGCTCTCCGATGGCCTGCAACTTGTCCTCGGGCAGCAGGTTGCCACGCACCTCGGCGATGCCCGCCTGGGTGCCGACGGTTTGCGCCGTCGCCAGGTTATCGCCCGTCAACATCACCGGCGTCACGCCCAATGCCTTCAGGTCGGCCACGGCCTGCGCGGATGAGGATTTAATGGTGTCGGCTACTGCACAGATGGCCATGACCCGTTCGCTGCTGGCCAACAACGTGACGGTGCGGCCAGCTTGCTCATGCACTGCAAGGCGGGCTTCGAGGTCAGCCGAACACTGCCCGCGCTCTTCAATCCAGCGGTGGTTAGCCAGCACATAGGTATGGCCGTCGATCACCCCCTGCACGCCGCGCCCGGCAACAGCCTGAAACTCATCCACTTCTTGCGTGGCGGACGACACGCCGTCCGCAATGGCCTTGGACACTGGATGATCCGACCGCGCTGCGAGGCTCTTGGCCAACCCCTCCAGGGCTTGCTGGCCGAGTCCTGTGTCCACGGGCTCGAAAGCCACCAGCTTGGGCTTGCCTTCGGTGATGGTGCCGGTCTTGTCCAGCGCCACGGCCTTGATCTTGCGCGCCTCTTCCAGGTACACACCACCTTTGATCAGGATGCCTCGCCGCGCCCCAGCGGCCAAACCGCTGACGACGGTGACGGGCGTGGAAATCACCAAGGCGCAAGGGCAGGCGATGACCAGCAGCACCAGGGCCTTGTAGGCGGCCTGCGTCCAGGTCAGCCCCATGAGCCAGGGCGCCAACAACGCAACGGCAACGGCCAGGACGAACACCGCAGGCGTGTAGACGGCGGCGAAGCGATCCACGAAACGCTGCGTGGGCGCACGGGAAGACTGGGCCTGCTCAACGGCGTGGATGATCCGCGCCAGCGTGCTGTCGGACGCGGGGGCCGTGACACGGATTTCCAACGCCGCAGCCTGATTGATGGTGCCGGCGAAGACTTCATCGCCGGGGCTCTTGTCCACCGGCAAGCTTTCGCCGGTCACGGGGGACTGGTCAATAGCGCTCTGACCTAGGCTCACGATGCCATCCAGCGGAACGCGCTCGCCGGGGCGAATACGCACGGTCGTGCCCACGGTGACTTCCTTGACTCCCATGCGCACCCAATTGCCATCGTCTTGACGCACTTCAGCTTGCTCCGGCGCGAGCGCCAGCAGGCTCTTGATGGCGCCGCGCGCCCGATCCACGGCGCGGGCCTCAATGGCTTCCGCAATCGCATACAGGGCCATCACCATCGCCGCTTCGGGCCACTGGCCGATCAGGAAAGCGCCGGTCACGGCCACGGTCATCAGGGCATTGATGTTCAAGCGGCCCTGCCGCAGTGCAGCCAGCCCTTTGCCGTAAACCGAGAAACCCGACAGCGCGATGGCCGCCGCGGCCAGCGCCATTCCCAGCGCCTTGACAGGTACGCTGTCTGGAAAGGCGAATGCCAAGCCCTCGGCCGCCACAGCCAACCCAAGGGCGCCCAGCGATTTGCCCCATCTCGTCCAGAAGCCCGTTGGCGAGGCAACCGCAGCAGCCGACGAGCCTGTGTCGCCAAGAGGTTCCGGCTTGAAGCCTGCCTTGCGGATTGCGTCCAGCGCCTGCTGCAAGACAGGATCATCGGCGGCAATGGCCAACTCGCGTTCGCCCAGATTGAATTGCAGGCTACGAATTCCCGCCATGCCGTCCAACGCCCGGCGGATTTCCGACTCCTCCGAGGCACAGTCCATATTCGCAATGCGGAAGCGCTGGACATTCTTCGCGCCGAGGGGTTCTGGCTTGAAACCCGCTTTGCGGATCGCTTCCAGGGCCTGGGGCAGCGCGTGGTCATCGGCGGCAATGGCAAGCTCTCGATCCCCCAGGTTGAATCGCAGGCTGCGAATCCCCGCCATGCCTTCCAGCGCCCGGCGGATTTCCGACTCCTCCGAGGCACAGTCCATGTTCGCTATGCGAAAGCGTTGCGGCTCGATAGTCGTTCCATCAGACGCTGTTGGCTCGGGCACCGCAGGCACTGTTGCACAGCCACTCCCGCAGCAGGCAGGGTCAGCGTGTTGGCGTTGGCGGGCAGAGTTCATGAAATTCTCCTTTTCAGGCAAATTGGAAACCCTGTACCCACTACAGAGTCAAGCGCCTACAATGAGCCTTGGAGAAAAAACCCGCGACCGCTCAAGATGAAGCTATGAAAATCGGCGAACTGGCTAAGGCCGCACATACCCAGGTAGAGACGATCCGGTACTACGAGCGTGAAGGCTTGCTACCAGAAACGGCCCGTACAGATGGCAACTACCGCATGTACGCAGAAGAACACGTTGACCGACTGTCCTTCATCCGGCACTGCCGGGGTTTGGACATGACACTGGATGAAATCCGGGTTCTATTGCGCTTCAAGGATGCTCCGCACGAGAACTGCGCCCAGGTGAATGACCTGCTCGACGAGCACATAGACCATGTGGCTACTCGCATCAAGGAATTGAAAGCGCTGGAACGACAACTCAAGACCTTGCGGGAAAGCTGCCGGGAATCCCAGCAGGCCAGTCAGTGCGGCATCTTGACCGAACTGTCCTCAGCATCGCGCCAGGTGCACGAGCCAGCAACGCGCAGGGGTCATGTTCATGGGGCGCATAGCCTCAAGTGACTAGCTCAAAGAAACTCCAAGCCGACGCCCGATTTCCCATGAGGCCGCTCCGCCACGCACCGTCGCCGCAAGCTGCTGCCCCAGTCGCTGCTCGATCGCTGGCTTCCACGGCACCAAGCTGAACCCCATGCCGTCGTCCAGCATCGCGTACCGTCCGCTGGCGAGCATCACGCTCCGGCGGTAGATGCCAGCCACGCGCTGCCCGTCCGCCGTCGGGCGGTGTTCCAAGCCAGTTTCCGCAGCGATGTCCTTGGCGACCTGCGCCAGTTCTCGATTGCGCAGCGTGCCCAGCAGGTTGCGCGCCAGGATCACGCGCTGCCCGCGCCGCTCGGCCAGTCCCTGTTCGGCCAGGAAGTCGGCGCGCTGCTGCATCGCCTGTTTGGTCTCGCTGCCAAAACCCAGGTCACCCAGCCCCGAGCCGCCGCCGATCAACTGCTGGTCGAGCCAGGTGGCCCCGATCACGCGGGCCTGCCGCTCGATGGGCAAGTGCGATTTCAGTTCTGCCGCCACGCCGCCCAGGCGCTGCGCGTCGTACTGGCGGCCACGCTCGGGCAGGTCGTCCGGCACCTTCCATAGCCCCTCGGCCACACGTTCCACGATGCCTGCCCGGCGCAAGGCTTCCAGTCGGCGGACGTGGGTGGCTACCACCTCTTGCGGATCACGGCCCGGTACGGCCTGACCCTGGGCGATCGCAAGGTGATGGTCGGTGCGGTACAGGCCATCGCTCGCCAACGCGGCGATGTTGCGGTCGGCCGCGCGCACGTCGGCCGATCCCTTCACCTCCACCACGGCGCCCATGGGATAAGTTCGCCAGCTCGTCGCGGGCGTTGAGCGCGACGTAGTGGGCCTTGGCCGTCCACGCCGTCGATGACCAGATAGCCCCGGTCGTGCAGCTCGTCGGCCAGCCCCTTCGCGACCACGCGACCGAGAATGGTTCGGCCATCGTCTCCCGGCTCGAACACCGCCAGCTCGCGGGGCTCGCCGCGCATGGCCCGCTGCATGGTGCGGATGATGTCGCCACGCTCGCCCAGGGCGCGCAGCGTCTTTTCGGCATCGGAATGGACAGCCCAGGTGCCGGGCTGCATCTCGTCGGCCAGACCCAGGCGCTGCAAGCGTTGCAGCCGGCCGATCAGCAGCAGGCGCTGGCGTTGCAGCCGCGGTTCGTTGAACCGTTCGATCTGCACTCGGACATCCTCGCCGGCTTCGCGTTGCAGCGTGCGATCCAGGCTTGTCCATCGCTCCTGCTCTACCTCGCGCTGCAAGGTCTGCTGGATCTCCAGCTCGGTGCGTGGCCCCAGCCATTCGGTCGCCAGTTCAGCGGCGCGATGGCGGAAGCCATCGGCGATATAGTCGCCAGCGATGATGAGGTCTTTGCCGGTGTCGTCGCGCCCGCGCACGACGATGTGCGTGTGCGGGTTGTCGGTGTTCCAGTGGTTGACGGCCACCCAATCAAGGCCGGTGCCCAGGTCGGCTTCCATGCGGCCCATCAGGTGCCGCGTGTAGGTGCGCAGGTCTTCCAGCTCGGCGCCGTCCTCGGGCGAGAGGATGAAGCGGAAATGGTGCCGGTCATCGGCGCAGCGTTCCTTGAAGGCGTCGAGGTCGGCGGCATCGGTCTGCGGCCCGTAGGCTTGGCCCGGCTCGCCATCGCGGCCCACGCCATCGCGCTCGATGTAGCGCAGGTGCTTGGCGAGCGACTGCGGGCTGACCTGGCGCTGGTTGACCAGCAGGATCTTGATGGTCACGCGCCGCGACATGGGCGTCAGCTTCGCCCCGGCGAAGCGCGCCGCCGTGTGGCCGCGCCCCAGGCGCGAGCCGGGCCGCTGGCCAGTGCCCCTCCCGGTGCCCCCAGCCGTCCCAAGACGGCGCACTGAGGATTTGCCGCTGCTGGCCTTGCCTGCCTGCTTGAGCACCTTGGAGACAAAGCACTGGCCCCGGTTCTTCGGGGCGCCGGGACGCACCCGAAAATCGTCGTCGCGGCGGTCGGTCATGGCCGCGCTCCCTGCAAGCTATGGCGTGTCCGGTCGTGCGAAGCACGCGGACATGCCTGCATCGGCGCGGGCCTCGCGCCCCACGCGGCACGGCGGCGTAGCCGCTGCGTGCCGCGCCACCCCCACGTGCAGACTGGCTTTGCGGGCCGACAGGTGCCGCACCCTTTTGTCTTGCCTTCCGCCTTTGCCCCTCGCCGGCGCTCCGGGCAGCGGCGGCCCGGCGGCGCTGCGCGAGCAGCCAGCGCGCCGGCGAACGCGCGAACAAGCGCGATGAGGGCCGCAGGCCGGGCGCGTTCGAGGCAAGACGCCTGCACATGGGACGGCTGCGCCGGAGGCAGCGTGAAGTGCGGTAAGAATGCACCCGCACTGCACGCGCGACGACACGCCGACGAACAGCAGAACGTCACGCCCGATGGCACGACAAGATGCACGGCAACGTGCAGCGAGTCGGCGGCCATCATGGGCGGGACTCCAGCCAGACCGGATGCGCGACGCCGATCACGGCAGATGCGCTGACCGGCCCGAAATACCGGCCGTCGAACGACGCCGGGTTGGTCACACTCAAGAGGAACAGTTCCCCGGCTTCGAGGCGACGGCATTGCTGCCAGGATGGCAGCGGCCGGCCCCAGCGGTCAGCGGGCAGCACGGCGGCCGAAGGCACGCCGTCGATGCGGACGACGCGGCCAGTGATGCACACCTCCTGCGGCGCGACGGCGCCCACGCGCTTGAGCAGCGGCACGCGCGCCGGCAGGTAGCCGCGCTGCGCGGCCAGCGCGGCGGCGTCTGGCGGAAGTGTGGTCAGGACGATGCTGCCCACGGACAAGGGACGTGGCAGCGAGCCGGTGCCGTGGCCCAGCGGATCGACGCGATACCAGCCGACCGCCACGCTGTCGGACGGGTTGTAGATCAGGCGCGGCAGCGGATGCACGAAGGACGCCCAGGCCAGCGCAGCCAGGCCGCAGGCGGACAGGCCCGCCAGCACGAGGCGAGCGCGCAGGCGCGAGCGAGGACGCGGCGGAATGCCGTCTGCGCCGGCAGCGGCGGATGGAAGTGTCATGGCAGCGCCCTCCCGGTCAGCCAGGCGGCGTGCCGCTCGGTGGTGTATTCGGGCAGCGGCAGACGCGCGGCGAGCCGATTGGCGAGCGTGCGCCAGTAAGCGGGCGAGACAGCGGCGGGCGTGATGCCCAACGCCTCGATGGCGTCGATGCGCTCCAGCACGGCGCGCACCTGGCTCTCGCCCTCGGCGTGCAGCAGCAGGCGTGCGCCGGGCTGCACACCGGGAATGCGCTGCGCCGCATCGAGCGGCGTGCAAGCCTGCATGACCATGAGCTGCCAGCGCACGGTGCCATAGTCGTTGGCCTGCCAGCGGATGCGGCAGAACATGGCACCCGGCAAGAACACGGCGCAGCGGCGCCAGCGGTCGAGCTGGTGCGTGCGCGCAGGTTCACCGAAGCGCAGGTAGAGCTTGAAGAGCGGTTCGATGTAGGCCAGTGCCACGCGCGTCAGCGGCGCGCTGGCAGACTGGCCGGATGGTGCTGCGAGCGCGGCCGTGACCGCGCCAGCGGCAGGTGAAGCGGATGCGGTCATGGCGTGTTCTCCCTGCGGTGTTCTGGAAACTCGCGCTCCAGCAGGCCGCGCAGCAGATCGGCCACCGTCACGCCTTGACCGAAGGCGGCGATCTTGATGCGAGCGCGTAGCGCGGGCGTCACGTCTAGGGTCAGGCGAGCGGTGTAGAGGTCGCCTTTGTTGAGCGCATCGGCGTTGCCCTGGCGAATCCACGCCTCGGCGTGCGGATTCGCGGGCGGACGCGCGCCGATGCCGACGCGCTTGGCCGTGCGTCTGCTGTTCGGTGGCGGCTTCGCTGTCATGTCGGCCACCGCAACAGTTCATCCACCAGCGCGGTGATTTCGCGGGCGGCGGTGCTGTCGGGCGCCGTTTCGCGTGCAAGCCGGCCAGCGGCCACGCTGTCGGCGAACACGATGCGCTGATGCACTTCCGCGCGCAGCGCAGGAAGCGGCTGGTCGGCGAGCGCCTGGCGTGCTTCGCGCCCGATGACGGTGGTGCTGACGCGCCGATTGATGACGAAGGCCGCGCGCAGCGCAGGCCGAAAGACTTGCGCCTCGCGGATCAGCGCCACCATCTCGGCGCTGGCCCACAGGTCGTAGGGGCTGGGCTGCACGGGGATCAGCACGCGCTCGGCCGCCAGCAGCGCGGAGCGCGCCAGTGCCGCGATGCGTGGCGGGCCGTCGATGATGACGTGATCGGCCCGCCTGGCGAGTTCTGGCGCCTCTTGGTGCAGCGTTTCGCGTGCGAGGCCCAAGGCGCTGAACAGCCGTGGCAAGCCTTGCTGGCTTCTGCGCTGTGTCCAGTCCAGCGATGAACCTTGCGGGTCGGCGTCCAGCAGGACGACGTGCTGGCCGCGCATCGCCAGCTCGCCGGCGATGTGCGTGGCGAGCGTGGTCTTGCCCACGCCGCCTTTCTGGTTGAGCAGAGCGACGATCATGGCGCGGCCCTCCGTGTTGGAAAGCCGGGCTTTTGCTGCTGCGCTTGTGGCCGAGTGATGGTTGTCCACCGTGGCGCGGCGCTTCTACTACCAGTTAGAGGTTTTAAGTTAGGGAAGTTAGAGGGGCCGCAAACCCGCGCCGTTATTGGCTTTGCGGCCGATTCGTACTCCTGATAGCACGATAGCCGTACTCCCGATAGCACGACACCTCGTACTCCTGATAGCACGAGCCCGTCCACAAGTTGCGCACCGTTTATCCCCGTGCCGTGTATGGCACGGGCCGAAAGGTCAGCAGCTCGGCGCCGTTGTCCGGCATCCGCTCGATGCCCAGGGCGTAGCCCGGCAGCGACTGCCGCGCGACCAGCGTGCGCAGGTCGTAGGCGAAGTCCGAGAAGCGCGTAGCGCTGCCCGATTTCCGATACAGGTGTCGGAAATCGAACTGCCAGCCGCCCGGCTGTCGGCCACCGTGCTTGCGCACCAGCCGGTACAGCCAGCGCTCGATGCCGCCCGTCAGCCGGAAATACGCCGGGTCGATGGTCAGCACCAGGGCGGCGTCCACGACGCCGGCATAGAACCAGTCCGGCAAGATCAGCTCCAGCCCCAAGGGCGTGCCCTTGGCATCGGCCAGTTCCTTCCACTCGTTGATCCACGAGAAGCGATGCAGGCGCCGTCCGGTCGTCTCGCGGATCGACGTGGCCACCGTGGTCGATTGCAGCCGGTCGAGGGCGGCCTTGAGGCGCTGGTAGTCGCGCAGCGACGTACCGCGCCCGATGAACCGCAGGATCTCGTAGGGCGTGGCCTGCATCAGCCGCGACGAGCGGAAGCCCGCGTCGCGGGCTTCCACGATCTGCGAGGCCGCCCATATCAGCACGTCCGCGTCCCAAATCGTGGCGATGCCATGCTCGGCCGTGCCTTCCACGCGGATCGTGACGTTCCCCGCCCGGAAGTCGATCGGCGCGACGCGCCGCGACTTCGCCAGCGAGAAGAACGGAAAGGCCATCAAGTCCTGGCTGTCGCGCGGCGCCATGTCGCCGGGCAAGGCGCGGAACAGGTCGAGCTGTTCGCGCTCTTGCAACGGCCGCTGCCGGGACGGCAGCGCAGGGCTGGACATGGCGATGGCCTCCCGCGCTCCAGTGGTCAGCGCGCACGGCTGTCGGCCGAGTGGTGCTCGGCGTATTCGGGATCGGAAGTCGTCTCGAAGCTGCGGTCGGCGGCCCAGGCATCGAGGTCGGCCACGGCGTACATGACGCGCCGGCCGAACTTGCGAAAGCGCGGGCCGCCGCCGATCACGCGCTGCTTTTCCAGCGTGCGCGGCGACAGGCGCAGGTATTCGGCGGCTTCGTCGTTGGTCAGATAGCGTTGGGGCTGCGCGGCAGCAGTTGAGACAGCGGCGGCAGGCCGCAAAGGAGCGGGACGCATGAGATGAACCTCCATCGGTTGCAAAGCTCCGGCCACACAGCGCAACCGGATGGAAGCCAGTCTCAGAAAACGAAGCTGCTCTGCTCAGGGACGTTTTGCGTCTCCATCAAAACGGCCCTTCTCAGGCGGCGGAAGCTGTGCTAATCGGCGATAGCCGCCGCGCATCAATTCATCGCCACGCCGTACCAGGCGGCGCACCTTCGAGCGCAGCCCGCCGTCGCTGTACCAATCGGCCACGGCGTCCATGCCGAACAAGCCTTCGCCGACCTCGCGCAAGGACGCGCCCGCCAGGGTCGCGTCGAGCGCCTGCAGGGTATGCAGTTCCAGCAGCGCGGAAGGTGTTGGCCTGGGCTTGGCATCGACCAGGGCCGCACCGGGTGCTTGGCTGCGCGCAGGCGCTGCAGCACCGCCGCGGTGGGCATAGGCGACAGCCATGCCGTCTTCCAGTCCAGGCGCGAGCGCGAAGCGCAGGCAACGGCCTGGGCTGCGCGCGATCAACGCCAGCCCTTTGCCGTCGTGGAGCAACTGCTTGTGGCCGGGGATGCGCCAGAACGCGAAAGCGGCGGCATCCTGTGGCGGGTCAGCGTCGGGATAGAGCTGCACTACGGCTGCATGGCCAGGCAGCCAAGCCGGATGCGCGTCGCGTGCATCCAGTATCGGGTCTTCCAGCAGGCGCAAGCCCCAGCGGTGCGCCGCTTCCTGTGCCGCCTGTGGCCGACGGTGACAGCGCAGCCAGTCGAGCCGGTAGTCGGGATGCCTGCGCAGGTATTCCCAAGCCAGTGCGAGCGCATCCAGCCACAAGACGTATAGGTATGCCGCAGTTGGATACCAATGCACGACGTGATGGGGATCGACCATGACGCAACCTCCCGCGAACAGGACTCGCCGCCACGGCAGGGCTACGCGCTACATCGCCATCGTCAGAACGTCATGGGTTAAAAAGTGGATTGGGGCTGTCAAGACCGATTGGCTCCGATGCGTTGCGGTATTCGTCTCAATGCTGCGGCGGCAGCGCCCCGATGTGGGGCGCCATACAAGCCAGCCTGCCGCAGCCCGCGCCGGGCATCATGTCTATTTGGATCAGATTGGTGCGGCTACGCCGCAAGAATCTCGATTGAGACCTATCTGGTATGACACCAGACTGAGAAAGCCACAGTAGGCTGTGTTCAGTCCGGGATGGCCCCGTCGCGCTCGGCCAGCCGGGTGTATTCCGACAGCGTGCGCGTGGGGCGGAAATAGAGGTCGCGCATCACGGGCTGCTGATGCGGCCCGACGATGCCAGCCAGCTCGGACAGCTTGACGGTTCCTTGCGCCGGCATTCCGATTCCCAGGTCGATGAGGCCCCAGGCGGTGTCGCCATCGGCGGGATCGAGCGCAGCCAGCAGCCAGGTCACATGCGCGTCCGGCGTGAACAGCCGCACCACGGGCACCGGGTCGATGGCCCGGCCAGCGGCGCGGGCCTCGCCGTTGGCGAGCAGTTGCGCGCGCTCCGGGACGGTGGCGAGTGGCTGGGGCATGGTCGGCAATCCCACAAATCCAATGATGCACGGATGCGGTTTCACGCCCAAGCGCAGAACCGCCAAACCGGATTTACGCCTTCGTGCGCAAGCGCGGATGCGCTTGCGTGGCTTTGCTGGAACCCGCCGATGCGGATTTCCGTAAAGGCACAAAAACGTAGAACACCAAATGAACACTATAGATTGTAGCTCTATAGGACGCAATGGGCTGTCATCTTGGTTTTTCGAGGGAAACCATAGGTGGCGGCTGGGAACTCATTGGCGAAGGCGTTGAAGACAGTTAGAAAGGCCCGTGGCTTGAGCCAGGAAGCCTTCTCTGACGTGTCCAGCCGTACCTATATGAGTACCCTCGAACGCGACCTGAAAAGCCCGACCTTGAACAAGCTGGCCGAGCTGTGCGAGGTGATGGAGATCCACCCGCTCACACTGCTGACGCTGGCCTATGCGGGCAATAGCCCGCACAAGGCCGACGAACTGCTGGCGCAGGTGCGCCAGGAGCTGGAGGCGGTGTTGAAGGAACGCGACGCGGCGAAGCCGCGCGCGTGACGTTGTGATGTGCTGCGACCAGCAGCACAGCGCCCCGCCGCGATGGGCGGGGCGCTGCGGCGGTCACGCCGCCTGGGGCTTGCTGCGCGACCAGATAAGGTCGTGCGTGCCGTCCTCGCCTTCGATCAGGCGGGCATAGACCGGAGCCGGGAACGAAGGATCGTCGAGGGTCACGGACAGGTAATCGCGCCCGGCCTCGCTTGTCTTCTTCCACGCCGCGCCGATGTCGTGGCCGGCGGCCTGGAGGCGGAAGTCGGGGGCGTTCTCGCTGCTGCCCTTGTCGTTGGGAACCAGCTTGGCCTTGACGTTGAGTGTCAGGGTGCGAAGCGTGCCGGTGAAGCCGTCTTTGTCTGCGGTGAAGGTGCCGATGTTGGCCATGATGTTTTCTCCTTTCGGTTGAACAAGGTTCGCGCCCATCGCGTCCTTGTTGTGATCCGGCCGGCAGGGGACGGGCTGGCCGCACCGCTTGCGGTCGAAACGCAGTGGAGAGCCGGGAGGCGAAGAGAATTTGCTGCGCGAGGAAGCCGTGCAGCGGCGGGGAAATTGTTTTCGCCGGACGGTTGCAGCCATGAAGCCCGAGGCGCAGCCGCGCCACCGCCAGGATTCACAACGAGACAAGGACGCCTTGGGCCGAACCGCTCCGAAAGGAGATGGGGCCGGCTCGGCATCCCCGCTCGAAGGCTTCTCCGGCTCGCCCGCTGACGCGGGCGAGGTCAACCCCGCAACGACAGGCGAGAACGCCTCCACCACACCTTGCGGCGCCGGTCTTGAGGCGTGGCGTGGAAGCTCCATAGCGATGCCGGGCGGGTTGTCCGTGAACCGTCCTTCGTGACGTGATGGGCAGGAACCGCCAGCGTTGAGGACGGCACGCACCTGCACAACCTGCCGCAGCAAGCGCCAGCGTGTTCGCCAGCGCCCCGTTCATCGCGGCGGGGCGCTGGACGGGCCGATCCGGCGCAGCCGGTTCGGCCACATCGAGGGGCGCCAAGCTGCGCGCGGCGGGGATAGCCCGCAGGGCTTTCCCCTGGAGGCAAGCGAAGCGCGCAGCGCCGCAGGGCGCGAAGGCGTGAGCAACTGTCTTGAAAGTCAAGCCTCGCAAGCGCGCAGGCTCCATTCAATTGAAGCGTTTTGCCAATGATTCAATAAATGTTGTATTATCGAATCATGAACGAGACCCAAGCCATTTCCGCCCTCGGCGCCCTGGCCCATACCCAGCGGCTGCGCGTGTTCCGCGCCCTGGTGGTCGCCGGCCCCGAAGGGCTGACACCCAGCGTCCTCGCCGACCAGCTCGACGTGGCCCGCAACTCCCTGTCCTTCCACCTGAAAGAACTGGCCCATGCCGGCCTGGTCACCATCGAGCAGCAGGGCCGCAACCTGATCTACCGCGCCGACTTCACCCAGATGAATGGGCTGCTCGGCTATCTGACCGAGCACTGCTGCCAGGGCGGCGCGTGCGAGGTCACCGAATCCTCCTCTGCCTGTACTTCCTGCTGAAAGGATCACCCCCATGAAGCGCTTTCACGTCCACCTGCACGTCGATGACCTGAACCGCAGCATCGGCTTCTATTCCCAACTGTTCGCCGCGCAGCCCGCGCGCGTCGAAGGCGACTACGCCAAATGGATGCTCGAAGACCCGCCGGTCAACTTCGCCATCTCCACACGTGGCAACAAGCCGGGCATCGACCACCTGGGTATCCAGACCGACGATGCCGAGGAATTGGCGGTGCTGAAGGCCCGCGCCGAGGCGGCCGACATGACGCTGCTGGACGAGGGCACCACGACCTGCTGCTACGCGCGCAGCGAGAAGCACTGGATCACCGATCCGCAGGGCGTGGCCTGGGAGCACTTCCACACGCTGGGCAACATTCCGGTCTTTAACGAAGCGGCGCCTGCAGCGACTTCCGCCGCAGCGTGCTGTACCCCGGTGCGCGGCAAGCCGGTGGGCGTTGCGGTGAAGCCGGCTTCCTCCTGCTGCTGATGTGAGATACCCATGACCACCGACAAGACCTACAACGCCCTGTTCATCTGCACGGGTAACTCGGCCCGCTCCATCCTGGCCGAAGGCATCCTCAATGAATTGGGCCAGGGGCGCTTTCGCGCCTACTCGGCGGGCAGCCACCCCAAGGGCGAAGTCCACCCACTGGCGCTCGCCACGCTGGAGCGGCTGCACATGCCGACCGCCGGCTACCGCAGCAAGAACTGGGACGAGTTCGCGGCGCCCGGTGCGCCGGAGCTGGATTTCATCTTCACGGTCTGCGACAACGCCGCCGGCGAGGTCTGCCCCGTGTGGCCGGGACGCCCGATGTCGGCGCATTGGGGTGTGCCTGATCCCGCAGCCGTCGAGGGCACCGACGAACAGAAGCGCAAGGCATTCACGGATGCGGCGCTGACCTTGCGCCGGCGCATCGAGCTATTCCTGTCGCTGCCGATGCAACGCCTGGATGCCATGTCGCTGCAGCACGAGCTGCGCAGCATCGGCACGAAGTGAGGTCTGCGCGATGAGTGTTGGAACCCAAACGGCCAGCCGCGTGCCGGCCGCCCCCACCATGAGCGTCTTCGAGCGCTACCTGAGCGTGTGGGTACTGCTGTGCATCGTCGCCGGTATCGCGCTCGGCCAGTTCGCGCCCAGCGTGTTCCATGCCATCGGCCGCATGGAGATCGCGCAGGTCAACCTGCCGGTGGGCCTGCTGATCTGGGTGATGATCATTCCCATGCTGCTCAAGGTGGACTTCGGCGCTCTCGGCCAAGTCAAGCAGCATTGGCGCGGCATCGGCGTGACGCTGTTCGTCAACTGGGCCGTCAAACCCTTCTCGATGGCGCTACTCGCCTGGATCTTCATCCGCCAGGTCTTCGCGCAGTGGCTGCCCTCCGACCAGCTCGACAGCTATGTCGCGGGCCTGATCCTGCTGGCCGCCGCACCCTGCACGGCAATGGTGTTCGTCTGGAGCCGGCTGACCGGGGGCGATCCTGTGTTCACGCTGTCGCAGGTGGCGCTGAACGACACCATCATGGTCTTCGCCTTCGCCCCAATCGTGGGCCTGCTACTGGGCTTATCGTCCATTACGGTGCCGTGGGACACCTTACTGGTATCGGTCGGTCTGTACATCGTGATTCCGGTCATCCTGGCCCAGCTCTGGCGCCGCGCGTTGCTGAGCAAGGGCCAAGCCGCCTTCGACCGGGCGCTGGAGCGCATCGGCCCTCTGTCGATCGCGGCGCTGCTGCTCACGCTGGTGCTGCTGTTCGCCTTCCAGGGCGAGGCCATCATCCGCCAGCCGCTGGTGATCGCCATGTTGGCGGTGCCGATCCTGATCCAGGTGTTCTTCAACTCCGGGTTGGCCTACTGGCTCAACCGTCGGCTGGGCGAGCAGCACAACATTGCCTGTCCCTCGGCGCTGATTGGTGCCTCCAACTTCTTCGAGCTGGCCGTGGCCGCCGCCATCAGCCTGTTCGGCTTCCAGTCCGGCGCGGCGTTGGCCACCGTGGTCGGCGTGCTGATCGAGGTACCCGTGATGCTGCTGGTCGTGCGCGTGGTCAACCGCTCGCGCGGCTGGTACGAATGCGGCCCGAACTCCGCCACCCGATAACCAACCAGGTCACTCCCATGAGCACCGTCACGATCTACCACAATCCCGACTGCGGCACCTCGCGCAACGTGCTGGCCCTGATCCGCAACAGCGGCGAGGAGCCCACGGTCATCGAGTACCTGAAGACCCCGCCCGATCGTGCGACGCTGATGGTGCTGATCGCCGCAATGGGCGTATCGGCGCGCGCCGTGCTGCGCGAGAAAGGCACGCCCTATGCCGAACTGGGCCTGGGCGACCCGCAGTGGGGCGATGACCGGTTGATCGACTTCATGCTCCAGCATCCCATCCTCATCAACCGGCCCATTGTGGTCACGCCGCTGGGCACGCGCCTGTGCCGGCCTTCGGAGGCCGTGCTGGACATCCTGCCGCAGCCGCAGCGCGGCGCGTTCCGCAAGGAAGACGGCGAAGCCGTTGTGGATGCGGAGGGTCGCAGGGTCTGAGACCTCCCGCACAAGCGGCAGGCAATCTGAAGTGAGGCTGGTATTATCGAATTTCGTTATCGATATTCGATATGAAAGAGAAACCTACTCCACGTGCCATGGAGCACCACGACCTGCTGTCGGGGTTGATCCGCCTGCATGTGCTGCACCACGCAGCCGAGCAGGAGATCTACGGGCAATGGATGATCGGCGAGCTGGCCCACCACGGCTACCGCCTCTCCCCCGGAACGCTGTACCCGATGCTGCACAAGATGGAGCGCGACGGCTACCTCGTCTCCCGCCAGGAGCGTGAAGGGCGCACCGTGCGCAAGCTCTACACGATCACGCCCAAGGGCAAGGAAGGCTTGGCGCTGGCCAAGGACCGCATCCGGGAGTTCACCGGGGAGGCGATGCACAAATGACAGATTCCACCAACACCTTGCAGCATGAGGCCGCTGCCGCGCGCGGCTCACCCGTCGAAGTCTTCGGCGCCTTCCTCAAGCTGGGGCTGACCTCCTTCGGCGGGCCGATCGCGCATCTGGGCTATTTCCGCTCGGAGTTCGTCGAGCGTCGCCGCTGGCTGGATGACCGCAGCTACTCCGATCTGGTCGCCCTGTGCCAGTTCCTGCCGGGGCCGGCCAGCAGCCAGGTCGGTATGGCGCTGGGGTTGGGCCGCGCGGGCTGGCTGGGGCTGCTGGCGGCCTGGGCCGGATTCACCTTGCCATCGGCGATTGCGCTGATCCTGTTCGCCTTTGGCATCGCCGAGTACCAGGGGCTGGCCCAGTCCGGCTGGGTGCACGGGCTCAAGGTCGTCGCCGTGGCCATCGTGGCGCAAGCGGTCTGGGGGATGGCCAAGTCGTTGTGCCCGGACCGGCCGCGCGCCGCGCTGGCCATTCTGGCGGCGCTGCTGACCATGGTCCTGCCCTCGGCCGCGGGACAGCTTGCCGCCATCGCGGTGGCAGGGCTGCTGGGCTGGTGGACATTGAAGATCGCGCAACCCGGCGGCGGCCACGCCCACAGCTACCCCGTCTCGCGCAAGCTGGGCATCGTGGCGCTGCTGCTGTTTGCCGCACCGCTCGTCGGGCTGCCCCTGTGGGCGGCAGCCACGGACTCGTCCACGATAGCCCTGCTGGAAGGGGTGTACCGCTCCGGTGCACTGGTCTTCGGCGGTGGACACGTTGTGCTGCCGCTGCTGCAGGCCTCGGTGGTGCCCAGCGGCGTCGTGAGCAATGCCGACTTCCTGGCCGGCTACGGTGCGGCGCAGGCCGTGCCGGGGCCGCTGTTCACTTTCTCGGCCTACCTCGGCGCGGTCGCCCACGGACCGCTGCATGGCTGGATCGGCGGGCTGGCACTCCTGGGCACGATCTTCCTCCCCGCTTTTTTCATGCTGGTCGGTGCACTGCCGTTCTGGGAAGGGCTGCGCCACCGCGCGGGCATCCAGACGGCCATGGCCGGCATCAACGCCGGCGTGGTCGGTATTCTGGTGTCCGCCCTCTATGACCCGGTATGGACGAGTGCCATCCACAGCAAGGCGGATTTTGGGCTGGCGCTGCTCTCGTTCGGACTGCTGACGGTGGGGCGCGTGCCGCCGGCGCTCGTGGTGCTGTTAGCCGGGCTGGTGGGCTGGGTCATGGCGATGGGCGTCTGAATCTCATGTGGCACACCCTGACCATCCAGCTCCGACACGAAACCGCCGACGACATTGCCGCCATCGAAGCGGTCACGACCGCCGCCTTCGCTGATGCACCACACACTAGCCACACCGAGCAATTCATCGTGCGCGCCTTGCGTGCCGCCAACGAACTGACGCTTTCCATCGTGGCCGAAGAACATGGGCGCGTCGTCGGTCACGTCGCGCTGTCGCCAGTAACGATCACCCATGAGCACAGGCGAAAGACCGAGGGCTGGTATGGGTTGGGGCCGATCTCCGTCCTGCCGCCAAGGCAGGGGCGAGGCATCGGTTCGCGCCTGATGGAACAGGCGCTGTCTGAACTGCGGGCTATGCAGGCCGCAGGCTGCGTGCTGCTGGGAGATCCAACGTACTACACGCGCTTTGGCTTCCAGGCCCATGCGGGCTTGCAACTGCCGGGCGTGCCGCCCGGCTATTTCATGGCGCTGGCCCTGCATGGGACAGTGCCGGAAGGCATCGCGCACTACAGCGATGCCTTCAACGCCGCCGCCTGAGCCAGCGCGAAGGCGGCGGCGTTTTAATTCGGCTATTGGCCTTGAACACCGGGCGCGGCCACTGTCGCACCCGGATTTCGCGTCCACCGCGCCCAGGGCGGAACGGCCTGGGCGCGGTGCTGATCGCGGTTATTCCTTCGTCTCGATGCGCCACCACACAAAGCGAAGCGCCCCGGTCGAGGCCGGGGCGCTTGCCTTCGGCGCGGGTCAAGCGGCCAGTGCCTCGGCGGGTTCATCCGCCATTGCCTCGGTATCCTCCGGGGCGTCCTGCTCCGGGCCTTCTTCCTGCGCGGCCTCCTGCGGGCCTTCGGCCTTGAAGATGGCGGGCATCCAGCCGGTGCCATCGGCCAGCCGCTCGGCCTCGCTGGCAATGTCGGCCTTCTTGAGCTTCGCCAGCCGGGTGACGAATTCCGGTGCAAACGCGCCCACGGCATCCAGAATCACGGCCTTGGAAACGTGCTTGAAGTAGCCTTCTGCGGTCGGCTTCCACCATGCGGCCATGTCGAGGCCCACGGCCTGCGCCAGTTCCTTGCCGGGCTGGTGCGGCGTGGCACGGGGCGTCACCACGTCCACCGTGGAAGCCACGCACACGGCCAGCAGCCGCACCAGTTCGTCTTGCGACTTCGCCAGCAGCGCGGCGAACAGTTCGGCGCTGTGCTCCGGCAAGGCTTCACCGGCTACCTGTTGCAGTTCGCGCAGCGCCACGGCGGCAGGCGATTCCGGCCAGTCCGGGGCCATGTCTTCCAGCCGGTCTTGCGCCGTGAGGCGCACGCCGAGTGGCAGTCCATCGCCGTAGGCGTCGGGCTGCAAGACCTTCTGCACCATGCCATGCACCAGCGCGGCCAGCGCGACCTGCGGATGCCGGGCGACTTCGATTTGCAGCGCGGCGGTGCGGTGCGCGCTCAACCGCTGCGCCAGCCGGTCGGACAGGCTCGCGGCCTTGGGCTGCTCGGCGTCCTCGCCTTCGTCGTCGTTCCCGGCTTCGCCTTCCGCGCCGCCGAAACCCTGCCGCAAGCGTTCCAGCGTGCGCAGCGCCTTGGCTTCTGCCTCGCGCAGCAGCCCGCGATGAATCACGGGTTCGCCGCTGCGGTCGAGGGTGACGATGGCACCGGCCACGGCGCACACGTCCTGGGCGTAGCCCTGCAAGGCTTCCTCCACGGCTTGCAGTTCCCCGGCAACCTGTTCGCGGCGCGGTTCCAGCGCTTCGGTCTTGTCCTCGTCCTCGGCGTCGTAGGCGTCTTCCAGTTCGGCGTCGATCTTGTCGAGGCGGGTTTGCAGCGAAGCGATGCGGCGGGCTTCGCGGGCGTTCGGTTCGCGGCGCTGGCGCGGTGCGTTCTGGAACGCCTGCCGTTCGGCGTAGCTCATGTGCGGCACGGCTTCCACCCACGCCCAACCCTCGGCGCGCACGTCCCCGGCCAGCGCATCCAGCTTGCCGCGCACCAGCGTTTCCAGCAGCGCGGCGTCGGTCAGGTAGGTTCCGGCATCGCCTTCCGCGAACAGGTCGCGGCGGATGCCACCGCCCGCCGCCGTGTAGGTGTCCAGCCCGGCGAAGCGCACCAGCGGATGCGTGGCGTCGATTTCGCGTTCGGTCAGGCGTTCGCGCAGCGCGGACGCGCCACGCTGCCATTCGGGCGCACCGTAGAACGCGGCTTCCTGCGCGGCATGGTCGTCGGTGATGGTCAGGGCCATCAACTGTTCCAGCGTGACGGCTCCGGCCCGGTAGTCGGCCAGCAGGCGCGGCGAGACGTTGGCCAGCTTCAAGCGGCGCTGCACCACCAGCGGGGACACGCCGAAGTCGGCGGCAATGTCTTCGATGGGGCGGCCTTCCTTGACCAGTGCGGCGAACGCCTCGAACTGGTCGGCGGGGTGCATCTGCTCGCGCAGCAGATTTTCCGCGAGGCTGACGGTACGGGCCGAAGCATCCGGCACCAGCAGGCAAGGCACCTCAAAATCGGCGGCGATGCGCTTCTTCTTCGCCAGCAGCTTCAACGCAGTCAGTCGGCGGTCGCCGGCCACCACTTCGTACTGCTCGCCATCGGCGGCGAGGATGACGACGAGATTTTGCAGCAAGCCGATGCGGGCGATGCTCGCGGCCAGTTCGGGAATGGACAGGCGCGGGGTCTTGCGTGCGTTGCGCTTGGAACGGCGCGGCAGCAACTGCGAGAGCGGAACCAAAATCAGGTTCTTGGTCGGGTCGGCCACTTCTAGCGGCGCGGCGGTTTCGATGGCGTGGGTTTCGGTTTGGGTAACGGCGTTCATGGTGATAACTCCTAGCGGTTGGGATGCAGCAGCGAGAGAAGCGGCAAGGGCTGCTGCCTGCCCCTGCCGCGTGGGGATTCAGGCTTTCAACTGGCGCATGCCATCGGCCAGCAGCCAAAGCGCACGGTTGAGGCGGATGTTTTGGTCGATGCCCTGCACCGGGCGGGTTTGCTGGCGGCGTCCGTTGGCGCTGCGCCCACGCAGGCCGCCTTGGGTCAGGTTCTCTTGCGTGCGGTTGAACACGCTCCACAAGTCCGGGCGGCGGTCATCAAAGCGGCGCGGCATCAGGATTTGCGATTCCGTGATGGGCGCGGGCTTGTCCTCGTCGTACTTCAACGCCAGCGCAGCGCGGGCGAACACTTCCGATTCCCCGGCGTCCAGCGTGATTGCGCGCATGGCATCGCGCGATTCCTGCGCCCGGTCGAAGCCGTGCAGGACTTCGTAAGCGCCTTCGATGACCTGCGCCGCCACGTCGCCCTTGTGCGGCACGCGCACGTCGGCCACGGTGTCGCCGCAGACAAGGCCATTGCTGCAAACGAAGCGGAACATCCCGGCCAGCATCTGATAGCTGCTGGTGCCGTCATGGGAGTTCAGCAGGATGATTTCGTTGGCCTCGCGTCCGTTGATCTGGCTGGCATGGCGCAGCCGGATCATGTGCTTGGTGTAGTCGCGGCGGTCGTCGTGGCGCACGCGGGTCTGCGTCACCATGAAAGGCTCGAAGCCTTCACCGCGCAGTTCCTGCAGCACGGTGGCGGTGGGGATGTAGCTGTACCGCTCGGAGCGGCTTTCGTGCGGGGCGTCCGCGAAGATGGACGGGGCCACGGCCCGGATTTGGTCGTCCGACAAGGGACGTTCCGAGCGCAGCACTGGGGAACGGGAAGCGAAGCGGGATGCGAGTTGCATGGCATTTCTCCTGACAAAGAAAAAAGGGGTTGCTGTTCACCGCACACCGGATTCCTAGATTCGGAGCCCAGCCTTTCGGCTGTTCGGTGCGGTCGGCACGAGGAACCCGGTTGGCCCTGTTGCCACCGTCTTTCCTGAGTTCATCGCCCGCGACGGTCAGGAGCGCGCGAACGGGTGCCGTCAAGGAGGCAAGCGCAGGGTTGGTGCGGCCCGCAGGCGAAGCCGAGGACACGGCCCTGCGCGCCTTGACGGCACACGGGCGCGGGCTACAGTCGCGGTGAAGGTGATGAAGTCAGGGGAGACGGCTGGACATGGCAACGACCCCTCAACACGCCGACCGCACGGCAAGCGAAGCGCGCAGGTCCGAATCTAGGCATCCGGGCCGGAGGCGTCAGCCGAGCGGAGCGAGGGAACGATGGAAGCCCAT
>AATN01000033.1_pt1 | contig 34319 bp, 28 predicted proteins | sample 270648 | NCBI WGS metagenome assembly AATN01 (sample SAMN02954269, study PRJNA17659) | bioreactor sludge metagenome | biome: terrestrial; feature: bioreactor; material: sludge; isolation source: Enhanced Biological Phosphorus Removal (EBPR) bioreactor sludge | place: Australia: Brisbane, Queensland
TTGGGATGTTGTATTGAGGTAGTGGCAAGTAAATAAACAGGCACAACATAGAGCTACATGATTGCACTTAGCCTCATCCCAGACTATAGTCATCTAAAGTTCTACGAATTTGTAGAGGATGATTATGAGTACAGCAGCCACCCAAATTTCCGCTTATATTTCTGAAGAAACTAAAGTTCAAATTGAATCCTATGTGAAACGTAAGGGCGTCACTAAAGCTTTTTTGATTGAAAATGCCTTACAGCATTTCTTGCAGGCGCTACGTGAATTGCCAGAGGATGTAGTTATTCCAGCACGCTTAGTCCTTTCTGAAGCCAGCTTACTAAAGCTCGCGGAGCGTTTAGCAAGCTCTGAAGAACCCACACCAGCTTTACGTGCCTTAATGGCAGGGCACTAATTGGCTAACCTGCCAATCACCATCCGTCGCTTAGAAGCTCAAGATGAGCGTGCTCATTTTAGCAGTGGTGATATTGAGCTAGATCGATTCTTCCGGAGCTTTGCAGGTCAAAATCAGTTTCGCCATTACATTGGCACCACTTATATTGCTGAAGGTGCTGGGCAAATAGCAGGTTATGTAACAGTCAGCAGCGGTGAAATCACGGCTGAAACTTTATCTAGCGCAGTACGTAAGCGCTTACCTGATTATCCTTTGCCTATTTTGCGCATTGCTCGCTTAGCCGTAGATCAGGCTTTTCAAGGCCGAGGCATCGGTAAGCTACTACTCAAGTCGATGTTGGGGCTTGCGCTACAACAGCGTGATCGTTCTGGCTGTGTAGGCATTGTAGTTGATGCTAAACCACAAGCAATTGCTTTTTATGCACAACTAGGCTTTGCTAGTTTAGAAACGATTAGTGGTGAATTAGGCACTAGACCGGAACCGCAGCCTATGTTTTTACCGATCCAGCTTATTGCGAAAAGTGTGAGTTAAATTACCAGCCTTAGTAAAAATCAGTCTTGAAAATGGGCAGAGGATACGGCTATATAATAAATGGAAGTAACTTAGTAAAATCTTATATGCGTTTATCTGGTATTTATAAAATAACCAATCTAACTAATGAGAAGTTCTATATTGGTCAATCAAGAGACATCTATACGCGGTGGAAAGCGCATACTATCTCCCTAACCGATCAGTCTAATGAGTCCGTTATTAGGATGGCTTTTGCTAAATATGGACTTAGACAACAAATTAGTAAGGAAGGTGTAGTTGGCAATTTTCGCTTTGAAATTGTTGAGATTTGTGACGAGCAAGAGCTAGTTGAACGTGAAAACTCTTATATTAACCGACTCAAACCGCAGTATAACGTAATTCTAGGAGCCAATGCGATCTTTCCAAAAAGAGATACTCAAAGGCAGAATAAGTTTTTGCAGTACCATAGCTTTGAAAAAATGGGCTATTTACCTGGTGAGTCAGATGATGACTCCGTAAGTACAGAGAACATTAATTACGGCATTTACACAAAAAAGCGAGTCGCTATAAATATGTTAGGCTCTAGTGTATTTTTGATTGTAGGGGGTAAACCTAGAGGTTGTACAAAAAACCGCTACTATCTTTGGTCTGAGCTGACTGTTGAAGATTTGCAATTTGATTCTGAGTATCAAGACTACATCTTGCAAGGAATAGAAAACTTAGTAGATAGCCCAATTGATTTAACCGACTTAGACGGGTTCGATGAATTTAGAGTGAAGTGCGGAAACTTTGCTTATGGATTACAACCTATGAAGAACAAAGATTTTTATCATAAAATCCTTGTTCCTTTAATAGAAGCTAATAAGCTCCAAAGAGTTTTAAGCTATAACCAATGGATTGATGAGTTTCTTGAGAAAGAGGAAGCAAAACATAGCTTATAAATAGTTGCCTATTTAAGAACCAAAATACCCCGGCTCATTCCCCGCCTTCCACTTAATATTACACCCCAAAGAAGCCAATTGATTCTCTGGCGCAGCCAACCCTGCTAATAAACTATCCAGCGCTGCACGCATATCTTTTCCCGTCACAGGCGAATCATTACGTGGGCGTGAGTCATCAAATTGACCGCGATAATAAAGCTGATGCTTCGTATCAAATAAAAAGAAATCCGGTGTACAAGCGGCTTGATAAGCCTTGGCAACCTGCTGGGATTCATCGAATAAATACGGGAAGGTATACGGTACATCCTTAACTTGCTGCCGCATTTTTTCCGGGCTGTCATCGGGATAATTCACCACATCATTCGCATTGATCGCCACCACTGCGATCCCTTTCGCTTGATACTCCGCAGCCATACGTGCAAATTCAGTTTGGATATGCAATACATAAGGACAATGGTTGCAAATAAAGGCGACTAACAACGGCTGACCTTGAAAATCCTTAAGTGCCACGGTTTTGCCGGTCGCGGGTTCGGGTAAAGAAAAATCCGGAGCTGATGTACCGAGGGCTAACATCGTGGAGGGAGTACGTGCCATAAGAAATCCTTGATTACTCTGAATGACGCGCCAAGTATAATACGCGATTCATCACACGGCTATTGAATGGCTCATGCACGATTTATTCACCCCTCATTGGCAAACAACCCTGCCTGCAAGCGCTAGTTGGCAAACACCTTGGCTACTCGCGACAGGCTCTCTCACGCAGAGCTTACAGCAGGTGTGTGAGCGCGAATTTAAAGTCCACGTGTTAAAACATGAATTTATCGCTGCGCCTGAATTTATCTGTGAATATTTAGTTATCCAGCCGAAAGAACCAGTCTTGCAACGCGAAGTCTTGCTGTGTGATGGTGAGGAGCCTTTAGTGTTCGCCTGCTCACTCTTGCCCGAAGCGGCTTTACAAGGGCGTTATCAAGAATTACGAGAGCTAGGTAGCCGTCCGCTGGGTCATTGGATTTTCTCTGAACCGATTTTAAAGCGCCAAACGATGTTATTTGCAGAATTGCCTCGCAAAGCAACATTATTTCAGAACTTAAACCTCGCTATTGAGCAGAGTTTATTGGGGCGAAAAACGCTATTTGTTGGCGCTAATAAACCCTTGTTAGTCAGCGAATTTTTCTTGCCAGCTCTACAACAACGCTCAGGAGCACAACATGGAACTTGAAGAATACCAATTACGCCAAGCGATTATTGAGCAGTGCTTATGGATGAATGCTCAGGGCTTGAATCAAGGCAGCTCTGGGAATATTTCCGCACGCTATAAGGATCAGTTGCTTATCAAGCCTACTGCAATGGCTTATGCAGCGATGCGCCCAGAAATGCTCGTAGCTATTTCTCTGGACGCTACGGCTAAATGGCAAGGCTCATATCAACCATCGAGCGAATGGCGTTTTCATTATGATTTGATGCGTGCCCGTCCTGACATTGGCGCTATCGTGCATACGCATTCGCCTTATGCCACGAGCCTTGCCATTACCCGCCGGGCAATTCCTGCGGTACATTATATGATTGCTTTATTTGGTGGGAATGATGTGCGCTGCGCCGCATACGCTACTTATGGTACACAGGCCTTATCTGATCATGTGTTAGCCGCGATGCAGGCACGCAAAGCTTGCCTACTCGCCAATCACGGCATGCTAGTGGCTGGCGAAACCCTCACTAAAGCGATGTGGCTAGCGAGTGAATTAGAGACTTTAGCACAGCAGTATTATCACGCTTTGCAATTGGGCGGTGCGGTGATTTTAACTGACGAGCAAATGGCAGAAGTACACGCGAAGTTAGCTAATTATGGTCTTGGGCAAACGATAGAAAACTAGCCTAGCCCAGCGTACAGCTCTTGAATATTCAGCTTCACGCCCAAAGCCGTCAAACTTAGAACATCGGTCGGATTAGAGTGAACTTGTAAATGCCATTCATCTCGGCCTAAACGATGATAGTGCTCAACCAATACACTATCAGGGTCGACTAACAAATAATCCTGTAAACCTGAAATACTTCGATAATGGGCAAACTTTCCACCGCGATCATAATCGCAAGTGCTCGGTGACAGCACTTCAATAATCACCAGTGGATTTAGCAAAGTGCGTTCATTATCTGTTAGCTCCGGCTCACCACAATAAACGGAAACATCCGGATAAGTATCCAAGCCAGAGGGGGTATGCACCCGCATATCACTATTCATCGGCTGGCAGGATTTGCCGCGTAAGGCTATCGCCAAACTAGTATAGATATTCCCAGCCACCCGTGCATGCCGGAAACTTCCGCCTGCAATTGCGAAGGCTTGGCCTGCGTAATATTCATGCTTCAACTCGCCTTGAGTTTCTAAATTAAGATAGTCTTCGCGGCTTAATTGAGCGCTGGGCTGTAACATGTATTTACTCTTTAAGTTTAGAAGGTCTAAAACAACAAACTCTTGATTTCAGCTTCAGTCAGTCCTGTCACAGCAGCAATCATTTTTAAATCTAAACCATTCGCCTGCATCCCTTGAACCATTTTTATGATGGTTATTTTTTCGCCCTTAGCTATTCCAAGCTGTTCTCCCGCCTCCAAACCTTCAACCCAACCTTCTTGATGCGCAGTGTCATAGGAGTTTTTTAAATCACGATAATATTTGATACTGTCCTCATAAGCCTTGCGCTCTTCAGGGCTAAATTGAGCAAGTTGGGCAATTGCAAAAGTACGCTGGAATATCTCTTCATGTAGCACTTCGGGCATCGTGTCTAGTTCATGCCAAGTGCTTGAACACATACAGCCATTTATCTTGTAGAGTTTCTAATTGCTCAGCAGTTTTATGGAAGCGCGGTAAAACTAAGTAGATAAAATTTAGCTTTTCATAGAATACACGATTTAATTGATCTTTGAGTTGAGCATGATAAATCACTTCCTGTTGTTCATCGTCCATCATGAAATCAAGAATACCGATGGTATAAACCGCTTCTAGCTTGTAATCCCAATCACCCCGTTGGGCTTGCTCCTGAATTGCAAAGGTTGAGTAGTAAATACTGCGATCTTTGAAAAACAGTTGCTTCACTTTTTGCAGCTCGACGATAAAACGCTCACCTGTGCTACTTATGCAATTCAGATCAAAAATTGCTTTACGATCCATTTGGCTAATGCCTTGATATTCGTTTTTGGTGTATTGCAACTCAGCGATTTGATGACGTTCGGGCAGTAAGGTATTAAGGAAACTAATCAACAAGTCTTTATGTGGCTCTTCACCAAATAACTTCTTGAAACCAAAATCAGTTAAGGGATTGAGGTAAACAGATTGCATACCAACTGTCCTATCAGGGCTTGTATGACTCTAAAGTTTAGCATGAAAGCCTTAAGCACCTGCGAATTTCACCAGTGCATCAGCAAAGTCTAATAAAAGCGTGCCTAACCAAGCGCCATTCACAGTGAGCAACCAATACAAGCTGTAAAGCAAAGCAGCAGGCAAGAGAATAAAGCCGAGAATTGGCATAAAAGTTACATACAACCAAGCCAACATGATTTTATGTTGATCTTGCTCTAGTCCAGTGACTAACCATTGGCGAGTAGACTTGGGCAGCCACAAACTTAAAGCCCCACCCGCTAAGGCAAAATGCACTAAAGTCGGCACTAAGGTCGAGAGCAACATAAAATAAATCCACCAGTGATCCACCTTACTAGGCTCAGCACGAATTTGTTGGAGAATGCTATGAATATCCACCAAAGTTTTACCTGCTAGCGCATTGCCCAAAGCCGTCACCCCTACTAATAAAGCCGTAATCAAGAATAAGAATCCTAGCGCCAAGACTAAATCCAATAAAGCAAAGGCTAAGGCTTGTTGGCTAGTATGCTGACCGGCGCGTACCGCTTGTAATAAACCCCGAGTCACGCCAAAAGACAGCCAATCTAAAGGCGCATTGATTAAGGGTAGGATCAACCAAAACAGAATTAGCAACATATAATTAGGATCTGGTGTTAAGTTCAAACTAGCAAAGCCGAGAGCTAAAAAGAGCAAAGTATAGATTAACCAATAACTAGCCTGATAGTGGTGGCGGCGAGCTTGCTCTAAACCAATTTGCAACAAGCTAAATAGAGCACCAGCGACAGCGACAGCGATAGCGATAGCGTCAGCGTCAGCGTCAGCGCCAGCGACAGCGAAAGCGACAGCGACAGCGCTAGCGACAGCGACAGCGACAGCGCCAGCGACAGCGACAGCGAAAGCGACAGCGACAGCGAAAGCGACAGCGACAGCGAAAGCGACAGCGACAGCGACAGCGACAGCGACAGCGACAGCGACAGCGACAGCGACAGCGACAGCGACAGCGACAGCGACAGCGACAGCGACAGCGACAGCGACAGCAGTAAAATAAACGAACTGGTGAGCTTGCTTAGCAGAGCGATAATAAGCATAAGCTATTAACCAAGCACCACTATAAAAAGGCAAAAAAATCAGTAAAAAAGCTAACCAAAATCCTGCATAAATATCCAGTATGCTCCCTGTAGCCGCTACACTTTTCACTAATAAGCTTAAAGCCAAAACTAACAGAGCCAATACCAACCATTGCCGCCAGCCTTGCCAATGCTTTAATAGCCAGATCGACCCCAGTAACGCAGCGAATAAGCCCACTAAGAATAACCAACGCTGAGTGCTGGTTAAGGAAACAGCCTCCCTTCCCAGCCAGTCCACCCCACCGACTTGCCCAAGGCTACCCCCAGCCCAAGCCAGCAAAAAGGACAGCAGCGGATAGAGAAAAGCTAAACGCAAACTCTTTTCATAAGATTCAGCGGTGAAAGGATTAAAGCCGAAGGACTTACAGATAAAACTTTGGTTATGGCTGTCTGGATCATAAATGCAGTCTATTTTTGCCTGATCGCCAATCCAGCCACTCACCTTATCAATCAACCAGCCCAAGGCATTCAAATACAACAAGCCAAAATTATTTTCTTTTAACCACCCCACTAAACGGTTAAAAGAAGCCGGATGCTTATCATGATTGGCTAAAGCATCATAATTGCTTTTCGCCCAGAAATATAAAATCAGTAAAAAGGGTAAAACCCAAAAGGGAGCATCACCAAGAAATTCAAGAATCGGCTCTGGCATAGCGGGGCAACTATTAAAACAAGCGACAGCCGAAGATTAGCATAAATAAACCGATAAACGGCTAGATTAGCCAAGCCATTATTTTTAAAACTAATGCTTTTGAATTTCTAATCCGCTTTAAGGACTCAACCAAGCACTCACCAAACCCGAATCTGCATCCACTAAATCCGCCACTACATCAAAATGCTGCCGCCCTGCTTCGCGATGGGCGCGAATATCAATCCCAAAACCTGTCCAAACATTCGCGAGCAGATCATTCTGGCGTAAAAACTCTGGGCGCTCTAAAGCGCCCACCCAGCAAGTCACTGGAATATTCGCTAAGGGCGCGTGCAAAGCAGGACTTTCTTGGACAGCAGTTTCAGGTGTTAATTGCCATTTTTGATTCATCGCCGTTTGCATTAAAGGGCGTAAATCATGCAGCCCACTAATCGAGACTACACTTTTGATGCGCGCCTGCACCGCCTCAGGTAAGGTGGAATCCCTACAGATCATGCGTGTGACTAAATGACCACCTGCCGAATGTCCGGCTAAATGAATCGAGCCACTCACTAACTGGGCAGCTTGAGTAATCGCTTGGCTAATTTTCTGGGTGATTGCTGGAATAGAGGCTTGGGGTGCTAATGGATAACTCGGCAAAGCGACGGCATAACCTTGGGCCACTGCACCCGCAGCTAAATGTGACCACGAAGACTTATCAAAGGCCAACCAATAGCCACCATGCACAAAGACGGCTAAGCCTTTTGGAGCACCTTCAGGATAAAACAAATCGAAGCGCTCACGTTCCCCTGCTCCATAGGCAATATCCAACTCAGCACGCGCTGTTGTACGAAACTGTGCCGCTGAATCTGCCCAGAATTTAGGATAAGTTTCGGCGTGCTCGATATAAGCGCCATTGCTATACGCATCATCCCAATCGGTGATCATTGTGCCTCTCCCCCACTATTGTGTATTTGCTTATAGTTAGATGTATGCCTGCTTCAAGTCAAGATTTGGGATTTATTTTAAATATAAATATTTTAAACTTGAAATTAAATCCAATTAGTGCAATGCTCATAGCTATCAACTTGGAGGAGAGCTTGGAGCAATGAAGATTCTAGTTCTTGGTGGTGGTCCGTCTGGTTTATATTTTGCCATTAGTATGAAGCTTCGAGATGCTTCTCACGATATTACGGTGATTGAGCGTAATAAAGCAGATGATACCTTTGGTTGGGGCGTGGTTCTATCGGACGAAACCCTCGACAACCTCCGTGCCAATGATCCAGTCAGTGAAGAGGTTATCCGTTCCCACTTCGCTTATTGGGATGATATTGCAGTTTATTATGGCGGTGTCAGAACCGTTTCTTCAGGACATGGCTTTTGTGGCATCGGGCGCAAACAATTTCTCTTAGACTTACAAGCTCGCGCCCTGCAATTGGGGGTCAAGATCAAGTTTTCCACTGAAGCCGAAAGTGCCGATCATTACATGAATGAATATGATCTAGTGGTCGCTTCAGATGGTTTAAACTCTAAAACTCGTACTGTTCTAGCCGAACACTTCCAGCCAAATATTGATGTACGCTTGTGCAAGTTCGTCTGGCTGGGTACGCATCAGAAATTTGATGATGCTTTCACCTTCATTTTTGAAAATACCGAACATGGCTGGGTTTGGGCGCATGCTTATCAGTTTGATGCCGATACCGCCACCTTCATTGTCGAATGTCGAGAAGAGACTTGGAACAAATTCGGTTTTGGGAGTATGACCCAAGATGAAAGTATTGCCACCTGCGAAGGCATCTTTAAAAACTATTTAAGCGGTCATAGCCTAATTAGCAATGCTCGCCATTTGCGCGGCTCAGCATGGTTAAACTTCCCGCGTGTTCTGTGTGAGAAATGGCATTATAAAAATATTGTGTTGCTTGGTGATGCTTCAGCAACGGCACATTTTTCCATTGGTTCGGGCAGTAAGTTGGGGATTGAATCCGCCATTGCGCTAGCCAAGCTCTTACACAGTGAAAGTAGTATGGAACAAGCTTTCGAGCGCTATCAAGCAGAGCGCCGCTTGGAAGTTCTGCGCTTGCAATCCGCAGCCCGTAATTCGATGGAATGGTTTGAACAAGTTGAGCGTTATCTGGATTTGGATCCGGTGCAATTCAACTATTCTTTGCTCACGCGCTCGCAGCGAATTAGCCATGAAAATTTACGCTTGCGTGATCCTAACTGGGTGGAAAGCGCGGAACGTTGGTTCCAAGCACAGGCCGGCAATCCCGGCTCAAAGCGTGCGCCGATGTTTGCCCCCTTTCAATTACGCGATATGAAATTAAAGAATCGCATCGTCGTCTCACCGATGGCGCAATACAAAGCCGTCGATGGCTGCCCAACCGATTGGCATTTTGTACACTACGCAGAGCGCGCTAAAGGTGGGGCGGGTTTGGTCTATACCGAAATGACCTGTGTTAGCCCCACTGGACGTATTACGCTGGGTTGCCCCGGTTTATATGCCCCCGAACACGAAGCTGCATGGAAGCGTTTAGTCAATTTCATCCATCAAGAAACCAATGCAAAAATCTGCTCACAAATCGGGCATTCTGGGCGCAAAGGCTCCACTAAATTAGGTTGGGAACAGATTGATGCACCGCTAGATTCTGGGAATTGGCCGCTCATTTCCGCCTCAGCAATTGCGTTGACACCTGAAAACCAAGTGCCCAAAGCGATGGATCGAGAGGATATGGATGAAGTGCGCGATCAATTCGTAGCCGCCGCACAAATGGCTGAGCGCGCTGGCTTCGATATGATTGAATTACATGCTGCACATGGCTATCTGCTCTCTTCCTTTATTTCACCGATGACGAATACGCGCACCGATGAATACGGTGGCAGTTTAGAAAATCGTATGCGCTATCCGCTTGAGGTGTTTAAAGCGATGCGTTCGGTCTGGCCAGCCAATAAGCCCATGTCGGTGCGGATTTCTGCCAATGATTGGGTGGGTGATGCTGGTATTACCCCAGAAGATGCGGTTGAGATTGCCCGCCTATTCCATGCGGCGGGCGCTGACATTATTGACGTATCCGCAGGCCAAGTGACCAAGGAAGAGAAGCCAGTTTATGGACGTATGTTCCAAACGCCCTTCTCGGATCGAATTCGGAATGATACCGGCATTAAGACCATGACCGTAGGCAATATCTACGAACCGGATCATGTGAACTCGATTTTGATGGCGGGTCGAGCGGATTTAGTCTGCTTAGCACGTCCGCATTTAGCTGATCCGTATTGGACACTGCATGCAGCCATGCAAATTAATGACTTAGAAGAACAATGGCCTGATCCGTATCGCGGTGGGCGTGATCAGTTATTACGGCTTAAAGATCGGCCTAAGGATACGATTCACGCATGAATACTCCAAGCTTGGCTGGCAAACGGGTACTGATTACGGGTGGAGGTTCGGGTGTAGGAGCCAATATGGCTTTAGCTTTTGCCGAAGCGGGTGCTGAAGTGATTATCACCGGACGCCGCTTGCAAGCTTTAGAACAAGTCGCCGCTCAACATAGTGCTATTCATGCTATTGCTGCAGACGTGACGGATGAAGCTAGCGTGCAAAGCTTATTTGCACAGGCAGGTTGGGTCGATATTGTAATTGCGAATGCAGGAGTGGCTGAATCAGCGTCCTTAGCCAAAACCTCTTTAGCGACTTGGCAGAATATGTTGGCCGTAAATTTAACTGGGGTATTTTTGACCCTACGCGAAGGCTTGCAGCAAATGCAAGAGCGCCATTGGGGACGTTTGATTGTGGTTGCTTCAACCGCTGGTTTAAAGGGTTATGCTTATGTTGCGCCCTATGCGGCGGCTAAGCATGGTGCAATTGGTTTGGTACGCTCTTTGGCTTTGGAAGTCGCGACTAAAGGCATTACCGTGAATGCGCTCTGCCCGGGATTTCTCGATACTGAAATGACTGAGCGCAGTGTCACCAATATTATGCAGAAAACCGGACGCAGCCGCGAACAAGCGCTCATTGCTTTGACCTCAACTAATCCACAGCAGCGCTTAATTCAACCGTCTGAAGTATCGAGTGCCGCCTTATGGTTATGTACAGCCGGTTCGGAAGGCATCAATGGGCAAGCACTGGCGATTGCCGGAGGAGAAGTATGAATAAAGACGATTCCAGCTCTAAGCAACGCTTACGTTTATGGCTACAACTTTTGCGTACCACACGCAGTACTGAGTCTGAACTTAGGGAGTTTCTGCGGGTGGAACATGATACAACCCTACCCCGTTTTGATGTCATGGCTGCTTTAGAGCGTGCACCGAAAGGTCTAACCATGACTGAGCTATCACGTTATCTGTTAGTCTCAAATGGCAATGTCACCACCGTCGTTGACCGCTTAGTACAAGATGGAATAGCCACTCGGGAGCAGCAGGCTAATGATCGACGTAGTTTGCGGGTCTCTTTAACTGAACTAGGCCAACAACAATTTGCGCTAATGGCTAAAGCACACGAAGCTAAAGTGAATGAATTATTCGATGACTTTAGCCCACAAGATATTGAGCAATTGCTCCAGCTACTAAAAGCACATTCACACAAGGAGACCGCCCATGAAGAGCATGGCCTCGCTTGAACCTAAATATTTTCGTTGGCAGATGCAAGGTCGCGTAGCGGTCATTCGCCTAGATCGGCCTGAGCGAAAAAACCCACTGACTTTCGACAGTTACGCGGAGTTACGCGATACCTTTCGTGCGCTGGCTTATGCGGAAGATATAGATGCTGTCGTGTTCGCCTCGAATGGTGGCAATTTTTGTTCGGGTGGCGATGTGCATGAAATTATTGGCCCCCTCGTACAAATGGATATGAAAAGCCTGCTAGCTTTTACGCGTATGACGGGTGATTTAGTCAAAGCTATGCTGCATTGCAATAAACCGATTATTGCCTCGGTGGAAGGTATCTGTGTGGGTGCGGGTGCGATTATTGCGATGGCTTCTGATTTACGTTTAGGCACGCCGGAAACTAAAACTGGCTTTCTCTTTACTCGAGTGGGTTTAGCGGGCTGTGATATGGGTGCTTGTGCGATTCTGCCAAGGATTATTGGTCAAGGTCGTGCGGCCGATCTGCTCTATACCGGGCGGATGATGAGTGCAGAAGAAGGTTATCAATGGGGCTTTTTTAACTCACTGTATCCTCCCAGCGAAGTAGAATCACAAGCTTTACAATTAGCGCAACGCATTGCGGCTGGCCCTAGTTTCGCCAATGGCATTACCAAAACCCAACTGGCGCATGAGTGGAATATGTCGCCCGAGCAAGCGATTGAAGCTGAAGCACAAGCGCAAGCGATTTGTATGCAAACTCAAGATTTTGAGCGTGCCTATCATGCCTTTGTGAATAAGGAAAAACCCGTTTTTGAGGGTAATTAAATGGCAGATTCAAGCTTCTTGCGTTGGCCTTTTTTTGAACCCAAGCACCGCGAATTAGCGGTACGCTTAGAAGCTTGGTGTCAACAAGTTTTGCCCGCAGATCACCATCATACAGATGCTGCCTGCCAAGCTTTAGTGCAAAGTCTGGGGGCTGCGGGCTTTTTAGAATATACCGGCGCTAAAACTGGCGAAAGCATGGATGTCCGTAGCCTGTGTTTAATGCGTGAAACCCTCGCACGCTATGATGGTTTAGCCGACTTTTCCTTCGCTATGCAAGGTTTAGGTATGGGCGCAATTAGCCTGTTTGGTACTGCAGAACAACAACAATGGCTCGATAAAACCCGTCAAGGTCAAGCCATCGCAGGTTTTGCTCTCACCGAACCTGCTTCAGGCTCGGATGTCGCTAGCATGACTACCACCGCACAATGGGATGGCGAACATTTCATTCTTAGCGGTGAAAAAACTTATATTTCTAATGGCGGCATTGCGGATATCTATGTCGTGTTTGCTCGCAGCGAAAGCATTGAGCAAGCAGCCGGTGCGCGTGGTATTTCGGCCTTTATTCTGCCTGCCGAGAGCATAGGGTTGGAGATTGTTGAACGGATTGAAACGATTGCACCTCACCCATTAGCACGCTTGCGCTTCAATCAAATTCGTTTACCAGCGACGAGTTTGATTGGCAAGCGTGGTGATGGTTTTAAGATTGCCATGTCAGTACTGGATGTATTCCGCTCTACCGTTGGTGCTGCTGCTTTAGGTTTTGCACGGCGGGCTTTGGATGAAACCTTAGCACGCAGCCAGCAGCGGCAATTATTTGGAGCACCGTTGTTTGATTTGCAAATGGTGCAAGGCCATATCGCTGATATGGCTTTGGCTATAGATGCAGCCGCTTTATTGATTTATCGCGCTGCTTGGAGCAAAGACCAAGGTGCTGCTCGAGTCACCCGTGAAGCAGCGATGGCCAAACTATTTGCCACCGAAACAGCCCAGCAAGTGATTGATATGGCAGTGCAATTACATGGCGGCGATGGCGTGCGTAAAGGCACGATTGTCGAAAGCCTTTATCGAGAAATTCGCGCCTTGCGCATTTATGAAGGCGCATCAGACGTACAAAAAACCGTCATAGCTCGCCAAACATTGCTTAATTTTGAGCAAGGAGGATTGTGATGCTTGGACCAACAGGCCATATAGACACCTTCACCCGCGACAATTTACCGCCCGAAGACCAACAACCTGATTTTCTACTCGATCAATTCCAATATCCTGAGTATTTGAATATCGCCGTAGAATTGACCGATAAAATGGTCGATAAGGGGTTTGGTGACCATATTGCACTGATTGGCAACGGTCGCCAACGTACTTATAAAGAATTAGCCGATTGGACGAATCGCCTCGCTCATGTCTTGATTGAAGACTTAGATATTAAACCCGGTAATCGGATTTTGATTCGCTCCGCTAATAACCCTGCTTTAGTTGCTTGCTGGTTAGCAGCTACCAAAGCAGGAGCAGTGGTTGTGAATACTATGCCCATGCTTCGTGCCGGTGAGTTAAAGAAAATCGTCGATAAAGCCGAGATTACGCATGCTTTGTGTGATACACGCCTAATGGATGAACTCACTGAATGCGCCAAAACTAGTAACTACTTAAAATATGTCGTGGGTTTTGACGGTACTGCTAATCATGATGCGGAACTAGATCGCGCAGCTTTAAGCAAGCCCGTTAAATTTACTTCAGTACAGACTGGTCGGGATGATGTAGCCCTGCTCGGCTTTACCTCAGGCACGACGGGTGAGCCGAAAGCCACCATGCATTTCCACCGCGATCTGCTGATTATTGCAGATAGTTATGCCAAGGAAGTTTTAAATGTCACCCCTGATGATATTTTTGTCGGTTCTCCACCTTTGGCTTTTACCTTTGGTTTAGGTGGCTTAGCGGTATTTCCCTTACGTTATGGTGCGACCGCAACCTTACTTGAAACCGCATCACCGCCGAATATGATTAATATTATTGAGACTTATAAGGCGACTGTCTGCTTCACCTCGCCCACAGCTTATCGAGCCATGCTACGCGCGATGGACGAAGGGGCTGACTTATCCTCTTTACGCTGTGCAGTCTCAGCAGGGGAAACCCTACCAGCTCCGGTATTTGAGGAATGGCAAAAGAAAACCGGCAAGCCTATGCTTGATGGGATTGGCTCAACTGAGATGCTACATATTTTCATTAGCAACCGCTTTGAATCAGCACAAGCAGGTTCAACCGGTTATCCTGTCAGTGGATATGAAGCCAAAATTGTTGACCATAATATGGATGAAATGCCGCGTGGTGAACCGGGGCATCTAGCAGTACGTGGCCCCACCGGTTGCCGCTATTTAGCGGATAAGCGTCAAGCCAATTATGTGAAAGCTGGGTGGAATGTGACGGGCGATACCTTCATCCAAGATGAGCACGGTTTGTTCCATTTCGCCGCGCGCAATGACGATATGATCGTTTCCTCTGGCTACAATATCGCAGGACCTGAAGTGGAAACGGCTCTGCTTACCCATCCTTATGTGGTGGAGTGCGCAGTGGTAGGCGCACCCGATGTGGATCGTGGTTTCATTGTGCAAGCCCATGTGGTGCTGGAAGCTGATATACCACGTGATTCAACAACGATTAAAACCCTGCAAGACTATGTGAAACAAAGTATTGCACCCTATAAATATCCCCGCTCGATTGTCTTCACGGATGCCTTACCCAAAACCGCAACTGGCAAGATTCAACGCTTTAAATTACGTCCGCAACAAACCGCAAGCACCACTGATTTTGTAAAAACTAAAACTTATTTCCAACTACCAGCGGGCATAATTTATCTGGATGGTAATTCTTTAGGCCCCTTACCAACCAGCGTGAAAACACATTTGGATAAAGTGGTCGAGCAAGAATGGGGCGAGCAATTGATTCGTGCTTGGAATACCGCCGGTTGGTTTGAGCAGCCACGCCGCGTGGGTAATCGCATTGCTAAACTCTTAGGCGCAGCCGACAACACCATCGTGATGGGTGACACGCTATCAATCAAGGTCTATCAAGCTTTAGCCGCTGCACTCGCACTGAATCCAACACGCAAAGTGGTTTTATCGGATAATGGCAATTTCCCGACCGATCTATACATGGCAGAAGGCTTACTGAAATCGCTGAGTCAAGGTCATGTACTCAAAACACCTGAGCCTGAAATGGTCGAAGACATGCTTGATGAGAGTGTAGCGGTGTTGATGCTCACGCATGTTGATTATCGCACTGGACGCATGCACGACATGAAACGCTTGACGGCTAAGGCACATGAGCAGGGCATTATTGTGATTTGGGATCTGGCGCATTCTGCAGGTGCAGTGCCCGTCCATTTAACTGAAGCTAAGGCCGACTTTGCAGTGGGCTGTACCTATAAATATTTGAATGGTGGCCCTGGTTCGCCTGCTTTCATCTATGTTGCACCTAAACATGCCGATAGGGCTTTACCCGCTTTATCCGGCTGGATGGGGCACACTACGCCCTTTACCTTTGACTTGAATTATCAAGCTGCAGCAGGCATTCAACGGATGCGTGTAGGTACTCCACCTGTTTTAGCACTGTCTGCTTTAGAGGCCGCCTTGGATGTCTGGGATGAAGTGACTATGCCGGAAGTGCGGGGCAAATCGATCACACTTAGCGAGCTTTTTATCAGGTTGGTAGAAGAGAAATGCCCGATGTTGACTCTGGCTAGCCCACGTAATCCCGAAGAACGCGGTTCTCAAGTTTCCTTTCGTTTTGCACAAGCCTATGCTGTGATGCAAGCCTTAATTGCGCAGGGTGTCATCGGTGACTTTCGTGCACCTGATTCGATTCGCTTTGGCTTTACCCCTTTGTATATTGATGAAACGGATGTAACACAAGCTGCAGAGATCTTAGCCAAAGTGATGAATGAGCGTTTGTGGGATAAACCCGAATATCAGCAAAAGGCAGCCGTAACATGACGAATACTCCTTATGATCCAGCTCATGAAGGCGCACAAATGTCTTTTGATGGGCGCATGTCGTATGGCGATTATTTACAGATCGACACGCTATTAACTGCTCAAAAGCCGCTTACGAATAAACATGATGAGATGCTGTTTATTATCCAGCATCAGACTTCAGAGTTATGGATGCGGCTGGCTGTGCATGAATTAGTAGCTGCCCGCCAAGCTTTACGCGATGGCCGTTTGCCGAATGCCTTTAAAATGCTGGCACGGGTCGCACGAATTTTTGAACAGCTCAATAATGCTTGGGAGGTGCTACGCACCATGACGCCCAGTGAATACACACAATTTCGTGAGCAGTTGGGGCAAAGTTCGGGCTTTCAATCGCATCAATATCGGCAGATTGAATATATCCTTGGCAATCGGAATACAGCGATGCTGCGCCCGCATGAGCATCATCCTGATATTTTACAGCTACTAGAAAATGAGCTGGCGCAACCCAGTTTGTACGATGAAGCCTTAAACTTAGTCGCTAAAGCAGGTATTCCCATTTCGCAAGAGGTACTAGGACGGAATTTACGCCTACCCCATGCAGCGAATGATGCGGTGATGCAAGCTTGGAAAGTGGTTTATCAAAACACCGAACGTTATTGGGATTTGTATCAACTCGCTGAAAAGCTGGTGGATTTTGAAGATTACTTTCGCCGCTGGCGTTTTAATCATGTCACCACGGTAGAACGTATTATTGGCTTTAAACGAGGTACAGGTGGCACGGGTGGGGTTTCCTATTTACGGAGGATGCTGGAAGTCGAACTCTTCCCTGAGCTTTGGCATGTACGCACTATTTTATAAGTTTCGCGAAGGTATAAAACGATGAGCCAAACGCTGGCAACGACCCATGAATTTTTACATCCTAAACATTGGAAACCTGCGATTGGCTATGCGAATGGCATAGTCGCAAAAGGCCGCATGGTGTTTTTAGGCGGACATATCGGCTGGAATGGACAACAAGAATTTGAAACTGATGATTTTGTAGGCCAAATCGAGCAAACCTTAAAAAATATCGTTGAAGTTCTCAACGAAGCCAAGGCTAAGCCAGAACATATCGTGCGCCTCACTTGGTATATCACTGACAAGCGTGAATACCTTGCCAATTTACGTGAAATTGGGCGCGTTTATAAACGGATTTTAGGTGCACACTTTCCGGCAATGGCGATGGTGCAAGTGGCCGCTTTAATTGAAGATCGGGCAAAAGTAGAGATTGAAGCGACTGCGGTGCTGCCGGAGTAAAATCTCTGGAATTACCACCGTTCTTTTTAGAAGGGTGGTGGGGTTTATATTTTCTTACCTGCACTCACTTCTATTTCCTGCTTGCTTAATTTCATTAGAACTTTAAGGCTTTAGCTAAAAATGCGTTATCATTAACGTATCCGCTCAAAACTAAAAACTTAGCCATGTCCAATCCCAAGAAAGTTTTTATTAGCTATAGCCATGACTCCACACAACATAGTGAGTTTGTACGCCAATTATCTGATCAATTAAGATTTGATGGTTTAGATTGCCAGATAGATCAATATGTAAATGGCTTTCCACCTGAAGGGTGGCAGCGTTGGATGGAGAATCAGTTAGAAGCTGCTGAGTATGTGTTGCTAGTTTGTACAGAAAACTATTTAAAGCGCTATCGTGGGCAGGAAACGCTAGGGGGTAAAGGCGTAAACTTTGAAGGCATTGTTATTTCTCAGCACTTGTACGATGCCTATTATCATAATACTAAATTTATTCCAGTTATTCCCAATATAGGAAGTTTTGAGCACGTTCCTATTGCGCTTAGAGGCTTCAATACTTACACGCTGCAACGTGATTATGCTGCGCTCTATCGCTATTTAACTCAACAGCCTGAACATATAGCCCCGTCTCTTGGGCAAGTAAAAGTTATGCACACTAGTACTTTAAATAAACCCGTACTAGCAAACGTTAGAAGTAGCGTAAATACTGCTACTTTCAAGCTTCACTCAGACCGACTTCCTACGGTCAAAGGTGAGTTCTTTGGACGCGAAATGGAACTTAAGCTACTGAATAAAGCTTGGTCTGGTACTAAAACACGTATTATTCAATTTATTGCAGCCGGTGGAACTGGAAAAACTAAGTTATTACGTCATTGGTTAGATAACACCAGTAATCTCGATATATTATTAGCATGGTCATTTTACTCACAAGGCTCAAGTGAGGATAAACAGACCTCGGCTTCACCTTTTTTCACGCATATTTTTGAAAAACTAGGTGCTACTCGCCAGACATTTCCCTCAGAAGAAGCACGAGGTGAATATCTAGCAGAATTACTACACGATAAACGTTATGTCCTAGTACTAGATGGCTTAGAGCCGCTACAACATGCTGGAAGAGGTATGCGTGGTGAACTTAAAGATCGAGCACTGCGCCAACTACTAAAAAGCATTGCAAAACATCCGCAAGGCTTATGTATTATCACTACACGCATTGCAGTCTGTGAACTACAAGACCGCCCTTATGTTATTGCTCATAAGCTAGATAATTTGGAACAAAACGATGGAGTCAAACTACTCAAATCACTGCAAGTACAAGGTACAGATACGGAATTAACCAAGGCAGTACAAGAATACAATTGCCATGCTTTAGCACTGCACTTATTAGGTAACGCCTTACGCACTTACTTAAGCGGTGATGTGAGAAGACGTGACACACTCGGTGAATTAATTGATGAGTACGATGCAGATAGCCGACATGCTGCCAAAGTCATGCAAGCGTATAGTTATTGGCTAGCCGATACACCAGAACTAAAACTATTACAGATACTTGGGTTGTTTGATCATCCTCTGGAGTTGGATGTCTTGGAAGTGCTTTGGGAAGCACAAATTCCAAACTTGACCAAGGATATACCTAATAAGGCATGGAAAGTTGCTATTCGTGATTTGCGTGAGCAACACCACTTATTATCAGAGCATCAAGATAGTGTAGAGGTATTCGACTGTCACCCACTCATTCGAGAGTATTTCGGCAATCAATTAAAAGAACAACAACCAGAAATTTGGCAGCAAGCACATAAACGCTTGTATGAATATTATAAAGCACTGCCTAAAAAAGAATTTCCTGATACTTTAGAGGAAATGCAGTCTTTATTTAAAGCAGTAGTTCATGGATGTAAGGCCGGTTTCCAACAACGAGTATTAAATGAAGTTTATTGGCTCCGTATTCGCCGCGAAAAAATACACTATAACATATACCAACTTGGAGCATTCAATGATGACCTATCCACAGTAGCCTGCTTCTTTCAAGGCCTTTGGTCTACTCCAGCAGCTAACCTAACCCCAGACAGTCAAATTAATATTTTAAATTGGGCAGGTTTTTGCTTAAGGTGTTTGGGGCGTTTAAAAGAGGCTGCCGAAGCAACAAAAGCCAACTTAGCATTAGCAAAACACCTAGAAAACTGGGAGGAAGCCACAAACTCGGCAAGTAATCTTTGTGAAATTGAATTGTACTCAGGCAAAATTGCCGAGGCACAAATATATGCCAAAACATCCATAGAATATTCCGAGTATTCAAACACTCTATTTTTGCGAATGAGTAAAATAGCCCTTTACGCATATACCTTATATCAAAGTGGAGAAACTGTTGCAGCACTCCGATTTTTTAAGGAATCAGAATCTCTTCAACAAAAAAACGAACCTCATCGTCCACAACTACACTCGCTGCGTAACTTCTACTATTCTCAACTCCTCTTGATCCAAGGTAAAATCACAGAGGTTATCGAGCGTACTGAATACTCCTTGAATATATCCATTGAAGAAAAAGGTAAACTTTCTATTGGGCTTGATAAATTAGTGTTAGGGTTAGCCTATTATCTACAAGATATTAAACCCTCTGTAGCTAGAGAGTGGATTGATCAATCCATCAATGACTTACACAACTCCGGTAGGCGAGACTACTTACCTTTTGGCTTACTGATTCGAGCTAGTTTTAATTGTTCTATTCAAAGTTTTGATCTAGCCCATCAGGATCTACAAGAAGTTCATGAAATTGCTGAGCCTAGTGGCATGCGTTTACATCTAACTGACTACCATCTAGAAATGGCTCGCTTACTGATCGCCGAGCAAAAACTCAATGAAGCTAACGAACATACAATCAAAGCTGCTAAACTGATTGAAGATACCGGGTATCACCGCCGTGATGTAGAGCTAGCTGACTTACAAACGCAACTAGCTCTCCACTATAACACTTAGCCTAAAAACGGATAATCCGTATAGCCTTCTGGCCCTGGTGTATAAAAGGTATGCGGATTCGGTGCATTCCAAGCCGCCCCAGTACGAATCCGTTCTGGCAAATCAGGATTTGCTAAGAAGCCCGTGCCAAACGCAACCGCATCAACTTGAGCATCAGCAACCGCTTGTTCAGCTTCCTCAGCGCTATAACCCATATTGCTGATGAGCACACCCTGATAAGCGGCACGCATCGGGGTCAGTACATCGCCTTTTTGTATGCCAAAGAAATCACTGCGCATCATGTGTACATAAGCTAACTTGAACTCAGTCAAACGCTCGCCTAAGAAACTAGCTAAACCGACCGGATCGCTATCGATCATGCTGTTGTAGCTATTTAAGAGCGATAACCGCACACCAACGCGCTCACTACCAATTTCGGCAGAAACATCTGTGAGCACTTCAAACAAGAAACGGGCACGATTTTCAACTGAACCGCCATAATTGTCTGTGCGTTTATTCGAGCCATCACGCAGGAATTGGTCAATTAAATAACCATTTGCAGCATGCACTTCTACCCCATCGAAACCTGCTTGAATAGCACTGCGCGCTGCATCTGCAAAGGCTTTGATTAAAGTTGGAATTTCGTCAACTTGTACCGCACGTGGCACTACATAATCAGCTTTGCCTTGCGGGGTATGCGTATCGCCTTCAATCGCAATGGCACTGGCTGAAATGGGCTGTTGGCCATCACACATATTGGGATGCGCTGCCCGCCCTGCATGCCAAATTTGTAGGAAAATTTTCCCACCTTTCGCATGCACGGCTGTTGTCACTTGTTTCCAAGCCTCGACTTGCTCGCCTGAATAAATGCCCGGCTCAGCAATGAAGGCTGAAGTATTCGGCAAAATCATGGTGCATTCGGAGATGATTAGGCCAGCACTAGCACGTTGTGCATAGTATTCAGCCATCAACGCATTAGGCAAATGTTCCATCCCTGCACGGGTGCGAGTCAGTGGCGCCATCAGCATCCGGTTAGGAATCGTCAGCGAGCCGAGTTGCAGTGGTTCAAAAAGCTTCATAATTATCCTTGCTTGGTTATTTTCTGCGCCCCCAGCATAGACTGAGCCTTTAGATCTGCCAAAAGGCTAGAATTTTTGTAGGCTTAGCCGCAAAGTTAGAACAGTCATGCTGTCCACTCAACCGCCAGTCGCATTCATATGCCTAAATAAAACTGGCTTGGCTTGCAGATTAAACTCATGTCCTTGTGGTTTGATCTGCATAGCCTTTTCCAAGGCATCATAGAGAGGTTGATCATCTAAAGGATGAGCACGCAGCACCCGCCGCAAATCCACCGAATGTTCCTGACCTAAGCACAAGAGCAAGCGCCCTTCTGCCGTGACACGCACTCGATTGCAATCCCCGCAGAAATTATGGCTATGTGGCGAGATAAAACCCACACGGCTCGGATGATCAGGAAAAGAATAATACTTAGAAGGCCCACCGGTTTGCTCAGCTATCGGCTGCAAATCAAAGCGTGTGCGCAAATCTCTTAGAATTTCATCGCTGGAATAATAAGCCTCTGCCCGATCATGATCACCGATCACTCCCAAAGGCATCTCCTCAATAAAGGAAATATCACAGCCCTTGTTACGGGCAAATTCAACTAAATCGATCACTTCATCATGATTACGATGTTTTAAAATCACCGCATTCAGCTTAATGCGTTTGAAGCCTTGCGCTAAGGCAGCCTCAAGCCCATTTAAGGTCTGTTGAATTTCACCGGTGCGCGTCAGTACTTTAAAACGATCTGGTTTAAGGGTATCTAGACTGATATTAATGCGGGTAATGCCTGCTTGCTTTAAAGCAGCAGCATATTTGGGCAATTGGCTACCGTTAGTGGTCATCGTGAAATCGCGCAAACCGGCTAACTGCCCTAAATCTTCACAGAGTTGTAGTACATTCCGCCGAGTGAGTGGCTCGCCGCCTGTGAGGCGAATTTTACTCACTCCATAATGCACAAATGCGCGGCCAATCCGGCTCATTTCCTCTAAAGTGAGTAGCTGCTCACGTGGAACAAACACCATATCCTCTGCCATGCAATACACGCAACGAAAATCGCAACGATCCGTGACCGACAAACGTACATAATTAATACGCCGCCCAAAACGATCTATCAATTGCCGCTCGGACATGGTTTCCTCCTACAGGTCTAATTGGCTAGTCTTTGTGTTTATTTTACCTGTTTTCAGCTTGAACAGAGAGTTTGCTGCATTCGTGTAGGCATTAAACATATACATACAACCTTTGATTATCGCCAAATTATTGACTTCGTTCGCGCACACGTACGCCAGAAAGCATTGTATTTCATCGTACCCGCTTATGCTCTGATGAGTAATAGTTAAATAATTATTTTTTTAAGCGCTTTAAAGCTTTTTTTGCATTTGCATAACCTTGCTCAGCAGCCTTCTGATACCACTTCACCGCGTCCGTGTCCGACTGCGCTACGCCCTTGCCCTCGGCATACATCAAGCCTAAATTATACTGCGCCGCTGCCAGCCCTTGCTCAGCAGCCTTCTGATACCACTTCACCGCGTCCGTGTCAGACACGCCAATGCCTTTACCAGCACTATATACCCAGCCTAGGTTGTAATTAGAAATTGCATCATTAGATTTAACACCATAGCTTAACAACCATTTCACAGAGTCACTATAGAGCTGGTTGGCTTGTGATTGATCCTTCTGTACCCCTAAGCCACTCTCATACATTCTGCCTAAAAATACTTTCGCATTCCCATTACCTTGGTCAGCTAATGGCTGGAGTTTATCTAGAGCTGCGGTATAGTCACCATTCCAAAAAGCATTGCTACCGATGACTAAATCATCAGTTAATTTTCTATCAGGGTTCTCTAAGTTTGAGACTTCAGTAGTCGCAGCAATTGAACTAACAGGAGGTGGACTGTTTAGTGGTAAAAGATTTTGCCAGTTTTTCCAAGCAAAAAAACTAATACTTGAAACTATTAATAAAATACTAACCGTTAGCCCTACCTTGAATTTATTTTTACTATCCTGCTTGGAGTTATCACCTACAAGAAATACAGGCTGTCCTCAGTTATCTGTAGATTGATAGGGTCTTTCTGGCATTTATAAGCTACAGCCTTTAATAAGCGGTGAAATCGTAGATCAAGAAGTTCGCCCTGCCAGCCACTCAAATTTTCTGTATGATAGGAACGAAACGACAGTGGTGGCTCTATAGCTTCATATAAGATCGGCAATAACACTTTCCTTTGTGCAGCCACTCCACTCTCATCGCGTACCCACATGGACTGTACTGAAGTTTTTGACCACACTACTACCACACAATTAGCCTCATTCAAGGCTTTTCTAATAGTACTTTCAAAATCTTCACCCACTAAAATTTCCGGATCCCACCATACTGAGTACCCACTATCCTCAAATGCCTTAGCAAGCATTGATACCCATACTTTGTCAGCACGACTATAACTAATGAATATGTCAGACATGGTTTAAAACTTTGTAGTTGGGAATGCGTAATTAGAAATTTAATACATTTTATCTGGTAATTGCTACCACACATCTAAATTTACAACGCATCAAGCTAACTCTATGTAGGTGGAAAATTACGAAGCTGTATGTATAGCTTCATAAATCACTGTCGTATTCAGACTCATTGCAAGGCAAGGCAAACTCAGCTCCATCCCTAACTCATTAAACTGCTTTAACTCCCATAAGCCATCATTCCCACGAGTTAGCATATCGACTTGAACTTTATCCTGAGCAACAATCAAATAACATTGCAAAGAGGCAATCGCCTGATAAGCCAAAGACTTTTCCAAATAATCTTTACGCAGGGTTGAATCGGAGGTGACTTCGACAATCAGGCAAGGTTTTTCCAAAACATAATTATCAGCCTCATCAGAATCACAGCCAAGCACCACATCAGGATAATAATAGCTGTGATATTTCTCCGAATGCACTTTCATATCACTGATATAAGCGGTGCACGGTGAGCTTAATGCCATCAAAGCACGATAAATATTGCCCGCAATGCGATTATGCCGTTTACTCGCACCCGCCATAGCATAGACACGCCCACTCACATACTCATGACGTTCATTAGCGAGCGGCTCGCCTGCTAAATAATCAGCCTCATTGATGAACTCTTTTAAAACAGGTAGTGCAGTATTCATAGCATACCTCAGAATAAAACCCTATCCGACTTACCATAGTAGCATGGCTAATCAGTTTCAACTGACCCACTCAAACTACTTGGGTCAACTCAAATTAAAACAGCAAATAGGTGAAGTGATAACACCTCACCCACACATGAGTTAGTCTACTCGACCACTACCTTAGTTGAAGCGCTGCGCCCAAAAGTTTCCGGTGCATACATTTCCTCAGCCTTAGTTGGAGGTACTATAAAGCTCCCCGGTGTAGTGGCTTTAGCAATATAGCGATAGGTATAAACGCCCTCTGGTAATACAGAGGTGAAGGCTTCCACGCGCTCATCGCGTAAGTTTTGCTGCTCATACCAAGTCCCCCGCCAACTAAAAGGAATAGGCGCAAGTTCAGGGTCTTCCAGTGTTTGCTGCGAACTCACCGCTAAAGCAGGATTCACCGCTTCCAAACCAGCAGGCAAAGGATCCACTAAAGCAACATGATAGCGCTCAGCATTGGCTTGCATCGTCAAAATCACTTCAACGCGGCTACCCGCTTTAATCTGCCATGAACCATCTGTATGTTGCTTCACATCCTCTGGCTTATCTAAGCCACGATAACTACGTGAAACCGTAAAGCCATGCTCAGCAGGCTTCAGCTCTAAGTCTTGTGGCGCATAGCGCAGACCTAAACGATAATACAAGCGCCCTTTACCTTCTTTAGCCAAGACTAAATCACGGCGAGCCTCACCTTTTAAGAGCCACTCCATGGGAATCTCAGTTTGCATGCTATCGGTTGAGCGGCCTTTAAAACTATACTCACCCGCAAAATCAGCTCCAAGCCACGCTTTAGCCACAAAATCGGGCGTTTGGGCTTCATAGCTTTGGAAATATTGATCTAAGCCTAACAAGACGAACACATTATCCTGCGTAGACCCCCAATGACCTTGATTACGCTTAGACTGTAGCGCTTTAACCAATTTAGGAATCAAATCGGATTTAGGCTGAGCCTTAATTAAAGCTTCCAACGCAATGCCATTTACCGCACGCTCAGAGTGCATCACCCAATAACCGCCGGTGTTCAGCCGATTTTTAATCGCTACCCCTGAAGCAGTTTCAATGCTGCGGTTCATCAGCTCGCGCATTAAGGCTTGGCGCTGCTGTATCGCGCCGTTATCACGAGCTAACACAGCCAAGAGCCAGCCTAAAGCTTCACTCGGCAATTGACTGACACCACCGGCTTGCGTAATTAAGCTTGAAACGGCTGCACGATCCTGATCACCCGCAAGCTCACGCACATATAAGCTATACGCCTTAATGTAGTGGCGTACTTCCTTGGAATAGTCATTGGGGAAGTACTGTTCTAGCTGACGCAGATAATTCAAACCTGCCTCTAAAGCCGGTTCATTCACTGAATAGCCCTTAGCTTTAGCCCGCAATAAAGCATGAACCGCGTGGACGCTCACATAAGGCCAAGCTTGTCCATGATCCCATAAACTAAAACCACCATCGGGCGTTTGCCGTTGTATCAACAAAGCCAAATCACGCTGCATACTTTGCTGAATCACTTCAGGGCTGGGTAAATCTTTAGATTTGAAGGCTTGCAACACATCCTTTAAAGCACTGGTACTTAAGATACGTGATGAGACTTGCTCACTACAACTAAACGGATAATCCTGCAAATAGAGATAAGCATCGGTCAGCGACTGTAAAGCCGTTGAACTCGTGCTAATTTCCAATTGACCAAACTCTGGAATGACGGCTTTAGGAGTTGCTAAGGGCTGGCTAAGCGTGCCTTGATCTAAAACCCCATATGTGGCGAAAGCCTCCGTCGTCGCAGGTGTCCACACGGGTAAGCTACCCTTCGCTGCATCACTTAAATCATTAGCGACAGCAGCAATTTGATAATGAGCCTGCCCTGCTTTCACAGTTTTAGCCGGGAAACGGACTTCTACCCGCTGATTGGCAGGCAATTCAAACGCATAAGCTTGAGCAGCAGTTAATGCTAAATTACTCGCACCCAAAGCTACTTTAACGGGCAAGGCTTGATCGGTTTGGTTTTGCAACACCACGGGAAACTCGAAACTATCCCCATAATTCAAGAAGCGTGGCGCACTAGGGCGCAGCATCAAAGGTTTACGTGCTGTTAAATGTGCCTCACCCTTGCCATAATAAAGCGCATCTTGTGCGGCGATAGCCATGATGCGATAGCGCGTTAAATTATCCGGCAATTTAATCGTCGTGCTGACCTTACCATTGGCATCCGTTTGCAAGTTCGGGACAAAAGCGGCGAGTGGATTAAAATTCGTGCGTAAATTAATGGCATCTGCCGCATTCGGTTCTGGGCTAGCCGCCGCATCAGCCGCTGCATACATCATAGGCTGGGCTTCGGCTACCAGTTCACGAGAGGCTTTTCTAGCCATGACTGGAGCAACAACAATGGGTGCTGCTACACCTGCCCTATTAGCCTGTACAGTTTGCATGAGTTCATTGATCTTATCCTTGCTCAGCTCTGATAGATTGGGCACTAAAACGGAAGTACGCAGCGCTTGGGGTTGTACATAAGCTTCAGCCAACGGATAGAAGATCTCTAAAGGATCCGTCAATTGATAATTACCCGCCGCGAGAATCGCTTCATCCACGACGATTAAAGCGACCTCTGCATTCGCAACCGGCTGGCCCTGCTGGTTCTGAATGCTTAAGTGAATCGGCGTTTCTTCAGCAGGAGCTAGGATCGCTTTTTCTGGCGTTACCGCTACTGTTAATACCCGTTCTGCTTTAGAAATCTTTAAGCTTAAATTACCGATGGCCAAGGCAGGCCGCTCAGGTAAAGACTGAGCCTTATCCGTGGTAAAACGCGCCGTTTTGCCCGTTAATTCAATATGCACTTGCACATTAGGCAGCCACTCGGCTTTCAGTGGTAATTCTAAAATATGACTATTGCCTTGGATGCTAAAGCGCTGCTCACTCAGTAAACCGTTATGATTCACCAGCAATAAACCCTCAGCATCTTTGAACGGAGCTTGAATTAACAGTTTGGCTGTTTCATTTGGGGCATAAATTTCTTTATCGGCAATGATGGGTAGCTGCTGTACCTCCACCGTACTGGCAGTCGGCGTTTCAACTTCCGTTTCACCACTCACCCAGCGCGTAATGCGTGTCATATTCCGTCGACCCGCCTGATCCATCGTAGTTGCAGTGATCTGATACTGCCCTGCTTCTTCCAGTTTGAACTCACACTGTGCTAAACCTTTAGCATCACTCTGTACGGTGCAACGCTGTGAATTTTTTAAGACCGCGCCATTCGCATCTTGAGTCAAATCGGCGATGCCTAGTTCCACCACAACCGGCGTATTAGCCCGCTCTTTACCTTCAATATCGGTGGTTAACACTTGAATGTTTAAGGGCTGGTTATGTTCAACGAAGAAGCTGTCTGTTTTCAGCCCCACATAAACTTCACTCGGATGAATCAACCAAGTGCTAGATGACACCCACTCTTGGCGGTTCACATCGCTGACTCGTGCTTCTGCAGTCATCGACACCGGCAAGGGATATTTTGATAACTCCGGTTGAATCAGTAATTGTTGACGGCCTTCCTGATCGGTTTTGCTTTGAAAATCGGCATAAACCGTTGCACTCGATGGCATCCACCCGCGCAGCCAATAAGGCTGTACCAAACCAAATGCCCATTCATCCCGATTGGGTGGAGTATAAGCTTGTAGACTAGCATTCAAGCGCCAATTCACTGGTGCGGCTGCCAAACCACCACCTGCGTAATAATTAGCCTTAGCTGCTAAGTGAATTGCCGCATTCCCCAAATGGGGTTCAGGCTTGATTAGCTCAGTGTTAACCTCAAACTCTGGGGTACGGAATTCTTGAATCTCAAAACTATGATTATAAGCGATCATTTCAGGCTGATCTGGAACCGTCAAACTAATAGTCGCTGTACCTAAATTAGGTGTATCGGGCAATTTAAAATCTAAATTAAAACCACCTAAGCCCGTGAAGGGCGTATTACCCTCCACAATTTTATTACCTGCACTGTCTAAAACTTCATAATTTAAACGCTTCAGATTCTTGGGCAGCGCTAAAGGGCTAGCAGGGCTAGGATCACGGCTCCGCAACCAGCCCTTGATATGGACTTGCTCATTGGGACGATATAAATGCCGATCATCCACGACATACCAAAGCCATTGAGTCGAGGCGGGCGGGGGCTGCCATAAAGTAGAAGCCCATAGATATTCGCTTTCGGGCAATAAGGCCAGATCCTCACCGTGCTGAACCTCTAACCACCGTATCGTTGGTGCTGGCTCAATAGCGGGCAGCACAGTCGCTGGGTTAGGCGGGTTTTGCAGATAATCCAGCTTGGCTAAGCCTTGGGCATCCGCTGTTTGTTGGCTGATTTCTTTGGAGTCCGAGCTATGTAAACTCAAACGAACCTGATCCAAAGCCTTGCCCGTATTTAGATCACCGACCCAAGCCAAAAGCTGCTGGCTATACGCATAAGCATCTAAGCCCATCTGCGTACCTTGTACCCAAACTAAACGCGGCTGAGGTTCGCCATCAATGGCGCGTGGTTTAACACTCGCCGCTCCCGGCTCAATCAATACCAGTAAATGCCCTAGTTTGCCATTTTTCAGCCATGACTCGAGTTTGATCGGGGTAACAACTGTCGTATCTGTTTGGTCTTGAAGGGTCAGTGTTTGCGAGCTGACTGTTTTACCGGGGAGTTTAAAAGGTGCTGGCGCTTGGCGATTATTCAGAGTCTGTAAGAGCTTGATATAACTAGGCCAATCACTGGGAACCACCTGCTGAATTGTCACTTTGAGCGTTTTAAAATTATTCGTATACACGGGTAGCTCAGCCGGTAAATTCGGATCAAGCGTTAGCAGTGTTTTATCAATCAGGCTTAAACTTGCGGGGCTTTTAGAGGCTTTAAAACTAAATTTTTGCGCCTGCCCTAAAGTTTGCCCGTAACTATCTCTTAATTCAGCCGCTAAAGTAATCGTGTAACGGGTATCGGCTTGCCAAGGTGCTTGAATCCACAAACCATTAGCATTCGCCTGCATACTCACCTTAGCAGGCTTAGGGCTAATGCTGGTAAGCTGGTTTAAATCCTGTTCGAGCGCGAGTTCATTATTGAATTGAAAGGTAACAGGATCATAGCGAGTGCAACGCTCTGCATAGCCACAAGCCTTTTCAGTCATCCGCAAAGGCGCATAGGTACTGAAGCTATATAAACTTTGCGCGGGTGCTAAGCGTGGGCCTTCTGCAGAAGGGGCTTGAGCAGCTAACTTAATGGTCACTTTAGTCTGCGGTGGCAAAGCTTGCGCTAGCTTTAAAACCAAATAGTGTTCAGGCAAAGCTTGCTTGATTAACGAGTCTAACTCGGGTGAGGCTTTAATTTCATCCGCTGCCGCTAAGCGTAATTTCAGTGGCTGCCCCTTCGCCTCTGCCTGAATGTAAGGTAAGAGCGCTTGGGGATTAATGCGTTGGTTGAAGCTTAAAAATAAAATAGGTGTGAGTCCTACGGCATCACCACTTGGATAGCTTTGCTCTAGTTTCAAGCTGGGGGTTTTAAAACTCCAAGCTAAAGCTTGACCTAACCGTGAGCCATCAGCCGCTTGCGTATCAATAGGCACTGAGAGTTTAAACTCCGTCGCCATCGGCAAACGTACACCGCCTTTAGCTTCAAAAACTAGGGTTTGCGTTCCTGCCCAGCGCCAAGCACCTTCTACCGTCGGCGTCATCTTAACAGGCACAGACTCGACTAGGGTTTGAGTCTGTGTCGAAACTGCGACCATCGGTCGATCAAAGGAAATACTAATTTGCTGCGCAGCGGTTACTTCACCCTGTGGCGCATAACGAGTAATTGTTAGTGGACCGGTTTTAGTTGTTATAGGTGTTGAGCTTGTATTATTAGGTGGTGGTGGAAAATTTTGTTCTAAGGTCTTGTCAACTTTAGGGGGTGGTTCACTCGCAGGGCGCAGAGCAAACGGCTTTTCATTCTTAGTAGCTGGTAAGGGCGGTAAACGACCAAGGAGCGCCTTAGCTTCTTCAGGACTCAAGGCTTGAGGTTTTACTACCGTAATGGCGTCATCAGGCTTGCTAGTACGACTGGACTCTTCGCTAAGCCGTGCCGGAAACTCAGTTAAAGCCGGCGTGCCTTGGATAGGCGCTAATTCCGCTGCAGTGACAGGATTAATACTCATCAGTATACAGATCGCCATGAAATTTATTTTTTGCAGCAAGGACATTATCACTCTGCCTTTTATATTATTGATTGAGATGCCATTCAGCAGCACCAGAAATTTAGCGCTACCAACCACTCGCACTTGCTAACTTAGAATATACCTACCTTTAATAAGTTCAGATAGCTGTTAATTCCAAAACTTAGATTGGAAGACTAAGTGAGCTAGGAAAATAAAAGCTTATATAGAAAAGCGCCCTGCAAGACTCAGGGTATAATCAATAAGATGTAATCGAGAGCCTATTCGTGGCGCAGTGCTTGAATCGGATCTAAACGGGCTGCACGCTTAGCAGGCATATACCCAAACAGCACACCAATCCCTGCAGAGAAGAAGAAAGAACCTAAATTAATCGCTACGTTGAAGGTATAAGGAACTTGCATTAAGCCAGAAAGAAAGTATGAGGCTATTGTTGCGAGGATAATCCCAATCAAGCCACCTAACGCTGAAAGCATCACTGCCTCGGTTAGGAATTGCATTAGAACTTCGCGCTCCAAAGCACCAATCGCTAAGCGAATCCCGATTTCACGCGTACGTTCAGTGACTGATACGAGCATGATATTCATGATCCCAATGCCGCCTACTAATAAACTCACGGAAGCGACTGCACCTAAGAGTGTAGTCATGACTTTAGTAGTACCCGATAAAGCATCAGCCAACTGACGAGTATCGAGTACATTGAAGTTATCGTCCATGCCTTCAGTGATACGCCGGCGCTCACGTAATAAGTCGGTAATTTGCGTTTGCACATTGCTAATCTCGCTTTCGTTCTGTACGGAGACTTGGATCGAAGAAATATCCTGATTTCCTGTTAAACGCCGTTGCACGGTACGAAGTGGCATCACCAAAGTATCATCTTGATCACGCCCCATGGCTGCTTGGCCTTTGGCTTCTAGTGTACCAATGACTTCACAGGAGAAATTCTTCACCCGTAGCATTTCCCCTAAAGGCTCTTGATTCGCATACAATTGCTTATATAAAGTGGCGCCCAAAATACACACCGAAGCACCTATTTGCTCCTCTTGCTTAGTGAAACTGCGCCCAGAAGCTAGTTTCCAGTTGCCCACTGTAAAGAAATCATTCGTCGTACCTGTCACACTGGTTGACCAGTTATTAGCCATCGACACAACCGTAGCCGTACGATTTACTTGGGGTGCTACACCACTTAAACCATTCACTGAACTACGAATCGCTTCAATATCATCTAGCTTAAACGCTGGTGCACCACCGCCACCGCCAGGTCCCATCAGGCGTTGCCCAGTCCGAATTTGCAGGAGATTACTGCCTAAACTGGAGACCTGATTTTTCACGGCCTGAGTCGCACCATTACCAAGTGTAACCATGGTAATCACTGCCGAAACACCGATTACAATCCCTAAAATTGTCAAGAAAGAGCGTAATAAATTGCGGCGGATTTCACGCATCGCGAGGAGCAGACTATTCCAAAACATAGCTACGCCCCACTTGCCGCTTGTCTGCAGCGACATTGCCATCGACGAAAGTTACAATACGCTTTGCATATTCGGCCATTTCAGGTTCGTGCGTGACCATTAAGATGGTAATACCTTGATCACGATTCAGTGATACCAATAGCTCCATAATCTCATGGCTGCGTTTGGTATCTAAGTTACCCGTCGGCTCATCCGCTAGTAGCAAAACGGGGTTAGTCACAATTGCCCGTGCAATCGCCACCCGTTGTTGTTGACCACCAGATAACTCTGCTGGAGTATGCTCAGCCCAAGTGGTTAAGCCGACTTTTTCCAAAGCTGCATGCGCAGCTAAATGTCGCGCTTTTGTCGATTCACCACGATATAAAAGCGGTAGCTCGACATTTTCCTGTGCGGAAGTACGCGCTAATAAATTGAAGCCTTGAAAGACAAAACCAAAATAATAACGGCGTAACAGTGCACGTTGATTCCGATCCAGTTGTTCAACTTGCACGTCGCGGAAATGATAGACTCCACTAGTGGCCACATCTAAACAACCGAGAATATTCATCGCAGTGGATTTTCCCGAGCCACTTGGTCCCATCACCGCGACAAAGTCACCCGTATTAATACTCAAATCAATCCCTTTTAAAGCTTGGAACTGCGCTTGGCCTTGTCCATAGGTTTTAGTGATACCCCATAGCTCAATTAGCTTTTCAGAGACACTCGTCATGGCTTATTACCTGTGCTCGTACCAGTGATCACCAAGGCTCCTTCAGTCAACTCGTCACCTGAAATTTCAGTGGATTTACTGTCACTTAAACCGATCTTTACTTTCACCGCTGTGGCTTGGTTGTCTTTGAGTATCCAGATTTCACCCATCCCACCGCGTCGACCTTGCCCCTGTCCACGCCCAGCTCCTTGGCCTTGTCCACGCTGTCGATTTTGCTGCATCGGTGGACGCGGCATTAATTGTGCTACCAAACCGCCCGACTGTTGTCCTGTACCTGCTGCACTATCTTCAGGGCTAGCTGGCTTAAAGCGTAAGGCAGCATTTGGCACTAACAGGACATCTTTACGCGATTGTGTGCTAATAATCGCATTCGCGGTCATGCCGGGACGTAGGCTTAAATCGGCGTTTTCTACATTTAACTTGGTTAAGTAGGAAACCACATTATCTGTCAGGGTTGAGCCTAAACTCACCAAGCTAATCTTGCCTTTATACTTACGCCCCGGCCAAGCATCGACAGTAAACTCGGCTTCTTGTCCTTCCTTCACTTGCCCCACATTCGCCTCATCGACACTGACTTGCAGCTCCATCTGTTTCAGATCTTCTGCCAGTACGAATAGCGTAGGGGCAGATAAAGAGGCCGCAACAGTTTGCCCCGGTTCTACAGAGCGCGTTAACACCACCCCATCAATCGGTGAAATAATTGTCGCTTTCGCTAAATTACTTCGAGCAGAGCGTAAATTCGCTTGCGCCTCTTTAACTCCCGCTTGTGCAGCTTCAAGAGCTGCTTGGGCACTTAGCTTTTCGGCTTTGGTCGCCGCAGCACTGGCTCGTAAGCCAGATACATTAGCACTAGAAGCCCCAGAGCCAGCTTTTGCAGATTCGACATTTGCTTGGGAGGCAGAAATGCTCGCCCGTGCTGCTGCCGCATTTGCTCTTGCAGAATCTGCACTGGCTTTAGCGGCTTGCTCGGCAGCTTGAGTTCGTTGTAAAGCTGCTTGAGCCGTATCTAATTCGGCCTTAGAGGGTAACTTGCCCCCACTCGTTTTATATAAAGCCTGTAAACGCCCTAGATTCGCACGCGCTTCAATCGTACTCGCTTTAGCTTGTGCGAGTTGCGCGTCTGCACTTTGAATTTGTGCATTCGCTTGTTGGAGCTGCGCATTATTCTGTTGAACTTGT
>AATN01000034.1_pt1 | contig 34139 bp, 31 predicted proteins | sample 270648 | NCBI WGS metagenome assembly AATN01 (sample SAMN02954269, study PRJNA17659) | bioreactor sludge metagenome | biome: terrestrial; feature: bioreactor; material: sludge; isolation source: Enhanced Biological Phosphorus Removal (EBPR) bioreactor sludge | place: Australia: Brisbane, Queensland
GGCGGCGCAGGGCTCGGCCTTCAGCTCAACGGGATTGCCGTCGAAGCCACCACCAACACCGTCACGACGGCGCTCGATGGCGTCACGCTGACGCTATTGAAGGGCCCGGAAGCACCCGTGACATCGCTCAGCACGACGCTGACGATCAGCAAGGACACGTCGAGCCTGACCGCAGGGGTCAACGCCCTGGTAAAGGCCCTCAACGATTTCAACAGCACTGCCAACGGTCTCGGGAGCTACGATGCCGCTACCAGGAAGGCGGGCACCCTCAACGGTGACAATACGCTACGTTCGGCCCAGAACGCCATCCGGACAGCCTTCGGCAAGGTACCCACCGATCTCGCGGGCGCCAAGCTGCAACGCCTGTCGGACATCGGCGTTAGTCTGCAGAAGGACGGCAAAGTGACTGTCGACTCTGGCAAACTCGACAAGGCGATCAGCGAAGACCTCCCCGGCGTCGCCAAGCTCGTTGCCGCCTACGGCAGCGCCGCCAAGTTGGCGACCGACACGCTGGTCGGTAGCGGCGGGCTGATTGCCGCGCGCAGTCAAGGGCTCAGCGCATCGATCCAGAGTCTCGGCAAACAATCCGATGCGATATCGAGTCGCTTGACCCAGATCGAAGCCCGCTATCGCCGACAATTCAGTTCGCTCGACACGCTGATCGCCGGGATGACCACGACCAGCACCTTCCTCGAACAACAGCTCGCCAACCTGCCTACTTACAACTAGGGATCCCAAATGTTCGGTAATGCGCGCCAAGCGATATCAGCCTATCAAAAGGTCGGCGTCGATGCCGCCGTCGAGGTTGCCGACCCGCACCGCCTGATCCTGCTGCTCTTCGCGGGCGCTCAGGCGGCCATCGGCAAGGCCCGGGCGGCCATGCAGCAGCGACAAATCGCCGTCAAGGGAGAAGCCATCTCCAAGGCCATCGACATTATCGCCAACGGCCTGAAGGTGAGCCTCGATCTTGAAAAGGGCGGTGAAATCGCCGAGCGACTCGATGCGCTCTACGACTATCTGGTGTTGCGCCTCCTCCGGGCCAACGTCGATAACGATCCCGGCGCGCTGGAAGAAGTCTCGGGTTTGCTCGAGGAGATTCACAGCGCCTGGCGTCAAATCCCTCACGACGCACTGCCGCAGCCCGGCGCATGACGTCCTCGTTGAGCGCACTGGAACAGATGCTGGCGCTCTCCGAAGAGATGCTGAGTGCCGCCGCGGCCGGTGACTGGGAAACCTTGACCGAGCGTGAGGCCGCCCGTCGCGCTCTGGCACACAGCCTCCCGGCAACTCTGACGAGCGATCTCTCGCGAGCGTCGGAGGAGCGCGCCCGACTCGTCATCGAGGCTTGTCTGCGCTGCGACCTGAGGGTCAGGCCATTGGTCGAGGCGCGCCTGAACGAATTGCGCGTCGTCCTGCGCGCAGAGCGACCCGCCGCCTGAAAAAATGATCCGCGCCGACGTTACCAACCGCCTGCAACCGGCAGCCGATCCTGCCTTACGGCCGGCCCTACCGACGCAGGAGATCACCGACAAGCTCTCCGGACTGGTCGCCGGGCAACGACTGCTCGCCGAAATCGAGTCCCTGATGCCCAACGGCACGTACCGGGCTCTGATCAACCAGCGCGTCGTGACGCTCGCCCTGCCATTTGCCGCGAAGAGCGGAGACGCTATCGAGTTGGAAGTCGCCGAGACCGATGGCAAGCTGACCCTGGCCGTCGTGGCGCGCGCCGCCTCCGACGGCAACAAGGGCAGCGACGAAGCGGCGGCCACCAGCTTGAGTCGCACCGGCCAGTTGATCAGCAATCTGCTTGCCGGCGCGCGCGACCTCAAGGGCGGCACCATGGCGCTGCCGCTCAACAGCAATCAGCCACTTGCTACCGGTCCGCCGACCAGTGGCAGGGACCTGCTGCCGCTGCTCGAACAGGCGATCACGCAGAGCGGCATGTTCTACGAATCGCATCAGGCGGAATGGGTCGAGGGTCGCTACAGCAAGGCACAACTGCTGCAGGAACCGCAGGGCAAGCTGGCTCCGCAGGTGCCGGCCACTCAACTCGGCTTGCCATCTGCCGGCACCCCAGAGGGCATGACAAGTCCAGCCGCCGACAGTGCCCAAAGCCAGAGCCGAACGGTCGACGGGAAAGGGGCCAGCAGCCAGCCGGGACAGCCCTCCCCGAGCCCCCAATCGGCTCAGCCTTCCGAAGCCTTGCAGACGCCTCGGACTCCCGAGCTTTCTCCCGCTGCTCACGGACCGCAGGCGCCTCAAGGTCCCCAACCGTCTCAGTCGACCCACTCTTCTCAAGCCTCGCAAGCCTCCGAGTCGCTGCAGTCCGCCCAGCCCACGCAGTCGTCGCCGCCTTCCCAGCCCGCCCAGCCCATCGCCCAGCAGGCGCAAGTGATGGTGCAGCAGCAACTTGAGGCCTTCGCGACGCAAAACTTTTCCTGGCAGGGTCAGGTCTGGCCCGGCCAGGAAATCGAGTGGCAGATCGAGGACCCGGGCCGCCGGCGCGAACGTGCTGGCGACGACGGCGCTGAGCAATGGCAAACCCGCCTGCGTCTGACGCTTCCCAGTCTCGGCGAAGTCGAAGCACGCCTGCACATCCAGGGCAAACAGATCACGCTGGCGATGATCGCCAGCCAAGCCGACACACGTGGGCTCCTGCGTGGTGCCGCCATCGATCTGCGTGGTCAGCTCGAACAGGCAGGACTCGACCTTTCCTCCATCGGCATCGCCGCCCCGGCAGCCGCTCCGACGGATGCCTGACAGGCCGAATGACTCACTGCCGGCGGGCCGCGGACGCGCAAGACACTGCTGCGCCTCTGACGACGTTACCGACACGCACGGTTTCCACGGCGGCGACCTGCAAACTGACGGTCTGACGCCGGCAAGCCGGACGCTCTTCCTCTGACACAAAGCCTTCGAGGAGCACGGGAGCGTAGCGAAAACGAGCCTGCCNATCGTTGGCCGGTTGCCGCTGCACGAATCAGGGAAAACGCTGGCTCCGGTGTGCTCATCACCCCGGCGAGCGAATCTCGGGCACACCCCAAACGCGTACGCCTGACGGTGGACTCTCGACTGCCCGGACGATGGCGGCGACCATCTGTCCGACGCTGACCAGGCCCAGGCGACGCGCGGCAGCGCGCGTGCCGGGCAGGCGCTCGAGCAGGTAGTACGCGGGGAGCAGGAGCATGGGCCAGTGATGGCCGGGACCCAGCACGTACCACGGACGAAGAACGCTGGCGGCGATGCCGCTGGCGCGGATAAGCGCTTCGCCTTCCGCGCGCGCGGCGACGTAGGCGCGCATCACCGGCGCCGGCTGCGCGACGCTGAGATAAACGAAGTGCGGCACCCCGGCCTCGACGGCCGCGGCGAGCGCCGCGCGTACGGAAGCCAGATCGATGCGGCGGAAAGACTCGGCCTTCGCCGGACTCGGATGCGCCACGCCGACCAGATGGACCAGCGCATCGGCAGCATCGATCTGCGACGCATAGCTCACCGCATCGAGTGCGTCGCCGACGACAGCGCGACAACCAGGCGCCAAGCGGCGCACCGAAGCCTGCCGCGCCAGAGCGGAAACACGATGGCCGCGCGCCACCAGTTCCGGAATCAGACGACTGCCGATGTAGCCGGTGGCGCCGGTCACGAAGACGTGCATGCTGAACTCCCAAGAGGCACTGTCCGACAAGCCCGCCGGGCCGGTTCACGAATCTGAAAACCCCGCGCAGTTGTTACGCGGGTTCCCTCCTTCGATACGCGCCGAGCCCCGAGACAGATGCAAGAAAGGCGTCTACTCGGCCGTTACCGATCGATCGGTTTCTTGTCCCTGACGTGCTCGCACGAGTTGTCTTTCTTGGCCCGAAGTAGATACCAACGAATATACTTTCGGCGCTACACGAAGGACACCACTATGAGCGAGACGCGTGACGACACGACCGGTGATGCAGTGCTTTCGTAGCGCCCCGGCGCCAAAGCCTGGAGCGATTTCTTTGCCCTGCTGCATTCAATCGACGTCCCAGCCGACTTCATGGCCGATCGCCCATTGAATGTCGCGCCGAAAGCGCGCGGCGTCTTCGATGACGGCGTTTCCGCAGGCGGCAACGGTGACCGTTAGCCATGACGCACGTGCGTGACACCGACACATCCAGTTACCTCATCAAGGCAAGAACGCCACGCAAGCAGGAATATGCATGAAAACTCGGACCGACATTCCGAATTTTCATGCTAAATTTCGGCATGCTTCGACGCCAAGTTCATCTTGATCAACTGCACCAGCGCTTGTCGCGCTTTCCGGTGCTTGCTCTCCTGGGACCACGCCAAGTGGGCAAAACGACCCTGGCCCGCCAGCTTGCCGCAACCCGGGTCCCGGAGACAGTGCCAGTCGGTTGATTACATTCTCGGGAGTCGAAACAGCGTATCGCCCTCTCCACATACCCCGGTGATCCAGCCCTGCTGCCAGAAGCGAGGAGCGAAAACTCTGGTCGGCCACCGATCATTTAGAAAACAATGGTTACGCTCCCGGATACTGGGCAAAGTGGTCAGATTCGCGACGACCATGCCAAGGGCAAAGACCGCGATGTAATGGCATGTGAATGTCCTTTTGTCGGAATTCTGGTTTTCTGCATTTAGCGGATAAGCGAACAGCAACACGGCCATGAGCTGGGTCGTCGGATAAATGAAGACGCCTGACACCATGGACTGGATGATCAGTGCCGCTCCCGCGCAGGTCATTGCGAATGCAGTGTCGTCCTTTGCATCCGTACTCATGCCCGAAAGAATCCTGAAGCGCGCCGAGAGTTGCATCCAGACCAGCCATATGAGAAGCAAGGTCGCTGGAACGCCCCATTCCGCGGCAAACTGCATGATCAGGTTATGAGGGTGTGCTGCGATTCCATTCGGCCAGGCTGCGTACTGCATCGGGCCAATACCCAACCAAGGATGGCTTTGAATGAATTGCCACGCCAGCGTCCACAACTCGCTGCGTAGAGATGAATCCGCGCGCGCCAGGCTGCTGACAACCAAGCGTCGATCACCGGGCAGGATCAGAGGCAGTATCCAGGTGAGGAAGTAGAAAAACAGGCATCCGTAAGCCCAGAAACGCAATTGCATCAGTGCAAAAGGCTTGTAGCGATTTCCCCGGAGAACCCACAGCATGGCGTGCAGGACGAGATGCGTTGCGATCACGCTGCGTGAACCTGCAATCAGCGCCAGAGCGAAGTATAGGCCGACCAGCCACGCACCCAAGGTTCTGGCAAGCCCTTTTTCCGTCAGTCGATAAAGCGCTGTAGGCAGCAGAAACAGCATGAACGACTGGTAGTCACTGAAGATTCGGATGTTCGAGAACCCCGGAAAAGACACCTCCTTGGCCAGGAAAAGGAGCTCCTCCGGAGCAAAATAGCTGAAGGCATTGAGCGACCAGAACCACGCGACGTAAGCGACGCCACCGATGAGTACGGAAACGAGAACAGACCGGTCCAGCGAATCACGGTGCATCACCGGCCACTGCCGCATCATGGCCACCAAGGTAATCAGTGCGAGCCACATCGACCACTCGAGCAAGGCAAACTCGACATGGCCGGTGCCGGCCAGAGCCGAAAGAAGCCCCAGAAGGAATAGCGCTGCCCACGCACAATTGGTTAGCGAGAACGGCAGCCTGAGAGGTGGGGCGAAGACAATCGCCCAAACCAGACAGGCGAACAAGACAGCGAGCTCAAGGAGACGTTGCCAGTCCATCAAGGTAACGGAATCCCACGATATCGCGACTCCGGAGAGGGGCAGGTACGGCGCGGCCAGGACATAGCCGAGCAGCAGCCACCAGCACACTCGGCTGTCAGGCGATTTTTTCAATGCTCTGACAGAGTCTGACTGGTGTACTGCCTGGAGCCGGCGCGAGGCGTCCGGCATATCTAGCTGTGTGTCCCGTGACTCGATGCGATGGTCCTGAAAAAGACGGTCTCGAGCGAAACGCTGGTTTTGACTTCCTGAACGATGCCCCTACCGGACTGGACTTCTGCGATCAAGCCAGGCAGTTCGGCGGCACTGACATCGACTGCATAAAGGCCCGGCCGCATTTCGACACAACCTGCCACCGGCGCGCCACCCCGGTAGCTCAGGACGTAGGTCCCGGCCTGATCGGCGGCGAGTTCCTGCGGCGACCGGATCGTGAGCAACTGTCCTTGATGGATCAGTCCGAAGCGGTCGGCGATTCGCTCGACATCGTGCAACACGTGCGACGAGAAGAAGAGCGTGCCCCCCTGCCGACGGTACTCGTCGAGAATATCGACGACGTCCTTCCTGCCGACGGGATCCAGCCCCGAAAGGGGCTCATCGAGGATCAACAGCCGCGGTTTGATCGCCAGGGCATGCGCCAGCGCTGTCCGCTGCAGCATCCCCTTGGAAAATCCACGCAAGCGGCTATCGGCGACCGCCGCGAGATCCAACCGCTCCAGCCAATGCATGCAGTGCTTGCGCTCGTCACCGAGACGGAGACCATGAAGGCGCAGGCCCATCAGCAGGATTTCATAAGGGGTCAGAAAATCCTGCAGACTTGGGTTCTCGGGAACAAAGCCAAGCCCTCGACGCGCCTCGGGTTCGCGCACGTCACAATCAAACAAGGTGGCGCTGCCCGCCGTCGGCAGCAGCGCGCCGATCAGGATCTTGATCAGCGTGCTCTTTCCCGCGCCGTTTGGCCCGATGAAACCGAAGGTTTCGCCCGCTTCGATACTCAGTGAGATACCCTTCAGGGCAACCTTCGAGGGCTTTCTCCAGCCACCGGAGTAGGTCTTGTGAATATCCTTCACCTGCATGGCGTACGTCACTATAGCCTCCCAGGCTCGACAGCGCGGGGCTCGACGACCTGCGGCTTGCCGTTTGTGTCGATGACGTACTTCATGGCAAACGGATCAGATGGGATAGTTGGCAGGATCGAGAGATCCACGAGTTGCTGAAGCCGAACCGGCAGCTTGCCGGTCAGTTCGCTGTAACGAGCGATGGCGCGATCGAGCATCAACAAGTTCTCCAGACGGTTGGCTCGCTTCTCCAGGAAACCGGCGAAAGACTTGTGGCGCGTTTCCCTGGCCATTGCCCGATGCAAGCGAATGGCAAACTCCCGGTCTTCGCCCTTGCCGGACCACTGCGCGGCCAACTGCTGAAGCTGAATTTTCTCGACTTCATCGCCTGTATGGTCTGCCGCAATCCTCATCCATTCCGCACCCGTCTGAGGATTCTTAAGAAAGTGGATGGCATTGAAAGCGTAATAAAAGGCTGGCTGCCAGTCGAAAGGACGCGCCTCACTGGCTTTTTTCAAAATATCCTGTGCGGCTGCAACCTCGCCATTCCAGGGCAAGATCGCCGCAGCAATATAGTAGTTGTCCTCATGGGCGGGATTGAACCAGGAAACATCGGACTGAACGATGCTGAGGATTCGGTAGTTTTCGGCATCCATCTTCTCCGTAGACGCAACGAGCGCCCTGAAACCGGCCAGGTCGGCTGCCAGGTAGCGGTCCCCTGCTGCCATCAGCACCTGGGCAAAACGCGGTATCGCCACCTCCATCTCAGCCGACGACGGTGGCCGCGGACGCGAGTAAAGGGTTGGGACGACGGCCACGTAGGCCATAAACGACAACACTCCAAGAGCCAGCCAGGTACGCGGTCCGGCTGCCGGCATTTCAGGAAAACTCCCGCTTGGAGAAGGCATGGACGGAGAGGGCGACCATCGCCAGGCTATACGCTAGGGCCATGAGCAGGCTCAGGATGATGGCCTGCAAGTCCGGCAGGAGGCCGTACATTGGCCAGATGCGCCAGTCGAGGCGTGACAAATCGGGCAAAACCCAGCGAATGGTGTCAAGCGCGGGCCCGAAGCGAACAACCAACTCGGTTTGGCCTTCGGCCCCCTGGGCCAAAAAATCGAAGACGGCGCCTACCGCCCGGCCGGCGATGGCAAACAGCGCGCCGAGCACCAGGGCGAGCATGGGGACAGTAGACAAGGTGGCGATCCATAACGAAAAGGCCGCGACCACCGCTACATCAACCCACACGCCAAACACCGCCGACCAGTAGGGAATGCCCAAACTGACGCGGAACTGCTGATCATAGTCAAGCCCCAACAGCAGCACCGCTATCCAGAGCAGCAGTCCAAGCAACAGTGCCGCCACACCCGTCAACGCCAGGACGCCGAGATAGCGTCCGATCAGGTAGGTCGCGCGGTTAACCGGATAGCTGAGAGTCAGCACAACCGAGCGCTTCTCGATCTCTCGGCCCACCAGATCCTGGGTCAGCGTGATAGCGAACAACACCAGACTGAAACGCAAGCCCGAGAGCCCCACGTCAAGCGCCACCGTCAGAGGTTGGCGGGGCGAGAACGATGCCGAGAGGTAAGCTAGAGCGACGAGCGCCACCCCAAGGGCGAATACGGCCAAGAAAGTTCTATCGCGAAAACCGGATCGCCACGAAGAAAGAAAGAACTGCAGCATTCATTGTTCCAGAAAAAAGGCGCACATAGCGGCGCCTTTTCTTGACATAACGGAGCAATCGGCGCTCAGGTGCTTCCCGCCGCCGTATTGGCGGTGGTTCTGGCGGTCTCCGCCTCGTCTTTTGTACAGCCGCCCGGAATAGCACACGCGACAGTTGCCGCCACCGCACCACCGTTGGTATGACCAGCAAAATTATTCTTGCCCTTGGTCGAATTCGACCCGACGGAATACCACGCGCCGGACGTGCCGTCCACCCCAGCAACATTCGTGTTCGCCGAGCAATTTGGCGAAATGGCTCTCATCATGTAGTGGGTGCCTGCCGTCCCAGCAGCCGGAGAGGTGCCTGGACCTGCTTTCGGGTCGCTGGCTGTCTTAGGACAAATCGTCGTAGAGTCGGCAAACGCAGAACCCGAAGCAAGCAGAGTCGCAAACAAGGCGGAAATAGCAATCTTTTTCATGAGACCTCCAACAAAAAGGGAAAGGACTTACTCTGGCGACGCGTTGACGGTGGCCGCGGTCAGGATGTTTCTCGCATCCGCCTGAGCCGCCTTGTCCTCGCCCTTGCGCGTGTAGTCCGAGAATTGGGGAATGGCGATCGCCGCCAAGATACCAATGATCGCCACGACGATCATCAGTTCGATCAGGGTAAAGCCTTTCTGCAGCTTCTTCATGGTTTTGAACTCCTTCCAGTGAGAGCAACGGACAATCCGTTGCTCTCACTGCAGTCAAGTTCCATGCCAGGACGCAAACAGACCGGGAAGCGCCTGATTTGGCTCGGAGCGCGAGCCGCACCTTTCCAATTGCGTCAGCTGCCTGACGAAAATTGTCAGCCCCCTTGCCATTTGGCACGGATTCGTCGAGCTTTACCCACGGATTTAAATGGCAAGCGTGGAGGCACCTAGGTCGCTTTGCATGCTGGTTGCGCATGCCAGCCGAGGAGTATGAGGATCTGCGCAATCCTTCGTGCACGACTTGAGGCGACGCCCGACGACGGCGAACCGACGCGCACCGGCAGGATACCGCTGCACGACTGAACTGCGGCCGAGAAAAGGACTTATTCTCGGGAGTTCACGAGGAGCGCGGCCGTCAGGAAATTGCGTGCATCGGATTGCGCCGCCTTGTCTTCACCCTTCCTGGTGTAGTCCGTAAACTGAGGTATGGCGATCGCAGCCAAGACACTGATGATCGCGACAACGATCATCAGCTCGATCAGGGTAAAGCCATGCCGAGTCTTCATCAGGATCAAAGGCTTCTTCCTTTTATGCAACGGACGCTTCGTGGCCTGACTACTAGCAAATTTCTTGCCATGTTCGAACCCGCAACAAGGCTGTGTGTGACCGGTCCCTTGTTGCACTGACACTAACACTGCCGAGGACCGAGGCCGGACCACAACCGGCCGTCTTGCAGAGCACGGCTGCCAGCAACAGCAGGGTCCAGCCTGCTGTTGCTGGAATTGACCGGCATCAATTCGCCGCAAGCGCCCCGCCAATACAATCAACGGCTAATAATTCCCCGTCGGCATTGGCCCAAGCCCCTCCGTGAGTTTCCACGCCACATTGCGCAAGGGCGCGAGCAGCGTCTTCCTGCGCATCGAAGAAGCTCTCGATGCTCCCTTTGGTGGCCAGGACAACCCCTTGCGCCATCTCGGCGCGATCGGGCTGTATCTGCTGTGGATCGTCGTCGGCACGGGACTTTATCTGTACACCGTGCTCGACACCGGGATCGACGCCGTCTACAGCTCGATCGGCTACCTCTCCCGGGAACAGTGGTACCTCGGTGGCGTCCTGCGCAGCCTGCATCGCTATGCTTCCGACGGCTTCATGCTGGTGATGCTGCTGCACCTCGTTCGCGAATGGGCGTACGGGCGCTATCACGGCTTTCGCCTCTATTCGTGGCTGACCGGCATACCACTGATCTGGCTCGCCTACGCCGCGGGAATCGGCGGCTACTGGATCGTCTGGGACCAACTGGCGCAGTTGTCGGCTACCGCGACCACCGAGTTGCTCGACTGGCTGCCGATCTTCAGCGAACCCGCCGCACGCAACTTCCTGGCACCGGACTCGATCAACGACCGCTTCTTCACAATGTTGATCTTCGTTCATATCGGCGTGCCGCTGCTGCTGATCCTCGGCCTCTGGGCGCATGTGCACCGCATTGCGCACGTCGACTATCTGCCGTCGCGGCGCGTGATGCTCGGCACGCTGGCAGCGCTGGTCGTCCTCGCGCTGCTCCGACCGGCACTCAGCAACCCGCCGGCGAATCTGGCGGTGATCCCCGGAGCGCTGGATTTCGACTGGTTCATCCTGTTCATCCATCCGCTGACCGACATCAGTTCGCCGGCAATCGTCTGGTCGCTGCTGTTCGGCGTCACGGCGCTGCTCTTCGCTTTGCCCGTTCTGCCGCACCCCGCGCCAACGCCGGTGGCAGTCGTCGACGCCGCCAACTGCACCGGTTGCGACCGCTGCCTGGCCGACTGCCCCTATGCCGCGATCGCCATGCGGCCGCACCCACGGCGACCGGGGCTGAAACTCGCGGTCGTCGACGCCGATCTGTGCGCGGGCTGCGGGATCTGCGCCGGCTCCTGCCCGTCGTCGACGCCCTTCCGCCGACGCGAGGTGCTCGTCACCGGCATCGACATGCCGCAGCGACCGGTCAACGCGCTACGCGAGCAACTCGAAGCGGCGCTGGCACGACTCACCGGCCGCACCCGGATCGTCCTCTTCTCCTGCGCACGCGGCGCCGACGCCAAGACGCTGGCCGCCGCCGACACCGCCGTGATCGACCTGCTCTGCACCGGCCAGTTGCCTCCGGCTTTCGTCGAATACGCGCTGCGCGCCGGGGCCGACGGCGTCCTCGTTACTGCCTGCCGCGCCGGCGGCTGCGCTTTTCGCCTCGGTGAGCAGTGGACCCAGCAACGCCTGCTCGGTGAGCGCGAACCGCATCTGCGCCGGACCGTTCCGCCATCGCGCCTGCAAGTCGTTCTCGCCTCGGCGCACGATGACGACAGGCTGGCCGAAGCGCTGGCCGACTTCAGAAGCCGCCTCGACTCGCAGCCGACGACGAGCGACAGACTTCCCCCCTATCGGCGTAGTGCGCCCCCGCAGGCTTGAAGCCGTGGCCGTCAGCGACGGTGCGGGTTGACACGTCGAGGAAGCTTGCCTAGCCTACTGCGATACGGTGAGAGTCCATACTGCAAAGGAGAAGCGTCGTGCAAACCTACGAAAAGGACATCATCGCCTGGGCAAATGAACAGGCAAAGCTCTTGCGCGCCGGGCAGTTCGACCAACTGGATATCGAGCATATCGCTGAGGAGATCGAAGACGTGGGCAAGAGCGAACAACGCGAACTGGCCAGTCGGATGGCGATCCTGCTGGCGCATCTTCTCAAGTGGCAGTTCCAGCCTGGCCGCAGAGGAGCGAGCTGGCAGCGGACGATTCGGGCGCAACGGGAGGGGATCAACAAACGCCTGGCCAAAGCGCCCAGTCTGCAGACCGTGTTGTCCGACGAGGACTGGAACGCGGAGATCTGGGCAGACGCCGTGGCACTGGCGGCCACCGAAACTGGCCTGGCGGAGTTCCCCGACTGCTGCCCATGGTCTTTTCCGGGGCAAGTCCTCTGTGGCGAGTGGCTCCCCGGCGAATCTGCTGCAGATCGGTAGTCAGCCGCCACAAGCCCGGGTTTACGTCTGCGGATTTGACACGTGTCAATTCGCCGCAGTAACGCCATCAATATAATCAACAACTAATAAGCAGCGCCGACTCCGGTCGGGAAGGCCACTGGGCGCCTTCCACCCAGACTTGCGCAAGGGCGTGCGTCGCGCCTTCCTGCGCATCGCAGACGCTCTCGAACTTTCACTCTATCTGCGGAGCGCTTCACACCATGCTCAAACCCACCGCCATCGTCGGCCAGGTGATTCTCTACGGCGCGTTTGCCGCTTTCATCGGCGTCTTTGCCACCTGGCCGAAGTACCAGCAAATCCCGAGCGACGTCGCACTGATCAAGCTGTCGATCAGCCACCTCGGCGACCGCGAGTGCCGCAAGCGAACGCCCGAAGAACTCGCGAAAATGCCGCCGAACATGCGCGCGCCGATGGATTGTCCGCGTGAGCGCTCCGACATCCGGCTGGAAGTCGATCTCGACGGCCAGCCCGTTTTCCGCACCGTGATGCATCCGACCGGTCTGTACAAGGATGGCGTGTCGACCGTCTACAAGCGCTTCGAGGTCAAGGCCGGCACCCACCAGTTGGCCGTCCGAATGGACGACAACCTCGTGAAGCCAGGCTTCGACTACGTCAAGGACGAACAGGTCACGCTCGCTCCGGCACAGGTGATGGTGATCGACTTCAACCCGGACCGCGGCGGCCTGTTCTTCAAATGATCGCTGCCGCAGCGACTGTCAGGTAAGCACTCACGCCTCACCCATTTTTCGAGCCGACATCGACCATGGTCAAACTTCTGCAACGAATCGTGCGCTGGTTCTTCATGCGCATCGAGAACGTCTTCAACATCGCGTTCGGCGACAAGCTGAACCCCTTCTACCATCTGGGGACGATCAGCTTCTGGCAGTTCTGGCTGCTGGTCGGCTCCGGCCTCTACCTGTACATCTTCGCCGATACCGGCGTGCATGACGCCTTCGACTCGGTCGAGCGGATCACGCACAACCAATGGTGGGCCGGCGGCATTCTGCGCAGCATCCACCGCTATGCGACCGACGGCATGATCCTGACGATGCTGCTGCACATGCTGCGGCATTTCGCCTACGACCGCTATCGCGGCTTCCGCTCGTTTTCGTGGCTGACCGGCGTCGCGCTGCTCTGGCTGGTCTATGTCGCCGGCGTCAATGGCTTCATGCTCGTCTGGGACAAGCTGGCGCAGTTCGTGGTCATCGCCACCGCCGAGTGGTTCGACATCCTGCCGATGTTCAACGGCACGCTGATCCGCAACTTCCTCTACCTGGAAACCGTCAATAGCCGCCTGTTCACACTGCTCGCCTTCATCCACATCGGCGTACCGCTGATCGTCGCCATCATCATGTGGGTGCACGTGCAGCGCGTGCCGCGCGCACACATCAACCCGCCGCAGCCGATCGCCATCGCCGTGACGCTGATGTTCATCGCGCTGGCACTCGTCAAGCCGATTCTCAGCCAAGGGGGCGAAGCCGACATGGCGGTGGTGCCGACCAACATCGCCTTCGACTGGTTCGAGTTGCCGGTGCTGGCGCTGGTCTACATACTGCCGCCGATGCATGTCTGGTACTGGGTGCTCGGTTTGACCGCCCTCCTCTTCCTGGTTCCCTGGCTGCCGCCGAAACGATTGGGTTCGGCCAAGGCGCTGACCTCGATCACCTTCCACCCGGACCACCGATCGGTCAACGCGCGCTTCGACGAAACGCTGCTCGACGCCGGCCTGCGGCAGGAAATCGACCTGCCCTACGAGTGCCGCAACGGCGGCTGCGGCGTCTGCAAGTGCACGGTGTTGCAGGGCAAGGTCGATCCCGGCCTCTACCAGCCGAGCGCGCTCTCGGCCGAGGAATTGGCCCAGGGCAAGGTGCTGATGTGCTGCGCCACCGCGCTCGAAGACGCCGTCATCGAGTACGAGGCCGGTGCCTTCGCCAAAAGCTTCCAGGAGTACACGGCCCGGGTCGTCAAGATGGAGAAACTCACCCACGACGTCATGCGCGTCCTGCTCAAGCTCCCGGAAGGACAGCAGATCCGCTTCAAGGCCGGGCAATACGTCAACATCATTCTCGACGATGGTCAGCGACGCGCCTTCTCGTTTGCCAATCCGCCGCACGAGGACGAATTCGTCGAACTGCAGATTCGCCTGATGCCCGGCGGCCGCTTCACCACGCACGTCTTCGAGCAGATGAAGGAGGGTGACGAAGTCCGCTTCGAGGGACCGATCGGCGACTTCTCGCTGCGCGAGTCGGATCGGCCGATCGTCTTCGTCGCCGGTGCGACGGGCTTCGCGCCGGTCAAGAGCATGGTCGAGGATGCCTTCAAGCGCGGGCTCAAGCGTGAAATCCACCTCTACTGGGGCGTGAAGGGCCTCAAGGACCTCTACCTGCCCGAATTGCCCACGCGCTGGGCGCGCGAGCACGCCAACTTCCACTTCATCCCGGTACTCTCCGAAGCGGCGCCCGAAGACCACTGGAGCGGCCGCACCGGTCTCGTCCATGAAGCGATTCTCGAGGACTTCCCCGAACTCAAGCAGCACGAGATCTACGCCTGCGGCTCGGTGAAGATGGTCGAAGCGATCTTCCCCTTCCTCAAGCAGCACGGGGCCGAGGACGGTGCCTGCTTCTCGGATGCCTTCAGCCTCTCGGCACGCTCGATGGCGTATCAGCCCCGGAAGTAGGTGGGCGGTGAACCATGGTGCGCAGGATGGCGTCGGTCAGGAATCCTCGTAGCGCCGCTTGCACGACAACTGCGCCAACTGCTGTCGAGCACCATCGGCGACTTGAGCAGACATCCGAGAACGGTGTCAGTCAATCCGTTTCGCGTCGCTTCGAGAAGCGCAAGCTGGAGGACGTACAAATGGTTGTCGACCTACCTACCGCAGGAAGGCCGGACGATCGAATAGCGGCGGCAATCGATCGGTCAAACTGGGTTGTTTCTGACATCCTCAAGCACATCTGAAAAGTCGTCGCAACGCAGAGCGCTCGATCTTGGAGAAAGCGACGACAGGTCCACACACGCCGGCAATGAGAGCGTGCCTGGGAATCCTCTGCGAGGAGACAACCAGGTTCCTGTCGCCGCATGCTGGTCTAAGGACTTACCCGAGATGCTTGTGTGCATCGGCGCTGATCCGTCCGATCGCTGCTCTTGCGGTGTCGCCGTGATGGATCAGAAGAACTGCTTGGCGAAGTTCGCTAGCGCCAGAGCCAGCACAGTGGTGACAATCCACTTGACCAGAACCAACTCGGCTTTGACCTCGGCGATGTCCAGCTTGGTGGCGATCCTCTCGTCAATCAAGCGGGCCTGCTCTTCCGCGAGAATCTCCGCCTGCGCCTCGGGCATGCCGGCCTCCATCAGGCGCTTGACGAATTTGTGGGTGTCAAAAGTGAGGGTGCCCATGGCTTACCACCCATCACTTTTAATGTAATCTCTCATTACTACGAGGCAACACATTGAGAGACGATGGGAAAGACAGATAAGTTAGCGGATGAGGTACGGTTTGGTCTGGAAGAGGCCCTCCCTGGGATGCGCAAGACGATCCTGAAAAAGCTACCGCTAGCGGTGGCGGCGATGATTCAGGCGCGCACACCGAACACGATGGAATTGTCGACGCTACTGGCGCTGAACACGGAACGTGCGGACATGCGCGAGCAGTGGTTGCGGCGACTGCTGACGAACCGGCTGATCCGCAGTGCGGGGGTGCTTGAACCCTTCGCTCGCCGAGCGCTGGAGCAAGCGGCGGCGGGAGGACAGACGATTCTGCTGTCGATGGACCAGACCGACTTGGGCGATCGCTTCGCGGTATTGATGATCAGCGTGCGCCGCGGCGACCGATCGCTGCCGCTGGTGTGGCGGATCGAGGAAGGCGAGGCCAATATTGGCTTTGCCGGGCAGCAGGTGCTGCTGGAGGAGGTACGGGCGTGGTTGCCCGAAGGCGCGGCGGTGATGCTGCTGGCGGATCGATTCTACCCCTCCGTGGCCTTGTTCGAGTGGCTCCTCGCGACGGGCTGGCAGTATCGGCTGCGCCTGAAGGGGAACCTGTTGGTTGATGTCGGTTGCGCTGGCATCGGGACCACCGGCGAGTTGGCCGCCGGCGTGCGTGAGCGCTATGAGGCGAATGCGCGTCTGTTCGAAGCGGGCATCCCAATGGCGATTGGCGTGCTGCATGAGCCTGGACACCCCGAGCCCTGGATCATCGCGATGGATTGTCCGCCCAACCGGGCCGCGGTCCGAGACTACGGCGCGCGCTGGGCCATCGAACCGATGTTCTCGGACTTCAAGAGCCGCGGCTTCCGCCTGGAGGATACGAAACTCGAAGCGCCCAAGCGTCTCGATTGCCTTATCCTGATCATGGCGCTGGCCATGTACTGGTGTGTTCAGGCCGGGCAGGAGGACGCCCGCTGCAATCCCACCGCCACTGAAAAAAAGCCCGTGAGCAGACCGACCCCAACCATTGGAGTGTCCGCAAAGCCTATCGCAGTGCCCTTTCCTGGTTCAAACGCGGCCTCCGCCTTCTCTTGAGACGCGCTGCCAGCGCACTGCCTCTTCCCAAGTTCTTTCAGGGGGCCGAAACATGATAGGTGGTAAGGTGCCCATGGGCGTCATCCTACGCTACTTGACAAGCCGCCGGCAACGGGCGCTACACCTTGTTGGCGATGCCAGATCGTTTGAGGATGGCGCTTGCAGCGTTACTTCAGACCACGGCATCGGCGTTCATTGGGCTGGATGGAGAAGAAACTCAGGCACACTCCATCGAGTACGGGTGGCGCACCAAACCCGCGTCAATTTCGGTTCGCGGGCATCCGGCAACACGGCACAACAGTGCCCGACTCCCTTGCAATTCCAGAATCGGAGTATAAAATATCCTTAGAAGGAGAAACCGATGAACCTTGCCTATGCCTACCCTGCCAGCCGCTTTGAACCGGCAACGCTTGTCGATCTCAACGCGCGCGCCGAGCGCGAGCGCCTTTCGAAATCGGCGCTGCAGGGTTTCTTCAATCTGGCAAGTGCCTGGCGGTTGCGCGATGAAGACGCGCGCGAACTGCTCGGCGGCCTGTCGAGCAGCGCCTTCTACGAGTGGAAGAAGAACCCCGACCGGCTGCTCGAAGTCGACCGGATCACGCGCATCTCCTACCTGATCGGCATCTACAAGGCTTTGCACATCCTTTACGGCGACAAGCTGGCCGATGAGTGGGTCAGCCTGCCGAACAGCAACCGGGTTTTTGCCGGCCGCTCGCCGCTCGCTTTCATGCTCGGCGGCGGCCTGCTGGCCATGCAGACCGTGCGCAAACTGCTCGAAGCGCGGCGCGGCGGCCTATGAACCCGCCACTGCCAAACCTGTCGCACCTGCGCCAGATCGATACGGTGCGGCTGATTCCGTCGCGTTTTGCCGAGCGCGAGGACTCGGTACTGACCGCTATCGCCGAGAACCTCGACCACCTGCGCGACCTCTTCGAACTCGACAACGCCACCAACGAGAGGCTGATCGGCGAGCGCGGCGGCCTGCCGGGAATCGGCGTCGACGAGCTGGTTTTCGGCGTGCCGAACTTCCGCATCGTCAATGCCGCCTTCACCTACCCGCGCCCGGAAGGTAGCCGCTTCAACGACGGCGAACGCGGCGCCTGGTATTGCGCTTTCGAACTGGAAACGGCACTGGCCGAAATCATCTTCCACAAGACGGTCGAGTATCAAGAAATCGACCGCTTCGACGACAGCGTCAACTACCAGGAGCTGCTCGCCGATTTCAGCAGCGAGTTCCACGATCTGCGCGCCGCACCGGCCTTTGCCGCCTGTCTCGACCCGACCAGTTATGTCGCTTCCCAAGGTCTCGCGACACGCCTGCTCGACGCCGGCTCGCTGGGAGTCATCTACCCCAGCGTGCGCCGCGCCGGCGGCACCAACCTCGCCTGCTTTCGGCCGGCGCTGGTCGGCAATCCACGCCGCGCCGCGTCGTTTCGCCTGACCTGGGCGGGCAGCCGGCAACCCCAGGTGGAGAGACTGGACCGCCAAGAAACAAGAGGCTTGTGAAACAATCGACCGAACATGTCAACTCGACCACAGCCATGACGACCGCGGCCAACCACACAAGCAACGCGCTGCTCGACAGACGCCCGGAAGCGCGGACCTTCAGCGTCCAGGACCTGCTGGAGGTGGTGGCAAGCGGCCGGCTTCGCATTCCCAGTTTCCAGCGCGGCCTCAAATGGGACCGCATGGATGCCAGGCTCCTGCTGGAGAGCCTTTTTCGGGGTTATCCGGTGGGAACGCTGCTGCTCTGGGAAGCCGCGGCGCCGGCGGGCGAAGTGCGTTTCGGATCGCTCGCCCTGCCTGCTCCGCAGATGCCGAATGCCTTGTGGGTGGTCGATGGTCAGCAGCGAATTGTCTCCCTTGCCCGGACATTGCTCGCTGCCGACCCGGACTCGGATGACTTCGCCCTGTACGTCGACCTCGATGCGGCGGACTTTGTTGCTCCTCCTGCCATCGACGAGCGCCGCGCCGATCCGTCGCGCTGGCTGCCAATGACCGTCGTGCTTGACGCGGAAAAGCTGATGCAATGGTTGCTCGACCACGCCGCCGCGCCCGGCAGTCGGCAAAGGCGCGACACGGCAATCCAGTTGGGCCGGCGCCTACGCGAATACGAGATCCCCGCCTACATTGTCCGCAGCGACGACCAGGCCATTCTGCGTGACATCTTCAATCGGATCAATTCGGCCGGCAAGTCGCTTGACGATTCCGACGTTTTCGACGCGCTCAACGGCTCGCGCTTGCAGAGCCGGCCAGCGACCATCACACAGATTTCTTCCGAGTTGGAAAAACTGGATTTCGGGCGAATCGAAGAAAGAATTCTGCACCGGCTGCTGCGCGTTCTGCTCGGGCTACCCGTCGTGGAAAGCGCCCGCAGCGACCCGCCACGCCTGACTGACAAGGAAGCCGAACAGGCGTACCGGTTGACGGCGGCCACCGCAAGCCAGATTATCCAGTTCCTCAAGAGCGATGCAGGCATCCCCCATTACGACCTGCTGCCTTACAAGCAGGCGTTCGTGACCCTGGGCAGGTTCTTCCAGCTCCATCCCCAACCGTCGCCGCGATCGCGCGAACTGCTGGCACGCTGGATCTGGCGCGGCGCGCTGAATGGCGCTCACCAGGGAGACACGGTTTCGACGCGCAAGGTCCTGGCGCGCATTCTCCCGGAAAGTGAGGAACGCTCCGTCAATGAGATGCTGGAGATGGTCAGCGAAAAACCGTCGGCAATACCCGACGTCGCCGATCGCTTCAATTTCCGCTTCGCGGCGAGCAAGCTGCTGGCCCTTGCCCTGTTTAGCCTCGAACCACGCGACTTGGTAACCGGCGACAGGCTGGCCGCCGGGCAACTCATGAGCCAAGTCCATTCGGGCCATGACTCATCACCACTGGTGCAGATCTTTCCAGTGCGTGCCGGCAAAACTGAGGAAGCGCTGCAATCGGCAGCCAACCGGCTCATCCATCCGCCACACCAGAGGGGCGTACGCCGCCTGCTGGTCGGAATCGATGATTCCCGCCTCCTGCTGTCGCATGGCATCAGCGCAGCCGTTCGACGGGCGCTCGATGACGGCGATAGCGCCGCTTTCCTGAAATTGCGCGCCGAGTGGATGCGGCCGCGCGTAGAGCTATTCTTCGCTCGCCATGCCCGCTGGGACGAGCCCGATCGGCCGAGGATCGCGTCGCTGATCGTCGACGACGAGGAGGGCTGAATGGAGCACAACCTTGGCGTATGGATAAACGACATCCACGTCGGGCAACTGAACCTGACGCGCAACGACGGCTGCGAGTTCAGGCTCGTCGAATCGTACAAGCGAGCCTATCCCAGGCCGATACTTGGGCAACAGTTTCTCGACGATCCTGACCAGGTGCATGCCTCCCGATCACGCACACCGCCATGGTTTTCCAATCTGCTACCGGAAGGTCCCTTGCGCGAAATGATTGCCCGCCAGGCGGGTGTTTCGGTCTATCGTGAGTTCTTCCTCCTCCATCACCTGGGAGAGGATTTGCCCGGTGCCGTTCGCATAATGGCCGACGAGGCGTTGCCGGAAACCACAGACGCAACCCTTCAGGCGAGCGAAGGGCACGCAGGAGAAAGCGACTGGCATTTTTCGCTGGCCGGAGTACAGCTCAAGTTTTCCGCCCGACGCGAAGGGCGCGGACTGACCATCCCGGTCAGCGGCACCGGCGGCGACTGGATCGTCAAGTTGCCGGACGCCCGCTTTCCGGGTGTGCCCGAAAACGAGCAGGCAACCATGCTCTGGGCAAAGGCCAGCGGCATCGATATCCCGGAAATTCGGTTGATTCCGGTTGCCGAGATCTCTGGCTTACCGTCGGAAGCCAGTACATTCGGAGGTCAAACGGCTCTGGCTGTCCGCCGCTTCGACCGCCCGTCGCCGGGCAAGCGCGTTCACATCGAGGACTTCGCGCAGATTCTGGGGCTCTACCCCGAGCAAAAATACGCCAGCTACAACTACGAAACGCTGGCCAACCTGGTATACAAACTCGCGGGAGAATCGGAACTGGACGAATTCATCCGGCGACTGGTTTTCGTCATTGCCTCTGGTAACGGCGATGCCCACCTCAAGAACTGGAGCCTGATCTACCCAGACGGCGCCAACGCCCGGCTTGCGCCCGCTTACGATTTCGTATCGACCGTTCAGTACAAGGCCGACGACCAGTTGGCGCTCAACCTCGCGCGTTCGAAGCGCTGGCAGGACGTCACTCACGAATCGTTCCTGCGCCTCGCGCGCAAGATTGGCGACGACGAAGCGCTGATGGCTACCCGGATCGAGCGCATCGGAGAAGCGATCATGACGGCATGGCACGCCTCACGCGGAGACTTCGGTTACACCGCGCAGGCGCGCGACCGCCTTTCCTCTCACCTCGCACGCGTACCGCTGTTCTCCGCGGGCACCTGACACCTGCCCTCTGAGGCAGGAACCGACTGCACAGCGGCTGCTTGGCATTGCAAATCCGCCGGACGACCCCGCTCTCCTTGCCTGCGCACCGGAACTTGTCGATACTCGTCCTGCCCAAGGGCCACACTTTCCAGGAGACCCAGCATGAACGAACACGAACAGAAAGCCATCCTCACGCTCAGCCTGATGGCTGCCTTTGCCGACGGCAACAAGGACGAATCCGAGCGCGCCGAACTCAAGCGCATCGCCGACGCACTGGCCGGCGAAGCATCGATCAACCTTGCCGCCCTCTATCAGGACGTGCTGCTCAAGCGCGTCTCGATGCCGTCGGCAGTCGCCGCGCTGACCTCGCCGGAAGCGCGTCAACTCGCCTTTGAGATGGCCGTCTGCGTCTGCGATGCCGACGGCGTGCAGTCGCCTGCCGAACAGGCATTTCTCGCCGACCTGCGCCACGCGCTGGCTCTCGATGTGCAGCAGTCGGCCGCGTATACGCGCCAGGCGGAGGCGATCGCTGCGCTGCCGGTCGGTGCCTCGGCAACCGACAGCGCCGTTGACGAGCCACCGGCCGCGCCCGTGTTCGCCGTCGCTGAGCACGCGTCGACGATGAGCGAGGCCGAGATGGAGAAGGCCATTCTCAATGCCGCGATTCTCAACGGCGCGCTCGAACTGCTGCCCGAATCGCTGTCGACGATGGCGATCATCCCGCTGCAGATGAAGCTGGTCTATCGCATCGGCAAATCCTACGGCTTCGAACTCGATCGCGGGCATATCAAGGATTTCCTTGCCACCCTCGGTGTCGGGCTGACCTCGCAGTATCTCGAACAAGCGGGCCGCAAGCTGCTCGGCGGCCTGCTCGGCAAGATCGGCGGCGGCATGCTCGGTGGCCTCGGCAAGCAGGCGGTGAGTTCCGGCATGAGTTTCGCCAGCACCTATGCACTCGGCCATGTCGCCAGGCGCTACTACGCGGGTGGCCGCAGCTTCTCGGCGCAGATGTTGCGCGAAAGCTTCGACAGCATGCTCGGCGAAGCCAAGGGTCTGCAGGCGCGCTATCTGCCCGAGATGCAGGCACAGGCACGATCGCTGGATACGGCGAAGATCATCGACATGGTCAGGCAGGGTTGAGTCCTCCGCACCCGTTGCGACCGGCGGCGGTCACCAGTCCACCGCCACACCTTGCCGACTGACCCTCTGCCTGGATGCCCCGCGCCAATGCTGAACTTCGACAATCGCTTCCTGCGCGACCTGCCCGGCGACACCGATCGACACAACGCGCCGCGACAGGTGTTCGGCGCCTGCTGGTCGCCGGTCGATCCGACACCGGTCGCCGCACCGACCCTGCTCGCCCATTCGCGCGAGGTCGCCGCAGCGCTCGGTCTCGACGAACAAGCCATGGCGGCGCCGGAGATGCTGGCCGCGCTGGCCGGCAACGCCTTGTTGCCGGGGATGGCCGCCTACGCCAGTTGCTACGGTGGCCATCAATTCGGGCAGTGGGCCGGCCAGTTGGGTGACGGCCGCGCCATCTTGCTCGGCGAAGCCGTCAATGGCCAGGGGCAGCGTCTCGAGCTGCAGCTCAAGGGCGCCGGACCGACGCCGTACTCGCGGCGGGCCGACGGACGCGCCGTGCTGCGCTCGTCGATCCGCGAATTCCTGTGCAGCGAAGCGATGCATCACCTCGGCGTGCCGACCACCCGCGCCCTGAGTCTCGTCGCTACCGGTGAAACGGTCGTGCGCGACATGTTCTACGACGGCCATCCGGTCGCCGAACCCGGTGCCGTGGTCTGCCGGGTCGCCCCCTCGTTCACCCGCTTCGGGCATTTCGAGCTGCTCGCCGCGCGCGGCGAGCGCGAGTTGCTGCAGCGCCTGGTCGATTTCACGATCGCGCGCGACTTCGCCGAACTCGTGACCGGCGCCGAGCCGAGCCTGGCCGCGTGGTTCGGCGAAGTCTGCGAACGTACCGCCCGCCTGATGGTGCATTGGATGCGCGTCGGCTTCGTCCATGGCGTGATGAACACCGACAACATGTCGATTCTTGGTTTGACGATCGACTACGGGCCTTACGGCTGGGTCGACAATTTCGATCCGGGCTGGACGCCGAACACCACCGACGCCTCGAGCCGGCGCTACTGCTTTGCCCGGCAGCCGGCGATCGCGCGCTGGAACCTCGAACGGCTGGCCGACGCGCTGGCCATGCTGACGCCGCGGCCAGCCGAACTGGCGGGCGGCATCGAACGCTACGACGAGGTCTATTCGGGCGAGTTCTGCGCGGCCTTTGCCGGCAAGCTCGGTCTTTGCGAGTGGCACCATGACGATGCCGACCTGCTCGAGGAACTTTTCGAACTGATGCGGCAGGCGGAAATCGACATGACCGAGTTTTTCCGGTGCCTGGCCTCGCTGGACATCGACAATCCAGCCATTGATGTTGTCCAGAGCGCCTTCTATCGTGATGACCTGCGCCTGCGCTTCTCCGCGCCTGTCTCGCGCTGGCTCACGCGCTACGCGGCTCGGGTTCGCCAGGACGCTCAGCCGGCGGCACGCCGAGCAGCGCGCATGAACGCCGCCAACCCACGCTACGTGCTGCGCAACTACCTCGCGCAACAGGCCATCGACCGCGCTGAACAGGGCGACACGCAGCGCATCCATGATCTCCTCGACGTGCTGCGCCACCCCTATGTGGAGCAGGCAGGGTGCGCAGCGTTCAGCGCCAAGCGACCCGATTGGGCCCGGCACAGGGCCGGTTGCTCGACGCTTTCGTGCAGTTCCTGAGGCCCTCGACCGCTGCGCGCGCTAGAATGGAGCCCCCCCGGAAACACCGGTTTCGCCGAACGAGGAATCACCATGCCTTTCACGCCCGATCTGGTCGATGAACTGAATACCCTGGTCCACTTTGATCTGGCAAGCACCCAGCAAGGAATCAAGATCCACAAGACGGCCGCCCCGGCAATCATCGCGGCAACACAGCGACTGCACTCCAAGGGCTTGTTGACACAGGTCGATGGCGGCTATCTCACCAGCCTCGGCCGGGATGCCGCAGAACACGTGCAAGCCGCACTGACGATTCTCACTTCGCTCCCCGCGAGCAGCAAGGACTAGCCTTTGAGCCTGACCTGGACGACCCGCGTCAGGCGAGGAATGGCGAACTCCGATCCGGAAACCAGAATAGGCCAGTCATGAAACGCATGCCCTGCCGGCACTTGCTGCTGCTCGTGCTGTTCACCATCGGCTGCATCGCCAGCGCCGCCGAGACGCCACGGCCGCGCGTCGGCCTCGTCCTCGGTGGCGGCGGCGCGCGCGGCGCCGCGCATATCGGCGTCCTCGAAGTGCTCGAAAAGATGCGCGTACCGGTCGACTGTGTCGCCGGCACCAGCATGGGAGGTCTGGTGGCCGGCGCCTACGCCGGCGGGCTGACACCGGAGATCATGCGCGAGGAACTGGCCAAAGCGGACTGGGACGACCTCTTCCAGGACGACCCGACCTTTTCGCAACAGAGCTTTCGCAAGAAGGCTCGCGACAAGAGATTCCTGCCGGCGTCGGAGACCGGAGTGAGCGCGGACGGCATGCGCTATCAGAGCGGGATCGTCACCGGGCAAAAGATCAAGCTGTTCTTCAACCAGTTGATCTACGACTATCTTGGCGAACGCGAAATCGCTTCGCTGCCGCTGCCTCTGTCGATCATCGCCACCAACATCGTCAATGGCGAGCGTGTGGTTTTTCGTGAGGGCAGCCTGTCGAGGGCCATGCGCGCCAGCATGTCGGTCCCCGGCCTGATGTCGCCGGTCGAGATCGACGGCGAGAAGTTGGTCGATGGCGGTCTGGTCGACAACGTACCGATCGGCGAAGCGCGGGCACGCTGTCAGGCGGACATCGTCATTGCCGTCAATGTCGGCTCGCCATTGCTCAAGGCAGACGAAATCGGCTCGCTGCTCAGCGTGTCGGCGCAGATGGTGAACATCCTGACCGAACAGAACGTCAGCCGCTCGCTGGCGACGCTCAAACCCACCGACATCTATATCAAGCCCGATCTCGAAGGAATCACGGCCGGTGACTTCAAGCGCACCGCGGAAACGGCTGACCGCGGCGCCAGGGCCGCCGAAGCACTCGCTGACCGCCTGCGTCCGCTGGCGGTCAGCGAGACCGCCTATGCCGCCTGGTCGGAAAGCATCCAGATCGCCCGGCGCGACGCGCCAAAGATCGATGCTATCGAGATCGCCGGTCTCCAACGGGTCAATCCAGCGGTCATCGAGCGCCATCTGGAGACCCGGCCCGGCGAGGCAATCGACCCCGACGTGGTCAGAAGCGACCTGCTGCGCGCGTACGGCGACGGCTACTACGAGAACATCGACTACACATTGGACAACACGCTGCGTGGCCGCAATGTGCTGCGCGTGACGCCCGTGGAAAAGAGTTGGGGACCCGATTATCTCCGCTATGGCGTCAACCTCGACACCAACTTCAAGGTGGACTCGACCTATACGCTGCGCCTCGGCTACAACAAGACCTGGCTCAACAGCCTGGGCGGCGAGATCCTTGCCTTCGGGGAGATCGGTTCGCGATCAGGCGTCGGCGTCGATTACTACCAACCGCTCGACGAGCGCCAGCGCTACTTCTTGGAAACCAACTTCCGGTTCGGCAACCGCTCCACCGGCATTTACGAGAACAACGACAAACTCGCCGACTATCGGATCACGCAGACCGACGTACGGCTGAGCGGCGGCATCAACATCGGCCTGCTGGGCCAGATCCACGCCGGCTGGCAGCAAACCTGGTACAAGGCTCAAATCGATACCGGATCGCCACTCTTCCCGGCGGAGTCGAAGGACTACAACGGCTGGTTTGCCGCGCTCGCCCTGGATCAGACCGATCGCCTCTACTTCCCGACCAAGGGCTGGTCCGTCAACACGCGTTATTTCGACTCGCAGACCGAAGACTACAGCAAACTCGACGCCGATCTGAGAGGCTACACGAGCCTCGGCGACTGGGTTTTCGGTACCCGCCTCAGCTATCAGGGTTCGCCGATCGGCAAGCTTCCCTACTACGATCTTGGCAACCTTGGCGGCATGCTCAACATGACCGCCTTTGCCGTCGGCCAGTTGAAGGGCGACGACATGAGCTACGGTAGCGTACGGGCCGAGAGGATCATCGGTCGGCTACCGCTGGGCTTGCGCGGTGACATGCGTCTGGGTGTCGCGCTCGAGGCCGCCAAGGTCGGCCGACCCTTTACGGAAACCGAGTTGAAAGGCTGGATCAACTCCAGCGCCATTTATCTCGGCGGCGAAACCCCACTTGGTCCGGTATACCTGGGTTACGGTTACTCGAGTTCCGGCTCGACCGGCGGCTACTCGAATCTCTATCTGTTCCTCGGAACGCCGTGATGACGGGTTGACCCGACGAGGAATCAACGAGTCGGAGCTTTTCCGGCACCGCGCGGACGCGTGTCGCGCTTCTCTCTCGATGCCCTGGTAAACATCGCCACGGCCTTGGACAGGCGCGTGCATGTGGAGTTGGACGTGGCGGAACCCGGGCTGCCGGCTGATGCGCTGCTCCCACCTATCGACCGTGCACGGCTTCAACGGTTTCCTCCGCGACCGTTGGCACTTCAACGCCGAGGTAGGGCCGGAAACCTATGGATGCCCTGAAGGGAAGACAGCGTCAGCGTGCCGGCACAAGTAGTAGACTCCGCTGCAGGACGCGTCCGACAGGACAGTCCGACAGGACAGTCCGACAGGACAGTCCGACAGGACAGTCCGACAGGACAGTCCGACAGGACAGTCCGACTTCAGACGGGAGATATCTCTCGTGGCAATCAACCAAGCACAAGGTGCTCTCCGGAGGAAAACACATGAAAGCACGCCTGACAATGTTCGTTGCAGCCATCTGCCTCGCTGCACCACCTCTCGCCGCCCAGCAGTGGTCCTGGGACCCGATGAAGGATGTCGAGAACGTCCTGCCCCAGGGGGTTCCCAATGAAAGCAAGGTCATCCAGGCCAGGCATCAGGTTCGCGAGATGTCACAGGACGCACTGAGCGCCCTGTACGAGATCGCGCCGGGGGTGCGGCCTGCGATCGAGCGTTCGGCCGGCTACGCGGTGTTCAGCACCTTCGGCATCAAGCTCTTCTTTGCCGGCGGCACGACCGGCAAGGGCATGGTGGTCAATCAGATGACCGGTCGCCAGACCTTCATGCAGATGGCGCAGGTGCAGGGCGGGCTGGGATTCGGCGTCGCGAAGAGTCGCCTGATCTTCGTCTTCGCCAGCGAGCAGGCCTTGCGCAACTTCATTGACCAGGGCTGGGAGTTCGGTGGCCAGGCCAACCTCTCGGCGATGGCTGGCGGTCAGGGCACCATGTTTACCGGCGCCGCCTCGGTGGCCCCGGGCGTTTACCTGTATCAACTGACGGAGACCGGGCTCTCCGCGACACTCAGCGTGTCGGGGACGAAATTCTTCAAGGATTCCGACCTCAACTGAGGGACAGCGGCGGCACCACAGGTCTATCCGTTCGCCAATCGACAGGTGGCCAGGAACGGCGCGGCAGGTCCGGCTGCAGCGAATTCCTCGGCAAGCGCTGGCCCTGCAATGCCGAGGAAGAGCCGGAAACCCATGGCTACCCTAAAGGGCAGCAGCCCAAGCGCCTCGCGCCGGGTACGCTGCACGACCATGCTGACCGCTGGCCTGAACCAGGTGTATGTGGGTGTCGTCGACGATCATGAGAGTCTTCGCCGTGCGCTTGCACGCCTGTTGCGCGCGGCGGGGATGCAGGCAGTTGCCTATGCCTCCGTCGAAGAGTTTTTGCGCGGAGATGAAGCGGCGGCGATTTGCTTGCCTCGTGGTCGACATTCATCTACCGGGGATGTCTGCGGTGGATCTCCGCAATCAACTTGCGACCGATGGCATCGCGACACCTGTCTTCCTCGTCACCGCCCACGACGGCCCCAAGGTGCGCGCGGAAACGATGGCCGGCCCGTGTGCGGGCTATCTTCACAAGACGGATGCCGGCAGCGAGATCCTCGCCGCGATTCGCCGTGTGCTTGCATCGCCTGCCCCCGGGCCCGGCCAAGGAAGCCAAGCTTGAGTAGTACTTTTCCAAACAGGCATTCGCTCAATCAGCGAAGAAATCTGCCCTGCAGGGCGTCTTGCAGGAGGCTTGGCTGACTGCAGCCTCAGCGGAACTCGGGCTCTTTCTAATTCCGAGTCGGTCCATATGGTCTATAATCAAAGCTCATATGATCCTTCAAGGAGTGTGATCATGGCGAAGGCGACGCTTGGGCGCGGTCAAGTCGGCAAGCCGGAGATCCAGGCGGCTGCCAAATCGCCTGCCAGGTCCGCATCTCGGGTCGAGCAGGTGCGAACAGAATATGTCGTTTCGGCGGGTCGTCCGGCGGCTTCGCTCGCCGCCCAGGGCGCCGCGGGTGCATGGGTGCTTTATCGCAACCAGTTCCTGAGCAGTTCGGCTCAGACTCAGATCAGCGAGATTCGCAAGGGGGCGTCGGCCAGCAACCTGATCGGCATGGCAGAGGCGCTGCGCGTGCCACGCGAACGGATTTATCGACTGATCGGCCTCTCGGCCTCGACGGCCAAGCGCAAGCTGGCCCGGAACGAAACGCTGGACCCGCCGATGACCGAACGCCTCAACCGCATTGGCGCCATCGAGAAACTGGCCGAGGATACTTTCGGCGACCCGGTCATGGCCAGTGCATGGTTGCAGACCAGCAATCTGGGACTGGGCAACGTGGCGCCACTGTCACTGCTCGATACCGAAATCGGTTGCCGCGAAGTGTCGCGGATTTTGAATGCCATCGCCTACGGCGGCGCGGCCTGATGCGCGCCTGGCGCATCGCCAAGGCGAGGCATGCCCTCGACCGTAGCGGTGCTGGCGGACTGGTTGATGGCGGACGTTGGCACGCGCAGGGCACGCCGGTGATCTACGCTGGCGTGAGCGTCGAAATCTGTGCAATGGAAAAGCTCGCTCATACGGGCACTTTCCTGCCGGTCGATCTGTTGTTGGTCTCACTGACGTTGCCGGACGATGCCACGCTCTACGAAACGGCCGATATCGGGGCGCTGGCCGGCTGGGAGGCGACGCCGCCCGGTCCAGCGTCCGTCGATTTCGGTACGGATTTCTTGCGATCAGCGCGGGCGCTCGGGCTGATCGTCCCGTCGGTCATCGTGCCGGAGGCGCGCAACCTGATCCTGAACCCCTTGCATCCCCGGTTTGCCGAAGTTCAACTCGCGGTGGAGCGGCCTTTCGTTTTTGACCAACGGCTACGGCCGCTCACTTCTTGACTGCGGACCGGCAAACGCCTGTGATACGTCGTCCCAACCGCGGCGCCGGCTGCATGGCGCCTCCAATGGGCTCACCGGCTGTGAAGAGCGAGAATGAGAAGCTGGCCATGATGGCGTTGAGACGCGCGGCGACCGAACGCAGGTCGTCGCTGATCGCGGTGGTGACCTCGACCTTGTTGCTCGATTCGCCCAATGTCCGGAACAGCGTATCGAGCGTCTGCTGCAGGAGCCTTCGACGTCAGCGAAATCCTCATGCGTACCGCAGCCAGGACGACCCGGGATGCGACGGTCATGGCACTGAGCTGCCCTCACTCGCTTGCACGACCCATCGCCTTCTTGCGGGCAGATGGCGCAGCGCCTTGCCAGCGCGGCAAGCGTTCTGTCAGGAGCCGCTCGGATAGGTCCTCGTAATGCGAGATGTCGTTGAACAAGCGCAAGCGGGCGCGAACCTCGCTCATGAAGTCGAGAAGGCTCAGCGCTGCGGGACTTTGCTCGAGGCGATCGCGATAGCCTCGCATGTCGAAGCCCAGGAGGCTACTGACCAGCAGTCGGTTGGTTCCCTTGTGGGATACCAACAGGACCGTGCCGTGGCGATGCCGCTCGACTATCGCGCGCATCGCGGGCAATGCCCGGTTGAGCACATTGACACCGGATTCGCCACCCAGGGGAGCGATGACGAATGGATCCTCCTGCCATACGGCGTACTCGGCCGGGAACGTGCTCTCGACCTCCGATCGACGCAGCCCTTCCCAGTGGCCATAATCGATTTCGCGCAGCCCAGCCTCGGCTATCGGCTCCAGACCGTGGGGAAGCGCCAAGGTGCGCGCGGTTTCCATGGTGCGTCCCAACGGACTGGCGTAGACGGCGTCCAGCTTCTCTCGTTTCAGCCGCGCCGCCAAGCATGCCACCTGTCTGCGGCCTTCGTCGGAGAGGGGCACATCAGAGGAACCGGCGAATCGGTCTTCGGCGGTGAGGTCGGTGGCACCGTGGCGCACCAGATAGATTCGGGTCGGCATCGAGTTGCCCTGTGTTCGTCAGCCCGCGTCCACTTGCCGCCGGGTGCGCTACGCGCGGACCGTGTAACGCGCATGGGCCGCCGCCACCGCCTGGGCGATGACCGAATCCACTTCGGCTTCCTCGTTGAAGGAAGCTTGCAGGTCTTGCAGACGACCATCTTCCAGACCATAAATCCAGGCATGCAACATAAGGGGCTGGTGACGCCTCCAGGCGTCGCCGACCAGCGTCGTGCGGGCAACATTGCGCACCTGATCGATCACGTTCAGTTCGCACAGGGCGCGCCAGCGGGCCGTGTTGTCCGGCAGCGCCGCGAGGAAATCGATGTGCCGATCGCGCACATCCTGGATGTGGCGCAACCAGTTGTCGATCAATCCCAGGGAGGGCCCTTCCAGAGCCGCGCGGACACCGCCGCAGCCGTAGTGACCGCAAACGATGATGTGGCGGACTTTGAGCACATCGATGGCGTACTGCATTACCGACAGGCAGTTGAGGTCCGTATGCACCACGACGTTGGCGATATTTCGATGCACGAAAACTTCGCCCGGCTTCAGGCCGGTGATCTGATTCGCCGGCACCCGGCTGTCCGAACACCCAATCCACAGGTAGTCAGGGTCCTGCAAGCCGGCCAGGCCGGCAAAGAAATTGGGGTCAGCTGCTCGCATGTCCTCAGCCCAGCGGGTGTTGGCGGCAAACAGTTCAGGCAGATATTTCATACTGGAGTCTTTCCATGAGTGGACGCATAACGGCGGCGACGTGCCGGACACCGAACGCCGCGCCACGATACGGCGGACGAAGAATGAGCGCAACTGCCTGCCGGCAATCCGACCGGCTGCTGAACGCTGGACGCTGGTCCGGGCAGCCGAGCGGAGTCGGTCAGCCCAGCGCCCAGCCAATGCGACAATACCTACAAGAACTGCTTGGTGATCTCGACCAGTTCCTTGACCGACTTGACCGAGTGATCAAACATCGCCTGCTCCTCGGCATTCAGCTCGATTTCGACGATCTTCTCGACGCCGCCGGCGCCCAGGATGACCGGGACGCCGACATAGATGCCCTTGACGCCGTATTCCCCGCTCAAGCAGGCGGCGCACGGCAACAAGCGCTTCTTGTCCTTGAGATACGCATCGGCCATGACGATGGCAGCGGCGGCCGGGGCATAGAACGCCGAACCGGTCTTCAACAAGGCGACGATCTCCCCACCGCCATTGCGGGTGCGCTTGACGATCGCATCCAGCCGTTCCTGGGTCGTCCAACCCATCTTGACCAGATCGGGCAAGGGAATGCCGGCGACGGTCGAGTAGCGCACCAACGGCACCATGGTGTCGCCGTGGCCGCCCAGCACGAAGGCGGTGACATCCTCGACGGAGACCTTGAACTCGTCGGCCAGGAAATGGCGGAAGCGCGCACTGTCCAGCACCCCGGCCATGCCGACGACTCTTGCCGGTGGCAGGCCCGAGACCTGCTGCAGTACCCCGACCATGGCGTCCAGCGGATTGGTGATGACGATGACAAAGGCCGCGGGGCAGCGCTGCCTGATGTTTTCGCCGACTGAGACCATTACCTTGGTATTGACGCTGATCAAATCGTCGCGGCTCATGCCCGGCTTGCGCGGCACGCCGGCCGTGACGATAACCACGTCGGCACCGTCGATGGCAGCGTAATCGCTGCCGCCGGCCAGGGCGCTGTCGAAGCCCTCGACCGGCCCGGCCTGGGCGAGGTCGAGCGCCTTGCCCTGGGGGACGCCGTCGGCGATATCGAACAGAGAAATGTCGCCCAACTCCTTGATGCCGGCGAGCAGGGCGAGCGTACCGCCAATCTGACCGGCGCCGACAAGTGCAATCTTCTTGCGTGACATGCTGAACTTCTCCTCAATGAATGTGCTTCAGACTTGATCGCTCGGGCAGCGCCCGTGGCAGCAGATTTCCCCGGGGGCGCCCGGCAGAGTCAACGACGAGCGTTCAATGGGCCTCGTGCGCCAGTTCCCATTTCTCGGGCGAACGCCAGAGTCGCGAGCGCAGCAATTCGCGTTCGAAGATGAACTCCTTGGGCAGGCGGTCAAAGAACATGTCGAACTGCTCTTCGTGCGCATGCGCCTCGGCCGAGCCTGCTTTGCGGCCGACCGACATCAGGTCATAGAAGGTGTCGCTCGGATAGTCGAGGCCGTTCCATTCAAGGTCTTCGTGGCGCGGCATCCAGCCCATCGGGCTTTCGATGCCGAAGCCGCGGCCGTGCACCCGATCGACGATCCATTTCAGTACGCGCATGTTTTCACCGAAGCCCGGCCAAAGGAATTTGCCGTCTTCGCCCTTGCGGAACCAGTTGACGCGGAAGATGCGCGGCGGATTGGGCACCTGGCGACCGACGTTCAGCCAGTGGCTGAAATAGTCCGCCATGTTGTAGCCGCAGAACGGCAGCATCGCCATGGGGTCTCGACGCATCGCCGCCTGGCCGATCGCCGCGGCTGTCGCTTCGGAACCCATGGTGGCGGCCAGATAGACGCCGTGACTCCAGTTGAACGCCTGGAACACCAAGGGCATGTCCTTGCTCATTCTGCCGCCGAAGACGAAAGCGCTGATCGCTACGCCAGCCGGGTTCTCCCAATCCGCGTCGATACTCGGACACTGGCTGGCCGGCGCCGTGAAGCGCGCGTTGGGATGCGCCGCCACGCGGCCGCAGCCGGGCGTCCAGTCCTCGCCCTTCCAGTCGATGGCATGCGCCGGCGGCGGGCCGTCCATGCCTTCCCACCAGACATCACCGTCGTCGGTCAGAGCGGCGTTGGTGACGATACAGTTCTTCTGTATGGTCAACATGGCGTTGGGGTTGGAACTCATGTTGGTGCCGGGAGCAACGCCGAAGAAGCCGGCTTCGGGATTGATCGCGCGCAGCCTCCCGTCCGGCGCCTTCTTGATCCACGCGATGTCGTCACCCACCGTGGTGACCTTCCAGCCCTCGAAGCCCGTGGGCGGAACCAGCATGGCCAGATTGGTCTTGCCGCAGGCACTGGGGAAAGCGGCGCCGAGGTAGGTCTTTTCTCCCTGCGGCGATTCGAGGCCCATGATCAGCATGTGTTCGGCGAGCCAGCCCTCATCGCGGGCCATTACGGAGGCGATGCGCAGTGCCAGGCACTTCTTGCCGAGGAGCGCATTGCCGCCATAGCCCGAACCGTAGGACCAGATCTCGTAGGTTTCCGGGTAATGCACGATGTACTTGCGCTTGATGTCCGCCTCGCACGGCCACGGGACGTCCTGCTGCCCCGGCGCGAGCGGCGCGCCCACGGAGTGAACGCAGGGGATGAAGAAGCCGTCGCTGCCGAGTACGTCGAGCACGGCACGGCCCATCCGGGTCATGATTCCCATGTTCACCACGACATAGGGGCTGTCGGTGATTTCGATGCCGATCTTGGCGATCGGTGAGCCCAGCGGACCCATGCTGAACGGGATCACGTACATCGTTCGTCCGCGCATGCAGCCGTCGAACAGCCCGTTCAAAGTGGCACGCATTTCCGCCGGCGGGGCCCAATTGTTCGTTGGGCCTGCATCCTCCTTGTTGATGGAGCAAATAAAGGTTCGGTCCTCGACCCTTCCGACATCGGAAGGGTGTGAGCGTGCGAGGTAGGAATCTGCCCGCTTTTCCGGATTGAGGCGGATGAAGGTCCCGCCTTCGACCATCAGGTTGCACAAGCGGTCGTATTCGGCTTTCGAGCCATCACACCAGACGACCTGCTCCGGTTTGCACAGCGCCCGCACCTCCTCGACCCAGGCAATCAGTTT
>AATN01000035.1_pt1 | contig 33993 bp, 32 predicted proteins | sample 270648 | NCBI WGS metagenome assembly AATN01 (sample SAMN02954269, study PRJNA17659) | bioreactor sludge metagenome | biome: terrestrial; feature: bioreactor; material: sludge; isolation source: Enhanced Biological Phosphorus Removal (EBPR) bioreactor sludge | place: Australia: Brisbane, Queensland
GTCGGTCATACTCTTTTGCAAAAACCCCACGGCAGCTTCTATATCCCCTCACTTAATTCTAACCAACCCAAAATACATAAGGCTTGCGCACGATATAGCAAAAACCCTAATTGCTCGGTTAGCTGAATACTTTGCTGCAAATAAGTTCGTGCCGCTTGTACTTGGTGTAACTGTGCATGCACACGTCCTAAGTTGATCAAAGCGTAAGGCATACTTAAGGTTAAACCAATTTTCTGATTCAAGCTGATGCACTCTTCAAAAAGCTTTATGGCTTGATCCTCTTGTCCTAGCTTGAGTAAAGCATGGCCAACATTCACTAAGTTAATCTGATACCCACCCTCGTCCCCAGCGTCCATAAATAAACGCATACTCTGCTGACCAGATTCAACCGACTCTAAATATCGGCCTTGTAAACGTCTCAAGATACTTAATACAAACAAGCTACGGGCTAAAGGTGTATCCCCACCAAAACGAGCGGCTATGACCTGAGCTGTACTCACATACTGATCGGCCAAGCTATGCTTATCGAGCACGGCGGAAATACCTCCTGCAGCCAATAAGGCCATGCCTTGAGCAAGAGAGGGCGGGGCATGACGATTTAAACTAAGAAAACGTTCTAACCAGCCAAAACCCTCTTGCCAATGGTTCGCCAGAAACCAAAACATGCCTAAATGTCCTGCCAGCTTTAAACCTAAGGCTGGTAAACCCGTAGCAGCTATCTGTTTAGCCGTGATACATAAACTTAAACACTCTCGGAAATGATCATTGTCTTGAGTCAATTGTTGAATAAGGGCGAGCTGCCTTCCTCCTAATATTCCTGCATCGGCAGTGCTTGCTAACTCTAAATAATACTCAACAAAGCGCTGCGCCATGCGCCAACCTGAGTCTTCAGCAATACGAAGATGACTCGCATACTCACGCATGACCTCATGCAGAATATAATGCCCGGTCGGCTCACGGCTCAGCAGGGATTTATCAATCAAACTGCCATAATCACCTAATTGTGCACCCGTGATTGCTGAGGCCGCTTCGCGCGTAAATCCCCCACGAAATAGAGATAATATTTGCATGAGCCGCTGCTCACGCGGGCTGAGCATCTGCCAAGTTTGGGTGACTACTTGACCCAACCCCTCTGTTGCCTCAGGATCGGATTGAGTATTCAAAGTTTTTAATTGTTGCTTCAACTCTGTTAGCACTTCAGCACAAGACAAGTGTTTAAGCCAAGTGGCAGCAATCTCAATCCCTAAAGGCATCCCATTGACTAAGCGACAAATCTGCAGAATCAGTGCTTGCTCCTCTTCTGTGGGGGCAAAACCATAATTAACCCGCCGCGCCGTTTGTACAAATAACGTAAAACTAGGACAGCTAGTGGCTGCCTGTACTAAGGGGGTCACCACTAAACCCTGCAAGTGATACAGCCATTCGCCATAAACTTGTAAGGGTTTACGGGAGGTCACTAGAATTTTCAACTGGGGACAGGCCGTCAATAAACCCTGACATAGCTGCTCTTCATCCGGTAGCAGATGTTCAAAATTGTCTAAAATAATTAAAGCCTGCTGATTCGCTAACACTCTTTGTAACTGCTCGAGATGAGAACGCTGTCCTTGTAAACTCAGCCCAATACTTAAGGCAATAGCACTCGGAATTAAGCGCGCACATTGCACGGTAACTAGATCAACCCAATAAACGCCTTGTGAGAATGGCGGCTTGCACGAATGCATTAGGGCTTTTGCTAAGCGTGACTTACCAACGCCACCGAAGCCTAATAGAGTGATTAAACGGCAAGCTGGATCTAAGAGCATTTGCTCTAATTGTTGTAACTCTTGGCTACGGCCGAGCAAAGGCAATAGCTCGTCAAAAACACCTACAGGTTTAGACAGCACTTTTTCAGCAGCTATTAAAACATAGCCACGTCGTGGCACGGTTTTTAATAATTGATGTTGTCTATCTTGTAAGCTTTGGCGGATTTCTGCGATGCATTGCACCAAAGAATCATCAGTGACACAGCTACCCTTCCAAACCTGTGCAAATAGTTCATCCTTAGAAACCAGTTGATTGGCACGACTTGCTAAATACTGCAAAACCTGCAAAGACTGATACCGCAAACTACAAAGCTGATGGTTGGAATCACTGAGCTGCTGTTGGTTTAGATCATAAGAGTAATTACCAATTTGCAGTTGGCTCATAGGTAAACAAGGATAGTTGAGATAAATCTGAGTATAGCTGCTAGCATTAAAAGGTCACTTACTTTATTACTGAAGGTGATTTGCCCTTGATACTTTGCTTTAATCTAACGGTAACGCCAACTTATTCACTACTTTTCGCAACACAAAACTAGTATGCACACTGGTCACACCCGTAATGCGATTAATTCGATTCAGCAGTAAATCCTGATAATGCTCTAAATCTTTCACGATCACTTTGAGTTGATAATCAGCGGTTTGCCCCGTAATCAATAAACACTCCAAGACCTCCGGAATCTCTTGAATTTGCTGCTCAAAAGTCTTGAAGCGCTCGTCGGTATGCTTATCCATCGCAATCGAAATCAACGCCATTAATGCATAGCCGAGTTGTTTAGCATCAACAGTAGCATGGTAAGCACTAATAATGCCTGCATCCTCTAAAGCGCGTACACGCCGTAAGCAAGGCGAAGGTGACAAGCCAATTTGGTCAGCTAGCTCTTGATTGCTCATACGCCCATTGGTTTGTAAAAGTCTCAGAATTTGATAATCGTAGCGATCTAATTCCATCTTAATGATCTATCTAAGCAAATTATTTTAATAAATTTATTTTTAGCGCAATTTTCTGTTTAAATAAAGTGATTTAGCACCTTAAAACGCAATCGACTGCTAAGCGCTTTTGCTTATATTAGTCCTATTCCAGCCTTCACTGAGAACAAAAGATGTTAAAGCAGCCGCAACAAAAATACCGTCCCTTTCCACAGATCACCTTGACCGAACGGCAATGGCCAAGCCGCACGATAACGTATCCACCGATTTGGATGAGTACCGATTTGCGCGATGGCAATCAGTCTTTATTTGAACCCATGAATAGCCTGCAGAAATTGAGCTTATTCAAGGAACTATGTGCGCTTGGCTTTAAGGAAATTGAAGTAGGCTTTCCTTCCGCCTCACAAACCGACTTTAATTTTGTACGCCAACTCATTCGTGAAAATCATATCCCTGAGGATGTGACGATTGAAGTTTTGACCCAAGCCCGTGAGCACTTAATTCGTCAAACCCTTTCATCCTTGCAAGGCGCACGGCGGGCGATTGTGCATGTTTATAATGCCACTAGCCCACAATTCCGCGATGTCGTGTTTGCTATGAGTAAGGCAGAAGTGATTGAAATGGCGGTGAGTGCAGTACTTTTAGTGAAAGAATTAACTGCGCAACAGCCTGAAACTGAATGGATTTTACAATATAGCCCTGAAACCTTCAGCATGACTGAATTAGATTTTGCCTTAGAAATTTGCAATGCGGTCACTGCGGCTTGGGATGCAACACCAAGCAATAAGATTATTTTGAATTTACCCGCCACAGTCGAAGCTGCCACCCCGAATATCTACGCGGATCAAATTGAATGGATGCATCGTCACTTAGCTAAGCGCGATAGCATTATTTTAAGTTTGCACCCACATAATGATCGCGGTACTGCGGTTGCAGCCACGGAGCTAGGTTTAATGGCGGGTGCTGATCGGGTGGAAGGTTGTTTATTTGGGCATGGTGAGCGCACCGGCAATGTCGATTTGGTGACTTTAGCTTTGAATCTTTATACTCAAGGCATTGATCCACAATTAGATTTTTCTAATATCAATCGCACTGCGCGTTTGGTGGAAGAATGTACCCAATTGCCCATTCATCCACGTCATCCTTATGTTGGTGATTTGGTGTTTACCGCTTTCTCTGGCTCCCATCAAGATGCGATTAAGAAAGGTTTGGCCGTTCAACAACCGGATGCACTTTGGAATGTGCCCTATTTGCCACTTGATCCGACTGATGTCGGGCGTACTTACGATTCAGTGATTCGAGTAAACAGCCAATCAGGGAAAGGCGGCATTGCCTACTTACTGGAAACTATTTATGGGATTGTCATGCCGCGCCGCTTGCAGATTGAGTTTGCTGCCGTGGTACAGCAATACATGGATGCGTCAGGGCAGGAAATGAGTGCAGAAAGCTTATGGCAGATTTTTAATGAGCGGTATTTAAAGAACAACCGACCGTTTGGCTATCAGCAGCACCATTTATTTGAACATGGCAGCGCTCAAGGGATTCGCATGCTTATGTCAATACAGGGGCAAAACCAATGGTTAAGTGGTGAAGGTAATGGCCCGATTGATGCGTTTATACATGCCTTGGCAGGTATAGGGGTTATGGTCAATGTACACAGTTATGAAGAACGCTCCATGAATAACACTAGCGAAGGTAGCCATGCCAAAGCCTGTGCTTTTATTGAATTAGCACAAGTCGGGCAAGCAACCACCACTTATGGTGTGGGAGTGGATGAGAATATTATTACCGCCTCCTTGAAGGCGATTATTAGTGGCTTGAATCGTTTAGCTTTACCGAGGTGGAGCTATCAGCAAGCGGCTTAAGATAGTGAGTTTTACAAGTCTTGCCAGTAGTAGAAAAAATAACTACAAGTTGGCAAGACTTTCGCTCTAAGATGCAGCTCTTTGCTGATCCCAGTATCACTTATGCCATCGAGCCTTGCCATACCCTGCCCACACTTTGCAGCACAACGCTGTAATTCCTGCCGTTGCTTAGATCGTGCTTATGCACAGCAATTAGCGACCAAGCAACTAGCATTAAAAAATTTGCTGGCTGATTTTGTAGTTCATGAATGGTGCGACCCTGTACCTAGTCCATTACAAGGCTTTCGCAATAAAGCCAAAATGGTAGTACTGGGCGCGGCACATCAACCGATCCTTGGCATTGTCGGTCATGATGGCAAGCCACTCAGCCTCACCGACTGCCCACTTTATCCTGCACCTATGCAAGCTTTATTAAAACGCTTAGAACACTGGATTCAGCAAGCCGGTTTACCACCTTATCGCCTTGATAAACAAAAAGGTGAGTTAAAATATATCTTACTCACGCATAGCACTACTTATGATCAGTATTTACTACGATTTGTATTACGTAGCGAACAAGCCATCCCACGCATCCAAGCTAATTTACCTTTATTGCTGGCCGACTTCCCTAATATCACGGTGATTTCCGTGAATATCCAAGCCATTCACATGGCCATTTTGGAAGGGGAACAGGAAATCTTTCTCACGCAAACCAAACGCCTGCCTGAACAATTCAACGACGTTCCTCTCTATATCCGCCCGAAAAGCTTTTTCCAGACTAATCCTGTTGTTGCTAGCAAACTGTATCAAACGGCTCGTGAATGGACACAGTTACGCCAACCACAAGTGATTTGGGATTTATTCTGTGGCGTCGGTGGTTTTGGTTTACATTGCGCTAACACCGATACGCAGCTCACGGGTATTGAAATTGAGGCGGAAGCCATTGCCTGTGTATATGATTCAGCCCAAATGATGGGTTTGAAAAATGTGCATTTCCAAGCGATGGACTCTAAACAGTTTCAATCAAGCCTTGAAAATAAGCCCGATTTAGTCATTGTCAACCCACCACGGCGTGGGCTTGGAAAGGAGCTTGCAGCACAATTAAACCGTTTGACCCCAGCGGCGATTTTGTATTCGAGCTGCAATGCAGTGACCTTGGCAGAGGATTTGAAACTGCTTAAAAATTACCGGATTGAGCGTGTGCAACTGTTTGATATGTTCGCGCATACAGGACATTTCGAGACCCTAGTTTTATTAACTTACTGCCCTTCCACACAATGAATGATTTGATCAAATGCTCAACTCAGACCATCGACTTCATCAATTAGTCATGCTTGAAGATATTGTAAATAAATCATTGAAATAATTGATTTTATCTGATGGAAAAATATTTACTGAATATTAATGGGCTGAATTTCGGGAGGAAAATAAGCCTATAGCCAAGCCATGTTTTAATCTGCTTCTGTGGAGGAAAACAAATCAAGCCCTTCTCCTATCTTAAGACTGAGATGCCAAGCTTTGCTGCACCGCAGCTAAACCATTGTCTAATATCGGCTGTTTTTCTTTCCTGATAGCATTTTCTTAAGCTATTAGGAGGAGAACATCAATGGCTGTATTGAATCGGATGGACTGGTACAACTTGGCTCGGTCTACGAACTGGACCCCCAAATACGTAACCGAAGATGAATTATTCCCGCCGCAATTATCTGGGGAGTTTGGCTTACCTCTGAGCGCGTGGGAAAAATACGACGAGCCTTACAAACAAACTTATCCCGAATACGTCAAAGTCCAGCGTGAAAAAGACGCAGGCGCTTATTCGGTCAAAGCGGCGCTAGAACGCAGTCGCATTTTTGAAAACGCCGATCCGGGTTGGAAATCGGTGATGAAAGCGCATTACGGCGCGATTGCACGCGGTGAATATGCCGCCGCTAGTGCCGAAGCACGTATGATGCGTTTTTCTAAAGCACCCGGTATGCGCAATATGTCCACGCTGGGTTGTATGGATGAAATCCGCCACGGACAAATGCAGCTTTATTTCCCGCATGAACATGTGTCCAAAGATCGGCAGATGGATTGGGCGTTTAAAGCCTACGACACCAATGAATGGGCGATGATTGCTGCACGCCATTTCTTTGACGACATTATGATGACACGCGATGCGATTAGCGTGTCGATCATGCTGACCTTTAGCTTTGAAACCGGCTTTACCAATATGCAGTTTTTAGGCTTAGCTGCCGATGCTGCGGAAGCGGGTGATCATACGTTTGCTAACCTGATTTCATCGATTCAAACCGATGAATCCCGCCATGCACAAATCGGTGGCCCTGCACTTAAAATCTTGATTGCCAATGGCAAAAAAGAAGAAGCGCAAAAACGGGTGGATGTAGCATTGTGGGGCGCGTGGAAACTATTTTCGGTCTTAACCGGCCCTATCATGGACTATTACACCCCGCTGGAACACCGCAAACAATCGTTCAAAGAGTTCATGGAAGAATGGATTGTGGCGCAGTTCGAGCGTGCATTAACCGATATGGGCTTAGATTTACCGTGGTATTGGGATATTTTCCTCAATGATTTAAATGACACCCATCATGGTATGCACTTAGGTTCTTACTTCTGGCGGCCTACGGTATGGTGGAATCCAGCCGCTGGTATTACCCCTGCTGAGCGTGACTGGTTAGAAGAAAAATACCCCGGTTGGAATGACACTTGGGGTGAGTGTTGGGATGTGTTTATCGAAAATGTAGTCGATGGCAATATGGACAAAGCCTATCCTGAAACCCTGCCTTATGTGTGCAATATGTGTCAGTTACCTATCCTTGGTGTGCCGGGCAAAAAGTGGAACGTCAAAGATTATCCGCTGGAATATAACGGTCGTTTGTATCACTTTGGTTCAGAAGTGGATCGTTGGTGCTTCCAACAAGACACCGAACGCTATGCGGGTCACTTGAGTATTGTGGATCGTTTCTTAGCAGGCATGATTCAACCCATGAATCTCGAAGGGGCGTTAAAGTACATGAATATTGGCCCCGGCGAATGTGGTGATGATGCGCATAACTATGCGTGGGCCGAAGTATATCGCGCCTTACGCGAAGCCCGCAAAGCAAGCTAATCCTTAAACCCCCTATTCCCTGACACTCACTACCAGTGGGTGTCTTTGACGGAGATCCGATTCATGGCGTTGTTTCCATTGACTTCTAATTTTGAAGGCGATTTTGTGCTGCAATTAGTGCCGGTTGATACCGAAAATACCATGGATGAAGTGGCTGCCGCCGCCGCTGTCCATTCGGTAGGTCGGCGGGTGCGTGACCGTCCGGGGCAGATATTACGTGTGCGTCGTCAAGGCGACACCGAATTTTTACCGCGCAGTATGACCGTCAGTGAGGCTGGATTCGTCCCCACTGAAACCGTTGAAATTATTTGGCAAGCCCCTAACGCTTAACGCACAGCAGGAGTCCTACATGAGTTTTACCAAAGTATGCGCTATTGATGATATCTGGGAAGGCGATATGGCTCCCTATACCGTCAATGGGCATGAAATTCTCTTAGTCTGTGCCGATGGTGGCGAAATCAAAGCTTTCCAAGGGGTTTGTCCGCACCAAGATATAGCCCTCTCCGAAGGTAAATTTGATGGCAAAAAATTAATTTGCCGCGCGCATTTATGGCAGTTTGATGCTGCGACGGGCAAAGGTATTAACCCTGACGATTGCGCCTTAGCCGAGTATCCCGTGCGCGTCGAAGGTGATGAGGTGTTCGTCAGTACCGAAGGGATTGAACCCTTATTTGCCCATACCTAATGCCTATTTTCCAAGGAGATTCCCATGAGTACTACCAAGTCTGGACAGGCTTATCACAATAATCGTGTAGGCCCTGTGATGCGTGCAGGCGATCTAGCGCAAGCAGTGATTGAAGCAGCCAAAATTGATAATCCCGACAAAGAAATCTTTGTTGAGGACAAACGCGCCTATATTCGCATTCATGCCGAACAAGAAATGATTTTACGCCAAGCGACGATTGAGGAGGAGCTAGGCCGTCCGTTTCGCATGAATGATTTAGAAGTCGATTTAAGTTCTTTTGCGGGTCAGATTGAAAGCGGCGACGATTCCGTGCGCTTTTATTTTACTAAAACCATTTAACGCACCGCTTACGTTTAGAGGAGGAGATTAACATGTCTGAAGTACAGGTATTAAAACCGCAAAAGACTTGGAGCCATTTAGCTGTACGGCGGCGCAAACCCAGCGAATACGATATTGTCAGTACCAATCTGCACTATAACGACCGTGATCCTGATTCGCCGTATGAATTAGCCCCCGATATGTTCATGAACCAATGGTATAAAAAAAATACCTTTGGTACTGCCTTAAAACATGCGGATTGGAATGCGTTTCGCGACCCCGATGAAGTAGTGTATCGCACCTATAACCTTATGCAAGATGGGCAAGAAACCTATGTATTTGGTCTGTTCGATCAATTTAACCAACGCGAACATGATAAAGCCTTAGATGCACGTTGGGCAGGTACACTCGCGCGTTTATATACCCCGGCGCGTTATCTGTTTCACACCTTACAAATGGCTTCAGCTTATGTAGGTCAAGTGTCGCCCGCTAGTACTATTACCAACTGCCATTATTTCCAAATGGCGGATAGTTTACGTTGGCTCAGTCACACCGCGTATCGCACCAAAGAACTGTCGTTCACCTTTGCCGATAAAGGCTTTGGTCAAGACGAGCGTCAGTACTGGGAAGAAGATACAGCATGGCAAGGTTTCCGTGAGTTAATGGAAAAAACCTTGACCACATGGGATTGGGACCAAGCCATTATCGTCTTAAACCTGATGGCTAAACCCGCGATTGAAGAAACGGTATTACGCCGGTTAGGTGAAGCCGCACGCCATAACGGTGATGTGCTATTGGGCTTAATTACCGATGCGCAATTGATTGATGTGGCGCGTCATCGTCGTTGGTTGAGTGCGTTTGTCAAAATGGCCTTAGAAACAGAAGGCAATCGTGAACTGATTCAGTCGTGGATTGCCCAATGGCAACCGTTAGCGGATCGCGCGATTGAGGCTTATTGTGCAGCTTTACCCGATGTACCTAACGCCGCTGAAACGGCCATAGCCGCCACGCACGATCTACGCCGTAGCTTAGGTTTCTAACTCATTATAACCACGCAAGCACCACAGCTTAGCCCATCTAACTAGCGGCGGAGAGATGCAATGCAGCCTTTTGTCATTACCAATGCCAAAGACCAAACGTGCTTTGAACAGCACCCCGACGATACCTTATTACGGGCGGCTTTACGTGCCGGTATTGGTCTGTCCTACGAGTGTAATTCCGGCGGCTGCGGGGCCTGTAAATTCGAGCTAGTCGAGGGTGAAATCGAAACCTTATGGCCACAAGCCCCCGGTTTAGGCGAACGCGATAAGCGGCGTGGACGGCATTTAGCCTGCCAATGCCGCGCTAAAAGCGCTTTAACCATTAAAGCTACCACTGCTCCCGAGTATGTACCGCATATACCGCCGCAACGTCAAACGGCGGTACTTACTGGCATAACAGACATCACGCATGACATTAGGGAATTTAGCTTTGTCAGCGCTGGCCCGGCTGATTTTCTCCCTGGGCAATACGCGATGTTGGACTTACCCGGCATCGATAGCCCTAGGGCTTATTCCATGTCGAATATTGCTAACACCAAGCGTGAATGGCATTTCCAAATTCGCCGTGTGGCGCAAGGTAAAGGCACGGCGGTATTGTTTGATGCTCTACCACTAGGCGCTAGCATTGGTTTGGATGGGCCTTATGGCGTGGGCTTTTTACGTACCCAATCCCCTCGTGATCTGGTGTGTGTGGCAGGCGGTTCGGGTTTAGCACCGATGATTTCTATTGCGCGTGGAGCGGCAGAAGCGGGCATGTTAAAAGACCGTCGCTTGCATTTCTTCTATGGCGCGCGCACATCGCAAGATGTGTGTGGTCAAACGCTGCTAGCCAATTTAGACGGGTTTGACACACAACTGTTTTATTACCCTGTGGTCTCCGACCCTAGTGCAGAAGAGTGGCAAGGTAAAACCGGCTTTGTCCATCAAGCAATTGCGCCGGTATTGGATGAAACATTAGCTAACTTTGAATTTTATTTTGCAGGCCCACCGCCGATGACGCAGGCTTTACAAGAAATGCTCATGCTCGAACATCGCGTTCCTTTTGAGCAAATTCATTTTGATCGCTTCTTTTAACGCCTAATGCCACACTGAGGCTCACGAGGGTAGCGCAGCACCATGCAATAATTAAATTGGCTGCCCGAGGAGGGAGAGTATGAGTCCTATGTCCAATAAGCGTCCTAACACAGGACAAGCCACCTCGGTGCGTGGTGTAGTACTCCAACCTCACGACAGCAACAGTACGCGGCGGCAAAAAATGGCGCGTATTATTCTCGATTCCATGTACCAATTTTTGGGCTTATTAGATGTCGATGGTACGGTTTTAGAAATTAATCAAACTGCTCTCGATGGCGCGGGCTTGTGTTTAAAAGATGTATTGGGCAAACCGTTTTGGCAGGCACGTTGGTGGGATGTGTCCGATGAAATTCGGTATCGCGTCAAAGCCATGATAGCCCAAGCGAGCCAAGGCCAGTTTGTACGCGGTGATTTTGAAGTGTTTGGCGATCACCAAGGCGACAAAACTATTGTGATTGATTTCTCCTTAAAGCCTATCTTGGATGATGCTGGACGCGTCGCCTTTCTTTTACCCGAAGGGCGCAATATCACCGAAAAAATCGCGATTAATGCCGAACTATCACGTAAAAATAGTGAGCTGCAATCCGCTTTAGAAAAACTAAAAGAATTAGATGGTTACAAAACACACTTTTTCGCTAATGTCAGCCATGAATTGCGTACCCCTTTAACGCTAATTTTGGGCGCAGTCGATCAGCTCATCCAAGAAAGCAAACATGGCAAAGAGCGCGAACAATTGCGCCTAGCGGCTATTCAACGCAATGCCAAAGCTTTATATCAGCAAGTGAATAATCTGCTCGATTTGGCGCGAATTGATGCGCATCGAATGCCGATTATTTATACGCATACTAAGGTCATGGCGATTGTGCGCGATATTATGGCGAGTTTTGCCGTCGCCGCCCAAGACAAGGGTATTCAATGCCATATCCAAGGCGAAGATAACTTATCGATTGAGTTAGACCGTGCTAAGTTTGTGCGCATTCTCAGTAACCTGATTGCTAATGCCTTTAAATTTACCCCTGTGGGTGGGCGCATTAGCTGTCGGGTGGAACGCTTAAACACAGAACGGCTATTAATTAGCGTGCAAGATAATGGCGCGGGCGTACCCGATACCCTCAAGCCGCATATCTTCGACCGTTTTACCCAAGGTAGTGAAGAACTCGGCGCAGGCGGTAGCGGTTTAGGCTTAAATATTGTTAAAGAATTTGTCGATTTACATCGCGGAACCGTCGTCGTGCTCGATGCACCCAATGGTGGGGCTATTTTCCAAGTGGAATTACCCTGCAAAGCACCTGAAGGAACGTTTGTGCGGGTAGAGCGCGGCAATGAATACGCCCTCCTACAAGACCCATTAGAATTAGCCGCAAATAAGCCCTATCCCTTTAATGACCAGACGGCACGCCGGAATAAACCGCAGATTTTGGTGGTGGAAGATAATACCGATCTGCGCTTTTTCTTATATGAAACCTTGATCGATGAATACAATGTGGTGCTCAAAGAAAATGGGCAAGCCGCCTTTCAAACTGCATTAACGAATCCACCGGATTTGATCATTACCGACCTGATGATGCCGCAGTGGGACGGTGAGCGCCTTATTCGCGCTTTACGCAACCAAGCCAGCTTTCCTCAAGTGCCCGTGTTGGTCTTATCCGCGCGTGCCGATGAGCCTTTAAAAGAAAAACTCTTAAAGGATTTAGTCCAAGACTATCTGACCAAACCCTTTTCTGCGCAAGAACTACGCGCACGCGTGCGTAATCTGGTGACAGTTAAACGCACCGTGGATTTATTACAAAAAGAACTGAATTCACAAACCTCGAATATTTTAGAACTAACTGCTGAGTTGGTGGAGAATCGCCAATCCTTGCAGCAAAGTTTTACTGCTTTACAAGTTGCAGATCGACGCTGGTTAGGGCTATATGAAAATACCGCCGTCGGTATTGCCCTCGCCGATTGGAATGGCAATATCTTATCGGCGAATCCGGCCTTACAGCGTATGTTGGGTTATGACAGCCATGAAATCTTGGGTGTATCTTTAATCGAGATTACCGAAACTGCCTTACGTGCCAAAACCCGCGCCAACGTGAATGAATTATTCGACGGCAAATTCCCTAATTACCATTTGCAAAAGCGTTACGAGAAAAAAAATGGCGAGTATCTATGGGCTAATGTGTGTGTCTCGCGTATTCCAGCGATGGATCACGATCACCCCATGCTAGCGGTTATTGTGGAAGATATTAGTTTGCGTCTGGATGCTGAACGTTCCTTAGCCGCCACACGCAATGAATTAGCGCGGGTAGCACGCTTTACCGCGATGGGCGAGTTGGTTGCGTCGATTGCGCATGAGATTAACCAACCGTTATCTGCGGTGATTACCAATAGCGAAGCGGCTTTGCGCTGGTTAGCGCATCCTACACCTAATATGGATGAAGTGAGTGCGGCGATTAAGCGTGTGCACCGCGATGCTAATTTAGCCAGTGCAGTCATTGCCCGTATACGTACCTTTTTACGGGCGGGTGACATTAAGCGCGAACCTATTCAAGTGCGTTCTATGTTGGATGAACTGTTACAAATGCTGCAAAGTACGCTAGCTGAAGCCGATATTAGCGTGAGTATCGACTTTCCCATGCTGCCGTTGTACCTCATGGCTGATCCTATTCAATTGCAACAAGTGTTACTCAATTTAATCATCAATGCCGTAGATGCGATGCGCGATAGACCAGCAAAAGAACGCTTACTGCGCATCGCCGTCACCTATGATCAGGCCGATCAAGTAAGATTTTCTGTCGAAGATAATGGCCCCGGTATTACCGCAGGTACAGAAACACAGCTGTTTGAAGCGTTCTTTTCAACTAAACTGAATGGCTTAGGCATGGGTTTAGCCATCAGCCGCAGCATAGTCGAAAATCATGGTGGCCGTTTGTGGTTTGAAGGCGGTAGAAAAACCGGCGCCTGCTTTATGTTTACCATTCCCAACGACTGAGAACGCCTATGAAACCCCAAGAATTGGTCTATGTCGTCGATGATGATCTGTCTATGCGTGAGGCGCTCAGTAGCCTGATTCGATCGGTGGGGTTAAGGGTAGAAACTTATGCTTCAGCCGTCGCGTTTTTAGCTGCACCCCGTCCTGAAGCGCTTGTCACCTGCCTGATCTTAGATATACGTATGCCGGAGTTAAACGGCTTGGAGTTACAAAGCCAATTAATTCAATTGGGGCACTCTATTCCGATTATTTTCATCACGGGTCATGGCGATATTCCTATGGCGGTGCGTGCGATGAAACAAGGCGCGGTAGAGTTTTTAGCCAAACCGTTTCGCGATGAAGACTTGCTCGCCGCTATCGATAGCGCCCTAACGCAAGCGCGTAACTCCCATCAAGAAGAGACTGAGCTGGATAAAATACGCCGCCGCTATGCCTTACTCACTAATCGCGAAAAAGAAGTCATCGTGTATATGGTCAAAGGCACACTGAATAAACAAGCGGCGGCGGAATTAGGTATTTCTGAAATAACCATTAAAGTACATCGACATAATATTATGCTGAAAATGCAAGTCGACACAGTACCGGATTTAGTTAGGTGTATGGAGCGCTTGTAATTAGAAATCGCAGGCAGCAAAACAGCCAATACTAGCATTTTTCCCGTAGAAAGCTTAGTTCAAGTCGGCTAATTAATGTGCATCGCCTATATACTTATAATTACGCGCGTTCCTCACTCCCTTTGAAACTTGCGTACAAATCCTGCATACCCATTTGATACTCATCCGAGCGCACCCAACTTAGTAATCTGCCGAGCATCTCTTTCAGTTGTGCGACCTCATCGGGCTGCAGCGGTTTCCAAAGTAAAGCCTCAGCAGTATTAGATAACTCACGCCCAACTAAGCGGCAGACTTTACCGCTGTTAGTGGTGAACAAACCATAGCGGCGTGCATCTTCGCTACTATTCACACGCGAAACTAATTCCTTTTCTAATAGGCTGCGAATTAAGCGTGACACCAAACTACGATCTAAGCCCGTGATACGCATAATCTCATTAAATTCAATGCCCGGATGATCGTCAATCAAGCGTAGCACGCGCAGTTCGCGGATGTTGCAGCCGAGCTTTTCCACGAACAAAGGATCATTGGCGCTAATCGCATTGTTTGCGAGAGTTTCGAGTCGGTAAGTTAAACGACTGTTTTTGAAGATCAGTTCTTTATCGATTGCCATGGTTATGCCTTGCCGAAATTTTTAAGCAATATAGCAATTTACCCGAGAAAATAGCTAGACAAATTATTCTCAATTTGAGAATATCTTTAAATGAGAATTTATTGATGCGCTAGGAGGCGGAGGCAAAGTGGATACAACTCATCCGATACAGGCATGGTTTACACAACAGCGCCCTCAATGGGAGGCGTGGTTACATACCATTCATCAACGCCCCGAAACCGGCTTTGAAGAAAACCACACGGCTAAGTTCGTTGCCTCACGTCTGCAGGATTTAAAGATTGAATGCATCACTGGCATTGGCAAAACTGGCGTGGTTGGATTGTTACACGGCACGGCAGGCGCTGGACGCACTATTGCTTTTCGAGCTGAATTAGATGCACTGCCGATGCAAGAATGTTCTGGTGTGGATTATCACTCACGCATTGATGGCAAATTTCATGGCTGTGGGCATGATGGGCATACCACTACTCTATTAGCCGCCGCTGCTTACTTAGCTGAGCATCGTGATTTTGCCGGTATAGCCTTATTTGTGTTCCAGCCTGCTGAAGAATTATTAACTGGCGCGCAAGCTATGCTTGCAGATGGTTTATTAAAGCGTTTTCCCTGTGCAGAAATTTATGCGCTGCATAATCTGCCCGGTTTAGGGAAAGGCAAAATCGGCATTCCTTCCCAAGGTGCGCTCGCCTCAGCCGATCATATTGAAGTGAAAATTAGCGCTAAAGGTACGCATGGTTCCGCACCCCATACCGGACAAGATGCGATTCTAGCTTCCGCGCATTTCCTCACCAGCCTGCAGCAAAGTCTGACACGCATTTTAGACAGTCGCGATAGTGGAGTGATTTCGTTCGGCAGTATTCATGCCGGACACGCGAATAATATTCTGCCGGAAGATCTCATCATGACCGGCACAATTCGCACTCACTCCGAAGCCGTGCGTTCTAGTATTCATGCGCAAATTCAAAAAGCTGCTGAGAGCACCACTCTTCTTTATGGCGTGCAATTCACAATTCATTATCCGCATCAAGCACCCGTGACTTTAAACCATGCACAAGCCGTGGAAGCAGTAAAAAACGTCGCGAGCCAAGTGGCAGGTGCTGAGAATGTGATCGTGAATGCACGCCCCTTAATGGCTTCAGAAGATTTTTCTTACTTCTTGCAGCAAGTGCCCGGTGCTTATTTCTTTATGGGGCAGGATGGGCCTTATTGCCATCACCCACAATTTATTTTTGATACGGACATTATTCCCTTGGGTGCGAGCGTGATCGTGGAATTGATCCGTCAACAAGCCGCAAAACCCATTAACTAATTCGCTTTAACCGTTTTTTGGAGGAGAAACAAATGAAACACACTGGACTCAAATTGAGTTTATTGACACTGGCAATGACCAGCAGCTTTGCGGCTAGCCCACTCGCTGCTGAGACTCTGAAAATGTCGAGCTGGGTACCACCTACCCATTTTGTGCACACTCAAATTCTTGAGCCTTGGACTAAAGAAGTCGAAAAAGTCACCGAAGGCCGCGTCAAAGTCGAAATTCTCCCTAAAGCTTTAGGCACACCGCCTCAACATTGGGAATTAGCGCGTAAAGGGGTCGCCGATATTACTTGGGGCAATTTCACCTATGAGCCAGATCGTTTTAAATCCATCTGGTTTGCCGAATTACCCTTTGCTGGTAGCGATGCTAAAGCGCAATCGGTAGCCCTGTGGAAAAGCTATAACAAACACCTCAAAGCCGATCCTGCTTATGGTGGGATTAAACTTCTCAGTGTGGGCATGTTTGGTGCAGGTATTTTCAATCATGGCTCTAAACCTTTAGCCAATCTTGCTGATTTAGCAGGGCAAAAGATTCGGATGGGTGGCCCAATTCAACAAGTGATTATTGAAGGGTTGGGCGCAGTACCCGTCTCTGCTCCGGCGACTAAAGCGTATGAAATGCTCGAAAGTAAAGTGCTAGACGGCTCTTTGCACACTTTGGAATCGGTAGTGAACTTCCGTCTCACTGAAAAGCTGCCATATCATACCATCATCGACAACGGCTTATATGGTGCAACCTTTTTCTTGACCATGAATGAGAAAAAATGGAACGCCTTGAGTGAAGCCGACCGTGCGGCGATTGAAGGCATTTCCGGTGAGACTTTTGCTGGTAAATGGGGAGACGTCTTTAATCAGCAAAATACGGCGGCTGAAAAAACTTTACGCGCTGCGGGTCATACGTTTAGCACCCCCAACCCCGAATTAGTCAGTAAAATCGGCGAAATTCGCAGCAAAATGATTGCCGATTGGGAGCCTGAGGCAAAAAAAGTAGGCATCGCTGATCCCAAAGCGGTATTGACTGATTTTGAAACCGACTACAAAGCCTTAGCCGGAAAATAACTGCCTCGCTGCCCGCTGCTGGAGACCGCGTCATGGATCGAATAATTCTGCGCATCAAGCAGGTGATTGAATACCTACTGATGTTTAGCCTACTGATGATGGTGTTGATTAATTTTGTCGACGTGAGTGGTCGACATTTATTCAATCGCCCAATTTTCGGTATCCAAGACCTGACCGAACATTTGATGGCCTTGGTAGTCTTTTCTGGCTTACCGCTGGTAACGATGGCGGGCACGCATCTTACCGTCGATCTATTCGACAAGCTCACTCAGTCACCGCGCATGCAGTGGTGGAGGCATGTCATTCATGGCTTGATGGTTGTGATTCTCTGCTTAATCGCATGGACTTTTATTCAGTCTGCTTTAGAGGCGCATTCGATTGCCGATGTGAGCACTGAATTGCGCCTGCCGCGTGCGCCTTTGTATCTGTTAATGGCAGGCTCAGCCATCTTGAGTGCTTTGGGTTTGCTGTATATGAATTACCTACCTCATGCTACAGCCACTACTGACCTACCCAGCTCGAGCGGAGGTGAGCTATGACTATTGGCGTCTTGGCAATTATCGCGGTCTTAACCCTGTCGTTCTTGCGAATTCCACTAGGCTTCTCCTTGCTGACAGTCGCTTTGGTGGGCATCGCTTTATTAATGGATACCTCGGTGGCACTAACTTTGTTACCCATGACTATTTCTGAAGCCGTCTTGTCTTATGAGTTAGCCGTCGTACCGATGTTTATTTTGATGGGCAATGTGATCTCTCGAACTGGCATTTCCGAAGAGTTATTCAAAGCCGCAAATGCCTTTTTCGGGCATGTACGCGGTGGTTTAGCTTTATCAACGATGGTAGCTTGTGCAGGTTTTAGCTCAGTATGTGGCTCTAGCTATGCCACGGCTGCTACGATGTCGAAAGTCGCTTATCCGAGCATGCGCCAATATGGTTATGCAGAAGGCTTAGCTACCGCGACCATCGCCGCTGGTGGTACTTTGGGTATTTTAATCCCACCGTCGATTATCTTGGTAATCTACGGCATTTTAACTCAAACCAATATTGGTGACTTATTCATTGCGGGTGTCGTGCCGGGCTTATTGGGATTGGCAATGTATATGCTGACCATTTATTTGATTAGCTTACATAATCCGAGTGCTGCACCGCGTGGTGAACGTACCCCGTGGAAAGAGCGCTTTTATTCGTTGAAAGGTACTTGGTCATTTGTGGCGATCTTCGCATTGATTATTGGTGGCTTGTATATAAAATGGTTCTCGCCTACCGAAGCAGCGGGGATTGGCGCAGGCATTGCTATGTTAATCGCAGCACTATCCGGCAAGCTGTCTTTGAAAACGCTGAAAACCGTGTTACTCGAAACCGCCTATACCTCAGTGACTTTATACACCGTGTTGTTTGGTGCCTTGTTGTTTTCCAAGCTAATTTCCTACTCCGGTCTAGCGGAAGGCATCCTTGCTTATGTACAAACCTTAGGTGTCAGTGGCTTTAGTTTAATCCTGTTCATCCTTTTGGTATTTCTAGTGCTAGGTTGTGTTATGGATTCCTTGGCAATTATTCTGATCTTCGTGCCACTATTTTCACCGCTCATTGTGGCGCAAGGTTTTGATCTGGTGTGGTTTGGGATTATTGTGGTGGTTGCAACTGAAATTGCGCTGATTACGCCCCCGATTGGGATGAATGTATTTGTGCTCAGAGCGACTTTGCCGAATGTTCCAGCGAATACCATGTTTCGCGGTCTGACACCATTTATTGCAATGGACGTAGTGCGTTTAGGGATTTTAGTAGCATTCCCAATGATTGCTTTATGGCTGGTAAAAATGTCGGGTTAAATGGGTTAAGGCTTAAGGATGTTGCTTCAAAGCAGCATCCTCATTACTGTACCTGAACCTCGAACTTCACTACACCATGCTCGCCTGCTAATAACTGCCCACTAAACTGCCAAACCAAGGCATCACCCTGTACTATCGCCTGACAAGACCCCAAACTACTCGGTGTGGTTACACATTGTGGCATACCCAACAAACTGGTAAATTCTGGCAATGTATCGTGTAGTATCAAGTCATTTAAACTGCCATTACCGCTATTCGCATAATGTAAGGTATAGCGTAAAATTTCGTTCGGTTTTGCCACTGTACCTGCGACATTGCGCGTCAGATTCCACACAGATTTTATCAACACCAAATTACCAGCCCCCTGCAAACCTGCTAAAACCCTAGTAAGATCAGTACGTACTTGACTATTCGGTATAGTCAATAAACTACCATCACCAAAGACAAATTCACTTTGTAGACTGAGTTTATGTTGCGCTCCACTCGTGATATTCGCAGGGCTAATTACTTTAACTAGCAAACAAACTGTTTCATTTGCAGCGACATTAATACTGGCATTTAAAACTGTATCAGCCGCATCTAAATCTTGATTACAATTTATATCGCGGAATAGCTGGCTAGCCCACGGTAATAAAGGGTCAGCCCATTCATCCACCAAATTAAAGCTGACATTTCCCGATGTATAAGTTTGAAACCGATGGGGATGCAGTGCAACGCTGTTTGGCTGGATTACGCGGCTATTATCAGTGATGAAACTAGGCATACGTACATCAGCAAAATTAAGGCCCGTAATCGATTGATGAGCAAGCGTCACGGCAAGTTGATTCGCACTACTAGACCCATAACCAGTTGGATCACGCGCCACAGGAGGGCAATTCGTACTAGCAACCGTTTCATAAACTATATAATTACCACTAGTTAGCTCGGCAAAACGATAGCGTCCTAAAGCATCGGTGTGCGTAGTTCTACAGCTCGCACTCGTTGGATCATAGAGAGTCACGGCCACATTCCCTAGTCCTGCCTCGCTATCATCCAAACCATTAACATTCACATCATGAAACACACGTCCACTAATAAAATGCAAACGGGTATTCGTAGTACCGACGCTAGTGAGACGGCTGCCAATATGATCACTATCTAAGGTTGGCAAATAATTACTACAAGTACTGCTAGCATTACCGCTAGTGGTCATCTCCCAACACGCACTGGAACTAAGTTGACCATTTGGACTAAGACTCACAGATTGGCCTTTAGCAGCACTGCTTAAAGCAGTGTTATAAGTAAAATCCCAAAAAAGCGGTGGATTGTTATTGACTGCACTGCCCGATCCAAACGACATATAATCCACCAAAGTCAAACCAGTTGCCGTCTGCTCATACAGCCACAGATCATCACCCCCATCATTCAACTTCGGTGCACCCCGTAACCAAGCCTGAAAACTGGCATACGCAGCCGTTGTATTGGCACCTTTCTGCCCCACCCAAACCACGGCATAAGTCTGTGGTTGCAGCAAAGCTGAACCCTCGCAAACTTGGCTACCTGTACAACTAAAATTAAATGCACTTGTATTGCCAGTGATACTACCTACCGTACCATCCAGTTCATTGGTAAATAAATTGCCGTCGATCAAGCGCAATTGGGTGAGATTAATCGCTACAGTACCTGCGTTATATAACTCGATAAACTCATCATTTTCAGCAATCGTAGTGCCAGCCGATTGCTTGACTAGCACTTCATTCAAGACAATTTTGCCGTGTAATGACGACAGAGGGTAATCAGCGTATGCAAACTCAGAAACCAACAATAAAAACAACCGGCTAATCAGGCTAGTGATCAGGGTTAATCCATGCTTATTATTTTTATTATTCAACATCATGTGCATGATTTTATGTGACTGCTAAGTCTATTGATTAAATCAAATGCCCTTTACACTTGCAAAAAGTGCAGCACTAAAAGTATAGATTATTCTTATAGTGTCTTCGGAGATATAAGACTAAAGGTCATTTATTTAATAAGTTTATTACTTGAAATTATCAATAGCATTTTTAATGCAATTTAGATTTGTCAGTGAGCGCCACCGGATGGATAAATGACGATGAGCCTAATACTCTAAATCATCTCCATACAGCGCCCTACTCCACTATAAACCGAAAATCCCCCCTTCCTAAGCCACCCCACGAGCGTCAATCCCGCTTCCTCCGCATGTCTCAACGCTAAGGAAGTTGGAGCCGAAACCGCTGCAATTAACTCAATGCCCGCAAATGCAGCCTTATAAACTAATTCATGACTTGCGCGGCTGGTAAGTAATAAAAATCCTGCATCTGGCGCGAAGCCATGCTTGAATAAAGCACCTAAGAGTTTATCCAAAGCATTATGTCGCCCTACATCTTCGCGCAGTGCTTGGATATTACCTTGAATATCCACCCAAGCAGCCGCATGTACACCACCGGTAGTTTGGTGCAGGGTTTGCCACTCAGGGAGTTGGTTTAAGGCAGCCTTGAAGGCTTGTGGCTGAAGTTTGAGGGTATGTTCCACTTTTGGAATCGAGCGAATGGCTTGTTGCAAGGTTTCTTGCCCACATAAACCACAGCCGGTACGTCCTGCCAGTTGACGGCGTGAAACTTTGAAGCCATGAAAAGCTTCAGAAGCAATATCGATATAGATTTCTAAACCTAATTCCGACTTGACCACTTCTAGATCGCGTAGCTGTTTAGCTTCACTGATGATACCTTCAGTGAGACTAAACCCGAGGGCAAAATCCGCTAAATCGGTGGGTGTACCTAGCATCACTGCATGAGCAATACCGTTATAAATCAGGGCCAGAGGAACTTCTTCAGCAACTTGATCAGCTTGTTCGCTCCATTCACCACAGACATAGCGCCTAGCCACTACAGTTTGGCTAGTGGCTAAGTTATCGGCGTCAAAGTCCGAGTTACTCATGGTAATAAGGCTTGTTGCTCTGCCTCCATTTGTGCAAACTCCTGCTGCCAGACAGTCGCATCTTCGCAGCGCGCGACTTGAACCGCAGTAACTTTATATTCAGGACAATTAGTCGCCCAGTCGGAATTATCGGTCGTTACTACATTCGCACCCGATTCAGGGAAATGGAAAGTAGTGTAGACTACGCCCGGTTGTACCCGATTAGATATTTCTACACGCATCCGCGTTTCACCCGCCCGACTGGCAATCAATACCCAATCACCCTCTTGAATACCGCGATCCTCCGCATCCTGCATGTGGATTTCGAGCTTATCCTCCGCATGCCAGACTACATTTTTAGTACGACGAGTTTGCGCCCCCACATTGTACTGACTCAAAATCCGCCCGGTAGTCAAAATCAGTGGGAAGCGGGCCGTGATTTTCTCCGTCGTCGGCACATATTCAGTGAGAATAAATTGCCCTAAACCACGCGTGAAAGTCTCCGTGTGCATGATCTTGTAACCTTCAGGATGCTCGTCATTACAAGGCCATTGCAGGCTACCGTGCTTATCCAGCTTCTCGTAAGACACCCCTGTAAAACTGGGCGTAAGCGAGGCAATCTCCGCCATAATCTCTGCAGGATGACTGTAATTCATTGGCACCCCCAAAGCATTGGCCAGCAGCATCGTGCCCTCCCAATCCGCTTTGCCTCCCAGTGGCTCCATCACTTTACGAATGCGTGAAATCCGCCGTTCTGCATTGGTGAAAGTACCATCCTTCTCCAAGAAGGACGCACCCGGCAAAAACACATGCGCATACTTAGCAGTTTCATTAAAGAAAATATCCTGAATCACCAAACATTCCAGACTCTCCAGAGCCGCTTGAATATGCTTGGTATTGGGATCGGATTGCGCAATATCTTCACCTTGGATATACATTCCCTTAAACGTGCCTGCCACTGCAGCATTCATCATATTCGGAATGCGATAACCGGGTTCGGGGTCAAGCTCCACCTTCCAATGACGCGAAAATTCATTCCGTACCGCATCAATGCTCACATGCCGATAGCCGGGCAATTCATGCGGGAAAGAACCCATATCGCAAGAACCTTGCACATTATTTTGCCCACGCAGCGGATTCACCCCTACCCCAGCACGTCCAATATTGCCGGTCAGCATCGCTAAATTAGCAATCCCCATCACAGTGGTAGAACCTTGGCTATGCTCAGTTACCCCCAAACCATAATAAATCGCCCCATTCGGAGCAGAAGCATACAGCCGTGCTGCACCCCGAATCGTTTCAGCCGGTACGCCCGTAATTTCCGCCACCGTCTCAGGGCTATTTTCCGGGCGCAGGATAAATTCACGCCATTGTGCAAACGCAGGCTGTTCGCATCGAGTGCGCACGAAGTCTTCATCCAGCAAACCTTCAGTGACCACCACATGCGCTAAAGCATTAATCATCGCCACATTTGTACCGGGCTTGAGCGGTAAGTGATAAGCCGCTTCAATATGGGGAGTACGCACAAGCTCAATCTCACGCGGGTCAATCACAATGAGCTTTGCCCCCTGACGTAAGCGCTTTTTCAAGAGCGAACCAAACACAGGATGGCCTTCAGTTGGATTAGCACCCATGACAATAATCACATCAGCATGCATCACCGATTCAAAATCTTGCGTACCTGCCGATTCACCCAAGGTTTGTTTTAAGCCATATCCGGTTGGTGAATGGCAAACTCGTGCGCAAGTATCGACGTTATTATTTCCAAATGCGGTGCGCACCAATTTTTGCACCAAATAGGTTTCTTCATTCGAGCAGCGTGAAGAAGTTATCCCACCGACCGATTTACGTCCGTATTGGGCTTGAATGCGCTTAAATTCGCTGGCGGCATAATTGACCGCTTCCTCCCAGCTCACTTCTTGCCAAGCATCATGGATAGATTTGCGAATCATCGGTTTCGTCACGCGATCAGGATGCGTCGCATAACCCCATGCAAAGCGCCCTTTCACGCAAGCATGTCCAGCATTCGCTCCACCATTTTTATCCGGCACCATGCGCACCACTTGCTGACCTTTGACTTCCGCCTTGAACGAGCAACCGACTCCACAATACGCACAAGTCGTGGTCACAGAGCGCTCGGCTTGACCCAGTTGAATCAAGGTCTTTTCGCTTAAAGTCGCAGTTGGGCAAGCATTGACACAAGCACCGCAGGACACACATTCGGAGCCTAAGAAGCTTTCACTCGCACCCGCCACGACTTTAGAGTCAAAGCCTCGACCACCAATAGTTAAGACGAAAGTACCTTGTACTTCTTCACAAGCACGCACACAGCGCGAACAGACAATGCATTTGCTGGGTTCAAAGCTGAAATAAGGGTTGGATTCGTCTTTCGGCTCGGCATGTTGTGCATCAAAATGATTCTTACCTGCCATGCCATAGCGTACTTCGCGCAAACCCACTACGCCCGCCATATCCTGCAATTCACAATTGCCATTCGCAGTACAGGTGAGGCAATCCAACGGGTGATCAGAGATATATAACTCCATGACACCTTTGCGAATATCGGCGAGTTTTTGCGACTGGGTGACGATCTTCATGCCTGCTTCCACCGGGGTGGTACAAGAGGCTGGATAACCACGGCGACCTTCAACTTGTACTAAGCATAGTCGGCAAGAACCAAAGGCATTGAGTTGCTCAGTAGCACACAATTTCGGAATTTTGATCCCTGCTTCGGCGGCCGCACGAATAATGGTGGTTCCCGCCGGAGCACTCAGGGTTTGACCGTCAATCATGAAGCTTACGCGCTCAGTGGAGCTACTCGCAGGCGTACCCAAATCAAGACTGGATTGGCAATGGCAAGACATAGTGGGTTCCTCACACCTTAGACGCGGCATTCAAGCCGAAATCTGCCGGAAAATATTTTAACGCGCTTAATACTGGGAAGGGTGTCATCCCCCCCATTGCACACAATGAGCCATTAATCATGGTGTCACATAAATCTTTGAGTAGTTCAACATTGGCCTCACGGTTTTCACCGTTAAGAATGCGCTCAATCACTTCGACTCCACGCACCGAACCAATCCGACACGGCGTACACTTACCGCAGGATTCCTCAACACAGAACTCCATCGCAAACTGTGCCATCTGTGCCATATTCACGCTATCATCGAAAGCGACTACGCCCCCATGTCCAATCATAAACTCTTCTTTAGCGAAGGCTTCATAATCGAGTGGCAAATGGAATTGCTCAGCCGGTACATAAGCACCCAAAGGCCCACCGACTTGCACGGTACGAATCGGTTTGCCCGATTGGCTGCCGCCACCAAAATCATTTAATAAGTCCTGTAAGCTCAAGCCAAAAGCCTTTTCTACTAAACCACCGTGCTTAATATTGCCCGCTAATTGGAAGGCTAAAGTACCACGTGAACGCCCCATACCATAATTGGCATAAAACTCCGCACCCTTGGCTAAAATCACCGGCACACTCGCCAGAGTCACCACATTATTGACGACTGTAGGCTTGCCGAATAAACCTTGAATCGCAGGGAGTGGTGGCTTAGCGCGTACTTGACCACGCTTGCCTTCTAAACTTTCGAGTAATGAGGTTTCTTCACCACAAATATACGCACCCGCACCTAAGCGCACTTCCAGCTCAAACGCTCGGCCCGAATTGAGAATATTTGCGCCTAAAAAGCCTGCTGCTTTAGCATTAGCAAGCGCGGTTTTCAAAGTGCTAAAAGCACGTGGATATTCGGAACGCAGATAGATATAGCCTTGGGTTGCACCCACCGCTAAACCCGCAATGAGCATGCCTTCGATGAGGCAAAACGGATCGCCTTCCATCAGCATCCGGTCGGAGAAAGTGCCGGAATCGCCTTCATCCGCATTGCAGACAATGTACTTTTGCTCAGCTTGCGCTTTTAAAACCGTTTGCCATTTAATACCGGCTGGAAATGCCGCACCACCGCGCCCCCGTAGACCGGAAGCGGTCACCGCCGCGACTACCTCCGCTTGCGTCAAACTCAAAGCATTGCGCAAACCAGCCCAGCCGCCATGCGCCTCATAATCTGCCACCGATACCGGATCAATCACACCAACACGCGCAAAAGTTAAGCGCTCTTGTTGCTTTAAGAAAGGGATTTCTTCCGTTAACCCGAGCTTCAGCGGATGATCACCTGCTTGGAAAAATTGTGCTTCAAAAAGGCTCGCCACATCACTAGCACGCACGGGGCCATACGCCACACGCCCTTGCGCGGTTTCCACTTCGACCAGCGGCTCTAGCCAAAATAATCCACGTGAGCCATTGCGTACGAGTTCAATTGTTAAGCCTTGTTGCTGGGCTTGTTGGTTAATTGCCACTGCGACTTTGTCCGCACCGACTGAAGCCGCTGTAGTATCGCAAGGCACATAAATTTTATAACTCATGCTGCAGCTCCTTGACGCAATTCCGCCATTAAAGCCTCCAATTGCGTCGTATTCATCCGTCCTTGTACCTGATCACCAACACGTACTGAGGGTGAGCAAGCACAATTGCCCAAGCAATACACTGGCTCTAAGCTAATTGCACCATCAGCAGTGGTTTGGTGGTAATCAATGCCCAAAACGGCTTTAGCCTGAGCTTCTAACTCGCGGCTGCCCATTGCTTGGCAGGATTCAGCACGACAAATTTGCAAGATATGTTTGCCCGGTGGCGTAGTTCGGAAATGGTGATAAAAGCTAATGACCCCATGCACTTCCGCACGGGAAAGATTGAGGCTTTTAGCGATAAGGGGGGTAGCCTCAGCAGGCACATAGCCGAGTTGATCTTGAATTGCGTGCAAAATGGGTAACAAAGCGCCCGCTTGATCGCGGTGAGCTTGAATAAGCGCTTCTAAGGTGGTGTTCATATGAGCATCCTGATTATTGTCCAACTGAGGTCGCAACCAAGCGCATTCTTATTGTATGGCTCCCCTCATGTTTACAGCATAGGATAAGTAGTTTGTTTGAGAAAGCAGAAAATTTAGAAGAACTGTTCGGATTTAGTGAATGTAGGATTAGGGTTTATTTATAATTCTTGTGCAATCTTAATCAAAGCACTCAAGAGTGGCGACCAAGGTTCTCGTCCTGCAACCACTAAACCTGTCTGTGAACTAAAACTAGGTTCAGTTAACTCCAACACTTTCACCCCTGCAGGTACACCAATTAACTCCAAGACATTCTGCGGCAAAATTGCTGACCAGCTACCGGCTGAGACATGCGCGAGCATACTAATAATCGAATTAGTTTTCTAAACTGGGTTCTGCGCTATAACCCAACTGATTGAAGATCGAGTCGATCATTTTGCGATTCTGCATATCAGGCGTAAGCAAGCAAAGTGGTGTATGTGTGGCTTCATACCACGTAATCGTCTCAAGATTGGCAAGTTCACTAGCGAGTGGGCATAAAAATACATGATTCTCCTGCCAAAGTGGCACAGTGAATAGTTGCTGCTGAATGCCAGATTCAACATACATAATCCCTGCATCAAGATCGAATTGCTGCATGCGTTTAAGGATCTCTCCAGTCCCAAGGGAGCGCACTTCGAGGTTCACTTGTGGATGTTGACGCGCAAAGGCGGCAGTCAGACTCGCAACCACAGTCAAGGCCGTTGGAATCACCCCTAAGGTCAAATGTCCGGTGAGTTCTTCGCGCAAAGAACGCAATTCCTGACGCAAACCTTCAGCAGTACTGACCAAACGAATCGCATGCTCCACTACACACTGTCCCTCACGGGTTAAACCACCGAAAGTGCGCCCACGATTAACTACCGCAATCCCTAATTCCAATTCGATTTCACGGATAGCTGCGGATAAAGTAGACGGTGAAATATGGCAAGCCAAAGCAGCGCGACCAAAGTGCTTTTCGCGAGCCAGAGCAATCAGATAAAGGTATTTGCGCGAGATCATCCAGTCATTGTGCCAGCTCTGTGCTAGCAAGGCTAATGACTTGAGTTTAAATGAACGCTGTTAAATCTCCAAATAGCGCAAGCTCGCTAAATGCTTAAGCAGTGAAAACCCCAAATGCTCCGACCAATCTACCGCTGCCTGCTTCAAACTCTTATTCGACTGATCATCAGCGACTTTTCCAGCCAGAATCACCCAGTTTTTACTACCCGTTAAAACATAACGCAGATCAGCAAAATGTGCGCGCAAGGTATTGCAAAAATAGGGGTTATCTTGTTGCTCCTGCCAGCAATTCAGGACTAACCAGCCCTGCTCTTTTAATAGCGCAGCACAACGGCGAATAAAATCCTCGCGCAATTGCAGTGCTGCTGTACCCGTCGCATCGTATAAATCCGCGAAAATCACATCCACTTTGCGCATGGTATTATCCAGCAGAAACTCATCGGCATTTTGCTGTATCAGCTCAATCCGCTTGGCTTGGGGTAGTTGGAAATAGTGTTGGGCGGCTTCAATGACAGGGGCGCGCAATTCGACGGCGGTGATATGCACGCCTGCTACAGCATGATACAAAGCACTCGCTAAACTCCCCCCACCTAAACCCAGCAGCAAAACGCGTTTAGGACGGCAAAAAAGCAACACCAAAAGCATGGCTTGGGTATAATCGTATTGCAAAATATGCGGTGCTGCTTTTAAGCAACGGCTTTGCTCGTCATGGGTGGCAAAAGACAAAATATAGCAATCACCATCATCATAGACAGTAACCGTGCCATATTCGTCTTGGGCTTGATAGCTGAGCTTGCTCATAGCGCAAATCAATAAACCTCGTCTCAATTAAGCAAACAGTAGTCCATTTGTTTAAGTAGCTGTCGCTTGGGTTTCAACCAAATCCCAAAGGTTACCATAGAGATCGAGGAAAACCACCACCATCCCATATGGCTCTTTCCGAGGTGCCTCTACAAACCGAATACCATTATCTTGTAGAAGATCATAGTATTCCCAAAAATTATCTGTATACAAAAAGAAGGCAACACGCCCCCCAGCTTGCTTGCCTACTTGTGCTTGTTGCTCTAGGGTAACGGCACGTGCTAATAGCAAAGCACTACTGCTCTGCCCTTGTGGAGCGACACGGATCCAACGTTTTTCGGCGCTTAAGCGAGTATCTTCAAGTACCTCGAAGTGCAGACGCTTAAAAAAGGTGATTGCTTCATCATAATCGTGCACCAGAAAACTGGTAAGTGCTAAAGATTGAGCCATGACTTTCCTCCTGAAACCATCAAAATAAACCAACTCTTAGTGCTGTCCGGTAGGCATGAGCCTTGCTAGGCCATGAACTCTTAAATTTATTGTTGATTTATGAAATTTTGACGACTAGGGATAGACAACCTAAAGAGCAAGTGATGATGGCTTTGCAAAATTTGTGCCGGTTAGTCCTTGAACTTAAGTCTTAAGTATAGCTGTTCTGCTCTATTCAGACAGAGCACCTAAGAACTAAGAAGCTCTAGTCTAGATAGATAGGTTGACGCAAGAAATCATTGTAAGCTTTTTGCAGAAACCAGCTCAACACTCAGCTAAGCTCAAACAAACTAAGCAGAAATGGCCTGCATGGAATACTGATTTACTATCACTTTTAGGCAAATGCTAAACATTTATCCTAGCCAATAGAGCAATAGGTTTATTAGTTAAATCCCTTTATATTTAACTCATATAGGAAAATATTGATTTTCCTATTGCTTTTACCTCACCCCTTTTCAATCTTAGTCAGTAGATGGAAAAGTCTTGAGCGGTAATAAGTCAGGAGGGGAGTTAGCATGCTTGGAGAATATCTACCTATTCTCATCTTCTTCGCTGTAGGTTTTGCTATAGCCTTTGTTCTATTAGGGCTGGGGTTAATTGCTGGCCCACGTCGTCCTGATATCGAAAAAAATGCGCCTTTTGAATGTGGATTTCCCGCTTTTGAAGATGCACGAATGAATTTCGATGTACGTTATTATTTAGTGGCTATTCTTTTTATTATCTTCGATTTAGAAATTGCTTTTTTATTTCCTTGGGCTGTAGTTTTAAATAAAGTCGGAATATTCGGGATTGTGGTCATGGGTATTTTCCTAAGTATTCTCATTGTTGGCTTTATTTATGAGTGGAAAAAAGGAGCATTAGATTGGGAATAGAAGGCATTCTAGAAAAAGGCTTTATGACCACAACGGCCGACAAGTTAATTAACTGGGCGCGTACTGGCTCCATGTGGCCGATGACCTTTGGTTTGGCCTGTTGTGCGGTCGAAATGATGCATGCGGGGGCCGCACGTTATGATTTAGACCGTTTTGGCATTATCTTCCGCCCTAGTCCACGCCAATCAGATGTGATGATTGTCGCGGGTACTTTAACTAATAAAATGGCACCGGCTCTCCGTAAAGTTTACGACCAAATGGCCGAACCACGTTGGGTGATTTCGATGGGTTCATGCGCGAATGGTGGGGGCTACTACCACTACTCCTATGCGGTTGTACGTGGATGTGATCGAATTATCCCTGTTGATATTTATGTACCGGGTTGTCCGCCAACGGCCGAGGCTTTGCTGTATGGGATACTGCAATTACAGAGCAAAATCCGTCGCACCAATACGATTGCACGGTGAACGCTGTGACTAAGAAGCTTGAGGACATTCAGCATTACCTACAAACCCAATTAGGCAATCAGTTAACTGCTATCAAATATGAATTTAATGAGCTAAGCCTAGAAGTTCCTGTTGAGTATTGGTTGGAGGTCGCCCAGTTTCTACATCAAGATGCCAGCCTAGCCTGTCAGCAATTAATTGACTTATGTGGAGTCGATTATCTGAGCTTCGGTGATGCTGAATGGGATGTGACGACTGCTAGTCGCAGCGGTTTTAGTCGTGCCCTCCATCCTATTGAAGCAGATCCTTTATTTGAATTTGCTCAGTCAACCCAGCCACCTGCACTAAACAGCCAGCGTTATGCGGTGGTCGTGCACTTGTTATCAATCGAACACAATTTTCGTTTGCGCATGCGTACTTGGGCAACAAATAACGATTTTCCCGTAGTACCTTCACTAGTACAGATTTGGGCTGTAGCCAATTGGTATGAACGTGAAGCTTTCGACATGTTTGGTATTTTGTTTGCCGGGCATCCAGACCTACGTCGAATTTTGACTGATTATGGTTTTGTTGGTCATCCCTTCCGTAAGGATTTCCCCTTAATCGGTCAAGTAGAAATGCGTTATGACTCTGAGCTGAAACGCGTAGTTTACCAACCTGTGTCGCTTGAACCTCGAGTCCTTGTTCCTCGTGTTATTCGTCAACCGTGACCATAAATATTTGTGTAGAGGAGCGCTCTAAACTATGCCGGAAATTCGCAACTTTACGTTGAACTTCGGCCCAGCCCATCCTGCGGCACATGGTGTTCTGCGCTTAGTGTTGGAAATGGATGGCGAAGTCATTGTGCGTGCTGATCCTCATATTGGGTTATTACACCGGGGCACTGAAAAACTAGCTGAAACTAAACCCTATAACCAAAGCATCGGCTATATGGATCGCTTAGACTATGTGTCGATGATGTCTAACGAACATGGGTATGTGTTAGCGCTAGAAAAACTATTAGGCATTACCCCTCCAGAACGAGCTTTATATATTCGCACGATGTTTGACGAAATCACTCGTATTCTCAATCACTTATTATGGATCGGCACGCATGCCTTGGATATTGGTGCTATGTCCATGTTTATTTATGCCTTCCGTGAGCGTGAAGATCTGATGGACGCTTATGAAGCAGTCTCCGGTGCACGTTTGCATGCTAGCTACTATCGTCCGGGTGGGGTCTATCGAGACTTACCGGACTCCATGCCACAGCACGAAGTCTCGCGCTTCTGTTCTGAACAAGAAGCCAAGCGTTTAAATGAAAATCGTCAAGGCTCACTGTTAGATTTTCTAGAGGATTTTACGCAGCGCTTTCCTGCTTATGTGGCTGAGTATGAAAGCCTATTAACCGATAACCGTGTCTGGAAGCAACGTCTAGTCAATGTTGGCGTGGTTTCACCTGAACGCGCCCTTCAACTAGGTTTAACAGGCCCTATGTTACGTGGTTCAGGTGTTGCTTGGGATATTCGTAAAAAACAAGCTTATGCCGCTTACGATAAAGTGGAATTTGATATTCCCGTTGGTACTAATGGCGATAGTTATGATCGTTATTTAGTCCGCATGGAGGAAATGCTTCAATCCAATCAAATTATTAAACAATGTATTGATTGGTTAAGAAAAAATCCGGGTTCTGTTCTAGTGGATGATAAAAACACACCACCAACACGCTTGGCGATGAAGCAAGATATGGAGGCCTTAATTCATCACTTCAAGCTAATGACTGAAGGTTATTGTTTGCCTGTTGGGGAGGCTTATGCGGCAGTAGAACATCCTAAAGGAGAATTTGGTTGTTATATCTTGTCTGATGGAGCCAACAAACCTTATCGCTTAAAAATCCGTGCCCCGGGCTTTCCACACTTAGCGGCCCTGGATGAAATGGTGAAAGGCCATATGCTAGCGGATGTTGTCACGATCATTGGTACACAAGATATTGTATTTGGGGAGGTTGATCGTTAATGACAGAGTATTTTAACAATAATCTTCTCAGCAGGTATGAACGAGAAACTATTGATAGTTGGCTAAAACGATATCCCTCTGACAAAAAACAGTCTGCTTTGTTAGCCGCTTTACATGCTGTCATGCATGAAGATCATTATGTATCGACTGAAAAAATGGATGCCATCGCCGCTTACTTAAGTCTACCGCCGATTGCGGTATATGAAGTAGCAAGCTTTTACTCTATGTACCAGTTAAATGAACAAGCAGCTGCTCGCTATAGCATTTCAGTTTGCACCAATATTTCTTGCATGTTGTGTGGCTCTGATCAAATTTTGGCGCACATTGAACACAAACTGGGGGTGAAATTAGGTCAAGCTACCGCCGATGGCAAATTCTTTCTCAACAAGGAAGAAGAGTGTTTAGCCGCATGTAGCTACGCACCTATGATGCAAATTAATCATGTGTATCACACTGACTTGACCCCTGAAAAAGTGGATCAAATCCTAGATGGCTTGGAGTAGGCATATGACCAACCAAGTCTGCTTTGCAACCTTACATTTCGGTGACCAAGCTCATACTTTAGCAAGCTACTTAAAAATAGGTGGCTATCAAGCTTGGCGAAAAATTCTAACTGAAAAGACCTCACCTGAAACGATTATTGCAGAAATCAAAGCTTCTGGCTTACGAGGACGTGGGGGGGCTGGTTTCCCCACAGGCTTAAAATGGAGCTTTATGCCGCGTACTATGCTTGGACAAAAATATCTAGTTTGTAACTCAGATGAATCGGAACCGGGCACTTGCAAAGACCGCGATATTCTACGCTTTAATCCCCATGCTCTCATCGAAGGTATGGCCATTGCTACCCCATCACTACCCACAACCATCTGCTGTTCCTAATCGGAAACCATTTCTAGTTGGGGCAGCTGTCGTCGCAGCTCTTGCGCTTGTCTCACTCCTTGTCATAGCCGTTGTTATCCCGGCTCTCAATCGAGATAACTTAGGAAACGCAATCCCGACCACAGTAGCCGTCATGGAAACGCTTACTGACCTCGTAACTCAAACACCCACTACAGCATCCACAGAAGTTCCAATAACACCAACCGAAATCCCCATCACCACCGCTACGCTTGCGCCATTGGGTTTTCCCGGCAATCCGGTAACACGCAATGCCGACTGGGCACCTATCTCACAAAACTTCAGTGGTATCGATATGCAGCTAGTGCCATCAGGATGTTTCACCATAGGCGCATCGCAGCAGCAAATCGATACCGCTTGGGCACAGTGTCAAGCCGTACTCGGTCAATGCAATCGCCTTCTATTCGAAGACGAACAGCCTCAAATAGAAGTCTGCTTCGGAGAACCAT
>AATN01000036.1_pt1 | contig 33741 bp, 31 predicted proteins | sample 270648 | NCBI WGS metagenome assembly AATN01 (sample SAMN02954269, study PRJNA17659) | bioreactor sludge metagenome | biome: terrestrial; feature: bioreactor; material: sludge; isolation source: Enhanced Biological Phosphorus Removal (EBPR) bioreactor sludge | place: Australia: Brisbane, Queensland
CCCCAGAAAATCCGTGAAAAATCCGGGAGTCATCAGCAAGATACCACCTAAAATGATAAAGATACCCTCTTTCAACTCATCAGCAGGTAGCTGGCCTTGACGTAAATTATTCTGAAAGCGAGTTAACGCCGCTAGACCTTGTTGCTTTAACAAATAAGCACCCAGCACTGAGGTGGCAATCACTAATAGAATCGTGGGTAAAGCGCCAATCACCTGTCCTACTTGGATCAGCAAATAGATCTCAACCAAGGGTACTGCAAAAAATAATAACGCTAAAATGGGTAAGGTACGCAAAACCAAAGTCCTTTTGTAGCAAGATAGAACCTAGTATTGAGTTTTTACACCATTTTTCAAGCAAAAATGATGAATATAAGGGCTTAAGCTATTTTGCTAACTGACTGAGGCAACTCAACCCCATGCGCACATAAATGTTTAAAGGGAAAAGGTTTTCCACAATAGTAGCCTTGCGCGAAATCTACCCCAATCCCTCGCAAACGCTCTAAGGTTTCTGCATCCTCAACCAACTCAGCAATCGTAAGGAGGTTCATTACCTGTCCAACTTCATGAACTGCTTTAATCATGGCTGCATCCACCGGATTAGAAACTAAGTTATGCACAAAATTCCCATCGATTTTGAGGTAACTGTAATCTACCCCGCGAATAGTGGACAGTCTTAAAAGCGAGTATTCTCCCCGACAGAGAGGTACTTGAATGACCACGACGAAAGCATCCGGCAAGAAAGCCACCTACGCCCGTCACAGCCAGGAATACAAAGCTGAAGCCCTGAAGCTGGCCAGCGAAATTGGTGTTACCAAGGCAGCCAAACAATTGGGTTTGCACGAATCGCAACTGTACACCTGGCGCAAAGACAGCGAACACGCCAAAACGGTGAGTGAACGTGAAGCGGCCCTCGCCACTGAAAATGTCCGCCTGAAACGCCAACTGGCTCAGCAAGCTGAGGAGTTGTCGATCTTAAAAAATGCGGCGACGTACTTCGCTCAACAACTCAAGCGAGGTACGAATACATGAAAAATCATCGGGTTGAGTATTCCATTGAAGTCATGTGTGACTGTTTTGGCGTATCACGTAGCGGCTACTATGCGTGGTTACAGCGCAAACCCAGCCGCCGTTCCGAACAACGTCAACACCTGGATGAACGGGTCAGGGCATTGTTTGACAAACATAAATGCCGTTACGGTGCGAAACGTATCCAGCAACAAATCCAACAGGACAGCCAGCAGCACTACAACCTGAAAACGGTGGCTGTCAGTCTGCAACGGCAGGGGCTTGTTGCCAAGGCTGCCCGGAAATTCAAGGCAACGACCACTAGCAGACATAGCCTGCCGGTGTTTGATAACCGTCTGGAGCAGGACTTCAGTGCAATAGCCCCTAACCAGAAATGGGTGGGCGACATCACCTACCTGTGGACAGAACAGGGCTGGTTATATCTGGCTGTCATCCTTGACCTTTACTCTCGTCAGGTCGTGGGTTGGTCAATGTCGGAACGCATGACTGCTGACCTTGTCTGCAATGCCCTGCAAATGGCAGTTTTTAAACGTAAACGACCCAACGGGGTGATCGTCCATTCAGACCGGGGAAGCCAGTACTGTTCCCACGCTTACCGCCAACTGCTGGAAAAACACCAACTGGTGGGCAGCATGAGTGCCAAGGGCAACTGCTATGACAATGCCTGTGCCGAGAGCTTTTTCCATTCACTGAAGGTGGAAGCCATCCACGGTGAACGTTTTTCTACCCGCGAAGCCATACGCCAAACGGTGTTTGAATATATCGAAACCGATTACAACCGGCTTCGTTTGCACTCTGCCAATCACTACCAAAGTCCGGTAGCATTTGAGGCAGATTTTTACCAACAACTCGCTTCTTGATATGTCCACTTTTAATGGGGTAGATCATGCCCACCGAATAGCTCACGAACTGCTTTTGTACCCGTAGCGGGTGCTGAGCAAACTCTAAGCTATAATAGCAGAATGCCTTTGATTTATTATGTCCCCAAAGACTTTAATGTACAGTATGAAGTGTTCGTGCCTCAGCAACGAGGTACTGCTAAACCTGAGTAGCAAAATGGCACATAAAAAGCTATATCTGCCCCAAAAAATCTGTAGCACTTGCCAACGCCCCTTTAGCTGGCGTAAAAAGTGGGAAGCTTGTTGGGATGAGGTGAAGTACTGCTCGGAACGGTGCCGCCGTACATCGGTTAAACAAGCACCAAACGCTTGAGTTCAGTTGCTTGAGCGATTAACGCAAGTTATAAGGCTAGTTATGACGACCACACCCCAAACACCTGAGCACGAAAAAATTGTTATTAATGAGACCGCTAGCGTACCGGCTGGCCGTATCGCCCGCCTTGCACGCCTTGGCTCTTTAGCTACCGGTGTTGCAGGTGGCATGTTAGCTGAAGGTGCACGTCAATTGGCCCACGGTCATCGCCCGAAAATGGGTGAACTGCTGTTAACCCCCGCGAATGCTAAACGAGTTGCTGATGAATTAGCACGTCTACGTGGTGCAGCAATGAAAGTCGGACAGCTACTGTCCTTAGATGCTGGCGATTTACTGCCCCCTGAGCTAAGCGAGATTTTTATCAGCTTACGCGCTGACGCAAAGCCCATGCCCTTGAATCAACTGACACAGGTTTTGGAAGAAAATTGGGGTAAAGATTGGAAAGCTAAATTTAAGCAATTTAGCCTCCAACCAATTGCGGCAGCCTCTATCGGACAAGTACATTCTGCGCAAACTCAAGATGGTCGGCATATAGCTTTAAAAATTCAATATCCACATGTACGCGAAAGTATTGATAGCGATGTTGATAATGTGGCAACCCTCTTACGCTTATCAGGACTCATTCCCAAAAGTGTTGATTATCAGCCCTTACTGAATGAAGCCAAGCGTCAGCTTCGTCAAGAAGCCGATTACATGCGTGAAGCCGATTATATGCGGCAATATCAAAGCTTGTTAGCCGGTAGCACTCATTATACCTTGCCAAAAGTCTATGAAGACCTCACCACGAATAATATCTTAGCCATGTCATTCATGGGGGGAACCCCTATTGAGCGTATTTCTTACGCATCACAAGCAGAGCGTGATCAAGTCATGGCCGGCTTATTAGGTTTATTATTCCGTGAAATTTTTGAATTCCGCTTAATTCAGACTGATCCTAATTTTGCTAATTACCGCTATGATCAGAAAAATCAGCAGCTCATTCTACTTGATTTTGGCGCCACTCGTGAATATCCGTTGCATATTGCTGAAGCTTATCGGCAATTAATGCAAGGGGCGATTGAATATGATCGCGCTAAAATGGATGCCGCTGCCGCACAAATTGGCTTCTTCCAAGCCCATATTCACCCTCAACAACGCGAAGCCGTTATTGATCTGTTCAATCAAGCTTGCGAACCTTTACGTTGGCAAGGTGTGTATGACTTTGGCGCCTCTAGCTTAGCCGGACGTATTCGTGATGCGGGCTTAGTTCTCAGTATGGAGCAAGGCTATTGGCATAGCCCACCCGCAGATGCTTTATTCTTGCATCGTAAATTGGGGGGCCTATATTTATTGGCAGCTAAATTACGTGCGAAGGTCGATGTACGTCGTTTGTTTGAACCGTATTTAACTTAGATATCTAAATAAGTTGCCAAGTCGGGTAATTTAGCCTGTGCATTGAGTGGTTCACGCTTACGATAATGCGCTATGAACGCATAGCGCCCCGCTAAATGCTTGATCTGTAAATCAGCATTATGTTGGTCTGCTAAAAACTCTAGTTGTGTTAATAATTGCACTTGTGGATAAACATTAAACCATCCTAACCACTTCAGTAGACCTTGGCGAAACCAAGTAGGCATCTGCGCTTGATCAGAAAAGTCCACAATATGTAGGCAGCCCTGGGGCTTAAGTTGATCCAAGGCATGTTCTAAAGCACGCTGCCAATTGGGTAACATCGATAACACATACGAAAACAGTACATGATCCCAAGCGCTCTCTAAGTCAAAATCCTGCCAACGAATTTGCTCCGCCAAGCCCTGACGCAAGGTAATCGCAGCCTGATATGGTGTGTTTTGTAAATTCTTATGTGCACACTCTAACATCAGCGCAGAGGCGTCAACCCCAAATAGCTGTGCCGTAGGATAGCGATAAGCGAGTTTGCTGAGATTGCGTGCCGTGCCGCAGCCTATTTCTAATAAAGTCTCATCAACGGGTAAACGCAATTCTTTCAGTAAAGTATCACGCCCTAAAAGATAGTATTTTCTCGACAGATCATAAACATAACGCTGATAGCGATACTGTTGATCCATGTGTAAGGCTGCATTTGTACCCTGCATGCTCAAGCAGCCAAACGATACAGATGAAAACCACCATAAATCGCTGAACGATCTTGCTTAAATAAAGCCGCCGACTCCTCAGCTTCATAAACTAAACGCTTTAAGAGTTCAGGTGGTAAAGCACGCTCTAACGGCGAACTTGCAGCAGCAGTACGGAAGATAATTCGCGTTTCCGGCTTCGCAACTCGCAAGACTTCTGTCCATAATTCAGTCAGTACCGCAGCACTCATCCAATCCTGCGCATCTAAGAACACAAAACGATCATAGCTTTGCTCAGCTTGGCTTTTTAGATAGTCAATCATTGAGCCAAACTGTGTTTCCACCTTATGTAATTGCGTTTTTATGAGCTGATAATGCTCCGCTTTTAAATAATCAGGCAGTGCTTGACGATTCGCATGATCGTAGCTGTGGCCGAAAGCTTGCCAAGCAAAATAATTATCTTGAATCGGAAAATCACAAGCTAAGCGCTCGACTCGCTGACGATATTGTTCCAATAGATTGCCCTCCGCTTGCATGGCTTGATATTGTTGCGGCGGAATACCCAAACTAAATACCGACATAGGCAACTTGCCTACCAGCTTTACCAGAGGATGCTCGAAGAATGGCTCAATATGACGTTTAAAGATTAGTTTCTGCTCGTAGCGACTTTTGGCCTTGAGTAGTAACTGTGGTTTACAAGCGATGCGTCGCCCTAGCCAATGTAAACCACGCATGAAATAACCAAAGCGCGTTTGCTGATAAAAATCGTTGGCAAACATACTAATGCGTTGACGACCCCATAGGCTTGAACCAAACCAAAACTGATCTAATTCAGCACTAATGTTTGGCTGGATATAAGCTTGATAACGTTCTAAATTACTGAGTTTACTCGCGTGGCCGAAAAAATTATAAAAAGTGGCGTGGTCAGGTAGATATTTAAAAGCAGCGATTTTTAAACGCGTCAGTGCTAAGTGATAAGTGTTTAAATCAATCGCAGTAATATGCGCAGGGCTAGCGGTTAAATAATTCAGAACATTACAGCCGCCAGAAGCAATGGTTAACACTCTACTATCCGCTTGCAATTGCAAAGCTTGCAGATCAACTCGTGGATCTTCCCAAATCTGATTATAGATAAAACTATCAAACCAAGTGCTAAACAGCCGCTGTTGTAAGCCAAGCAGCGAACGAGGTGCAGCTTGTTGCACGGCTTCACGTAAAGCGATTGAACTAGCCATCTGGGTAATGTCCTTTTGTATAAATATTTCAAGATTTTGCTAATTAGCCATGAAAGCTGCATGACAAGCCCATGACGATTTAGTTAAACCAAGCTGAGATTCTTGGTTACACTAGCGACTCTTAGGAGCTTGCTATGCTATTAGTACTAAAAGAATACGGACGCTTATGGTGGCGCCAGCGAGTCTGGCTTAGCTTAGTGCTGCTAGCCATTACCGCAGCGGTCAGTATTGAGCTATTGATTCCGCTTATTTTTAAAAATATGGCGAATGCTTTTGCGCAGCCAGTCAGTGCTGCAAGCACCACAGTTCTCATGCAGAATATGCTGTATCTGGCGCTCGCCTTCATCATGGAATGGTTTATTTGGCGGGCTTTAGAGTTTGGGATTGTGCCGCTCGAAGCTGGAGGCATGCGTTATCTGGACTCCTTCTGTTTTGATGTCTTACTGAAACAACCTTACCGCTTCTTTGAAAATAACTTTGCTGGCAGTTTAGTCAAACAAGCCTCGCGCTTTATTCGCTCGTTTGAAAGCCTGACCGATTGGTTAGTGTTTCAACTCTATAGCAAAGTACTCGCTACCGGCATTGCCCTATTTTTATTCTTCCAGCAAGACCCATTATTAGCTGCCTATTTCATGGTGTTTATTATTTTATTTGTGGCTTGGAACCTTGGCTTTTCGTTATGGAAACTAAAATACGATGAACGGGTTGCCGAATGGGACTCTAAATTAGGGGGTTTGTATTCCGATAATATTAGTAATATTGCCGTGCTCAAAAGCTTCGCGCTAGAAACCATCGAACAAGCTCATGTGCGTGATGCGGCCACTACTTTGTATAAAAAGCGCCGCTTTGCATGGATCTTGATGTTTATCTCCTTTGCGGTGCAAGCCATACTCACCTCTAGCATTGAATTCATCTTGGTTTACAACATGATCCAAGATTGGCAGCGCGGCCAATTTGAGGTGGGTCAGTACGTGCTGTTTCAAACGGTGCTCTTAGTACTATTACGTCATTTATGGGAGTTTGGTCAGAGCTTTCGCGGTTTATTTAGTGCTATTGCTGATGCACGCGAAATGGCCAAGATTATTCAAAATAAGCAATTAGAACAAGACTTACCACAAGCCCAAGCCCATATTATCCAGCAAGGTCAAATTGAGTTTAAACAGATTCATTTTGATTATCGGCAAAGCAAAACCGATAGCTCTGAAGTCACTGGGGGGTTATTTGAAAACTTCAATCTGAGCATCCGTGCTGGAGAAAAAATTGCTTTAGTCGGTCACTCAGGCTCTGGCAAAACCTCACTCACTAAACTCTTATTCCGCTTTGTCGAGCCACAACAAGGTGAAATTTTAATTGATGGCATTCCTACACAACAGTTCAGCTTAGCCTCTTTGCGCCGCCAAATTGCACTCGTACCCCAACAGCCTGAGCTATTTCATCGCAGTATTAAAGATAATATTTTATTAGGCAAAACCGTCAGTGACACCGAATTAGAACGCGCCGCGAGCCAAGCACAAGCTTTAGATTTTATTGAGCAGCTCCCTGAGCGCTTTGATACCTTAGTCGGTGAGCGTGGAGTGAAATTATCAGGTGGTGAAAAACAGCGTATTGCCATCGCACGTGCCCTATTGCAAGCAGCTCCGATTGTTGTGTTGGATGAGGCTACCAGTGCATTGGACTCCCTCACGGAGCAACACATTCAAACGGCAATTTTTGAGTTAATTGCGAATAAAACTGCGATAGTGATTGCGCATCGCTTGTCCACCATCCTACGGATGGATCGGATTATTGTGCTCGCCAATGGCCAGATTTTAGAACAAGGTACGCATGCTGAGCTATTAGCTAAACAAGGGCATTATTATCAAATGTGGCAACATCAAAGTGGTGAGTTTCTGAATTTGAATTAAGCTTAAGCTGCTTGAGTTGACAGCTTGTCCCCCAAAACTGGCACTGTTTGAATGATTATTTATAGTTACAGTATAATTAATTCAACACAGTATGCAAATCGCTATGCAAGCCACTCTCTCTAAAAATAAACCTCGCATTTGCCTGAATATGATCGTTAAAAATGAGCGACATATTATTCAGCGCTGTTTGGATAGTTTAAAAGCACATATCGACTATTGGGTGATCAGTGATACAGGTTCCACCGATGGCACTCAAAACTTTATTCGTGAGTATTTTCAGCAAGCGCAGATTCCCGGTGAGTTACATGAACATACTTGGAAAAACTTTGCACATAATCGCAATCTAGCCTTAGAAGCCGCTAAAAACAAAGCCGATTATATTCTATTTATGGATGCCGATGATTATGTCGTTTGGCAGGATGATTTAGGCTTTCACGGCTTGACGGAAGCTGTTTACCAGTTAACTATGCGGCACAATACACTGGTGTATTCCAATATCAAACTATTACGCTCACAAGTAGCTGCAGAATGGCGCGGCGTCTTGCATGAAGGCTTATATGTTGATGAATTTTGTCCTGTTGAGTACCAAGCTGCGAATTGCTATATCAGCTCCACTCGTGAAGGGGCACGCAATCAAGACCCCGATAAATATATCCGAGACGCTGAAATTCTTGAGCAAGGTTTAAAAGAAGAGCCAGACAATAGCCGCTATCGCTTCTATCTAGCACGTAGTTATTTAGATGCTGATCAGCATCAGCAAGCTCTTGAAAACTTCAAGAAACGGGCAGCGATGGGAGGCTGGGAAGAAGAGGTCTACTACTCACTTTTTAGCATTGCACGTTGTTATCAGTTACTCAACTATGACAAAGCACACATTATTGAAGCCTATTTAAAAGCTTTTTACTATCGCCCTAGCCGCCTTGAGGCTTTATACCAAGCAGTGCGCTTATGCCGAGAACATGAGTTTTATAACCTCGGTTATCAACTAGCTAAACTAATTACTCATATTCAAGGTTCTGATGATCTTCTTTTTGTGCATCATGAAATTTACAACTGGCGGTTTTTAGATGAACTCGCTGTGTGTGCTGTGAATTGTGGTCATCGTGCTGAAGCGCGTGGGATCATTGCGCATTTGATTGCTTCACCGAAAACACCTGCTGAGCAATTAGCACGCTTACAGGCTAACTTACGAGCAGCCGTCGATTACTAACTGGGCTTATGCACTTGCACACCATGCTGAGCACAAACTTGTGCCAGCTTAGGACGCTCTAAACTATCTATAAATAAGCTCGTTAATTGCGATACGTGCCCGACTCTCACGGGTGCTGTGCGTTCCAATTTAGTTTTATCAGTAACTAAAAACCGTTCTCGTGCATTATTTAAAATCGCTTGGGTCACACGCACTTCACGATAATCGAAATCAAGTAAAGCACCTTCTTCATCTAAGGCCGACGTACCAATGACCGCATAATCTAACTTAAATTGCTTCACGAAATCCGCCGTGGCTTCACCAATCACCCCACGGTCTGCATGACGCACGACCCCACCAGCGATAATCACTTCAAAGCTTGAGTTTTGAATCAGGATATTCGCTACATTTAAATTATTCGTAATCACCATCAGATTCTGATGACTGAGTAAAGCTTGTGCGACCGCCTCCGTCGTTGTACCGATATTAATAAACAGCGAACTATTATTCGGAATCTGCGCCGCGCACAATTGTCCAATTAAGCGCTTTTCTTCTGAAGCCATATTACGTCGCTGTTCATAGCCAACATTACTGACTCCTGAAGGCAATAGCGCACCTCCATGCACTCGTGCTAATAGACCCGCTTCACAGAGTTCATTTAAGTCTTTACGAATAGTTTGCGGGGTAACATCGAAGGTGGCAACCAACTCATCCACCAAGACACGCTCCGCACTACGCGCTAGTGCCATAATTTGTTGTTGGCGTAATGACTGTTGCATTATCCTCTCCTTTACGAGCCTGAATGCATAAAATATAGCGAAATAACGAAAACAAATCTTGCAAAAACGAAAATATCTGTCGATACTTCAGGAACTAACTATCGCACTATAAAGCAACCACAGGATAGTATCGATGCTAAATTCATCATCCACTGAAACTTACGATATAGCTGTCATTGGCGGCGGTATTAATGGTTGTGGTATCGCCCGCGATGCTGCGGGTCGTGGTTTAAAGGTTCTACTCGCGGAACAAGGTGATTTAGCCCAAGGTACTTCATCCGCAAGCACTAAGTTAATTCATGGCGGTTTGCGCTATTTAGAATATTATGAATTTCGTTTAGTGCGCGAAGCTCTTTCGGAACGTGAGGTTTTATTAAAAAACGCACCGCACATTATTTGGCCTTTGCGTTTTGTACTCCCCAACAATAAAGCTGTTAGACCTGCTTGGCTGGTACGTCTAGGTCTATTCCTTTATGATCATATAGGTGGTCGCAAACTCTTGCCTGCCACTCAGACTTTTAAGCTACATAAACACTCCGAACTCGGCGATCCAATTAAAGACCATTTTGAAGTCGCTTTTGAATACTCAGATTGCTGGGTCGATGATGCGCGCTTAGTTGTATTGAATGCTTTAGATGCCGCCAAGCGTGGTGCAGATATTCGCGTCCAAACGCGCTGCACCAGCGCTAAACGAATAAATGGTGTTTGGCAGATAAGGTTGGAAAATCAGGAAACGAAACAAAGCGAAACCATCCAAGCACGAATACTAGTGAATGCAACCGGCCCGTGGATTGATCATTTATTACATGAAGTACAAGCCCTACCTGAGCATAAGCACAATGTGCGTTTAGTCCGTGGCAGTCATGTGATTGTGCCTAAACTCTATGCACATGATCGGGCTTATTTTTTCCAAAATACCGACGGGCGCATTATGTTCGCGATCCCTTATGAACAGGATTTTACCCTGCTGGGCACTACAGATGCTGATCATCAGGGCAGTTTAGAGCAGGTCAAAATTACCGAACAAGAAACACAGTATTTGTGTGATTCAGCCAGTTTGTATTTCAAAAAACCAATCGAGCGCTCCTCGGTGGTTTGGACTTATGCGGGTGTGCGTCCCCTTTATGATGATGGTGCCAGCCAAGCGCAAGCGGCCACGCGTGAATATGTTTTGTGCGTGGAAGATGAAGCAGGACAAACCCCTTTATTGAATGTATTTGGCGGCAAGATCACCACTTATCGGCGTTTAGCGGAAGATGCTTTAAGTAAGTTAAAACCGTGGCTACCCAAGGCGAGGGGCGCATGGACTAAAGATGCCCCTTTGCCGGGTGGTGAGTTTGCTGTTGAAGATCGAGCCAAATTAACTCAGCAATTGCAGCAAGACTATCCGTTTGTCAATCGCGCTTGGGCAGAAAGCCTGATGCGCCGTTATGGCAAACGTGCTTGGAACGTCTTAGGTGATGCTAAAAGTTTAGGCGATCTAGGGCAGGCATTTGGTGCCAGTTTAACCGAACGTGAGGCGCAGTTTTTGCGTGTCCATGAATGGGCAAAGGATGCAGATGCGATTCTATGGCGGAGGAGTAAGTTAGGCTTGCATATGACGTCGGAGCAGCGCACTGCATTCAAGGCGTGGTTGCACTAACCACGCATACAGGAGGAGGGAGAAAATTCATGAGTTTGACACTGGAGCAAGTGTCTAAGGTCGTTGGACGGGATACACATATTTATCCTACGTCTTTACACCTCAAAGCTGGCAGTTTAAATGTACTGCTCGGGCCTACACTTGCGGGTAAAACCAGCTTAATGCGCTTAATGGCAGGCTTGGATGTACCCAGTAGTGGGCGGGTGTTATGGAAAGACCAAGATGTCACCGGCCAGCCCGTGCAAAAACGCAATATTGCGATGGTTTACCAGCAATTCATTAATTACCCTGCCATGACTGTGTATGAGAACATTGCTTCACCACTGCGCATTCGCGGCCTGAATAAAAAAGACATTGATAGGCGCGTGCAGGACGCTGCGAACTTACTCAAGCTCACGTCGATGCTCAACCGCAAACCCCTGGAATTATCTGGCGGCCAGCAACAGCGCTGTGCCTTGGCACGTGCCTTGGTAAAAGAAGCCGATTTAGTCTTGCTGGATGAACCACTCGCTAATCTCGATTACAAACTGCGTGAGGAATTACGCGAAGAATTACCACGGATTTTTACTGCTTCGGGCGCAGTGTTTGTCTATGCGACGACTGAACCGACTGAAGCTTTACTACTCGGCGGCAATACCGCCACTCTTTGGGAAGGACGCATTACCCAATTCGCACCAACTTTAGAAGTATATCGCCGTCCGAACACTATGACCACCGCGCGCGTCTTTTCCGACCCACCAATGAACTTCCTGCAACTCACCAAGCAAGGTGAGCAACTGAAATTCACTAACGGACAAACTTCACTAGCTACGAACATGTTCGCTAGCTTGCCGAACAATACTTATAGCCTTGGGTTCCGCCCTAATCATCTCAGCTTAGAACGCACTAGCTCTGATGCTTTGAGTTTCCAAGTTACTGTGACAGTCGTAGAAATCAGCGGCTCGGAAAGTTTCGTGCATGTTAAACACGGTGAGCAACGTTGGGTGGCGTTATTGGCTGGCATTAATGAGCCGCCTCCTGACACGGTGCTGACTCTATACGTGGAACCAAAACATACTTATGTGTTTGCTGCGGATGGTGCTTTAGTGAGCACTGCAGCATTGGCACAGGCCACCTAAGGAGCAACTATGGCAGAAATTTACTTGAAAAAACTGGCACATAGCTACCTCCCTAATCCGCAAAAGCCAGAAGATTATGCCTTGAAAGAAATCGACCAAGTCTGGGAAGATGGCAAAGCGTATGCCTTACTTGGTTCCTCAGGTTGTGGTAAATCCACTTTGTTAAATATTATCTCTGGTCTGCTCACGCCAAGCCAAGGTCAAGTTCTTTTTGATGGCAAAGACATTACCCACTTGCCTACTGAGCAACGCCATATTGCACAAGTGTTCCAGTTTCCAGTGGTCTACGACACGATGAGTGTATACGACAATCTGGCATTTCCACTGCGAAATCGTAAACAAGATGAAGCCACGATCAAAACGCGCGTCACTGAAATCGCCGATATGCTAGAACTTACGGGTGATTTGAAGAAAAAAGCACGGGGTTTAACTGCCGATGCCAAGCAAAAAATCTCCTTAGGGCGCGGTTTAGTACGCCAAGATGTGGCAGCGATTCTCTTTGATGAACCATTAACTGTCATTGACCCACACTTAAAATGGCTGTTGCGCATGCAGCTCAAAGCACTGCACCAACGCCTCAATCGCACCATGATTTACGTCACCCATGACCAAACTGAAGCGCTCACCTTTGCTGATCAAGTGGTCGTCATGTATGACGGTTATGTGGTGCAAATGGGGACACCGCAGCAGTTATTTGAACAGCCAGAGCATACCTTTGTGGGCTATTTCAGTGGCAGTCCGGGAATGAATGTATTGCCGGTACAAGTCGATGGTCATACCGCTCACTTAAATGGCAAAAGCATCCCTCTCAAGACACGCTATACACCCCAAAATGGCGATAAACTTGAATTAGGTATTCGCCCCGAATTCACCCAACTAAGCACTACTGAATCCGCGCATAGCTTACCAGTAACGATTAAACGCATTGAAGACATTGGTCGACATAAAATCGTCCGTGCAGATTATCAAGGTCAAGATATTAATATTGTTGTTCCAGAGGATCAAGCTGTATCCACCGACTATAAATATCTAACCCTCGACCCGAATTATATTCACCTTTACGCTAATAAATGGCGACTCAAACAGGAGGCTGTAGTGTGAATAAGACTTGGAATAACAAAGCATGGTGGATGGTATTACCCGTTGTGCTCTTAGTTGCCTTCAGTGCCGTTATTCCATTAATGACGGTAGTGAATTACTCAGTCCAAGATACCTTTGGCAATAATCAATTCTTCTGGGCAGGGTTACAATGGTTTGAAGAAATCGTTAACTCTGAGCGCTTTCATGATGCACTCGCGCGGCAGTTTCTATTCAGCGGTATTATCTTACTCATTGAAATTCCACTTGGTATTTTTATTGCCATGAACATGCCGACTAAAGGTTGGGCTATTTCAGTCTGTTTAGTTTTAATGTCTCTACCCTTATTAATTCCTTGGAATGTGGTTGGTACGATTTGGCAAATCTTTGGCCGCGTCGACATTGGTTTATTAGGTGCAACTGCCGCCAAACTGGGAATTGATTATAACTACACTCGCGATATTGGTGATGCATGGTTTACGGTAGTAATTATGGATGTATGGCATTGGACTTCACTGGTAGCCCTACTCTGCTATGCTGGTTTGCAATCTATTCCACAGGCTTATTATCAAGCAGCGCGGATTGATGGTGCGAGTCAATGGGCCATTTTCCGTTATATTCAACTACCAAAAATGCGTGGAGTATTATTAATCGCGGTGCTCTTACGCTTTATGGATAGTTTTATGATTTATACCGAGCCGTTCGTAGTAACGGGTGGCGGCCCCGGAAATGCTACGACTTTCTTATCGATTGATTTAGTGAAAATGGCGATTGGGCAATTTGACTTAGGCCCTGCAGCAGCTTTCTCACTGGTTTACTTCCTGATTATTCTATTATTAAGTTGGGTCTTCTATACCGTAATGACTAACCTTGATAAACAGAGGTCATAGGCGATGAATAATGCCCCTAATATCGCACAAAAACCATCACGCATTACCCGTCAAGGCTTAGTGATGATAGTGTATTTGATTTTCCTAATGTTGCCCATTTATTGGTTACTCAATATGAGTTTAAAAACCAATGAAGAGATTTTATCAACTTTTAGCTTATGGCCACAGGACTTTACTTTAGCCAATTATAAAACCATTTTCACTGATCCGAGTTGGTATGGTGGTTATATTAACTCCATCACCTATGTAGTGATGAATACCGTGATTTCGATCACAGTAGCTTTACCGGCGGCCTACGCCTTTTCGCGCTATCGCTTTTTAGGTGATACACATTTGTTTTTTTGGCTTCTGACCAATCGTATGGCACCACCTGCGGTGTTTGCCCTGCCCTTTTTTCAACTATATAGCTCTGTAGGCTTATTCGACACACATATTGGCGTAGCACTCGCACATTGTTTATTTAATGTGCCCTTAGCCGTATGGATTTTAGAAGGTTTTATGTCTGGCGTACCGAAGGAAATTGATGAAACAGCTTATATTGACGGCTATAGTTTCGGGCGCTTCTTTACGCGGATTTTTATGCCCTTAATCGCGTCCGGCATCGGTGTCACCGCCTTTTTCTGCTTTATGTTTTCGTGGGTCGAACTCTTGCTCGCACGCACCTTAACTTCAGTTGCTGCCAAACCTATAGCCGCCACCATGACGCGCACGGTATCAGCCTCGGGCATGGATTGGGGCGTATTAGCAGCAGCAGGGATTTTAACGATTATTCCGGGCGCATTAGTGATTTGGTTTGTGCGTCATTATATCGCCAAGGGTTTTGCCTTGGGTCGTGTGTAAAGGAGGTCAAGATGGAAGGCTCCGCAATGGACTTCAGTTGGATGGCTTGGACATGGCAAACGGCTTTGTTCTTTAGCTTGATTATCTTGACCTTGATTGGAATGGGAATTTGGAGTGTAAAGTCGCCGCAAGCACCGCGCATTGGGATTTTACACATCGAAACCACACCCGGTGATCGGCTATTTATTTCACTCCTAGGCAGTGCCTTTATCTGCTTAGGCTGGTTAGCCGTTTTTGGCTCGCCCTTATGGTGGGCTGTGCTGGTGTGTATCGCTTATACCTTTGCGGTATTTCGCTGGGTATAAGTTTTGTAACTTAGGAGGAGATGTTATGAAACTCAAACGCCTAACACTTGCAGTTACTACTGCAATGTTATTTAGTTATGGTCAGCTTAGCTTTGCCGATGTAGATGCTGCAAAAAAATGGATTGATAGTGAATTTCAACCCTCAAGTTTATCCAAAGAAGACCAATTAAAAGAAATGGAGTGGTTCATTAAAGCCGCTGAACCATTCAAAGGAATGGATATTAACGTGGTCTCAGAAACGATTACTACCCACGAATATGAATCCAAAACCTTAGCCAAAGCCTTTACTGAAATTACTGGCATTAAAGTTACTCACGATCTGATTGGTGAAGGTGACGTGGTTGAAAAACTGCAAACCCAAATGCAATCCGGCAAAAATATTTATGATGCCTTTATCAATGACTCGGATTTGATTGGTACGCACTGGCGCTATCAGCAAGCGCGTAATTTAACTGACTGGATGGAGGGCGAAGGTAAAGACGTTACCAATCCGGGCTTAGATTTAAAGGACTTCATTGGATTAAGCTTCACCACGGGTCCTGATAAAAAACTGTATCAATTACCTGACCAGCAATTCGCTAATCTGTATTGGTTCCGTCAAGATTGGTTTAGTGATGAGAAAAACAAAGCCGATTTCAAAGCAAAATATGGCTACGACTTAGGTGTACCGGTCAACTGGTCAGCTTATGAGGATATTGCCGAATTCTTCACCGGCCGTGAAATTGACGGCAAAAAAGTCTACGGGCATATGGACTACGGTAAAAAAGATCCTTCTTTAGGCTGGCGCTTTACTGATGCGTGGATGTCGATGGCAGGCATGGGCGACAAGGGTGAGCCGAATGGTCTACCGGTTGATGAATGGGGTATTCGTGTCAATGAAAAATCTCAACCTGTTGGTTCATGTATGGCACGCGGTGGCGCAACCAATGATCCCTCGGCCGTCTATGCCATCACCAAATACGTCGATTGGTTGAAAAAATATGCACCTCCCGCCGCAGCCGGTATGGTGTTCTCCGAAGCAGGCCCTGTGCCCGCCCAAGGCGAAGTAGCTCAGCAAATGTTCTGGTACACCGCGTTTACTGCCGACATGGTGAAAGACGGGATTCCAGTTGTCAATCCAGACGGTACACCCAAATGGCGCATGGCACCTTCACCCCACGGTGCTTATTGGGAAGAGGGTATGAAAATCGGTTATCAAGATGCAGGTTCTTGGACACTGATGAAGTCTACCCCAACGGATCGCGCCAAAGCCGCTTGGCTCTATGCGCAATTTGTCACCTCCAAAACGGTGGACGTGAAGAAATCGCATGTGGGATTAACCTTCATCCGTGAATCGACCATCAATGACAAAAGCTTCACCGAACGTGCACCAAAATTGGGTGGTTTAGTGGAATTCTATCGCTCACCAGCACGGGTTCAATGGTCTCCTACAGGAACCAATGTGCCTGATTATCCAAAGTTAGCGCAACTCTGGTGGCAAAACATTGGAGATGCTTCATCTGGCGAAAAAACCGCCCAACAAGCACTGGATGCCTTGTGTGAAGCACAAGAAAAAGTCTTGGAGCGCTTAGAGAAAAGTGGTGTACAAGGCGAGTTAGGACCGAAGATGAATGAACCTAAAGATCCAAAAGAGTGGTTAGACGCTCCTGGCGCTCCTAAAGCTAAGTTAGAAAACGAGAAGCCAAAACCTGAAACCGTCAACTATGATGAGTTGGTAAAATCGTGGACTAAGAGCTGATTTAGGCTAAGCTGTAAAAAGTGTGACCCCTCCCCTGACAAGGGGAGGCTGGGAGGGGTTTAAATTAACCTGAGGAATCGGTTATGGCGTATTTAATTGCAATTGATCAAGGCACAACTTCCACCCGTAGTATTGTATTTGACGAAAAATTACAAGTAATCGCCAGCGCCCAGCAAGAATTCCCCCAATACTTCCCGCATTCGGGTTGGGTGGAGCATGATCCTGAGGACTTACTGCATACGACACTCAGTACACTCAAAACTGCACTTGCCCAATCTCAATTAAGTGCCAAAGATATTGCAGCGATTGGTATTACTAATCAACGTGAAACTGTGGTGATTTGGGATAAAGACACAGGTAAAGCCATCTATAATGCAATTGTTTGGCAAGATAGGCGTACTGCAGATTATTGCCAAGAACTTAAAAAAAATGGCAACGAAGCCTTAATCCAACAAAAAACTGGCTTACGGGCTGATCCTTATTTTAGTGGGACTGAAATACGTTGGATTTTAACTCACGTCGAAGGTGCTCGTGCTAAGGCCGAAGCAGGACAATTACGCATGGGTACGGTTGATAGCTGGCTGATTTGGCATTTAACCGGAGGCAAAGTCCACGCCACTGACGCGACCAATGCTAGCCGCACACTACTATTTAATATTCACACGGGCGAATGGGATCAAGAACTAATCAAACTCTTCGACATTCCTACCAGCTTATTACCCGAAGTGAAAGATTGCGCCGCTGACTTCGGGACGACCGATCCTGCCATTTCAGGGGTAGCGATTCCGATTTCAGGGGTTGCGGGCGATCAACATGCGGCCGTAGTGGGGCAAGCTTGTTTCCAAGCAGGCATGATGAAATCGACTTATGGCACGGGTTGTTTTGCACTTTTAAATACTGGGACACATGCGGTTAACTCGCATAATAATCTGCTCACAACGATTGCTTATCAACTGAATGGGCAACGCAATTATGCCTTAGAAGGTTCAATTTTTATCGCGGGTGCTGCGGTACAATGGTTACGCGATGGCTTAAAAATCATCCAAAAAGCCAGCGATACTCAAGCTTTAGCGGCGGCGGCTGATCCACAGCAAAACGTGTATTTAGTGCCTGCGTTTGTGGGTTTAGGCGCACCCTATTGGGATCCTGAGGCACGCGGCGCTTTATACGGTTTAACCCGCAATACCGGCCCCGCTGAAATCTCCAAAGCTACACTCGAAAGTATTGGCTACCAAACCCGTGATTTATTAAATGCTATGCAAGCGGATAGTGCCGGCTTGAAAGAAACTAAAACCGTGTTGCGCGTGGATGGAGGTATGACGGCTTCCGAATGGGCTATGCAATTCTTAGCCGACATTTTAGATAGCCCTGTTGACCGCCCCAAAGTTTTGGAGTCCACCGCGACAGGAGCCGCTTACTTGGCAGGTTTACAACAAGGCATCTGCCCTGCTCCTGAGCAGTTTGCTAAAGAGTGGTTATTGGATAAACGCTTTAAACCGAACATGAGCCAGCAAACCCGTGAAAAAAAATATGCGGGCTGGTTGGATGCTGTAAAACGTACCCGTTCAGCACACTGAATAAGCAAGACTCAACCCTCATGTTGATTAGCTGACTGGAGCTGACTATCTAAAGAAATTACCGGGCGCAGCGCCCGGTAAAGATTGACTGTTCAAGACTTATAAACCGTTATTGTTAAACTCATGGTTTCGGTTGTTATTGATTTCGTTAAAGTTTTGACATTTCCGAGGTCAGGTATAGTCTAAGCGCAAACAATGACAAGTTAATGACAGGCTTTCAGTTTCTTAAGGCAAAGGACGCTGCTCACTGTAGACATAATCGCTGCTACTTGAGCACCACCATCGCGCATACTGACACTGGCACATCCAAATAAATAATCAATTTGATGTTGCTCAACAAATTGAGCTAACTCTCCCACAACATGCCAACTCCTACACCGTTGCAAAACTCTGGGTGAATACAAGTACGTCCAATTTCCATCACTTTTCTAGGTAGTGGCAACGGCTTACGCAAATCGAATTCATTTTCGGAGTAAACACTTTGTCATCGATAGATCATACTACTGTCATATTATCTGCAGGCTTGTAATCAATCTGAAATATTTGCCATGCTAGCATGCGCCCAAGCCAGTAAAGGTAGAAGGTGAATGAAAAAACAGATTCTCTGTGTCGAAGACGAAGCCGCCATTCGACAAATGATCCGCTTTAGCTTAGAGCGCGAAGGCTATGCAGTGATGGAGGCAGAAAACGCCTATGTAGCACGTGAATTGGTGGCTAACCAAACTCCAGATTTGATGCTCATCGATTGGATGCTTCCCGATATTTCTGGGCCAGAATTAATTCGGCGGTTTCGTAAAGACGAAGTAACCCGTGATATTCCGATTGTGATGCTCACCGCTCGTTCCGAAGAGGAGGATATGATTCAAGGACTCGAAGTCGGTGCTGATGACTACCTGTCTAAACCGGTATCTTTAAAAACGCTAACAGCGCGGATTAAGGCATTACTACGCCGCTCGGAGGGATTTAGTGCGCGCAAAGTGCTCACGGTTGGCCCCATTCATTTAGATTTAGATGCACACCAACTCACTATTCATGGGCAAGCTATTCACTTGGGTATTACAGAATACAAGCTCCTCGAATTTTTCATGAAGCATCCGGGGCGAGTCTATTCACGTGCTCAGCTCTTGGACTTTATTTGGGGACAAAATACTTATATCGAGGAGCGTACTGTTGATGTGCATATTCTGCGCTTAAGAAAAGCCTTAAAACAGCAAGAGGCCGACAATTGTATCCATACAGTACGTGGTGCAGGCTATCGCTTTGCTGAGGACGCATTGAATGAGCTATGACTATTGGCAGGTGGAAATCCGCCGCCTAATAGCCAGCGCGATTTTGGGCTTAATCGTCGGTTATGCCACCGGCTATTGGCTAGCAAGCTTTTTAGTGGTGAGTTTTGGCTATATCGCTTGGGTGCTCTTCAAATTACGTCAACTGCAAAACTGGTTGGTAAAAGGTCAAGCGGCGGAGTTTATGCCGGATAGTGATGGCGCCTGGGAGCAAATTACCTATCTGATCCATCGTAGCAAGCAGAAAAGTCGTTCGCGCAAAAAGAAACAAAAAGAAATCCTAGATCGCCTCAATAATGTGATGGCTGCCCTACCCGATGCGACCATCTTGATTAATCAGGATTTTATTATTCAGTGGTCCAACCCTGCAGCAGCACGCTTATTAGGGATTCAAACGCAAGCGGATTGGGGCAATCGCTTAGATAATTTGATTCGCTCACCCGAGTTAAATGCACTGCTACGCTCTAGTGATACGGACAAGGAAATTCGCCTCCATTCACCGATTGATAGCAATATGATTCTGCAAGCTCATTTAGTGCCCGTGCAAAAAAATCTGTATCTGTTTAATGTGCGTGATATTAGCCAAGGCGTGCATTTACAACAAACCCGCAAAGCTTTCTTTGCGAATGCTTCACATGAATTGCGCACGCCTTTAACCGTACTAGCCGGTTATTTAGAGCTGTTTGAAGATGATGCTGAATTACCTGAGCATTTAATACCTGCCGTGCAACAAGCGCGTGCCCAAGCGGAGCGGATGCAGCGGATTATTAGCGACATGCTATCTTTGTCAAAATTAGAAAATGATGAGCAGCGGCGCATGATTGAAACTGATATTAATCTGCCTGAGTTACTGGATGATATTGCCGCCTCCCTAAGTGACACCTTGGCTGCAGACTCACATACCCTCAGCTTAAACCTCAATAGAAAGCTGCATCTACTTGGGCATGAACCTGATTTACTCAGCGTGATTACTAATCTCACTGATAATGCGATTCGCCATACACCCCCTGACACACATATTCAAATCAACTGGCAATTACATACCAATGGGCAAGCCTGTTTGAGTGTTGAAGATGATGGCCCGGGGATTCCAGCTCAGCATATTGGGCATTTAACTGAGCGTTTTTATCGGGTTGATCGTGGCCGCGCCCGCGATAAAGGTGGCACAGGTTTGGGCTTAGCGATTGTTAAACATGTGATGCTCAATCATGGCGGCTTTTTAAATATTACCAGTGAACCCGGCTGCACACGCTTTGTCGCCTGTTTTCCAGCACAACGCGTGCGCTTAATTCAAGTAGATACGCCTTAGACTGCTATACTCTGCTAGACTAAACCAGTTGAGCTTATTGAGCATTGGATAGCAATGTTCTCTGTATGCTCTTGGGAGTGTTAGCGAATGAAATACCCGGTACGCTTTCTAAAAGTATTACCCCAAGCTTTTTTTTACGATTTTCTAGAAGGCCAAATCACCTTAAGAGCGATGGGCTTGGTTTATACCACCCTACTTTCCTTGGCACCTTCTTTAGCGCTAAGCTTTTCAGTGTTAAAAGGCTTTGGGGTTCATAACCAATTAGAACCTGCTTTACTTCAATTTATGGCTCCTTTAGGCAGTAAAGCTGAAGAAGTTACTAAGCAAATGCTCAGCTTCGTAGACAATATTCAAGTCGGTGTATTGGGCATTGCGGGTTTAGGGATTTTGCTCTACACCGTTTGGTCTTTGATGCAACAAATCGAACAAGCCTTCAACCATTTATGGCATGTGCAACAAGGTCGACCTTTAGGGCTTCAAATCCGTGATTATTTAAGCTTGGTGATGCTTGCCCCTATTTTGCTCTTCACAGCCCTAGGCTTATGGAGCGCTTTTAGTCATATTCCAATTATTCAAGCAATTAGCACACATTATCTGTTTAGTACGACGACCACTTATTTGCTCAAACTGATTCCGGTCACGGTGAGTATTATTCTGTTCACCGTCTGTTATATGTATATGCCCTATACCAAAGTGCGCTTTTTACCCGCCTTATCAGGCGCGATTTTTGCGGGTTTAGCTTGGCAAACTGCAGGTTGGATATTTTCTTCATTTGTGGTGAGTTCCGGACAGCAAATCGCTATTTACTCTGTTTTTGCAGGTTTATTTCTGTTTATGCTGTGGCTGTATATTGGCTGGATTATTGTCTTAACTGGCTCACGGCTAGCTTATTATTTTCAGTATCCCGATGCGGTTTATTATTCGGATCAACCACCACTACCTAGTCTTGAAACTAAGGAACTAGTTGCAGCGGCGATTCTACGTGAAGTTGGGCAACGTTATTTACAAGGCCAAGAGCCTTTAAGCTCTGAGGAGTTGCGCCAGCGCATGCCGATTCCACGCTCACTCATGACTTTAATGCTGCAAGAACTCGTTAATCATGGTTTTTTAAGTCGGGATGACTCCAATCCAGCACGTTATTTATTAAAAACTGCACCGGAAACTTTATCGGTCGGAACGATTAAGCGTGCCTTCTGGCAAGGAGACACTAAACAGCAAGAGCAAACTGAGCAAGTTAAACAAGCGACTGGCTTAAGTGAAGCACTATTATTGCCTTTACTGCGGAATCCAGACGTAACGATGCGCGAGGCTTTAGATCAATCACTGCTAGCTAAGGCAGCTCACAATGCAGAGTCAGAAAAAATCTGCTTAGAAGAACAAATGCCACAACTGATTGAACAAGCCAAAGAAGCGCTAAAGGTCAATGAAACCTAATTAAACCTAAGGTGAGATACTTAGCTTGCGTGCTCGTGAATTGCTTTCAGCTTGCCTCTTGCTAACCTCCCCCCATCTCAAGCAGACTAGTTAGATGCCTAAAAGCACTCTTTACAATGAGCATAAGGAACACCACATGACCGCTAAAATGACACTCGAGCAACTTAAACAAGCGTATGAAGCTGGCCAAATAGACACAGTGCTTGCCTGTCAAGTGGATATGCAAGGGCGTTTAATGGGTAAACGCTTTCATGCTGATTTTTTCCTAAATAGCGCTTTTGAAGAAACTCACTCCTGTAATTATTTGCTAGCCACGGACATGGATATGCATACCGTTGATGGTTATGCAGCGACCAGTTGGCGAGCGGGTTATGGCGATTATGTGATGAAACCTGACTTAAGCACTTTACGCCCACTACCGTGGCTAGAAGGTACTGCCCTCGTGCTTTGTGATGTGCTTGATCACCACACCCATGAACCTGTGCCCCATTCCCCACGTGCGGTGCTGCAAAAGCAGATCACCCGCTTAGCTGCTTTAGGGATGCAGCCGATGATGGCAACAGAGTTAGAGTTTTTCCTATTTAATCAAAGTTATGCCGATGTTCACCAAGCGGATTATCGTAACTTAAAACTTGCCAGTGCTTATAACGAAGATTATCACATCCTACAAACCACTAAAGAAGAGGAGGTGATTCGTGCCATTCGCAATGGCTTGTTTGGAGCAGGTATTCCGGTGGAATGCTCCAAAGGCGAAGCTTCAGCGGGGCAAGGCGAAGTCAATGTTAAATATGCAGATGCCTTGACTACTGCGGATTACCATTCCATTGTCAAAAATGCCTGTAAGGAAATCGCTTGGAGCAAGGGCAAAGCTGTTACTTTCATGGCGAAATGGGATTACAACGCAGCCGGTAGCTCCTCACATATTCATCAATCTTTATGGAGCTTGGACGGCAAGAATCCGCTATTTTTCGATGAATCTGCTCAATATGGTATGTCTGAACTGATGCGTCATTATTTGGCAGGTTTGCTCGCGCATGCGGATGAAATTACCTACTTTCTAGCACCTTGGATTAACTCATATAAGCGTTTTCAAGCCGGTACTTTTGCCCCCACTAAAGCCATTTGGAGTCGAGATAATCGTACTGCTGGCTATCGTTTGTGTGGTGAAGGGAGTAAAGCAGTGCGTATTGAATGTCGTGTAGGTGGTGCTGATTTAAATCCTTATTTAGCACTTGCTGCGCAGATTGCTGCAGGTTTAGATGGCATCGAAAATAAGCTGGAATTAGAACCTGAATTCAGTGGTGATGCCTATGAAGCGCGCAATATCCGTGAAATCCCAACTACTTTGCGTGCGGCTCTAGAAAAACTAGATAATTCGGCCTTATTGCGTCAAGTCATGGGGGATGCAGTAGTAGACCACTACTTACATACCGGACGTTGGGAACAGTTTGAATATGATCGGCGTGTTACCAATTGGGAACTATGGCGTGGCTTTGAGAGGGCTTAAGCATGCAAACCATTCAATGTATTTCGCCGATTGATGGTAGCGTTTATGTCGAGCGTCCCATTGCCACGCCGGAACAAATTCAAGCCTGCTTTCAAGCGAGCCGCACCGCACAGGCAAATTGGAAGCGCTTAAGTATTCAAGAACGTGCTAAGTATTGTCATGCTGCAGTCGATGCCATGCTCCAGATGAAAGCGCGTATCGTTGAAGAACTAGCTTGGCAAATGGGTCGACCTATAAGTGTCGGTGCAGGCGAGCTACGCGGTTTTGAAGAGCGTGCGCGTTATATGATCGAGCTTGCTACCACAGCTTTAGCTGATCTTGTGCCAAGTCCAAAAGCGGGCTTTGAGCGCCGTATCTTACGTGAACCTTTAGGCGTGGTATTTACTATCGCACCTTGGAACTATCCTTTTCTCACCACTGTCAACTCAGTGATTCCGGCTTTAATGGCAGGCAATACCTCAGTGCTGAAACATGCTGCCAATACCTTGCTAGTCGCTGAGCGTTTCCAAGAAGCTTTCGATGCAGCCGGCTTGCCCCAAGGCGTGTTTCAGCATTTGGTTTTAGATCACACTCAAACCGCACAAGTGATTGCTGATGGCTTAGCCGATATGGTCTGCTTTACCGGTTCAGTAGCGGGTGGCAAAGCGATGGAAGCCGCCGCGAGTGGGCGCTTTATTCCCGTCGGTTTAGAGTTAGGGGGTAAAGATCCGGCTTATGTGCGCGCGGATGCTAATCTGCAACATGCGATTGAAAATCTAGCCGATGGTGCTTTCTTTAACTCCGGTCAATCCTGTTGTGGCATTGAGCGGATTTATGCGCATGAAAACGTGTATAACGAGTTGGTAGCAGGTATTGCGAAACTGGGTAGCCAGTATCAATTGGGTAATCCACTTGACCCGAAAACTAATCTAGGACCGATGATTAAACCATCCTCTGCAGATTTTGTGCGTGAGCAGATTAACCAAGCGATTGCAGCAGGAGCGGTGGCACATGTGGATACTTCAGAATTTGAGCAGGATCAACCCGGTTCGGCTTATCTGGCTCCACAGGTTTTATCCAATGTTGATCATTCGATGTCGGTGATGCTAGAGGAAAGCTTTGGGCCTGTCGTCGGGATTATGAAAGTCAAAGATGATGCCGAAGCCATTCGCTTGATGAATGATTCACCCTATGGTCTCACTGCTGCGATTTGGACGGAAGATGTGAGCGCAGCAGAACGAATTGCTGCTGAATTACAAACTGGCACGGTTTTTATGAATCGCTGTGATTATCTTGACCCTGCGCTGGCATGGACAGGAGTCAAGGATACAGGACGTGGCTGTACTTTATCCTCCATCGGCTATGAAGCTTTAACTCGCCCAAAAAGCCTACATTTTCGTTTACAAACCTCTTAGAAGAATAACTCAAGGATAAAGCTTATGAATTCAAGTCGTTTTGATTACCTGATTGTGGGGGCTGGCTCAGCGGGTTGTGTGGTGGCTAACCGTTTAAGTGCTGATCCCAAAGTGAGCGTGTGCTTAATTGAGGCAGGCGGAGATGATAAAAGCCCGTGGGTGAAAATTCCGGCGGGGATTTTTGGCCTATATGGGAATAAGAAATACGATTATACCTTCCAAGGTGTTCCACAAAAGCATTTGAATAATCGAGTAATTACCGTCAATCGTGGTAAAGGCTTAGGGGGTTCCAGCTCGATTAATAGCATGGTTTATATTCGCGGTAATAAAAACGATTATGACGGTTGGGCAGCTTTGGGCTGTGAAGGTTGGTCGTATCAGGACGTATTACCCATCTTCAAAGATTTAGAATGCAATTTAGCAGGGCAAAGCCCTGAGTATCATGGTTTTAAGGGTGAGTTGAATGTAGTTAATCCACAGGATATTAATGAATTAGCGCGTACTTTTGTCAAAGCAGGGGCAGCGGCTGGTTTACCAGAAAACCATGACTTTAATGCCGAATCACAATTTGGTTTAGGTATTTACAATGTCACGCAAGATGAAGGCGTACGCGTCAGTAGTTACAGTGCTTTCGTCGAGCCTGTTCAGCAACGCCCGAATTTAACAGTGCTTACCCATACCGAGGTGTTTAAACTCCAGATCGAAGCAGATCGCGTCACTGGCCTAGAAATTGAACGCGCTGGGGTGCGCAGTGTGTTGCAATGTAATCGTGAAGTGATTCTTAGTGCAGGAGCCATTGCTTCACCACGGATTCTCTTAGCTTCTGGAATAGGTCATCGAGATGAATTGCAAGCTTTAGGGCTTGCATGTAAGCAACATCTGCCCGGAGTGGGTGAAAATCTGCAAGATCATATTGATAGTATGGTTACAGTACGCTCACCTAAACCCGTATCAATCGGAATTTCGTGGGCGACACTATTACCGCATATTTTACCCGCGCCGTTTAAGTACTATCTGCAACGTAAAGGTTGGTGGACAACCAACTATGTTGAAGCCGGTGGTTTTGCTAAAACCCCCTATGCACAAGCAGCTCCAGCCGGTAGTGCTGAGGCTGATCCCGATGTGCAATTCCATTTCACCCCGATTTTCCGTAGCTATCGCGGACGTAAGTTAGAAATGGGGCATGGTTATTCGCTATTTACTTGCGTCTTGCGCCCACAAAGCAAGGGTACGGTCAAATTAGCGAATGACGGAAGCTTTAAAAATGTTCTCATTGACCATAATTTCTTCTCATCTGAACAAGATCAGAAGTTATTAATAGAAGCGGTAAAGAAAGCACGTGAAGTCCTAGCCTCCTCAGAGTTCGATGCTGTGCGGGGCGAGGAAATGGCGCCAACTCCAGCCATCCACACCGATGAACAAATCCTTGCCTATTTACGCCAGACCGCAAGCACAGTCTACCACCCAGTCGGTACTTGTAAGATGGGAGTAGATGAGTTGGCAGTGGTCAATCCTTGGGATTTAAAAGTCAAGGGCATGCAAAATCTGCGGGTGATGGATGCCTCAGTGATGCCCAAACTGATTAGTGGCAATACCTCCGCCCCAAGTATGATGATTGGTGAAAAAGGTGCACGAATGATTTTAGCAGAGTCTGGTCACTCATGAAGCGCATGGTCTTGATGGTGATTGATATGCAGCAATGCATGAGCAAAGCGGCTATTAGTGAGCGCAATAATCCTGAAGCCGAACATCAGATTCAAAGTTTGCTAGTAGTGTGGCGACAACTGCAATGGCCGATTATTCATATTCGGCATATAGCACGCGAAGCGACTTCCGTTTTTCGACCGGGGCAAGCAGTTGCTGCCTTCCAAGCTGAATTTGAACCCTTAGCCCAAGAACAGGTGTTTGAGAAGAATCGTCCCGATGCTTTTTGTAATACTGGGTTAGAGCATTGGTTGCATGTACACGAGCTACAACAGTTAGTGATTGTGGGCGTGAGCACCAATAATTCAGTAGAGGCGACTGCACGCTCGGCAGGCAATTTAGGTTTCACCACTTATGTGGTTGCGGATGCTTGTTTCACTTTTCCTAAGCTAGATTATAAGGGTATTTTGCGTACTGCCGATGAGGTGCATGCGATGTCTTTGGCGAACTTAGCGGGTGAGTATGCTGAAATTATCACGACTTCAGACTTACTTCAGTTAGCACCTTCGTTCTGATACTGACCTGACACTTATTCAGTCTATTTGCAGCGGGCTTGGTGAGCTGCCAAGCTCATTAGCATTCATGCTTTAACAGGAGAACAGGCATGTTAGATTGGAAGCAAGTGATTCATCTCAGCCAAAACGGCAATTTGCCACCTGATCGATTGGTGCGGAAAACTGATCAGGAATGGCGCGCGCAACTCAGCTCTGAACAATATCAAGTCACTCGTCAACACGGAACCGAACGCCCGTTTAGTTCTGAAATGTGTAACTTATTCGAGCCAGGGCTGTATGCCTGTGTCTGTTGTGGCAGCTTATTGTTTGATGCCAATCAGAAATTTGAATCAGGCACAGGTTGGCCTTCTTTTACTCAGCCTTTGCAAGAGAATGCCATTGCTTACCATGCAGACCGATCCTATGGCATGTTTCGTGTAGAAACTTTATGTAACACCTGTGAAGCACACTTAGGGCATGTATTCCCTGATGGCCCTGCACCGAGTGGCTTGCGTTATTGTATGAATGCAGTGGCTTTACAAAAAGTGTAGGAGACGCAGCATGACTAATCCAAGCATTCAGTTTGAACTAGCCACCTTTGGTGGTGGTTGTTTTTGGTGTACTGAAGCGGTATTCCAACAATTACGCGGTGTTGAACACGTCATCAGTGGTTATAGCGGTGGGCAAATACTTAACCCTGACTATCGCAGCGTATGCAATGGCAATACCGGGCATGCTGAAGTTATTCAGCTTCAGTTTGATCCGAATCAAATTAGCTATGCTGATTTGTTGCGCATTCATTTAGCAACTCATGACCCGACCACCTTGAATCGTCAAGGAGCAGATCGAGGAACGCAATATCGCAGCGTCATCTTTACACATAGTCCCGAACAACAAGTGATTGCGCAACAAGTGGTGCAAGAAATGCAGGCAAACTTCGATGCCCCGATCGTGACGCAAGTACTACCTGCCGAAACCTTTTATCCAGCAGAGGATTACCACCAAAACTACTATCAAACTAATCCAGGTGCAGGTTACTGCCAAGCCGTGATCAACCCTAAACTGAGTAAAGCACGAGCACTTTTTCGAGATAAGCTAAAAAACTGAAAGAAACTGCAGTCATATACTCGCTTATATGACCTGTTTGCTTTATGAGTTTGAGATAAGTGAAGTGCTAAAAAACAAAAGCCCTGAATCAGTTAAGAATCAGGGCTTTGTGGTTTGGTGCCGACGGCGAGACTCGAACTCGCACAGCCTAGGGCCACTACCCCCTCAAGATAGCGTGTCTACCAATTCCACCACGTCGGCAATTTTATTGAAACCTTAAGGTTTCTTAGGTTCAGTTGTAGCTGTTTCACCGCTAGCAGCAGGCGTTGCAGGCTTAGTCTCAGTCGCAGTTGGTGCAACTGGAACTTCAGCAGATGTTGCTGGAGCCGCATTTGCAGTCGGTGCTGCTTCTGTTTTCAATACTTCACTGCCAGTTGGAGCACTCTGCCCTGGGACAGTCGGTACTTCACTATTTGTAGGCACTGTAGGTACTGGTGCTGTTTCAACTTTCGGCGCAGTAATGCCAGTCGGCGCAGCATTATCCATAATACTTGTCGGTGTTGTGCTCCGATGCGAAACGATCCAAGCTAGTGCAATACAGTTCACAAAAAAGACTGTTGCTAAAATAGCAGTAGTCCGGCTTAAAAAGTTGCCTGAACCCCGTGAACCAAATACGGTGCCTGAAGCACCACTACCAAAGGCTGCCCCTGCATCAGCCCCTTTACCATGCTGCATTAAAATCAGCACGATCATCGCGACCGAAACAACAATTTGTACAATTAATAATATATTATAAAGCATCTTTAACTTCTAAATAAACCATCAGTCTCACTGATTTTGCCCAGCCTGACAAATTTTCAGGAAATCTTGAGCATCGAGTGAGGCACCGCCAATCAAGCCACCATCAATGTCTTGCATAGCAAATAGCTCAGCAGCATTCGAGCCTTTCACACTGCCGCCATATAAAATCTGTACTTTCGCTGCGACTTTTGCATCTTGTGCTGCGATTCGCTCACGAATGAAAGCATGTACTGCTTGCGCTTGCTCAGGACTCGCTGTTTTACCCGTTCCAATCGCCCAAACAGGTTCATAGGCAATCACCGCATCGTTCAGTGCTTGCACACCCTCTAATGCCAAGACAGCATCTAGTTGCCGTGCTACCACTGCTTCGGTTTGACCAGCTTCACGTTCAGCAAGTGACTCGCCTAAGCATAAAATCGGAATCAAACCTTGTTTACGTGCTGCTGCAAACTTCCGAGCAGTATCAGTATCCTTTTCACCGAATAACGAACGACGTTCAGAGTGCCCAACAATCACATATTGACAGCCGACTTCTAGCAACATAGCAGCAGAAACTTCACCCGTGAAGGCACCGCTATCTTGCTCACTGACGTCTTGTGCGCCTAAAGCAACAGCACTAGAACTCAGCAATTCGGCTGTGAGTGGAAGGTAAACATAGGGAGCACAAACAGCTATCGAAACCTTAGTTAAGTCACTCACACCAGCCGCAATACTAGTGACTAGTTGTTGAATACTGGCTTTATTGCCATTTAACTTCCAGTTACCAGCGACTAAAATGCGTCTCATAACCTTCCCTTTCGTTTCAGCAAGCGCGGAAGATTACCGATACTCCGCTTAGAAATCAATCCTTAAATCTATGGCGCACCCTAGAGGATTCGAACCTCTGACCTTTGCCTCCGGAGGGCAACGCTCTATCCAACTGAGCTAAGGGTGCTTTTAGAGCTGCAAATCATACCGAACCGCACTGAATACGTCTATCTGCCTATGGGCTTTTCTTTAAGAAGCACAGTGATTTATTGGCAAAAACGATAACCTACCCCTGTTTCAGTTAACAAATGTTGAGGTTGAGAGGGATCATTTTCTAATTTTTGACGTAACCGCCCAATATAAATCCGCAAATAATGCCCATCCTCAGAGTGTCCAGCGCCCCAGACTTCTCGCAATAATTGTCTTTGCGTCAGCACCTTACCCGGCTGAGCTAGCATAATCGTCAGTAAATGGTATTCACGGGGAGTAAGATGCACTGGCTCACCATTCCGGAAGGTCAAGCGATTGACTTGATCAACTATCACTTCGCCAAACTTTACAATAGCAGAACCATCGGTTGGACGCTTCTCGCGTCGCCGTTTGAGCGCCCGTAAACGCGCTAGTAACTCAGCAACTCCAAAAGGTTTGGCTAGATAATCATCAGCACCGGCATCCAGCAAACTTACTTTATCTGCCTCTAAATTACGTGCTGATAAAACCATGATAGGTACATCCGACCAGCCGCGTAGACTACGGATAAATTGACGACCATCAGCATCGGGTAGTCCTAAATCTAAGATAATCAACTCAGGTTTGTATTCGCTAACCAGCGCTAAGCCTGCTGCTACTGTGGGTGCTTCTAAGACTTTACAACCTTCACCTTCTAAAGCTGCCCGCAGAAACTGCCGAATCCGGTATTCATCTTCGACCACCAGAATTGATGTATTTTCCATCAAAATCACATCTCCCTTTCATTTACCTTTGATTTTATAGCGCCATTGGTAAAGCTTTTTTACCTTACAACACTCAAGGGAGTGATCACAAGCCTTAATCGCAAGATCAAAACCCGACGTAATCTATAGCAAGCGGAATAAGACGAGACTAGTAGCACACACTATTTGCTATAAAAAGAAACGCCCCAGCAAGGGGGCGTTTCAGATTTAGCTAATCTAGCTAAGGATTAGTGAGCGTGTGCAGCCTCAGCACCGATACCGGTGTTTTGACGAACATACAACTCATCCCACATTTCTTCTGAGCGACGGTCACGAGTGATCAGCGACAGTAGAATAGTTACTAAGAAACCTAATGGAATAGAGATCAAACCTGGATTCTTTAATTGGAACCATGGTTTTTCTAAGCCCATCATACTGACTGTTTGACCTTCAAATTTTTTCAGATCAGCTTCAGCTTTAGAGATTGCAGTTTTCAAACCAGCAATTTCTTTCTCTTTGGCAGCTTTAGCAGTTTCGTCAGTGATGGCTGCTAATTCACCTTCAGCTTTAGCTAATTTCTCACGAGCACCTGGTTTAGCGGGAGCTTCTGCAGCAGCTTTAACTGCTTTCTTGCAGTCTGCACCTGCAAACAGTTCGCACATGAAACCACCTTGAGCTGGAGAGGCTTCTACCGCTGCTGCTGCTGGAGTACCATCCAATACTTTCTTCGCATCAGCAATTTTCGCTAATGGGTAAGTCATGTTTGGAGATAATAATACCAACAGAATTGCAGTACCTGCGCCAACTAACATACCTGCAACCACACCCCAAGTATTGGTTTTCTTCCAATACAAGGTTAAAAATACAGCAGGTAAATTAGAAGAAGCGGGCAACTGCAAACGCTAAGGCTACTAAGTGTGCAACGTTTTGACCTTTGGCTGCGATACCGACGTAGATTGCTAAAGCACCCACAATGGCAGTAGCCACACGAGCAGCAGTGATTTGCTCTTGAGAAGAAGCGTGCTCACCACGGAATACACCCACATACAAGTCATGTGACATCGCAGAAGCAGAAGCTAAAACTAGACCAGCAACCACCGCAACGATGGTAGCAAACGCAACCGCAGCAACGAAAGCTAAGAACAAGTTACCTATCATAGAGTCAGCACCACCCCCTACGTACTGTGCTAACAGAGGTGCAGCCATGTTGCCACCTGGGTCAAAGCTAGAGATTTTAGAAGCAGTAACATTCATTGCAGCGCCTAAGCCTAAGAACAGAGTCAAGACATAGAAACCACCAATGATAGCCATCGCCCAAATTACTGATTTACGTGCATCTTGTGCAGTTGGAACTGTGAAGAAACGCATCAGAATGTGTGGCATACCCGCTGTACCCAATACCAATGCTAAACCTAAAGAAATTTGGTCGATTGGGTTTTTCAGATATAAACCTGGCTCTAAGAAACGTTGGCCCAATTCTGCAGGAGTCATATTATTAGCCGCATCACCAATTAACTTAGCTACTTGCTTTTGGATATCAGGATTGTCTACTGCAGCTTGTAAGAAGCCTGGTAAAGAGAAGCCATACTGTCCCCAAGTGAATAGAACTAACAGAATAGAAGCGGTTACTAGCAGAATTGCTTTAATGATTTGAACCCAAGTGGTGGCTTTCATACCACCGAAAACAACATAGGTCAACATCAAGATACCAACGACAATAACCGATATTTCGTACTCAATACCAATTAAGGTTTTAACAAGTACGCCACCACCGACCATTTGTGCAGTCAAGTAGAAAGTAGAAACGGTGACTGTAGAAATCGCAGCAACAATTTTTGCTGCTTTTGGATTATTCCGGAAAGCTAAAATATCCCCTAAGGTGTACTTACCAATATTACGGCATGGCTCAGCAATGATCAGCAATACAGTAATATAAGCAACCAACCAACCCACAGAGTACATGAATCCATCATAACCGTAGAGAGAAATCAAACCAGCAATCCCTAAGAAAGAAGCTGCTGATAAGTAGTCACCTGCAATCGCCCAACCATTCTGAATACCAGAAACGGAACGACCGGCAGCGTAGAAGTCTGTTGCTGAGTGAGTTTGCTTAGCAGCACGATAAGTAACATACATAGTCATGGCGATAATCGCCCCGAAGACTACGAAAGTTAACCACTTATATTGTGGTGCTACCGCGCCAGCATCAGCAGCAAGTGCCGCTTGGCTAGTAAGCATGAACAATAGGGCTGAAGACCCCATCCATAAAGATTTTTTCATGTAACCTCCTTATTAGCCTAGGTTAGAATCACGAACGATTTCAGCAGCCATCGAGTCGAAATCACGATTCGCACGACGTGTGTAAATAAACGCAATCGTCCAAGCTACTACGAACTCAGATAACGCGAATAGAATGCCAAAATTCATTGGCCCCCAAACTTTTATTTTGAATAAGTCAGGGAAGTACGCTGCACCGATAGGC
>AATN01000037.1_pt1 | contig 32486 bp, 23 predicted proteins | sample 270648 | NCBI WGS metagenome assembly AATN01 (sample SAMN02954269, study PRJNA17659) | bioreactor sludge metagenome | biome: terrestrial; feature: bioreactor; material: sludge; isolation source: Enhanced Biological Phosphorus Removal (EBPR) bioreactor sludge | place: Australia: Brisbane, Queensland
TTTCTCACCCGGTGGTAAATCCAAAACTAATTCTTTAATGAAAGTAGCACGGTTCTCGTTTGAACGCACAGTACAGAGCCATTTTTTAACGCCAAACACATCATCCGGCACTTCAACCTTCATGTTTTGCTTAACTGCAACTTGGCAAGCTAAGCGCTCACAGGCAGCTGCTTCACGACGATTAATATGGCCTTCTTCAGTAGGCAATAAAGTACCGCCCCCTTCTAGTACCTTGACTCTACATTGGCCACAGGTACCACCGCCCCCACAGGCTGAGGATACAAAAAGACCTTTATCGGCAAGCGCACCGAGTAATTTACCACCTGGACTTACCACCAAGTCTTTTTCACCATTCACTAGAATGTGTACGTCACCTTGAGCCACTAGACGTTGGCGAGCCAGCAAGATGACATAGACTAGGCCTACAATCATTAAGATAAACAGGGCAACGCCTAATAAAATAGTAGACATGCTTAGCTCCTATAATTGGATGCCAGAGAAGGACATAAAGCCAAGGGACATCAGGCCAACCGTGATGAAAATAATCCCTAAACCCTGCAAGCCTCCCGGTACATCACTGTATTTCAAGCGTTCTCGCACCCCTGCAAGGATTACAATCGCCAGCATCCAACTGAAGCCACTGCCAAAACCATAGACTAGGCTCTCTGCAAAGGTATAATCACGTTCAGCCATGAATAAAGTACCGCCCAAAATCGCACAATTCACAGTAATCAGGGGTAGGAAAATCCCTAACGCTTGATGTAGAGCCGGTGCAAATTTATCCATCGCCATCTCAAGCACTTGCACAATCGCCGCAATCACCGCAATGTAAGTGATTAGACCTAAAAAACGCAGATCAACCCCTTGAATTAGCGCATTTTCCTTCAGAAAGACATTCAGAATAATATTATTCACCGGCAAGGTAATCGCTTGCACAATCACCACTGCAATACCTAAACCAATCGCTGTTTCAATCTTTTTCGAGATCGCAATAAAGGTACACATCCCCAAGAAGAAGGTCAGTGCCATGTTCTCAATGAAAACTGATTTAACAAATAAACTCAGTAAGCCTTCCATGATTAGTGATACTCCCCTTTAGCGGGTTCGTGAATCCTAAATTCGGGTACTTCCCGCTGCTCTGGCTTTTTAGTACGCAAAACCCAAATCAAAATCCCAATCAGGAAAAATGCACTTGGTGGCAAAAGCAGTAAACCATTAGGCACATACCAGCCACCATCTTTTAGCAAAGGAATAAGTTGGAAACCAAATAAAGACCCCGCCCCAAACAACTCCCGCACAAAAGCGACGGACATCAAAATCAAGCTATACCCCAAACCATTACCGATTCCATCAAGGAAACTAATACCCGGTGGATTTTGCATGGCAAAGGCTTCAGCGCGCCCCATAACGATACAATTAGTGATAATCAAACCGACGAAAACAGATAAGCGTTTAGAAGTATCAAAGGCGTAGGCTCGCAAAATTTGATCCACCACAATAACCAAGGAGGCAATAATCGTCATCTGCACGATAATCCGAATGCTACTCGGCGTATGATTGCGCACCGTACTGATAAACATATTCGAGAAGGCTGTCACCAAAGTCAGACTAAGTGACATGAGGAGTGCAGTATTCATCGAGCTAGTCACTGCTAGCGCCGAACAAATACCCAAAATCTGTAAAGTAATCGGATTATTGTCAAATAAAGGCCCTAGCAGAACCTTACGCGTTTCGGTAGTCATGCTCCACCTCCTTGACGTATTTTTTGTATATAAGGACCAAAACCGTCGGGACCTACCCAGAAATGCACTAGATTATTTACCCCATTACTGGTTAAGGTCGCACCTGACAAAGCATCAATATCATAGACGGCACGGGGATCACTATCGGCAACAGGCGCTTTAGTCACTCTAAGCGCAATCTTGCCTTGCTCATCAAAGACTTTTTTACCAACCCATTGCGCTTTCCAATTAGGATTATCGACTTCACCACCTAAACCTGGAGTCTCAGCATGCTCATAAAACCCCAAACCTACGACAGTATTTGCATCACCTTGTAGAGCTAAGAAGCCATGCAAAGTCGACCATAAGCCATAGCCAGAAATCGGCAGAATGATTTTCTGGAGTTTGCCTTGCTCATCTTTCACTAAATACACCGTAGCGTATTTAGCACGGCGTTTGATCGAGGCAATATCTTGCTCTTTACTCAACACTAGATTTTGTTTGGGATCGACGGCAGCAGCACGGGCATCGTAAGCTTTGGGATCAATACCTTCCATATAATTTCCAGTTTGCAGGTCAACCACCTTTGCTTCGACCTGTTTGAAAGCATCAGCCACTGACATGCCTTCTTGAGCTAAACCGGCAATAGCGACAATATTGCGCTGCTTATCAAACTGCTTATTCTTATCCTGTACTGGCTTTAGCAAGACTGCTGCACTAGACACTGCAATTGAGCAGATTAAGCACAGCACGAAAGCCACAATATAAGTCTTTTTCCGACTATCATTGGGTAAAGCTAAAACATCACTAATGACACTCATGCTTTCACCTCTCCTGTCGCTGCTTTTTGCCGCTTAAGACGACGTTGGATATTCACTTTCATCACCACATAATCCATTAGTGGCGCGATCATATTGGCAAAGAGAATGGCTAACATCATGCCTTCAGGGAAGGCCGGATTAACTACCCGAATTAAAATCACCATAAAGCCAATCAAAACACCGAACCACCAACGCCCAGCATTAGTATGAGCTGCCGTCACAGGATCGGTGGCCATAAACATCATACCGAAGGCAAATCCACCTAAGACTAAATGCCACCACCAAGGCATGGCGAACATCGGATTAGTCTCGCTACCAATAGTGTTTAGTAAAATAGTAGTCATGATCATGCCAAACAGCACACCCGACACAATCCGCCAATTGGCAATACCGGTATACAAGAGGAAAGCACCCCCGATAAAAATCGCTAAGGCGGACGTTTCCCCTAAAGAACCCGGCTCTAAACCAATGAAAGCATCCCACCATGTCAGGCCACTCGCATAAATCCCTTCCATGCCATTGGCAGCACCTGTAGAAAGCGCAGTTGCTCCCGAATAACCATCAACAGCCACCCAAACCGTATCACCGGACATATACGAAGGATAAGCAAAGAACAGGAACGCACGCCCAGCCAACGCCGGATTGATAAAGTTTTTCCCAGTCCCACCGAAGACCTCTTTACCAATCACGACCCCGAATAAAATCCCTAACGCCACCATCCACAGCGGTGTTCCGGGTGGTAAGGTTAGTGTGTACAGAATCGAGGTCACAAAAAAGCCCTCATTCACTTCATGCCCACGCACCATAGCGAAGATCACTTCAGCAATCCCACCCACAATAAAGGTGGTCATGTAAATCGGTACGAAATACAACAGGCCGTGAACGAAATTATCGAAAAAGCTATTGGGATCAAAACCAAATAGACTTTGGATCGAACCACGCCAACCTGCAGCTTGTTCTAAGCCCATCGACTGAAGTGCTAAGTTCGCCTGTAAACCAGTGTTATAGCAGGCCATAAACATCACTGGGAAAGTCGCTAACCAAACGTAGCCCATGACACGCTTTAAATCTAAGGCATCACGCACATGCGGAGAGCTCGTAGTACGATTGGGTGGGCTGTATAAAAGCGTGTCCACCATTTCATACAGACTAAAATATTTTTCGTATTTACCGCCCGGCAGAAAATCCGGCTCGCGTTGATCTAACCACTTACGCAAAATTTTCAGCATCGTTTATTCCCCTCTTTCCAACATGCGTAAGCAATCGCGTAACGCGGAACCATACTCATATTTACTATGACAAACGAATGTACATAAAGCTAAATCCTCTTCATCTAACTCTAAAGCACCTAGCTGTTGCGCCATCACCGTATCGCGGATCAATAACGAGCGCAGCAATTGAGTGGCTAAAATATCGAGCGGCATCACTTGCTCATAGTTACCTAAAGGCACCATCGCCCGATGGCTACCATTTTGGGTGCTGGTCATCGCAAACTGCTGCTGCGCTAAGCCGGGCTTTAGAAATACCCGCATCATGGAATACTGCGATAGCCACGGGTTCAGCCAATGGAGGAAGACTCTATCTTGCTCTTCAGAAATGGCAGACACTTGTAAGTCGTAACGCCCTAAATAAGCACCAGTATCCTTTGCGGTATATCCACCTAGCACTGACCCAGAAATGACACGATAGCGACCGGGTGTTAATTCGTCACTAACGAGGCTATCGGTATTCGCGCCCAATCGAGTACGAATCAGCCTTGGTTGCTTGACCGCAGGCCCTGCTAATGCAATGACACGATCCACAAATAACTTACCCGTCGTAAACAACTTACCAATCGCAATCACGTCTTGATAATTCAGATGCCAGACAAAGCGATGCTCACTAGCAGGCTCAAGGAAATGAATATGTGTACCGGGCAAACCGGCTGGATGCACCCCTGAAAATGCTTTATACAAGACATTTGAGCTAGCTACTTTAGGTGGCTCATAGCCCGTCTCGTGACAGACATAAACAATCGGTGCTAAACGACCTAATACCGTCAAACCGTGTTGAAAAGCCTCAGTATATTCGGCTATCACAAGTTTAGGATCAGCCGCTAACGGGCGTGTATCCATCGCTGTGACAAAAATGGCAGTCGCTTTAGCATTAGCTTCAGGAATATGACTATACGGGCGGGTGCGGAAACTCACCCATTGCCCTGAGTCCTGCAATTTTTGGCGAATAAGTGCCTCATCTAACTGAACCAGTTCTTCGGGGCGATGTGCACCAAAATCAATGAACTCTTCCTCGGCTTCTGCCTGCAGAACTACAGAAATCAGCACCCGCTTTTCGCCACGATTAATAGCTTTAACCGTACCTGCACAAGGTGCGGTAAAATGCACACCTTCATGTTTGCGATGCGAGAATAGAATTTGCCCAGCTTTAACCTTATCCCCTTCTTTTACTTGCAAAGCTGGCTTCAACTCATGGAAATCACGTCCTAAGACGGCAAGCATAGTCGGTTTAGGATGATCATAGATTTTTTGCTCTGGTTTCCCAGCAATAGGTATATCTAGACCTTTGGTGATTTTCATTTGGACTACCTTATTATTGCAACTGTGGTAGTTTAGGCTAGTACAACCGCGTGGGGTTTACCAACTCAAAGCGGTTCGGAAAAAGTGCAAGCGTCTTTTTTTCTGAAAATCCAATCACTAGCTAAACTGACCCATCGCTATCGTTAAACTGGGTATGGTGCAGACTCACTCCGAATCTTACGGATTATTAAGCTTACTTACAATCTAAGCATTATCACTGTATGGCTATTTCGGGGCAGACTCCAAGCTTGTTTTTGTTGGAAATAATGCGGTTGCCTGCGAGATAGGAAGCACATAAGCCAACTGCTTAGTAGGGTCAGCTAAAAGGATTTCATCGCTTAACTTCACAATCACTAATTCTCTAGTTTCAGTGGCACCTTTCAAGACCAGCTTCTGCATTTCGGGTCTCAGCTTCTGTAGATCAAAAGCCTCGACGCGAATCGCCTCCGCATTTTTCCAGTTACTGACTAATTGCGGTAACTCAGCAAAACTCTCAGGCAGTTGCACTGCAGTTAAATTGAAGGGGGCAGGTATTACTGTAAGCGATATAAAGTTGACCCAAGCTTCTTGCAGCAAACTATAAACTGCCTCATTGACTAACTGAATCTGCCCTGCATTGAGAATATAGCGATTGTTTGAAACGGGATTCGTATTGCCCAACACTAACTTATACCCATTAATACTCAGACTAAGCTCAGCCGGATCTAGGCCATAAGCACTTAAATCTTTACCTGCGCTGGGATAGCTGGACTCAACTTTTTCATCAAGCAGGGTAAATAATTGCCGTACCTTAACAGGGTTGGCCGCAATCTGCTGTGGCTGCACTAATCGCCACTGATCACCCTCGCGTTTGAATTCTAGCTGAGCATCAAGCCCATCCTGCCTGCGCTCCACTACGACCGAATTCACTTCTGCCAAACTCAGCGGCAATAGACGCGAGTTTTGTATTACCTGCTTTTTTTGCTGCAATTGCCACCCAACTAGGCTCGCTAAACCCACTACCAACATCAGTAGCAGAAAATTCACTCCTAAACGACGCATTGATATACGGGTCATCCTTAACGTCTCCGCCGTCTAAACCAAATTAATGTCCCTAAAGCAATCAGACTCAAAGGCAGAAAAATCAGAAAGAAACTAGCCAACACAAAACTGGCTGTCTCGCCCAGTGCAAAATGGGTATCTGGGGCATTATTTACTTGAATATTCATCAAGTTATCGTCAGCACTCAGCCAGTTGAAAATATTCGTTGCTAGATCCAGATTGATACCTTGCCCAATAAAACTATTGATCAAGAAATCACTATCGCCAATCACGACCACACGTTGTTGCCGCTCTTTTTGTGGATTTGCAGCGACCGTAGTTGCCGGAATACCTTCTGGCTGCTCCAATAAGCGCATCAAGGTAAAGCCAATTGAAATCGGCCCTAAGACATCACCTTTTTCTTCCTCATAAGTGACTGCACCATCAACTGCACCAGTTTCCAACCAGCTATTTGGCAAAGTGGTTAGCAGCTCCTGTGCATCCCAAATCAAAGCATTTTTATCTTCAACTGGACTTTTCTCGACCATAGTTGCAAAGGGAAATAGGCTTTGAGACCCAGTGAATTTTTCTGCTATGGGCGAACGCCCATAATCGACCACTGGCACAATTGCAGGGTGAGTCACCCCAAGGACTGCATGCAACTGTTCATTAGCATCTAAAACCGTACCTTCGCTAATTTTCAAGCCTAATAAATCAGCTAGCGATTTTAAACCATGCAAACCACCCGGATCTTGCAACCAGAGTAAATTCCCCCCTTGCTCCACATATTTTTGAATTACTTCCACTTCACCCGGTAGCAAATCCTTTTGTGGTGAAGCAATCACTAAAAAGCGAGCATTTTGTGGAATCGATTGGGTACGCACGAGATTATGCGGCTGTATTTTAAAGCCACTACGCTCTAAAGTACTTAAGAATTGCGTCAGACCATTAGAATTAGTCGATAGTGGATCACGCTCCTCATGCCCTTCTAAAAACACCACTAAGCGCTCAGCACCTCGACTCATCCGCTGAATCGCATTCGCAATCACTGGTTCAGTGGTTTGCTCAACCACTTCACTGCGTTCAGCTAAATGAATTGCCATTTGCCCTGCATATTGGATTCCATCCTGCTTAGCGCGCACCGGATCTAGATCGGGGTTTACAAACTCTAATTTGATATCAGGCTTGATGCGCTGATACTTAGCCACCAGTTTACGTAGTTGCTCTTGCAAAGCAGCATCTTCCGGTACATAAGCAATAAACTTTAAAGGTTGATCCGTTTTTTCTAACAAAGCCCGCGTTGCTGCAGTCAAGCTGTTGCGATTGCCATACGTCCAATCCGCTTGGAAATGAAATTCACGGCTCAAAAAAGCTAATAAACCTATCACTGCAAACAACAGCAAATAAAAAATCGCATTTTGCACCCCGATTGAGCGATGCATCCCTTTGGTCATTTTCATGTCAATTATCTCTGCAAGCGCTCATTATCTAATTTGCGAATCGTCAGCAGTAGGAAACTAATGATGAACAACAGGTAATACACTAAGTCGCTGCTATCAAACAGCCCTTCTAGAAAAGAGAGAAAGTGCCCAAAATGCGAGAGATAGATAAACAATTGGCTGCCAGAGCTTTGCGAGTTACCCGAAATATACAAGACCAGCAAAAACAGTAGTAAGCCAAAGGTGCTAACAGCAGCAATAATCGGCTGGCGCGTGAGAGAAGACAGAAATAAGCCGGCCGCTGCAAAAGACGCTAACAGTAAAAACAAACCTAAGATTGCTGCTGCTAACTTACCCCAATCTAAATCAGTGCCTAAGGAAAGCGAGGCAGGCATCAAACTAAGCATACCAATCATGGTAATAATCAGCAGCAATAAGCCTAAATACTTGCCTACAACAATCTGGCTAATCGAAATCGGTGCGGTCGTCAGTAAGGATAAGGTTTGGTTCATGCGCTCTTCCGCAAATAAGCGCATGGTCAAGATCGGCATAACAGCCAGCATAATCACACCTGCCCACAGATATAGTGCAGATACCACTAAATCACTTAAACCCGGTGCATTCTCGCGCCCAGCCATCGCTGGTTGAATCTGCGTAACATATTCATTTAACCCGAGCAAAAACACCCAAGCCAAAATAAACTGCACGACTGCTAAAATGCTCCAAGCTAAGGGTGAGTTGAACATACGTCGGAACTCAGTAGTCGCTATAGTCCAAATCATATTCATGTCAGGCGCTCCGGTGCAGTGTCTGCTAATGCGGGATCTTCTTGGTAGACTAATTCAAAGAATATTTTCTCCAAAGACTCACCCCCTACTAGTGAATCATTAAAGACCGTGCGTCCGCGATTCAGAATCTGCACTCGATCACAAACTGCTTGTACCTCAGGCAAAATGTGTGTTGATAGAATCACACTATGTTCCTGACCCAACTCACGGATGAGCTTGCGAATCTCACGAATTTGTAAAGGATCTAAACCCACTGTAGGCTCATCTAAAATAACAACCGCTGGATTATGCAAAATAGCTTGGGCAATACCAACACGCTGCTTATAACCTTTTGAGAGATTGGCAATAAGGCGATTTTTTACTTCATTCAAGCTGCAGCGTTCACATGCTAAGTTAATGGCTTGAGTACGCGCATTACCACGCAAACCATGTAATTTTGCACAATAGTCCAAATATTCATTCACAGTGAGATCACGATAAACCGGTGGCTGCTCAGGTAAATAGCCAATATGTTGCTTTGCACGGCGCGGTTCTTCTAGAAGATCGATGCCATTAATTTGAATGGAACCCGTAGTCGGCGCGAGATTACCCGTCAGCATCTGCATGGTAGTCGATTTGCCAGCGCCATTCGGTCCAAGTAGTCCTAGCACTTCGCCTTTTTGAAGTTGTAGATTCAAACTTTCCACAGCGCAGTACTCGCCATAATAACGCGATAGCCCTTCCGCTGCGAGCAAGATGCTTGATTCCATTAAGCTTATTACTCCTGATTTAAGCACTGATCCTAGACAGTGCTTACTAAAGTTATAGGTATAACACTCACTATTTAGCTAGTGCGCACTTTGTAACCTAATTACAAAAAAAGCAATTGACTACACAGCTTTATCAACCTACCCTAAAAAAACGTTAATCTTCCGGTCAGCTTTGAATATGCCTCTTACTAGCGTCCCTGAACGTCAATGGTATCTGTTGACGAGTAAACCCTTTAAAGATGAGCTAGCAGAACTTGAACTAGGCAAGCAAGGTTATGAAGTCTATCGTCCCCTCGCTCAACGTTTGCGCAAGCAACGTGGCAAAATGGTCAAGAAAACTGAATCGCTATTCCCACGCTATCTGTTCATCGCTTTAAATGAACTCACTGACAACTGGGCGCCTATCCGCTCCACTAAAGGAGTCAACCAGTTTGTGCGCTTTGGTACACAACCAGCGTTAGTGCCTAGCGAGTTGATTATAAATCTGAAAAACCAAGAACTGGCTTTAGGGGAACGTGCAATTGACTTAGATCGTTTCCATCAAGGTGATCTAGTTACTTTGACAGAAGGTCCCTTTCGCGGGCTAAATGGCGTTTTTATGAGTTATGATGGTGAAGAAAGGGCTATCATTTTGTTGGAAATTCTCCACAAACAGACTAAATTGATCATTTCTCCAGCCAAGCTACTCGCTGCTTAACTGTTAGTATGTTGCAGAATAGCTACTAAAGTTGATCTTTAATAGACCCATAACCTATACTCCTATTACCTAAAACAAATATTGATGCCCTAACTACACAATGACATCCAGAAAATTTCTTTTCTTACAGGGTGTCGCTACTCCTTTTTTTCGTAAATTAGGAAAAGCGATTCAAGAAAATGGATACGAAGTATTTCGGGTCAATTTTTGTGGCGGTGATAGTTGGTTTAGTCACACTAAAAATAGCTGGCGCTTTACTGCTAACCTAGATCAACTGCCCTCTTGGCTGGAAAAAAAATATCAAGAACACCGCTTTACTGATGTTATCCTTTTCGGCGATACCCGACCTGTCCATCTGCATGCCCTACCGTTACTGAAACGTTTAGGTTTAAAAATTCATGTGTACGAGGAAGGCTACTTCCGTCCTGATTGGATTACCTTAGAACAAAATGGCGTCAATGGTTACTCGCGGTTACTCAATAAAGATCCCGATTTCTGGCTCAATCAGGGAGACGAAGATTTAAAAATAGCGAGTAAGCTTGGTAAAAATTTCCTGCCGCGCGCTTGGCATGATGTTTGTTATCGCCTTGCCACTGCTACTTTCACCCCTGTTTATCCTCATTATAAAACGCATCGCCCCTTCCAAGCTTATCGAGAATACCTTGGCTGGGCAAAGCGCCTACCCAATAATAAATTGTGGCGTGAGCACTGGGAACAGAAGAAAATTCAACAACTTGTTAACTCAGGACAAGCCTACTATCTGCTGCCCTTACAATTAGATTCTGATGCCCAGATTCGTGTGCATTCTTCTTTCACCAGCATACAGCAAGTGATTGTTAAGGTGATGGCTTCCTTTGCTAAACATGCACCTGCTGAAAGCCTGTTAGTGATCAAGAATCATCCTTTAGATACTGGCCTACTCAAGCACGCTGAAAAAGTTAAACAAGTTGCTCAAACTTTAGGAATGAGTGAACGTGTTTTGTTTTTGGAGACAGGGCATTTACCTACTCTACTCCACCATACCAAAGGCACAGTCTTAGTAAATAGCACAACTGGTACCTCCGCTTTACATCACGGCTCACCCACTATTGCTTTAGGTACAGCTCTATTTGATATTCCTGGTTTAACTTTCCAAGATGGTTTAGATCGCTTTTGGACTGAGGGACAAGCGGCTGACCCGCATCTCTTCAGTCAGTTTCGCCAACGCATCATTCAAGAAACACAAATTAATGGTGACTTTTATTCCCGTAAGGGCATTAAGCTCGCCATTGCAGGCAGCTTAGCGGCTATGCAAATTACACCAGTGACCCAACCAACTCCTAGCCTTACGCCTGTACCCAATTTGTCGCCTGCACCTGTCAAACTTATCTATGGCGGTAAACTCCCTGAAGCTAGTTATCTGTACAAAGAGCGTTAAGCACCTATGGCTCGTACAATTCTCATTACAGGTGCAAGTAATGGTTTAGGAGCAGCTCTTGCCAGATATTATGCAGCGCCTGAAGTACACTTGGCTTTAATTGCTAGAGATTCAGGACGTCTAGAGCAGATTTGCGAAACCTGTAAAAACCTAGGCGCGCAGGTGACGACAGCCAGTATTAACGTCACCGACCAAGCAGCACTCAAACAATGGTTGGATGAGTTCGATCAGCGCTACCCGATTGAATTAGCGATTGCTAATGCGGGGGTTACGAATATGCTGGGCAAACAAGGTTCTGGTGAGGAGTTGGCTGCAATTGAACAAGTCTTAGATATAAATTTATATGGGGTTATTTACACTTTACACCCTTTGATTGAGCGTATGCGCAGTCGTAAAACTGGGCAACTTGCAATGATTAGTTCGCTAGCCGCATGGCGTGGTATGCCCATCACCCCTGCCTATTGTGCTAGTAAAGCCGCGATTAAAGCTTGGGGTGAAGCACTACGTGGCTGGTTAGCTCCAGAAGGTATTAAAGTTAATGTGGTCTGCCCGGGCTTTGTGAAAACCGATCTGAGCGATCAATTCCCCGGCACTCGACCAACGATGATTTCTGCCGAACAAGCAGCGCGGATTATTGCCAAAGGTTTAGCACGTAACCAAGCTGTGATTGCATTCCCCTTTCCTCTGACTTGGGGTATGTGGTTGGTTTCGGTGTTACCTTTCCCCCTAGCTTCTTATTTTTTAGGGTTGTTTGGGTATAATCGCCCACGTTCACTTCGAAAAACCCATTAATTTCTATGCTAAGTCTTTTGCTAGCCTATGTACTCACTGGGGTGTTAGTACAACAAGCGCAGGTCTATTTTGTCGCAAAAGACTTACGCCCCAACCATAGATCACCCAAACTGATTTTCTTGCAAACGAGCTTAGTTAGCGTGGTTTTTATTCTTGCCTTAGTGTTTAGTCACCGACCCTTTTTATCTTGCATTATTACCTTGGCTGTTTTTGCAGTTTTTTTAGTCGTGAATCAAGCTAAATTCAAAGCTTTAAAAGAACCATTAGTATTTTCAGATATTTATCTTTATTTACAAGTTTTTACTCATCCTAGATTATTTCTACCTTTTTTAAATATACCACTTACTCTAATAACAATCATTATCGGCTTATCACTCTTATATCTAGTTGCAGTTTCAGAGCCTACTTTAAAAATTTTTAGCATAATAACCCATCTTATTGCACTTGGAACTCTGTTAGTTCTAACCAACTTCATAATAAAAGTAGCTTTAGAGTTAAAACTAAGTTTTCAGCCCTCTAAGGATATTAAAGAATTTGGTTTTTTTAATAGCTTAGCCATCTATTTGATCCAAGCCCTGCAAAAGCCTAATCTAGAAAATTTTAAAACTTATCTGGATAAGCAATCACCTTATAAGCTAGCCATTCATTCGCCTGCTGAGCGTCCGAACCTTGTGGTGATTCAAAGTGAATCCTTTTTTGACCCACGCCCACTCAGTGTAAGTATTAAGCCTGAAGTACTTCATTTTTTTGATCAAATCAAAGCACTCTCCATACAACATGGTAAATTAAATGTACCCGCTTGGGGCGCGAATACCTTACGCTCTGAATATGCTTTTTTGAGTGGTATTGATAATCAAAAGTTGAGGTATTATCAATTTAACCCTTATCAATTCCTGCAAAAAGTGTCTTCTGCAAGTATGGCAAGCTATCTCAAGAGTTTAGGCTACCGCTGTATTTGTATTCATCCTAATCATGCTGCTTTTTTTAAGCGTGATAAGGTATTTCCCCTGATTGGCTTTGATGAGTTCATTGATATTTATGGATTTGACTCTAGTCAAACTTCTGGTCCTTATGTTAGTGATCAAGCTATCTCTGAAAAAATCCAAGCCCTACTTAAGCAAAAAACTGAGCAACAACCCTTATTCATTTTTGCTATTACCATGGAAAATCATGGACCTTTACATCTAGAAAACTATACAGCAACTGATGTGGAAGAGCTCTATTGTAGTAAGCCACCGAAGCAGCATCATGATTTAACTATTTATTTAAAGCATTTAAGCAACGCTGATCGCATGATCTTAAATCTGACTGCTATACTTAAAACTCAGGCAGAAAAGACTTGGTTATGTTGGTATGGTGATCATATTCCGAGTATGCCTGCAGTTTACCAAGAATTTAATTGGCAAGATGGGCGTAGTGATTATTTAATTTGGAATAATCAAGTAAACCATCATCCCGCTATACAAAAAAACTTATCGATTGAGCAATTAGGGATTGATTTACTGATTAGAGCTGGTTTGACTGTAACGGATAAAAGCTAAATACTCGCGCCAACGAAAATACCGACGCTGCTGGCGAAACTGCTTAGTATCTAAAGGATTTGGCCAAGAATCATAGCGTCCGCCAGATGCTTGTGGTGTAGCGACTGTATCCGCAGTCAAATGAGCAATTTGCCTCACCGCTGCTAAAGCCCCTAGTTTAAATAACTTTAAATTCAGGCTAAACAGCGTATCGGCTGGGCGAATACTTAACTTACTTTGTTCTAAAATAGCCCCTTGATCAAACTGCTCATTTTGTAGATGTACGGTCGCGCCCGTTTCACGCGCTTGCCTCAGCAAAGCATAAAAGGCCGGATCTACACCTTTAAATGCTGGCAGTAAGGAGGGGTGAATATTCAGACAGGCTAAACTTGGCAACGTTAAAACTTCAGATTTAATCAGTTGATTAAAATGTGCTGATAACAAGACCTCAGGCTGTAGATTACTCAGGAACTCAATGCTCTCCGCTGAGTTAATATCAGCCGTTTCTAAACAAATAATATGTCTTGCTACCAACTGCTGCTTGAAGCTTGGTTTATGGAATAACCAACGCAAGCCTGTATATAAACTCGTGACAGCAAACAAATAAGCAGCATAGCGAATACCAGAGAGTTGTATCTGTCGAATACTGGCACGCAGCCTCGAATCAGATTTATTCAGCACTCGCGTAGAACTCAGTACAGCCACTAACTCAATGTCAGGCGCTTTTAAGAGTTCCTGCAACACGACTTCCGAATAAACGCTTGGATAAGTACACAAAACCACTCGGCGGCGTAGGCTCACTATTTTTTAGCCATCACTTCAGCCAAGGTTTCGACTGTATATTGAATTTGTTCTGCCGTATGACTAGAACTAATAAAGAAACGTAGCCGAGCCATACCTTCTTCCACGGCTGGATAGAAAATCGGCTGCACATTGATGCCACGATCAAACATCCGATTCGCAACTAAACCGGCACGGGCGGAGCTACCTAAAATGGCAGGCACAACCGCTAAACCTGCACTATAACCAGTATCAATTTGATGCTTTTTACACAGCTCTAAGAATAAGCGCCCATTGGTTTGAAGCTGTTGCACACGCTCTGGCTCAGCCAACATAATTTTAAGCGAAGCGGCTGAAGCCGCAGCTAAAGGTGGCGACATGCCAACGCTATATAAGAAACCGGGCGCAGAAATTCTTAAATGATGAACGAGTGCTTTTTCACCCGCAATATACCCACCACAACCGGATAAGGTTTTACTGAGCGTCCCCATCCAGATATCAACCTCTTTGCCAGCCACGCCAAAATGTTCACGTATACCACGGCCAGTCGCGCCCATAATACCTAAAGAATGCGCCTCATCCACCATTAAGAAAGCTTTGTGGCGGCGTTTAATCTCAATAAAGCGCGGCAAATCAGGAAAGTCACCATCCATGCTGTAGATGCCTTCCACCACAATTAGCACGCGCTCAAAATCTTTGCGCTGCTGGCTAAGAATATCATCAACGGCTTGCCAATCATTATGTGGGAAAGGAATACGCTTAGCACCCGACAATTGTGCACCCTGCACGGCGCTATTATGAATCAGTGAATCATGCAGAATAAGATCGCGCGGCCCAAACAAATAACCAATAGTGGTGACATTCGTCGCATGACCGCTGACGAAAACCACGCAATCATCGACTTCATATAGCTTGGCTAAACCCTGTTCTAATTCTTGTTGCACCGCACGTTCGCCAGATACCATGCGACTCGCAGAAGCCGAGGTACCATAGCGCTGAATCGCCTCCATCGCTGCTTGATTCACGCTGGGATGACCACAGAGATCCAAATAATTATAACTGGCAAAGTTGATATATTCCTTGCCTTCAATAAATGTTGTAGAACGTGCAACTTGATCATGGGTTTTGAAGAAAGGACTATCAATACCAAGCTGCTTACCACCCTGCTCAATGACCCGAATCTGTTGGTAACCGGGCATTTGATCAAACCGATAAAAAGCTTCAGGAATTTCGTCACGGCGGAATAATTTCTTTTTGTTCGGATAGCCGTCTTGAGCGATTTTGTCGAGTTTCTTCCGATGTCGCTCTAGCATTTCATTGGCTAGCCGTTCTTTAATCTGATCGCTCAGACCAAATAAATTCCGACCTGTCATGGCTTAATTCCTCGCCTCTTCTGCCGATAAATGGGCAGCTAATTGTGCTAGCTCAGCATCTGTCATATCCGAGCCATGTTTTTTTACAACGGCTGCAATCGATTGTTGTTTCAGTTCTTGCTCAGTCGGTGCAGCTACCGACTCCTGTGGATGTAAGTGGGCGACGATTTTCTCCGCAATCCGACTTACAGTCGCACCCTCAGTCAGCGCCATTACGGGTAAGCGTACTTTAAAACGCTCCTCAATCGCGAGCACTAATTCCATGCCCATCAAAGAATCCATACCTAAATCAAAAACTGACTTATCGGCTGAGAGCTTATCAGCCGGTAGGCGTAGAATATGCCCAACCTCTGCCAGTAACATCTCCGTCACTAATTGCTGAGTTGCCTCAGGGCTTAAACCAGTAATCAGCTCATGGATGTCCTTGGCTTGCTCACCCTCATCATGGGTCGCCACTGAACCTTGTAACTCCGTAAACTTAGCCGCACGAGCATTCGGCATAACACGCTGTAAAGCACTCCAATCCCAATTTACGACTGCCACACCTGCTTGCTCACTTTGTAGAAGCTGCTCTAAAACTGTTAAAGCCTGCTCCGTCGTAATCGCTGCACCGCCTAAACGACTTTGTAAAGCATCTTTCACCGCTTCATTACGGGTCAGATAACCCGCATCCGCAATCGGCCCCCAAGCAGCGAAACTAGCTGCTAAGCCCTGTTTACGTCGGTATTCAGCTAAAGATTCTAAGAAGAGATTGGCTGCTACATAATTGGCTTGCCCGGGATTACCCAAATAAGTGGTAATCGATGAATATAAAACAAAGAAATCTAAAGCTAAGTCTTGAGTGAGTTCATGCAAATTCCAAGCACCCAACATCTTCGGCGCAATCACTTGGCGGAAACTATCCGCACTCATATGACGCACGATCCCATCATCCAAGACCATCGCCGCATGAATAACTCCACGTAACGGTGGTAGCTTCGTTTGAATATCAGTGAATACTTCTGTTAAAGCAGCCTTATCGGTCACATCACAAGCATAAGCGACCCATTGAATCCCTGCCGTTTTTAACTGCTCTAGAACCTCTTGATCTTCTGCAGACGCTTGACCACTACGGCTCAAGAGAATCAGTGTCTTTGCACCTTTTTCAGCTAGCCAAGCCGCTGTTTTGAGACCAAAACCACTCAAGCCGCCGGTAATTAGATAGCTAGCATCTGCTGCTAACTCTAAGCTTATATCTGCTTTAGCTGGGAAGCTTGGCAAGAGCGTTTCACCCTCAAAGGACACAATCACTTTGCCAATTTGCCGTGACTGCTGCATATAACGGAAAGCCTCTTGAATACGCTGTGCAGGGAAGACACGATGCGGCAAAGGACGCAGTACACCGGCTTGGAATAAACTCATCATTTCTTGAAATAAGCGTCCAGCTAATTGCGGCCGCTCTATCAATAGTTGATCCGCATCAATTCCAAAATACGAAATATTATTGCGGAAAGGACGTAAACCAATTTTGCTATTTTCATAGAAATCACGTTTACCCAACTCCAAGAAACGACCAAAGGGACGCAAGATACTCAAGTTACGATTGATAGCCTCACCCGAAATCGAGTTCAGCACAACATCCACGCCCTGTCCTTGGCTCAAACGCATGACATCTTCAGCAAATTTAAGACTGCGTGAATCCAAGACATGATCGGCTCCCATCAGGCGCACAAAATCACGCTTTTCGTCAGTACCGGCCGTCGCGAACACCTCAGCCCCTTTATAACGTGCATACTGAATAGCGGCTAAACCCACCCCTCCCGAAGCACCATGAATCAGAATACGCTCACCCGGCTCTAGCTGAGCTAAATGCTCTAAGGCGTAATAAACTGTGAAAAAGGTGGTAGGAATGGTTGCGGCTTCCTCATTTGTCCAAGTAACCGGTTTATGTGCCACCGCTGTGGTGCGGGTAATCACACGGGTACTAAAACAGGCCGGTGCAAACCCAATCACCGCATCACCTACTTTGAAATTAGTAACTTGAGTCCCCACTCGTTGCACAATGCCCGATAACTCCATCCCCAAGGATGCACCCGCAAAACCATTTTCTACCGCCTCATCCGAAAGCAAACCCATTGCATACATGACATCACGGAAGTTCAAACCCGTTGCTTTAGGCAGAATTTCGATTTCATCGGCTTGTAAAACTTGCTCCGGTAAAGCCCGCCAATACAAATGCTTTAATAAGCCGGGAGAACTGAAATCTAAAGCGACTGCAGGCGTTCTTTGCTCAGCAACTAATAAATGGGTTGGCTGTAAACGTAAGGCTTGGCGCTGTGTCGTTGAAACTAAAATCTCATCTTCTGCATCAGGGAAAAGATATTCTTGGACTAGTAGCTTAGCTGCTTCAAGCGGGCTTGGACTCTTTTGCAAATCAATTAGTTTGACTTTGAGGTCAGGATGCTCATTCATCAACACCCGCCCCAAGCCCCAAAGTGGTGCTTGTGCAGGTTGAGTAGCCTCCATCACGCCCGCTGTCACTAACCATAGTTGCGGCGCACTCACTGCTTTATCTAAAGCTTGGACTAAACCCAAACTGCTAATACAGCGTTGTTCTTGCAAAGCCAATAAATCGGCAGGCTCATTGAAACATAGGCCTTGCAAATGAATGATATGGTCAAAATGGCTGGTTAGAGTAAATTCTGTCTGCACCGTCACCTGCTGAGCATAACTCAAGAAGGTATCTTGTAGTGCACTGGCTAAATCGGCTGAATAACCTAGTTCATCCGCCAAAATCAACCACGACTGGCTAACCATATTCGGTTTATGGGCAGCAAGCTCTGCATTGAGTTGAGCAGCCACGATAAAAGTACCAGCCTCATCATCTTGGTCACTCGGCTCGAAACTAATCCGAGTCTGATCAAAACGATGCTTGGCTAGCAAAGCTTGCCATTCTTGAGCCGTATGCAAACGGGCTACAAAATGCTGCCCCGTTTCATCTGTGCTGGGCAGCCACCAACTAGGTTCTAAGCCTTGGGTTAAATCGAGGAAGCGGCTGGATTGCGCTTGGGCAAACAAAACTAAAGCATTAGGCTTAGCTAGCTGCGCTAACCGAGGCAGGAACTGATCAAGATCACCCCAATTTTCCAAGGCTTGGGCACATACTATGACATCGAATTTGCCATACTGAACTAAGTTAGCTGCTTGCTCACTGTTAAACTCAGGGCTTAGTAGGCTCGCTGTGAAACCTGAAAAACGCCTAAACTCCTCACTCGCTTGAGCCACTTTACTCGCATCAGTATCCGTAAAGAAATAGTCGACCTGTGCTCTCGGTAATATCGGCAAGACCATCTGCGTTAAAGCAGCGCGATCACCCGATAGCTCTAGTATTCTTAAACGCTGTGTGGCTGGCCAATCATGAGCCAACTGCTTTAGCATCGACGCTAAGATTAAATTGCTAGCCCGGAAACTGGGTGAGCTATCCAGCCAATGCTCATAGCTACTGCTTTTTGCGGGCTGTAATAAACTCGCAGGCTCAACTTTACCTTGCAGAACCTCCAATAAATGCTCACCACAACGCCCTAACAGAACTAACTCAGGCACATGTGCGGGTGAATCACCTAAAATGGCTAGCCAAATATCTTGTGCAGCGGGTAGCTCAGCTTCCTCCACCAACCGCCAAGCATCTGTGGTTTGCTCCGCTAAACCATCCTCTGCTAATAAACCTAATAACCTTTGTAACAAAGGCAGTTGCTCAGCAACAATGGCATGATCAACTTGCAGAGTTTGTATCGAAACTGGCTCAGCATAAGCCGCAAACAATGGCTGTAAAGCTTCCCAAACAAAAGCGGTTGCTAAAACCTCAAAGAGCGGTGCGATCTGTGTGAAATGCTGATGGCGCTGTAAATTCGCTTCTTGAGCTTCTAAAGCGTGTTCAGCCGCTTGAATTAGTGGCTTAATATTAATAGCAGGTGCTAGATCACTACGAGTAACTAGGGGTTTAGGAATCTTAATAAACTCATAGAGTTCAGGTTCAGTTTGACGTGACCGCGCAAACTGTACAGCACGGAAACGACAGTTCACTAACTCAGCCACGACTTTGCCTTGCTCATCCCAGAGCACAAAATCAGCGAGTACTGAACGTGGACTTTGCTTTTTAAGCTTAATTTGCAGCGCGTTTACACGAGCCGAAACTTGAAATAAATTGAGCTTAGCAATTTGAATCGGAATGAGTGCCGCAAACTGGCCTTGCTGAATCGCTTGGCGGAAAATATCCACCAGAACTTGGAAGCCCGCATCCAATAACGCAGGATGCAATAAATGTTTAGCAAAGGTCGCTTCATAGGGTTCAGGAATCTGTAGTTCCGTTAACGCAGCATGATCCTTAACCCACACTTGCTTGACACCTTGGGAAAGCCTCCCCATAGCTTAAGCCAACAGCTTCGGTTAATTGATAATGCTCTTGCGCTGTAATCGCAGTTTGAGCTTTTAAACTCCAATCTAGAGGAGGAAGTTCACTAGCCTCTTTTAACACAGCCCCCGTTAAACGCCCGACTACATTCACCGTCCACGGGTTATCACTGAGGCGATCACGACTGCTAATCGTGAAGCTGCCGTCAACCGTTTGCAGTGTCAAGCGCACCTGCTTAATCATGCCCTCTTCCAGCATAATGGGCGCATGAATTTCAAAATTCTCTAGGGTATGACTCACCTGCTGTTGCCATTGTGCAGAAGCGGCTAAAGCCATTTCCACATAAGCGGCTGCAGGAACAATCACCGCCCCATCAACCCTATGATCCGCCAAATAAGGTAATTTAGCGGTATCGAGTTGATTCTCCCACGTAGCCTCCGCATCTTTTAGGCGATACCCCAAGAGCGGATGAATCCGCTGCCGATTCACTAAGTTCGGGCCTTCATTGGTGAGTGGATACCAATAACGCTCACGTTGCCACGGATAATTAGGCAATTGAATAAAGCGCCCAGCCTCAGGGAAGACTGTGGCTAAATCTAACGCAGCTCCCACTAACCAAGCACTATAAGCAGCTTTTTTAGCCGTAGAAGCTTGCTCAGCATGGCGCTGATCACTGCCTAAACTTACCCCTTCGACTGATTTAGCAGACATACATTCTTTAATGTAAGAACGTAAGATCGGATGCGGCCCCACTTCAAGGAAAGCTTTGACACCACTATCAAGCAGGACATTCATACCGGCTTCAAAAGCGACAGGCTGGCGAATATTATGCCACCAATAATCGGCTGTCAGTTCCGAGCCGGCCATCACCCGCCCGTAAACTGTCGAGATAAACTGAACACCAGTATCAGCATTGAGTGGCTGCAAACCCTCTAAAGCAGTCAATAAATCCGCTTGCGTACTATCCATCCAATGACTGTGGAAGGCATAGTCTAGATCAAGAATGCGGAAGAAAACCTTATCCTGCTCAAATACTGCTTTGAGTGTCTCAAGATCCGCTAAGCTCGCGGATAAAGTCACTGCATTCGGGCTATTCACGCCCGCAATTTCCACTTTATCTTGCAACCCTAAAACTTTAAGTTTGGCCTGCATCGCTGTTAAGCCTAAACTCGCCGCTGCCATCCGACCTTGACCACGTGTTTTGCCTTGAGCATGACTACGCTCATAAATCACTCGTACCGCCTGCTCTAAAGATAAAGCACCGGCTGCCCAAGCGGCGGCTACTTCACCCACACTATGACCTAGAGTTGCATAAATCTTGACGCCTGCAGCTTGGATTACACGCACTAAACCAACTTGTAGAGCAAACAGCAGCGGTTGTGCAATTTCAGTCAGATGTAAACGCGATTGTTCTGGACTCGCCTTAAACTCCGCAATCAGTGAATAATCCACATAAGGTGTTAATAGCTGCTCAACCTCCTCAAGCGCTGCACGAAACACGGTATCCTGCTCAAATAAGACAGCCCCCATACCTTGCCATTGTGAGCCATTACCAGAAAAAACTAAGGCTAAAGGGGTATCTTTGGCTAATAAGCGTCCTTCAATGAGATGTTCTAAGTTGTTCTTACCCTCGGCATACTGCTGCAATGTTTGAATCGCAGCAGCACGAGTAGGTGGAATAACAACTAAACCCTGTGGTAGATGCGCCCGATGCTTAGCCAAACTCCAAGCCAGATCCTGATAAGAGATCGACTCATCGGCTAATAAATCTACATACTGTGTCGCCAGCGCTTTTAAAGCTGGCTCACCCCGAGCAGATAAGAATAAAGGCGGAAGCTGAGGAGCAAGAGTCTGTTTATTAGTAAGGCTCGAGTCCAAATGGGGTTTATACGACTCGATCAAAACATGCGCATTAGCTCCACCAAAACCAAACGAGTTAATACCCACTAATTGACGGCGCTCAGTGGCTTTTAAAGGAGTAAGCTCAGTCACCACCTTTAGATTTAAGCGCTCAAAATCGATTTTGGGATTAAAGGTTTCAACATGAATCGACGGCGGCAAAGCCTGCTTTTCTAAGGTCAGCACAGCTTTAAGTAAACCAGCCATTCCGGAAGCCGTTTCTAAATGACCCAGATTACTTTTTGCAGAACCAATTAATAAAGGATTATTCGGATGACGCGCCTGCCCCAGCACTTCACCAATCGCCCGTGTCTCAATCGGATCACCGACAGAAGTGCCTGTACCATGTGCTTCTAAATATACAAGGTCGTTGACATCCACCTCAGCAGCGCTATAGACCTTACGTAATAGTTTACCTTGTTGGTTATAGCTGGGTACGGTAATACCATTGGTTTTACCATCTGCATTGATCCCTGAATTGATGATCACCGCATGAATAGGATCACCATCAGCCTCAGCTTGGGCTAAAGGCTTTAAGAATAAAACCGCAGCACCTTCTGCACGGACATAACCATCCCCACTTGCATCAAAGGTTCGACAACGACCGCGAGCTGAGAGCATGGACGCCTGTGAAAACCCCACAAACGCAAAGGGGTGCAACAGCATATTCACACCACCCGCAATCGCCATGCTCGCTTCACCACTACGAATCGCTTGGCAAGCTTGATGAACCGCAACGAGAGAAGAGGAGCAAGCGGTGTCTACTGAGACGCTCGGTCCATGTAAATCTAAAATATAAGAGATTCGATTAGATGCAATACTGGCCGTATTGCCGGTCATGGTGTAAGCATCCATCGAGGCAGGGTCATCAACCCGCCGATTCAAATAATCGGTACTGGCAATTCCCACATAGACAGCACAATCCGAACCCACTAGCTTATCGGGGACTTGACCACCATTTTCTAAAGCCTCCCAAGCTAACTCCAACAACAAACGTTGCTGGGGATCCATTTGCTCAGCTTCACGCGGGGAAATGCCAAAAAAAGCCGCATCAAAATGCTCTACGTCTTCTAACACCCCAGCCGCAAAGGTAACACTTTTACCCGCCTCTTTACGGTTAGGATGCTGGAAAAATTCCGTGCCAAAGCGTTCGTTGCTAATTTCTGTGACAACATCTCGTCCTTGACTTAAAACCTGCCAATAGTCATCTAAAGATGCAATGCCCCCTGGTAAGCGGCAAGCTACACCTACAATCGCTATTTTTTCATGCATGCAGGCTTGAGAAGTCGTTTTCTTATTACTCACAATCGTCACAGTCTAAAAAATCAGGAGGATAGGCCAAGGGCGCATTCTACAGGGTTAATACCTGAACTTGAAAACCCCACGATAAACATGCACCACTTTTCGCGCTTGGCGATATAACCAATTCACTTTATTTTTCTGTTGACCGCCCTGCTCCTGCAATTGGCGATGTAAGAGTTCAACTGCATACTCAGGCGTGGTGAAAGCCCCAGTTTGCCAATTGATGTAGCGTGGATACAAAATTAAGGTCGCAGCAACGAGTTGATCGACAGTTAAGTGCCGAGTACGCCGTGTCACTCGATGTCTATCCGTCGTAAGTCCCCAACCGGCATAAAAAGGTAAACCATAACAGGCCACTTGCTTGCCACGTAGCAACCCCTCAAAACCAACCAGAGAGGTCATGGTATGTACCTCGTCTACTGCGTCTAAGCAATCAGGAATACTTGCATCCTCAAGTACTAAGTCGCTGTATTGTTTAAGAATAACCGGCTCAACTTTACCTTTACGATTTCCACTTACAACATCAGGATGAGGCTTATAAATGATATACGCATCTGGCTTTGCAGCTCTCACCGCTTTTAATAAAGCGGTATTATCCGCAATATCCACACAACCTTTACGGATCGAAACATCATCTTCAACTTGACCTGGCACTAAGATAACTCGCTGATCTTGAGCTGCCTTAATTGCATCCACTACTGACTCTGCTCCAAGATTGTACTTGCTGAGTCGATTTTGCAACAGTCTGTTGCGCAAAAGGGACGCACGTTCCAGCAATTTAGGGGAAAACTCACTATTTTCAAGGTAATTTTCTAAATCACTGGGGTGGTTTGGGTCGTAATAGATGCCTCGTTGATCAACTACTAAAGACAAAGGTGGCGTATAATCCGAACCTAAGCCCACCGAGCGAATGAATCCGTCTTCAACGCGCCAAACTGGAACTCCTGTTTCCAAGGATAGCTCCTTGACCTCATTAGCAGCACGCTCTCCCCAAACAACTAAGCGAGCATTGTTATTAAAGCCACCCTCTAACGCTTTTGATTTTTTCCAAACAAACTTCAGTTGATTACGTGGCGCATATAAAAAGCGCTTAATATAGTTACGCTTCCAAAACGTGAAGCCAAATCCATATACAGACCCAGCATTGAGCAGAGAATACTGATTTTGTAGAGCGATATACTCCACCACTCGCTCTAACTCACACCGGATACCACGTTCTGGATCAAGATAACGGGAATACAATAAATAAGCTGCAGCGAACACCTCAATAACCGAACGCCTGCACTTACGCCGTTGAAATACTGGCAAACTAGGATCAGCCCGATCCTCTGTCAGCCCCCAGCCGGCATAAAATGGTACGCCAAAACAAGTAACCGGTTTACCCAGCATCAAGGCTTCAAAGCCAAGCTGTGAAGTTAAAACATACACCTGCTCCACTTCAGCTAATAAACTCAGCGGGTTAATCGGCTGACTAATACAATGCACGCGTGGATGCTGAAAGTCTTTAGGGAAACACCCTTGTTTCTTCCCTGCCAGTACATCGGGATGAATTTTTAATAAAATATGTGCATCTGGATGCTCAGCTAAAGCAGTCTCTAGCATGCGCTCAGCGCTCTTTGCCTCAACTAAGCCATATTTAAGCGACATGTCGCCCGCTGTTTGATCGACTACTAATACTTTTTTACCTGCTGGCAAGTACAGTGAGGCACAATTTAAAGGTGCGTTATTATACTTGGAGACTCGTTGACTAGTAATAGTTTGGATTAATTGCTTAGCCCGTTCCAGTAACTGGCTATCAACCAAGCACTGATCAGCATCATTAGCCAGCAAGTCCTCTAAATCAGAGGTTTGAGTAGCATCGTAATAAATACCTGTTTGATCGATCACTAGCGAATACGAGCTAGCCCCAAGCACACCTTGTCCTAGTGAATGGATAAAACCATCCTCTAAGCGCCAAACCGGTAAATTTAAGCCTTGAGCTAATTCCTCAGCTTTGGCAGCACTAGGTTTGCGTCCCCAAGCAAGAACGGCTCGGGCTTGAGACTCACGACTTCTTTCAGAGCTATACACAATTGACATATCCAAAAAAGCGGACAAGCCAAAATGCTGATAAATTTTTTTTGAACAGACCAGAACTGGCTGTGACATCCTAACTAAGCCCCTGTCAATTGTGTAAGGAGGTTAACCCTTCTTTCAACCAACGTGTTAGTATGCGTTTTTCACCTTCCCAATTGTGCCTTTGCGATGCTTTATTTTTAGCACTCATATAGTGATAATTAGTTCTAATTTCGCTTAATGCCCCGAATCCTGCTACAGAAACTCCTATCCACGAGTCCAATAACCAGTAAAAAAATGCCAATACACTGAGACCTGCACTAGGTGGGGCTTGTAACTCCCCAACCAATTGCTGCCATACCTCCAAAGGTAGGGTTAAAATCGGGACTTGTGCCTTACAAAAAGGATAAAAAGCACTCCAATCTACCAATTGATATTGCATTTCTGGACCCGTTACGAGTAGCCAATCCGGAGTATGAAGAACACTAGGTTTAAAACTCGGAGTAACACACCATAGATTGCATTGTTTACCCAAATCTATTGTAAAGTCACCACCAGACTTAAACGCATTAAAACGTACAATAAAACCAGCCTCATCAATGGCATGGCCTAAGGCAGAGCTACTCATATTACCTGCGTTACCAACAATGCAAATCCCTTTTCCTCGTGTATGCTCCTGCAGAGCCTTTGCTAATTGAAAACGCCAGAGGTTTTGCTGATTATAAATACTAAGCAAATACTGCTGTTGCTGAGACAGAGATAAACGATTCTTAAAGGTTAAAGTGGCAGGTATCTGATTAATAGCATCATATGCGAAATCACTTGGAACCAAATGTTTAGCGTGAATTTCTAACAAAAGAGCAGATATAAACATTTGCTCTTTTTTATTAAATTTATTCCAAAAAGCAATAATCTCTTCGACTAATTCAATATTAATTAAAAATCCTAAATCACGTTGGTACTTAATATACCCAAGTAAATAAGTTTTGTTTTTTTCCAACTCAAAAGCTCGAAAAAATAAGTTGAGCACTAAATAGCTATAGCAACCTTTTTTTCTAAGATACTTAGCTTTAATATAATAATATACTGCCATTATATTATTGAGAATCATATTGAAAGCGAACACTATTGATCTTACTAAAACTATTAGAACCTATATTAGTACTAGATACTGCATTACCAATCTTTGCCCTAACTCGCGAACCTACATCAATATCATAACCATCTATTCTAGAAAATGTATTTCCCTCAATAACTGAGTTATTATCCATAACTTTTATTGCAGTTTGAGCAAGATCAAATTTATTTTTTATAACTGACGTAGCATTAGCATAGTCAATATAAAACTTCTTTGAACCCTCTTGTAAAGCTAAAGGATCTCCACAATTAAAACTAGCTAAATCACGATCAGCACGCTCGGCAATCCAAACACCCACTGTTTCATTAAAAAAGCTATTTTTGGTTATGATATTATCGTTAGAGCCATTTAGTCGCGGCCATTCTTTAGTATTTGTATAATTTTCCCAGCAATTTTTATATAAATAAATACCACCATCCGCATTATCTTTGAAAGAATTACTCTCTATAGTGTTTTGCGTTGATCCATCAATAGCGATACCCTCTCGCTTAGCCTCATCACTTCTGCGTGCTGATCGAATCCTTGTAGTTTCGTCATAAGTAGAGAAACCATTACCCTCAATGATACTGTAATTAATGTTAGCTAACTCAGTGCCTGCATCTAAATATATACCTGAGCCACCTGAACCCTTTACACTTGAATTTTCAAGTTGAAAATTGCTGACATATCTATAAATATAAATGCCTGTACCATGCGAGTTAATAATTTTTGAGTTGATAACTTTAACATTGGTAGGTGCTTGGCGACGCAACACATCTTCAGATACCAAACCTTGCCTTAAGCCAGCAATAGTTGTTGGTTTTAACTCATATTTAACATCCACACCGTGTATATAATTAATGATTTGGCAATTGCGTATAGAGACATTTTGTACGCGTGTACTACTAACCTCTGGTGAGGAAATTTGGAAAGCAATCGCACGCGGTGCTTCGCTAGCTGAATAAGTATCACCAAATCTATGTCGACCTATCTGTTTTAGGCCATTCAAGACACTACCATTACAATCAAATTCTATATTTGGTTTAGTGATTTTAAAGGTGACTTGATTATAAGTACAGTTACTTGGCAAAACAATTGAAGCACTGATGTTGACAGTTTCACCTGCCTTCCATATGGGGCAATTACTATTTTGGCTAGACGGCCAATTAATATCTGCAGAATAATTTTTATCTTCAAAAAGATTATCGATACCTTGATCAATTTCCTCTTTACAAGCACTTAATAAGAAAGTCATCATGACCAGACATAAAATATTTTTTTTTAACTCAGCTCGCATTGGAAACACCCCAAACTCAATGTACTGCACTTAAAGCTAAATTAGCCCATTAGAAAACTCATTACTCTCAATCAACTCTAAAAAACTTGCTGTTACTTGTGCAATATTGCTTACCTTTAAAACTTCACTCTGCAAATTTTGAGCATGCTCAAGATAGTCGTCTGGCTTTAGCAATAAGTTGAGTTTAGTACAAAGATCCTCTGGAGTCTCTAGACAGAGTGCTCCAGCCTTTGTATAACGTAAAACATCTGGGATAACGGAACAAACGGTCGGCTTGCCCCAAAAACCAGCCTCAAGCACTTTAAGCGCTGATTTACACTGATTGAACGGTGTATCTTCTAAGGGCGCTAAATTAATCCATGTAGACTGAAAGCGCTCATGAAACTTTGAGAATGTAAGCTTTTCATAATGCCTAACCTGCCTTGCTACATCTTCAGCTAACTGAAAACTGAGTGGGCCAGTGATCTCTAGGCTTACTTTTTTATTTGAACGAAGAAAAATGGTTAGCTGATCTGCAATTAATTTGAAATCCTTATCATGGCTGCGAGTACCGGGTAGATAGGTGAGTACTGGAGCCGAAAAATCTAGCTTTGTAGTACGGAAGGCAGCTAGGTTGTGTTCCCATGAGAAGTGTGGCGCATTGGGCAACACCTTTATTGGCTTGTTAATTTGCAAATTTAATAAGTGGGCTTTAAGCGGCTTTGTTGAAACTGTGAATCCATCGAACAGACTTAAAGTGCTTGCATGAGATTGATAAGTTTTTATAGTTTTTTCTAGAGTATTAATTTGGTTGACTACTCCCGGGCTAAACTCAGCCAAACTTATATCAAAGATCAAATCATCAAAATCAGCCCAGACTTTTGCTCCACGCAAACGCAAAGAGACTACTAAAAAATGTATACGCCATAAGTTTCTTGGTCGATGAAAAACCACGAAATCAAATTTATTTAAGAATAAAGAATCAGTTATATGACAAAAGCTAACTTGATGACCTTGTCTAGTAAGCTCCAGACCTAAATTTTCACAACGATAGATATAAGAAGGATCTGTCCTAAAGAGCTTTGCATTACGATTACATGCAATAAAGGCAATTTTCACTGTCACCTCTTAGTTTAATATTAATCAAGACTAATCAAACAAAGGGATTAAATAACTCCTGCCCATTATCCACTACTATACACTCTACGATGCTGTCACGAGTCAATGGTACCTCAAAGCTTAACTCAAAGCCAATATAAGCTTGTCGCCCTACATTCCAAGCCCTTAGTTCAGGACGGTACTCATTAGCAATCACTTGCCCCACTTCTTTACCATCAACATAAATAGCTAATTCTACAGGTAACTCACTATTCTGATTGATCGCCCAACCTGCAATTTTGTATTTAGTCTTTTCGATAATAGCACCATGTACATATTTTCTATCTGTTACATAGATGTCATAACGCTGTAAAAACATTTTTTTAATTTTTTTATACAAGAGTAAATCTTTTTGATTATGACCTCTAATAAGTCCCATTAACTCGTCATCTAATTTATATTTTTCCGCAGCGCGTTGTTTATTAATATTTAAGAACGACTCTTTAATTTGTAAGCCATTTTGTGAAGCTAACAACTGCAAAGATTCTCGATAGTACTCCTGCAGGCCGACAAAGCCAATTAAATTAAACGGTACTCGCCCAAGACTCCTAGACTGAAGATTCATATATAAAGGATTACAACAAAAGGACTCTAAAGACTCGGTGATACCATCGACCCTACGCATATGTTCATAGTTCGAAATAACCCGCTGAACAGGATTACGTAGAAACAGCATAATATTTTTGATATAGAAAAAAGGAGCATATTTTTTTACAGAATAATGGCCAGATAAACAAACCGGCTTATGCTGCTCTGAAAGAAAACTTCCAAACTCATAGAAGGCTTGACGGTTTTGAATGTAATCACTAACTATAGGACTAGTCGCTATATCAGCGCCATAGTCACAATACAAACCATCTCCAAAAATCTCCTCCAAGGAGTCTCGAAAACTGGTACCGGCTGTTTTAGGGATATGTACAAAAAGATAACCATTTTCAATAGGTAAACGAGCCACTCAATCCAACTCCAAAATAAACCACTTCATTAGTAACTAGACAAATTCGCGTAATGAGAAATCTTCACGCAGTCTAGATAGATTGAGATTGTAGTAAGGATCATTATCAAGCTCTTTACCCCAAGTGGCACGCATATAAGCGACTTCTTTATCAAAGCGTGCTTTCTTTTCAGGTGTATCATCCTCGCCACGACTCACCGATTCGTGATGATACAACTCCGCATGTGGTGTCCACAAATTCCTATAACCAACTGCCCGCACCCGTAAACAAAAATCTACATCATTATAAGCCACAGGCAGATCTTGTTCATTCAAACCACCAACTTGCTCATAAATCTCACGGCGTACTAAGAGGCAAGCCCCAGTCACAGCAGAATAATTCTGCAACAGCTTAAGACGGTTGAAATAGCCTGTTGAGTCGCGAATCGCAAAACGATGAGCATGCCCAGCTACATGGCCTAACCCTAAGATCACCCCAGCATGCTGAATCTGGCCATTTGAATAATAAAGTTTAGCCCCCACACAACCGACTTCTGCGCGGCAAGCATGTGCGACCATTTCAGTCAGCCAATTTGCAGAAACCACCTCCACATCATTGTTAATTAGACCAATAATCGATCCTTGTGCATGCTGCACACCAAAATTATTGATAGCTGAATAATTGAATGGATAATCATACCGCAAGACTTTAATGCGTGGATCACTTTGAATAGTTTTAAACCAAGTTAACGTCTCAGGTTTTTGACTTTGATTATCTAAAATAAGAATCTCGAAGTTTTCGTAAGTAGTCTTTTCCAGAATACTTTCCACACAAGGCTGAAGAATACTCAAACCATCGCGAGTAGGGATGAGTAAACTTACTAGAGGTCTTGACTCAGGTATTTTGAATACAAAGATCAAAGAGTCATGTTCCCAACGATACTCGCTTACACTAGGCAATACTGACTTTAAAATCTCAGCCCTTAATAATGCTTCTGCTTTTTCTAGTTGCTCTGCTTTCTGGTGAGCTTCTGTATGTTTATAGGCTAACACCAATGGTAAGTGAATAATTTGCTGGCTTCCAAGAGATGGTAATAATTTTGCTAAAGCTTGCTGAGCACCTAAGTTATCAAAAAATTCTATATTTTCTTCATACCAAGCTTTTCTACAGATAAAACACTTAGAAATATAATCTTGACTCAAAAACAAATCAGGATTCCAATCTGTTTTAAACCAAGGTTTAGAGCGATTACCGTACTCATCTAACTGGTCTTCATCTGGATATACTAGGATAGCTTCCGGATATTTATTTAAATACTTAATTAATAGATCTTTTGCACTATTATATAAAGTGTACTCAGGATCAACTACACAGATATAATTATTTGGGTCAACTTTGACAGAATTATCTTCTAAATTAAATTTACGAATTAATTCAAATTCAACATCTTCAATCCAAGCATGATAGTCATTTTCGTCAAGGCTGTAAAATAAGCGATTATAGGCTGAAAAAACGAACTGATTAAAGTCAATTTTTTTAGCATGTGCACGTTCATACAATTTCTTAGTTAATTGATCTTTATTAACGGCAGCACTAACTGCCAAACGCTTTAACATCCGATCTTGCGCAAAGTTTTCTTTGATAGGGATTAGCCTAAATAGCTTTATCACTCCTTCGCCATAAAGTCTTAAACTGAGATGAGCTTGGCTAGCATTTCTAGGTAAATAAACAATCCGCTTCATTAGGTTTTTAGGCCGGACTGCTAAGGGCATATTATGCGAGGTATCAAAACGCAGGTCTAAATTAGCACTAACAAAGACGCCCTTAACTTGTAGCTCCAGCATATACCAACCCGGTTTAAAAGCATGTTTTATAGTGAAGGTGTGCGTTGAGTAGTAATCATCCTCTACTGGTACTCCGCCAAGCATTTTTCTTGCGAGATTAGGATAAATATAAGGTTTAGCGGCTTTGTAAACGAGCTTAAGCATTTAGATTCTTAAATAGCAGTAAAAGATTTAGATAAAAATACAAGAAAAAATCGGCTTTTTCTTATGGAGGATTTTTTGGCTCAGCATTCAGTGAGCTAAAATTTATATCAGTTTGTTTGATGCCAAAATACACTATTTTAGTGATTAGACCTAAATTCTCATGCTCTAACTTAACTTGAAAATAGGCAGGCCAAGGAGTAGTGGTAGTAGTGGCTGCTTGATCTAAAGCAGCTATTTCCAGTGCCTTTACTTTAGTTAATAAAGCGGAACTATCATCAGGTGAAGTTGTGAGTTCTTTATTATCACTCCAAGTTTCTCTGATAAGGGAATGATCTTTTAGGCTATAGCGGATATGTTTTAAACTTTGCTTATTGGTTCCCGATGAATGAGCCAATAAAGTGAGGTCAAGCTGGGTCTTATCTGGGGTTAGTTCCACTGCTGCGCTTTCAGTACTAGCTAGTACTTGTACTGACTTTTGGCGCAGATCGCGTTCCAGCGTTTGCATAGCCCGTTGCACACGAGTTAACTCCAGCATTTCTAGTTCAATCGCATCCCCTGTTTTCACGAGGGTATTGACCGCACGATAAGCAAACGCAGAAATTAAGGAAAAGACAAACAAGGCCACTAATAGCTCAACTAGAGTAAAGCCTTGCGACTTTTGCTGCCTCTTAGCCTT
>AATN01000038.1_pt1 | contig 32451 bp, 32 predicted proteins | sample 270648 | NCBI WGS metagenome assembly AATN01 (sample SAMN02954269, study PRJNA17659) | bioreactor sludge metagenome | biome: terrestrial; feature: bioreactor; material: sludge; isolation source: Enhanced Biological Phosphorus Removal (EBPR) bioreactor sludge | place: Australia: Brisbane, Queensland
ATGCGACGAGAGCGATTGGTGCGTCGCACCAGAAAGAATTGCGGGATGGTCAATCGGCGGGTGGGTTGCGCCACCACGAACCAGAGGCCCTGCCGAACGGCGCCGGGCCAAGCGCTGGCGGCGGAGCGTGCGCCGACGGCAATGGTAACTGGCCGACAAACGGAAGCGGCTGAAGATTCAATCCGCTGCCGGCTTGACGTTCGACGCGGGCTTGAGGTTCAGTGCCGGGCCCTTCTGATCAGTCGCCGCTTTCTGGTCAGCCGGCTTCTCGTCCTTGCTCTTCGGCTGGATGATTTTTTTTACTCTTGCCTGCGCTGCGCCAGTGGCCGTCTTCGTGGCGCCGCCGCTATTCACGGCGTATTTCTCGTTCAGCGCGTCGTAGGAGATATAGGGGCCCCTGACCTCGTCCGCTCCACTCTGGACCCAGGCGCGGATGAAGAACTGGGTTACTTCGCTCCGTGCATCGTGCTCGATGCGCTCCGCCTCGCCTTCCATCCATTCGTCGACGCCCTCGCGTTTCTGCCGGAAACGGGCGAGGCCGTTAGCGCCGCCAGTGGCAACCCCCTTCTGGAAACCGTCGGCGTCGTCGGTGACTACCAGCCGATTGGTACGCAGCTCCAGGGTCCCCTGGATCATCACGACATTGCCTTCGAGTGTCTTGACCTTCTTGATATCGTCTATGCTCATCCGGTCCGCTTCGAGGTGAATCGGCTTGTCGCGGTCTGCGCGCTCGGCTTGCGCCGGCAGCGACAGGGCGATCAGGAGGCTGCTCGCGCAGGCGCAACAAAGGGTCGTCTTCATGTCTATGGTTTCGTCTTGGCCGGATGGCTGGCAATCTCTCCGGTGACCTGGGATTCCAGCAGGTAAGTCTGCAACTTGTTGTCGATCTGCATGCCGACGCCCTGTACCCACGACTTGCCCTGAGTAATCACTACCCTGCTCTTCGTGAAGGCCTTTTCCTCATCGGTGAGAACCGTCAGGTCGGGAGTTTCGAGTACGAGTTCCGCCTGCCTGTCGGTCGCAGCACGCCGCACCTCGACGCGTTCACTGAGCTCGACGCGCTCACCCTCGGGGCTCACCTGTCCGCGCACGGCGCTTATGGTGACCGTCGGCTTGGTCGGGTCGAAGTACTCAAGTTTGGGATTGGTCAGGTCGGTCGTATCGTCATCGGGGTAATGACGAATCTCGTCGGCAACCAGCGTGTAGAGCAGCTTGCCTGACTTGTCGAGTTTGTGCGCGGTCGCCGTATTGACGATGAAATCAGGATCGTGGCGACTCTTGCCGTCGTTGCGCTCGTCCGGCAACTCGGTCGCATAGCGCAACCAAGAGCTCAACACGGTCAGCGCAAGCAGAAGGGTCAACGGCAGGGCAGCGCTGCTCCAGCGTTTCATCGCTCGACCACCGACAGATACGGCGCCAGCACGACAGCGAGCTTGTCCTGCGCTTCCAGAATGAACTCACAGACCTCGCGCACGGCACCCCGACCGCCCCAGCGAGTAGCGATCAGCGAAGCACGACTTTGCACCAGCGCATGGCCATCACCTGGGGTCGCGGAAAAACCGCAGGCGCTCATCAGCGGCAGGTCAGGCAGGTCGTCGCCCATGTAGCCGGCGACATCGGCCGTCAGGCCGAGTTCGACGAGCAGCGAATTCATCACGGCGAGCTTGTTGTCGACACCCTGGAACAGGTAGCCAATGCCAAGGTTCCTGGCGCGCAACTCGACGCAGCGTGCACGCCGGCCAGTAATGATCGCGACCGTGACACCTGCCTGTTGCAGCATCTTCAGGCCATGCCCATCAAGGGTGTTGAAGGCCTTGATCTCGACGCCGTCGTCGGTATAGAAGAGCGAGCCATCGGTGAGCACCCCGTCGACGTCAAAAGCCATCAGCTTGAGGCGGCCGGCGCACGCGGTCGCGGATGCGCGGACGACGGGCATCAGATGACCTTGGCCTTGAACAGGTCGTGCATGTTGAGGGCACCGACCAGAACGCCGGTCGCATCGACCACCGGCAACTGGTTGATTTTGTGCTGCTCCATCATCTCTACCGCCTCCACGGCGAGCCGGTCCGGTCCGATCGAACGCGGTTGGCGCCCCATGATGTCGGTGACGAACAGGTGTCGCGGGTCCGCCTCGCCGCCGAAAGCCCGCCGCAGGTCGCCATCGGTAACCACCCCGATGACCCGGCGATCATGCGTCACCACCGCGGTCATGCCGATGCCGCCGCGGGAAATCTCGAGAATGGCCGCGGGGACACTGGTCGCTGGATCGACCTCCGGAATGGCCGCACCGACGCGCATGACGTCGCGCACGTGCGTCAGGAGGCGGCGACCGAGCGAGCCGCCGGGGTGCGAGCGGGCAAAATCCTCGGGGCCAAAGCCACGTGAATCGAGCAGGGCAACCGCCAGCGCATCGCCGAGTGCCAGCACGGCGGTCGTGCTGGCGGTTGGCGCCAGATTGAGCGGACACGCTTCCTGGGCCACCGCGGCGTCGAGGTGAACATCGGCTTCGACGGCCAGCGACGACGACCGGTTGCCGGTCATGCTGATCAGTCTCGCGCCCTGCCGCTTGATGCTTGGGACGATGGTGAGCAGTTCGGCGCTTTCGCCGGAATTGGAGATCGCGATCAGCACGTCGTCGCGGGTGATCATTCCGAGGTCGCCGTGGCTGGCCTCGGCCGGATGCACGAAGAAGGCGGGAGTCCCGGTGCTGGCCAGGGTCGAAGCGATCTTGCGCCCGACATGCCCGGACTTGCCCATGCCGCTGACGATGACGCGACCACGGCAATTGAGGACCAAGCGCAGCGCCTGCAGAAAGGCTCCATCGATACGGTCGGCCAGCGCCAGGACGGCGTCGGCTTCGATGCGCAGAACCTGCCGCGCCAGATCGAGCGCTTGCGCCGAAGGCTGAATTTGGTTCATGAGCAGGCAGCGGTTATCATGGCGCGAGTATAGCAGAAGCCCCTGGTGCGCTGATCTCGCGCCGACGGTACGACCGCAACGAGGGACAGGACTGATGGCAACGCTACCAACCATTCTGCTGCTGCTGGGCGCTTCGGTGGTTTCGGTGATCGTCTTTCGTTCGGTCAGCCTGCCGCCGGTACTCGGTTACCTGCTGGTCGGCACGCTGATCGGCCCGCACGCCTTCAACCTGGTCGAGGGCTTTGCCGGCGCGCAGCACCTGGCCGAGTTCGGCGTCGTCTTCCTGATGTTCTCGATCGGCCTGGAGTTCTCGCTGCCCAAGCTGTACGCGATGAAGCGCATCGTCTTCGGCCTCGGTCTGCTGCAGGTGCTGGCGACCCTGGCAGTCGTCACCGCCGTTCTTGGTGCCGCGGGATTGAGCTGGCAGGCGGGCGTCGCCCTCGGTGGCGCACTGGCGATGTCGTCTACGGCGGTGCTCACCAAGTTGCTGAACGAGCGCCTCGAACTCGATGCCCCACATGGCCGCGAGGTGATGGGCGTGCTGCTGTTCCAGGACCTGGCGGTCGTGCCGCTGCTGATCGTGATCCCCTCGTTCTCGGAATCACCCGAGCAGATGGCGACGATGATCGGCTTGGCGATGTTCAAGGCCGTGCTGGTGCTCTCGGTAGTGCTGTTCTTCGGCCAGCGGCTGATGAACAGGTGGTTCTACATCGTGGCGCGTGGCAAGTCGGCCGAATTGTTCATGCTCAACGTGCTGCTGGTCACGCTCGGCCTGGCGCATCTGACCGAACGTGCCGGCCTGTCGCTGGCGCTCGGCGCCTTTGTCGCCGGCATCCTGATTTCCGAAACCCAGTACCGGCACCAGGTCGAGGAAGACATCAAGCCCTTTCGCGATGTTCTGATGGGCCTGTTCTTCGTCACCATCGGCATGATGCTCGACGTTCCGCTGGTCCTCGCCAATGCGCCGCTCGTCCTGGGGGTGCTGGCGGCGCTGCTGGGCGTGAAGTTCGCACTCATGCTGGGGCTGTCACGGCTGTTCGGGTCAAGCGCCGGCAACGCCACGCGCACCGCTCTCTGGCTCTGCGCCGGAGGCGAATTCGGTTTCGTTCTGCTGTCCGAAATGGGGAGACTGCACCTTGTGCCGGCGCTGGCCCTGCAGGCCGTTCTCGCAGCGCTGGTCCTCTCGATGCTGCTGGCACCGGTGATCGTGCAGTACAGCGACCGCATCGTCCTGCGCTTCGCGGCCGGCGAGTGGCTGATGCGCTCGATGCAACTCACCCGCTTGGCGGCGCAGACGATGAACACCGAGCAGCACGTCGTCATCTGCGGCTACGGTCGCAGCGGCCAGCACCTGGCCCGCTTCATGGAGCAGGAATCCGTCGCCTACGTGGCCCTGGATCTGGATCCCGAACGTGTCCGCGAAGCGGCGGCGGCCGGCGAGAACGTGATGTATGGCGACGCCGCACGCCGTGAAACGCTCGTTGCCGCGGGCGTCGGTCGCGCCAGCGTGCTGATGATCTCCTTTGCCGATACGCGCGCCGCCGAGCGCGTCCTCGAACACGTCCGCCAGCTCAAACCGGACCTGCCCGTGGTCGTGCGCGCGCTCGACGAAAAGGACCTCGACAGATTGCAGCGCGCGGGGGCTGCCGAGGTCGTCCCGGAAACACTCGAGGCGAGCATGGTGCTCGCTTCGCACGCGCTGCGTCACGCCGGCGTCCCACCGCGCACGTCCTCGAACGTTTCCGCCAGACGCGATTGGTCGGCTACCGGGCGCTGCGCGGCTTCTTCCACGGCGAAGGCGACGCCGACGACGACGCTCTCGACCGCGACGAGGCGCGCCTGCATTCGATCCTGCTCGTCGACGGCGCACACGCGGTCGGGCGTACGCTCGGCGAGTTGGCGGTGAATGAACTCGGCGTCGAGGTGACCGCCGTTCGCCGACGCCATATCCGGGCCCCGGAGCCGTCGGCGGAAACCCGCTTTCAGGCTGGCGACGTCGTCGTCCTGTTGGGCGCACCCGGCGCGCTGAGCGCGGCCGAGGAACGACTCCTGCAACGGTAAACGGAAGAAGCCCGCAGGCGCGGGCTTCTTCGTGTCCAGACGACAGCGAGTAGCGCCGCTTGCTCAGTTGGCGAGGCAGACCGTGTACTGCTGACTGTCGACGATCGCCGTGGTGAGCACGGCCGCGGAGCCGCGGGCGGCACCGTTCAGCACCGCCTGCACCGATCCGCCAGCGGTATTGCCGTCGTCCATGGTGGTATCGATCTGCTTCGCATAGCGTCCGAGGATGCCCGCGGAGCAGACGAAAAGCGACCCGCGCATATTGGCGATATACGGCGCCGGCAAGCCGGTGGCGCTGCTGATGCCGCTCTCGATGCCGATGAAACCGCCGTCGGCATTCCTCGGGCGGTAATTGGGGTCCGTGGTAATTGCAGCGGTCGGGCCAGTCGCCAAGTTGGCAAGGCGAACGTGCTGCCAGAACACCGAGGTTTCGTCCGTGAGAACGCCGGTGCCGCCGGCGCCACCGGCAAACCAGTCGCCGTCGATGCGCCCGTTATTGTTGTCGCAGTTGGTAGCCGCAGCCGATGGCGCACAGGGCGTGGCGGCGATGGCCGCACCGAAGGCCTGCGTCAACTGCGCCACATTCTGGTCACCGGGCAGTGCCTTGAAGCGATCCTGGTAGGCGTACACCATGCTCGAGACGGTACGCAGATCGCCGATCATGTTCTTGACCTTGGCGCTGTTGATCAGCTCCTGTCCCTTGAGGACCCCGCCAAGCAGCAGGCCGATGATGACGAGTACAATGGCAATCTCCACCAACGTAAACCCTGACTGTTGCTTTTTCATTGCGTCGTTCACTCCGGGTCGAAAATCACAGTGGTTGTAAAGCATTTTTCGTGCCAGAGAAAAGCCGTCAGTGCGGCCAGCAAAGGCCATCGACCTGTCCAGTTTTCGACACCCCTGTCGAGAGCCGGACTATTGGCGGGCCGACAACCCGACTTCCTGCCGCCGCCTGACGAAAGCCGGGCATGACCACGCTGCAGCGCCTGGGTAGCGCGCTGCGCCAGCGCCAGCGTTGGCTGTTGATCGCCTTGCTGGCGCTGTTGCATCTGGCACTGGTGGCGGATCCCGGCACGTCGTTCGGCCTGCTGTGCTGGCTGGTCGATGTCGGCTTGTTCATCCTCTGGCAACCGTTCATCTATGCCGAAAGAACGGTCGACTTCGGCGGCCTGACGGTGATTGCCCTGGTCCTTGGCTGCGGAATCGCCTGGTACGGCTGGTGGCTGCTGATCATCTGGGTGATCCTGCTGGCCGCGCTCGTCGGCGGACGCGTGATGTTCGTCGATCATCGGCCAACGCGCATCTTCTATCTGATCGCCTTCGCTTACCTGCTGGCGGCATTGCTCTTGTGGCTCGTGCCGAAGGTGGTCGCCAATGCGGCGCCGGTCGGCCCTTCGCTGAATCGCGAGTTCGCCTGGGGAATGCCGGCCTTCCTCTGCGTCATGACACTGCTGCCGCTGTCGCGCGACAGCGACCGTCCCGGCGGAGCGATGGTCGATCTGTTCTACAGCCTGCTCATCTTCCTGCTCATCGCCGTCCTCGTCCTGGGCAGTCTGGCGTTCATGGTGCTACGCCAATCCGGCTACCTGGAAGCACTGCTCAATACGCTGATGCTGATGGCCATGCTGCTGCTGCTCATCGGCTGGACGTGGAATACGCGCCCGGGGTTCACCGGCATCGACGTGTTCTTCTCGCGCTACCTCCTGACCATCGGCCTGCCCTTCGAGAAATGGCTGCATCGCCTGACCACCCTGGCCGGCGGCGAGGCCAATCCGGAACGCTTTCTCGCGCAGGCGCTCGACGAAATGCTCGCTCTCCCCTGGGTCGATGGTGGAAGCTGGGTCGCCGGGGCGAGTGGCGGATCTTTCGGCAACGAGTCGCGTTTTCGTCAGGAATTCCCGGGACACCCCCTGCACCTCACCTTGCACACCCGGCACAAGTTGAGCCCGGCACTGGTCTGGCACTTCCACCTGCTGGCGCAACTGGCCAACGAGCATTACGTCGCCAAGTTGCGTGCTCGCGAGTTGCAGCAGGTCAGCTACCTGCGCGCCATTCATGAGACCGGCGCCCGCCTGACGCACGACGTGAAGAATCTTCTCCAGTCACTGAACAATCTCTGTTATCTGGCACAGACCCTGGAAGGTCGGGCCGACGAGCGGCTCGACCTGCTGCAGCGGCAGTTGCCGCAAATCACCCAGCGCCTGCAACAGACGCTCGGCAAGCTGCAGAAGCCGCAAGCCGAGGTCGGTGGCCGGCTGCCCGCCGAGATGTGGTGGAAGATTCAGCAGCGGCGTTACGCCGATTCGGCGGTGGTCTTCGCCGTCACCAACTTCGACCCGGAGGCGCTGGTGCCGACCGCGCTCTTCGACAGCGTCATCGACAATCTGCTGCAGAACGCGCTGCTCAAGCGCCGATCTGAGGAGGGTCTGCAGGTGCGTGTGGCACTCGCGCCCGACGCTTCGCTGCTCAGCGTGTGCGATACGGGAAGCGCGGTCAGCGAGGAAGTGCTCGCCCATTTGTTGCGCACACCGGTGACCTCCGAGAGCGGTCTCGGCATCGGGCTCTACCACGCCGCGCGACAGGCCGAGGGCTGCGGCTACGATCTGTCGCTGACCAGCAATCGGCCGGGCGAGGTGTGCTTCGCGTTGCGCCGGCACGCGGGCACTGCCACAGCGGTAGCGGGCTAGGCGTCGACCGTCGTGGCGGATCGCCGACCGATGAGGCGATGCACCACCATGTTTCCCTTGCCCTTCAGGTAGATCGTCTGTGGTTCCCGAAAATCGAAGCGATCCCGCAAGCGCCGATAGCTGCGTTCGTCGACCTGCACCATACCTGGAACTCCCTCGCTGGTGACCCGGCTGGCGATGTTGACCGTGTCGCCCCACAGGTCGTAGATGAACTTCTTCTTGCCGACGACACCGGCAACGACCGGGCCGGTGCCGATGCCGATACGCAGTTCGAGGCGCATCTCGTTGATGCTGAAATCGTCATGCAGCAGCGCGCACATCTCGAGGGCCATATCGGCCAATGCCTCGGCACAGTCGCTGCGTGCATCGTTGAGGCCCGCAGCGACCATGTAGGCATCGCCGATGGTCTTGATCTTTTCGAGGCCATACCTTTCAGCGAGTTCGTCGAAGGACGAGAAGATCTTGTTCAGCATCGTGAAGACCTGCTGCGGCGTCAGCCCCTCGGCAACCCTCGTGAAGTTCACGATATCGGCGAACATGACCGAAACCTCGGCAAAACCGTCAGCGATCGTCTGGCTGCTGTTCTTCAGGCGCTCGGCAATCGGCCCCGGAAGAACGTTGAGGAGCAACCTCTCGGAGCGCTCCTGTTCGACCTGCAGCAGGCGATGCGCTTCCTGCAGCCGCGCCTGGGCCTGATGCTTTTCCGTGTCGGAGTAGCGAAGCAGCAGGTAGACGATGGTCGATACAGCCGCAAAGTTGAGTGCGAAGAAGAATGCCGCGGTCTGCGGCGATACTTTGTCCCCGGACAGGGGCAGCGAGTCGGCGAGGTAGAAATCAAAGACGCCGGAAAGCGTGGTGAGAAAGACGTAGGCGAAAAACCAGGCTCCCGACTGTCGCGGACCAATGAACAGGACGGCGCCGATCGGAGCGAGCAAGGCCCAGATGCTGATGCCGCTGGCGGTGATGAAGCTGCCGATGCTCCACTGCGCCACGAAGGGCGTGAACAGGAACAGCGACAACTGGAGGACGCGGAAGGCGTTGAAGTTGAGCGTCTTGAGATAAACGAGCAGATTGCCGACAAGCAGGAGTTGCACGGCAAACGGCAGGTTGGACGAGAAGCGCGGCCCGAGTTGCCAGTAGATCAGCAACCAGACCATCGACGCCAGGCTGATCAAGCCGGTGGCGAAAAACAGGAGGGACTTCTGCAGCCGCAGTTCTTCGTCGTCGCCGGGCGAGATGCCGGCGTTGCGCAACCTGTCGAGGAAGGTCTGATTGGGACTCACCGGAGCCTTGGCTGGAAGGAGAACGAGTGCATCGACCTATTGGACCCTAAAGCACTTAGGCGGTCACTGCGGCTTGGCGGGTTTGGCAGATCCAGCCCCGCGACCAACTGACGCATGGCCCCGGAATGCGCATATCACTTGCTCGCTGCCACTGATCCCGACTCTGATCAGCTTCCCAACTCCGCGCGCGGGCCAGGCGTTCATAAAAAGGACAGCTGGTACCGTTTCTGTTTCTTGTGAGCAAACATGGTCAACCCGTGTCACGTCGCCGGCGGGCTTCTCCGAGCACTCCGAGGTGGATCGCGACTAGGGCAGCTTGCCCACGCCGATCATGCGACTGAAGAGAACGCCCTGGGAAATCCACACGACTTCGTCGTCGAAAGTGGGGGTAGGAGTCTTGCTTACGAAATCATTGTTGAGAAACACCCAACCAGGGTTCGTCGACGCCAACTGATTGTCCTCTTCGTCCAAGTCCGCATCGGCTCCAGTGCCGATGGGGAGTCGCTTTCCATCAGGCGTAAAGGCTCCGTGGCCGTTCTTACCATGGGAAATCACAACCGCCGGAACGTTTCCGGCAATCACACCCCCGTCCGCACTAGAGCGGACTCGAAGAGTGCTTGGCGAGCACAGCACGAAGGCTGCGGCTGGCGACACTGATGCGCACGGTGGCGGAGATGGCATGCCAAGAGCCTGAGAAAATGTCGCCTCCACTTGATACGAGTAGCGGCGCCCCCATCCGTCGGTCTCGTTGAGCCCCAGGGTCGCCCACGGCAGGACGCCAGGAACGCCAGAAACGCCAGGAGCACGTGGATTGGGACAAACGCCACCGGGCAACACAAGGGGTACTTGCCCGTCCCCCTCATGCCCCGCCCGAGGATTGTCACTTGGCGTTGTCGGGATGGCTGGACAAGGTAAGCGGCCGTTGACCGCGGCAAAGCCAAGCAGCGCCTCGCGTATCTCTTGTAGCGATTTCCGGGTATCACTCGCTTTGCGGAGATCGACCTGTGCCGAGAGAGGTGCCAGAAGACCACCGACCACAAGCGAGACGATCAGCAACACGATGGCCAGCTCGACCAACGAAAACCCCCCCGGCCGCAATGCGCGGAGGCGTTTGGCGAGCACGCTCAGGGGCACGGTGAACTTGAACACGGGATGACCTCCATCGTCTTGCTGCTCCCGATTATACCGATCCTGGCCGAGTGCGGGCTGAGTCGCTGATAGGTTACCAGCGGCAGCCAGCCGTTGGCACTCAGCCAGACAAGAGATGCAGGGCTAATCACCAGTTCTTTGTATGGCAACCGCAGCGTGCCGACACCCGTGTCAGCATCGCCGATGCCATCACTGCCGCTGTCGGCCCAAGGGAATTGGCCGTTGTCAGCATAGTAGCGCCGCAGGCCATAGGTCGGCGGTCCCGTCGGGGTGTCATTGGGGCCGCGGACTTCGGCCAGAACTCGTTGGCTAACGCTGAGAAAGATTTCCTCGCGGGTGATGGCGACTACTCTATCGTTAAAGTTTGGTGAGGGCGGCCCAGAAACGTAGGCGCTGTCGCCGTCGTTGTTGCTGCCATCGAGGTAATCAGCCACGGCGTTGCCTGGTCGGCCGTTCTGATTCGCGAGCGGCACGCCTGCAGAAATAATGATGGCGGCGATGTTCGGCGCGCCGTCTAGCGTGAGATCCACGGGTTGCTGCGAGTTGATAGGCTGTGCGGAATCGTCGTCTCGCAGGGCGGGCGCCAGTGCATACCAAAGGCGTTGGCCTGCGCTGTCTCGCAGATCGCCCACTCTCAGTGTTTTCCAAGGCAAGCGCCCAATGTAGGATGGGCAGTCGTTACCAATGAGAAGTGGTGATACCCCATTTTCATCCAGTGCAGGGCAAGGCAAGCTGCCAGGGCGATTGTCGTCAATGGCGGCCCGCCCGATCAGGGCTTCCTTCGCTTGGGCCATGGCGATCGCCGTCGCCTCGTCAGCTCGGTTGCGTGCGCCGGTCGCGCCACTCTGGCCCAGCATCCAGGTAGTGGCGGCGAGAAAAATTAAGAGCATAAGTACAAGCAAGGCCACTCCACGCTGGCGGGCCGAAAGACGCGAGAAACGACATTGACGCATGGTCTATCTTGTGACGGTGGATTGCGTGGTAATCCTGCCGCCGCCCAGCAAGTCACTCGCCTGACCCGTGGTGCGATTGACGGTCTCGCCAACACGCGCCCTGGCGGCCGGCGAGTCACCGGCTTCGACCAGAACTTTGCCCGGATCGCCGCGCCGCGGCGTCACGCTCAGACCACTCGCCACGTCATCTTCATTCTGCGGGCTACCGTTCACCCAGGCCGTACGTTTGCCGCTGCTACGTGTGACGATGCCGTCGATGGTCAGCGTCGGATCGGCGGGGACCTGCTGTTTGTCGAGGACGTTCATCTCGCGCTGGCGGTCGAGTTGCTGGCGACGCTCAGGGGTAAAGAACAGCCGACCCAGGGACTCTTCGGCGCCAGTGGACGCACCCGGCGCGAGAACGAGCAGCCACGCGCCAATGGCAAGAGAGCGGCGTGCTGACGACGAGCACCTGAGCATGGGCTTTCTTCCTCCTCGCGACTGGCAATCGACCTACTTCCCACTGACTTCGCGCAAGGTCAGCCAGTCGATTTCGCACTCCGCCGACAGGTTTGCGCGCCGGCCACTACGTTCGTCGGCACTTGCCGGCAGGCGCGCCACGTCACAACTGCGAACACGGATGAGCGCCTTTGCCTGGCTGCGCAAGTCGCCGATCAAACGTGTCAGGTCCTCCTCATGCAACAATCGAAACTGCAGCTTCATCGCGCTGGAGTGGAACGCGTAACTGCCGGTCGGGTTGCCGTCAAGCAGACGCTGTGGCGCGATTTCGTATTGCAGGTCGATCAGACGACGTTTGTCGCGAATCTCCTTCAACAACTCCACCCACTCGAGGCGCTGTTCCGGGCCAATGATGCCACGCTCCTGCAGGCGAGTGAACAGAATGGATTTCTGCTTGATTTCGATTTCCTCGTCGCGCACCTGCTTGAGCTTGCCATCCGACTCCTGGCGTTGCGCCATGACGAGATCTCTGGCCAGTTCAGCGCGCGTCCTGGCGCTGTGCGAATAATAGAGCGCGGCCGCGCCTATGGCGATCATCAGCAGCGCTACCCAGAGGCTGGCTTGAATCTTCCGGTAATCGCTGCGCAGAAACTTCATGAGCCCATCGCCCGGCGGATCTGCACCTTGAACGGGCGCGGCTGGTTCTCTTCCACATCGGCATCAGCCCCCTTGAGGGCCTTGCCGGACTCGACGTCGAATGGTTGCAGGAGCACCTCCACGGTCAGCTTCGGGTTGCTCTTCAGGGCGTCGACCAGACGGTTGAAGGCCGCCAGGACCTGCCGCGGGTTGCCGTCGGGCCCCAGCCGCAGGGTACCGCGCACGATCGCACTTTCCTGGTCGGCGGCAGGCGGCGCGTTGCGTGCGGCATCCGCGTTAAGCGGAATCCGCGACAACTCCAACGCCCCGCTCTTCCATTCGATGCCATCGAGTTCCACGGACGCCGCACTCTCCAGGGCTCGGCTGATTTCGCGGTAGAGGTAGGCGGGCGACCCGCTGCTTCTTTCCAGCTCGGCGTAGCGATTGATGACTGCACGCAGGCTCTCGTTGCTTGTCGGAATCGGCGGAAAGGTCCTGACGATTTCCTCGTAGCGCTGACGCGCGAGAGCCGTTTCCGCGCCAAGCGCTTCGCTCTCCTGATTGAGCCGGTACGCGTCGAGGAACTGTCGCCCCGATAGCAGCACGCTGCCGAACAAGGCGACTGCCCCTACCCCGCGGAGAACCGAGCGGACGAGCGAGAGATGGTAGTCATGGCGCTGCTCGTCGCTGGCGAATTGAGCGCGTGGCGCAGCCATCGCGAGAAGGTCGAGGAAGATGGACTCGCAACGGGTATCGGCCGGCAGCGTCCGGAGACCGCACTTGCGCGCGCAGTCCTCGATATCGAGAATGACGAACGACAGCGTCTCCGTGTCGGCACAACTGCTCTCGATCGCCACCCTGGCGTTCGCGTGCGCCAGGAGATAGGCGGTGATCGGCTGCCGCCGAGCGATCAGGCGCTGACTCACCAGATACTGCTGAAGCTTCAGCGATTCCGTCGAGAAGGTCTGCGCCATGCCGGCAATACTGCTCTGGTGCAGCGGTGTCAGGCGGCTGAAGTGCAGTTCGCCCTTTTCCAGATAGCTCTGCCGAATGCTCTGATCCTGAATGGTCAACAGCAGGCAGCGCTCGTCGGCGATGCCAAGCTTCCTGAGCAGCCTCGGCACCAGCAAGGGCAGCGAGTAGACGCCGGCGAGCGCCACCTCGGCGCGGGCCAGCGCGGCCAGCCAGGGGGCAAAGAAATCGTGGTTGGTGAGCGCGGCAAGCAGGATGCGCTCGTCCTTGCGTCGCGATTTTTCGTGCCCGAGCGAGATCGATGTCGTCAGCGGGGCGTTGAAGAAGAATTGCCCGAGCTTGCGCGCGATAATCGCCGTACGATCGGCACCCCGCAGGAAGGGAATCGTTTCGAGGTGGAAACCCTCGTCCGCGACGTTGACCAGGATCGAGAAGATGCTCTTCGCGTTTGCCGCAAGATAGCCCGCAAACGCCTGCTGCCCGGCTTCGCTGTCGTCGAACGAGGCCTCGTCGGCCAACACTCCGGCTTGCCAGCGGCAGGCCGTCATCTGATGGGCGCTGAGATAAAGAAGGTGGCGAGAACGCATGGCGCTAGGGCTTTATCTTGCTGATGACGTCGTAGACCGGCCCGAGAACGGAGAGCATGATCCAGCCAAGCATGCCACCCATGGCGACCGTGAGAATCGGCTCGATCAGCTGCTGGATCTTCTGGACCGATTCGCGAACGTCGCGAGTGTAGAAGTAACTGACATTGAGCAGGGCTTCGTCGAGGGCGCCGGTGTTCTCGCCGACGCGCAGCATGCGGATCACCAGCGGCGGGAAGAAGCCCGTGCTCTGAAAGGCGGCCGTGACGTTCTGGCCTTCGCCAATCAGTTGTTCGACACGTTCCAGACCTTGGCGAACCACCAGATTGCCGACCACATCCTGCGTGGTGCGTATCGACTCCAGGATCGGGATGCCGGACGAGTAGAGCAGGGCAAAGGTGTTGGCGAAGCGGGCGAGGACGATCTTGCGCAGGATACTGCCGAGCAGCGGCAGGCGCAGCTTGATGCCGTCGAAGCGGACGCGCGCCAAGGGGTTGTGATGCAACAGAAACCGCACTCCGAAAGCCGCCATGGCGGGCAGCAGGAGAGCGAGGTACCACCAGGCGACCAGGAGATCGGAAACGAAGAACAGAATCTGTGTCTGCAAGGGCAGCACCTGTCCCATGTTCTTCACGAACATCTTGAGCTGCGGAACCATGTAGACCATCAGGAAGAAGGTGGCGCCAACGACGATCGTGCTGACGAATGCCGGATAGGCGATCATCTTCTTGGTTTGCGAGGCGAGTTCGTCCTCCCATTTCAGCGACTCGTTGAGGCTGTGCAACACCTCCGGCAAGCGGCCGGTCGTTTCGCCGGCGCGGATCAGGCTGATGAAGACCCGGTCGAAGACGCGCCGATGGCTTTCCATCGCCTGCGAGAGCGTCTGCCCTCCCTCGATCGATTCGATCAGACTGGCGACCACTTCACGAAAGCGCGGGTGCTCGAGACTGTCGCGCAGATCGGTCAGACCCTCGATGATCGGCACGCCGGCGCGCACGAGCTGCTGCAAGTGAAAACAGAAGTGGATGATTTCCCGACGTGGGACACCGCCGCCGATGATCGACCGCCGGTTGTTCAGTGGCTCGCCGGTGATCAGATCAAGTTCCATGCGCCGCAAGCGCATCTCGAGGTCGACGAGGTTGATGGCGTCGATTCGACCGAGAACCATGCGCCCATCGGGGTTGACCGCCTTGTACGTGTAGAGCGCCACGGCGGCTACATCCTGTCGGTCAGGTCGACAACGCGGCCGACTTCCTCGAGCGAGGTTGAACCGTCGAGAACCCGTCGCAGTCCATCGTCCGCGAGGGTGGCAAAACCCTGGCGGCTGGCCAGCTGCCGCATCTCGCGGACAGTGCTGCGACGAGCGATCAGTTCGTCCATGTCGCCGTTGATGCGCAGCAACTCCATGATCGCCAGGCGGCCCCGATAGCCCTGGAAGTCGCAGCGTTCGCAGCCGGCCGGCCGGTAGATGACCGGGCGAGGCCCGTCGGCGAGGTTGCCGAGCAGGCGCGTCTCGTGCGCCTCGGCCTGGTACGGGCTCTTGCAGTGCACGCACAGCCGCCGCACCAGCCGCTGGGCGATGATACCGATGATATTGCCGGCCATGATGTCGGGCAGAATGCCGATGTCGAGCAGGCGCGGGATGGCGCCGATCGCCGAATTGGTGTGCAGCGTCGAATACACCTGGTGCCCGGTCATCGCCGCGCGCAGAGCCATCTCGGCCGTCTCGGCGTCACGTACTTCGCCGACCAGAATGATGTCGGGGTCCTGGCGCATGATCGAGCGGATGCCGTTGGCGAAATCCAGCTTGACCGATTCGGCGGCGGAAGTCTGACGAACGAGAGTCATCGGGTACTCGACCGGGTCTTCGAGGGTCATGATGTTGACTCCCTCGGAGTTGATGTGGTTGAGCACCGAGTAGAGCGTTGTCGTCTTGCCGCTGCCGGTGGGGCCGGTGACGAAAACGATGCCTTCGGGGCGGGCAATCATCAGCTTGAGTTGGTCCAGCTGCTTCTCGGCGAGACCCAGACCCTCGAGTGGCACGATCCCCTTCTGCCGGTCGAGGATGCGCAGGACGATGTTCTCGCCGTGAATCGTCGGTTGCGCGGAGACCCGGAAATCGACCTGCCGGCCGCGCATGTTGAGCGAGATGCGACCATCCTGGGGAGCGCGCGTCTCGGCGATATTCATTCCCGAGAGCACCTTGATGCGCACCGCCATCGCCGGCCAGTACGTCTTGTGCAGCGAGCGAATCTGCCGCAGCATGCCGTCGATACGGTAGCGGATGCGCAGGAAGCTCGCTTCCGGCTCGAAATGGATGTCGGAAGCGTCATGCTTGACGGCATCGGTGAGAATCGAGTCGATCAGGCGGACGACCGGCTGGCTGTATTCGTCAGCTGACGACTGCAGGCCGCGAAAATCGATCTCGCCGGTTTCGATCTCGTTCAGGATACCGTCGATCGACAGCTCATGGCCATAGTACTGGTCGATGGCCCGATCGATCTCGGTCTCGCCGGCGAGCAGCGTGTCGATCTCGATTTCGTCGCCGGCCAGGCTGCGGATCTTGTCGAGGGCAACGATGTCGTTGATGTCGGCAATGGCCAGCGTCAGACGCTGGTTCTCGGCATCGTAGTCGAGCGCCAGGAGGTGATGGCGCTTGGCGAGATCGCGCGGAACGAGCTTCAGCGCCGAGGGATCGATGATGGCATTCGACAGATCGACGCTCTGCTTGCCGAGACTTTCGGAGAGTGCGTCGCGCAGCGTCGCCTCGGACACGAAACCGAGCGTGACCAGGAGTTTCCCGATCGGCCGGTTCGACTTCATCTGCTCGAGCAGGGCGATGCGCAGCTGATCCTCGCTGAGGATGCCCTTGCTGATCAGTATCTGGCCCAGGGGCCGTGAATGCGGATGCGCGGCGGGGGCGTTCATCATCGGCTTGGCAGCCCGCTCACGTCCGCCGATCGCTGCCGGTTCCGGCGATTACTGTTGCAGTTCAAGGAGACGCTTCCCGACCGCATTCTGATCGAAGGCACTGCGCCGCGTTTCGGCGGCGTTCAGCGCCATCCGGTAGTACTGCGCCGCCAGCTTGTTCTGGCGCAGATGGTCGAGGCTGACAGCGATGTTGAACAGGGTGTCGGCGTTGTCGGGCTCGAGCGCATACGCCTGGAAATAGGCCTGTTGCGCTTCGCTCCAGCGACCCTGCCGGGCGTATACGTTGCCGAGCGCAAAAAACAGGCCGGGCGATTCGGGCTGGCTGGCGAGCAGCGTCTTCAGGCGGCTTTCCGACTGGCCGGAATCACTCTGTCCGCGCAGATTGATCAGAGCCGCCTGCGCCGTGACGTTGGCGGGATCGGCTTCGAGTACCTGCAGATAGAAATGCTGCGCACGCACGGATTGCCCCTGGCGGGCGGCAACCACCGCCAGACCGAGCAGTGCGTCGGCATTCCGGGGATCGCCGCGGAGAACCTGTTCGTAGCCGCTGCGCGCCTCGTCCAGCCGGTTCGCCTGCAAGGCGTCGTAGGCGTGGTCAATGGCATTCTCCTGTCTGACCCGGCTATTGCTCAGGCGGAAAACGCCTGGAACTTCGGCTTGCGGAACACCGGCGGGCCCGCGTCCGGCGCGGCCGTTAGGCGACGCAGCGGCCACTGCTCTGGGTGCCGGCTGCAGCAGGGAGTCCGCCGCCGGCAGGGACGGCGGTGCTTCTGCCGCCAGCGGAAGCATCGGCGAGGACGAGGCTGCCGATGGCATAGGTGCGCGGGTCGCCGCGGCCATCGGTGGCGATCTCGGTGGCGCGCTCAGAGAGCCGCCGCCAATTGACTGCAACTGCCACCAGAAGTAGCCGACGATAGCCAGCGTCGCCAGGCCGAGCAAACCGAGGAACAGCCATAGGGGGGCGCGTGACGCCGGTGCCGGCTTGGCGGCAAAGACATTTCTTGCCGCGGCGCGTTCGGCCGCTTCGCGACGGCCGGCGTCGGGAGCTTTCGTTTCCGGGTTTGACGCGGGCCGCTTCGGCGGCGGCGTCGCTACCGCGGCCAGGTCGGCGTCGATCGAGTCGAGGTGCCTGGAGAGCCGTGGCAGCGGGCTCTCCGGCGGCGTCGACGGGGCATCCAGCGGGTCGAGGCTCAGTTCGACGGTAGACGCAGCGGCGTCGGCTCGACTGACCGGCGTCGCCAGTCGCTTCGCTTCTTCGGCCCGCCGCAGGGCGTCCATCAGCAGGCTCACTGCAGGGGCTCCGGAGTCCGGTCGGGAAGTGCGAACGGCCGATAGATCGGATCGGTCCGGAAGAAATCCTTGTTCGGCAACGATTCCCTGAACCTGCTGAAGTCGCCATCGATCGAGGCGTCCCTGATCACCGTTGGGCGCAGGAGCACGACGAGTTCAGTCTTTGCTGAAGAATTTGCACGCGTATTGAATATCTCGCCAACAAAGGGGATGTCGCCGAGACCCGGGAGCCGTCCGGCCTTGTTGTCCATCCGATCCTCCATCAGGCCACCAAGCATCGCGATGTCGCCACTTTCAATGCGCATCAATGATTCAATTTCGCGCGTCTTGATCTGGGGTACATAGTTGGGAATGTTGGTGGGAATGATCGGATTGGGGTCACGCTTGAGTTCTGCGATGCTGGAAATCGATGGACGAACGTAGAGCGTCACGGTACCTGTATCACTTATTTGGGCAGTCAAACTCATGAAAAAACCCACGGATACGGACTGGGGTTTTGTGGTCACCCCGACCGTTGTGCCGACGTTGGCCGTCGAAGTGGTGCTCGACGTGACGTCGAAATAAACAAAGTCCTCCGAGACCTTCAGGGTAGCGGTTTGGTTGTTGAGAACGGCCAGCTTGGGGCTGGAGAGAACCTTGACGGTGCCGAAGGAGCGCAACAGTTCGACGGTCGCCAGCAGATTCAGCGGGTTGATGTCACGGTACTTGATGACATAAGGCGATACGGGGTTGGGCACGTTCGTGTCGACCGTTGGTCTTGTTACGCTGTAGTCAGTACCACTTGTCAGACGGTTCCACTCGATGCCCTGCTGATAGCCATCGCTCAGCGTCACTTCAATAATTGTCGCTTCGATGAGCACCTGCCGCCGGGCGCTGGTCATGATCCGATCGAGAAACTCCTGAACCTTTTCGTGTTGCCGCTGACTGGCGCGCACCGACAAGACACCTGCTTCCGGATTCGCCATTACTAGGACACTTTCTCTAAGGTAGCTACATGATGCCTCCCCCCTCTTTTCGTCACGGGTGGCCTTCGACGCCTTGCGGTCAGCCGCCAGCGAGCCTCTGCCGGCGGCGGCGGATGAGCTCTTGCCCGAAGTTGAGGATGACGCGCTACCCGAAGTTGGCAACATGCCTCTGTCGAGGCTAGATGAAGTGTCCCGGCGTTCACCTGATGAGGTTTCGCGGTTGTCATTTGATGACGCGTCTAGGTTGTCACTTTCTGACGACTCCCCACCGAACAAGGCCACCTCAGCGCCCTCACATTTTTTTGGTTTAACGTACTTATCTGCTTCTTGCAACAGCCCTTTCAGATTCTCCTCCAGGGATTTCCAGAAATCGTTCTTCGAGTCGTTCCTGATGGCTAGAATAGATGTATTTGCATTGCCTCCACCGGATCCCCCGCCCGCTGTGCTCAGCGCGCTGGTGGAAATCTGCGTATTGGTCGAGACCGTCCCAGTGACTGTTCGGGCGATATTGACATAGTCCACCTTGTAGTTCTTGAGATAGGGCGCATCAGGCATCACCGCGAGGTTCGGCCCGTCAAGTTCGAAGCGCATGTCTACCTGCTTGGCGATGCGGGTGAGCAGTTGCGGCAACGTCTGGTCGATGGCGTTGAGCGTCACCGTGCCGGTAAGGCCCGGATGGATGTCCACGTTGAGCTTGGCGTCGCGGGCCAGCGCAAACAGCAGGTCGTGCAGCTTCACGTTGTTGACCACGACACTATAGGTCTCGGTCTTGCCGGTCGGCCGCGGTCGGGGCAGCGAGACGCTTTGCTGCACCACCTGGGGAATCGACCCCTGGCTTCGGGCCACGCTCTCGGCCTGCAAATGACCGGCGGACGGCCCGTTGCTGAGCGTCGTCGGGGTGCACGCACCCAGCAGGAGCAGGATGGGGATGGCTCTGAGGATGCTGACAACGCTGACAATTCGCAGGTACACGCTCGGGCTCGATCCAGTCAATGGTGAAGTTGATGATACCACGCCAGAAGTGCTATTCAAGTGCATGATTTTTATTGCCTTAGGGCCGCGTCGCCAAGACCCTGCGCGAGTCGGGGCGCGCGCAGCTTGCGGACCTCGCGGACGTAAGGCCGGCTTGACGGGCTGATGTCGGCAAGCATGGCGAGGGCGGCGTTTGCCTGCTCGCGCGATGAGTAGTCGCCGTAGATGACACCCAGCCTGTCGCGTCCGCTCAAGCGCGATCGATACACCCTGACCTGGCGGGCGTCGAGCACTCTCGCGTTGTTGGCCATGAAATCGAGCACCTCTCGCTGGCTACCGGCGTCGGTGACGAGCAACTGAATGAAGTAATGGCTGTCCGGGGTTCGTTGGAGCCAGTCTTCGGTCGCGGCGATCCGTTCGGCAAGCGAGAGAGGCGACTCGGCGCCGCCGCTGGCCACCCGCACACCCGACGGGTCCGGCGCGGCAATGGCGACCGACGCCGGTGCGGAGGCCGGCGCCGGGTCCGGCGCCACCATCACGGGCACGCCGCCGCCGGCCGGTGCGGCGGCGTTCGTCGGCGCTGCCGGCGTTTCGCTGGCGGCGTGGTGGCTGCCAGCCAGGTAGGCGGCGCTGGCGATCGCACCGGCAGCCACCGCTGCCCCACCGATCCACACCCAGCGGGAACCGAAGCGGCGACTCAGGGGCTTGAACTGCGCATCGCGGATCGCAGCTCTGGCCTGGCGGCAATCGATCTGGTGCACGCCGTCGGAGAATGCGGCAAGCAGTGCCTTGTCAGCCAGGATGTTGATGCGTCGCGTCAACCCTTCCGACGTTTCGCTGATCCGCTGGATGGCGCCTTTCGTGAATAGGTCGGGACCGTGGTAACCGGCGGCGCGCAGGCGGAACATCAGGTACACCCCGACGTCGTCGCGACGCAGCGGCTCCAGCCGGAAATGGTGCGTAATGCGGTCGTTGAGTTGCCGCATGGCCGTTTCACCCAGCCGCAGATCGAGTTCCGGCTGACCGAAGAGGACGATCTGCAGGAGCTTGTGGTGGTTGGACTCGAGGTTGGAGAGCAGACGGATCTCTTCGAGCGCTTCCGGCGGCATCGCATGCGCCTCGTCGATCAAGGCGACGACCTGCCGGCCGGTGGCATAGATGCTCAGCAAACGTTCCTGCAAGGCGCGCAGCAGAAGATGGCTCCGCTCATCGGGAAGCGGAATATGCAACTCGTCGGCGATGGCGAAAAGTATCTCGTCGCGCGACAGCATCGGGTTGGCCAGGTAGACCGTTTCGACGTTCTCCGGGAGTTTTTCAAGCAGCATCCGGCACAGCATCGTCTTGCCGCTGCCGACCTCGCCGCTGACCTTGACGATCCCCTCGTCGTGCGTGATCGCGTAGATCAGCGCCTCGAGCGTCGCTCCCCGATTGGCGCCGGCAAAGAAGAACTCGGTGTGTGGCGTGATGCGAAACGGTGGCTCGCGCAGCCCGAAATGCTCAAGATACATCATCGATCGTGCACATCACTGCTCCCGAAACGAGGCTTCCATGCGGTTGTAGAGCGTCGTGCGATGGATGCCGAGCAGGCGTGCCGCCTGGCTGACATTGCCGTGCGCGAGCTTCAGCGCGGCCTCGATGTAGCCCCGCTCAGTGGCGTCGAGCAGGCGATCGAGACTGAATGGTTCCCGCTGCCGCAAGCGATGGCTTGCCGCAGTAACGATGGCGTCCCCCGAGATTTCGTCGGCCGCCGTCAGCGAACTCGCGCCGGCGGCCAGCGGCTCGTCGGGAAGATCGAGTTCGACTTCGAGCGCCCCGGCGTCCACCGTCTGCCCGGGGTGCTTGGTGGTCAGACGGATGACGACGTTGCGCAGTTCGCGAACGTTGCCGGGAAAGCTGTAAGCAAGCCACAGTGCCGTCGCTTCCGGGGACAGCCGGAAAGGTGATTGCCGGGTCTGCGCCGCGTACATCTGGCGAAAGTGCTCGAGCAGCAGCAAGCGGTCGTCACCCATGTCGCGCAGTGCCGGGGCAGTGATCGCACAGACCGACAGGCGGTGATAAAGATCGGCCCGGAAGTTGCCCGACCTGACCTCCTTGCGCAGGTCCCGGTTGGTGGCCGCGATGATCCGTGCCTGGCTGACGCGCTTCTGGGTTTCACCGACGCGCTGGTACTCGCCATTCTCCAGCACGCGCAGAAGCTTTGCCTGCAGTTCGAGCGCCAGTTCGCCGATCTCGTCGAGGAACAGCGTGCCGTCGCCGGCGTCTTCGAAATAGCCGGTCTTCATCGCGACGGCACCGGTAAACGCACCTTTGGCATAGCCAAACAGCGTCGGCTCGACCAGATTCGGCGACACGGCAGCGCAATTGAGCGCCAGAAACGGCTTCTGCCGGCGCCGGGTGCCGTAATGGAGGCAACTGGCAGCGATGATCTCCTTGCCGCTGCCCGACTCGCCCTCGATCAGGACCGGAAAAGGCAGGTCGGCATACTGGCGCAGTTGCAGGCGAAGTTTCTCTATTGCCGGGCTGTTGCCGATCAGCGGCGAGGCGCCGTCCCGGCCCATTTCATCGAGCGCGCGAAAGGCCAGGGCGCGCTTCAGGACCTGCTGCAGATCGCCCGGGTTGCAGGGCTTGGCGACGAATTCGGCAGCGCCGAGCGTGCGCGCGTGGCGAGCATTACCGTCGTCGCTCTGCCCCGAGAGGACGACGATGCGGATGTCCGGCGCAAGCTTCAGCAGATCCGAGATCAGCGCAAAGCCTTCATCGGGACGATGTGGCAGCGGCGGCAGTCCGAGGTCGACGAGGGCCAATTCCGGGAGTCGGCGCAGCTGTCGCAGCATCTGCAGGCAATGTGGACGCGAATGACTGGTGACAACCTCGAAGAGCGGACTCATCGAGAAGCTCAGGGTGTCACAGATCAGCGCATCGTCGTCAACGATGAGGAGAAATGGCTTGTCGCGCAGGATGGCGTCCGGTTCGCTGGGCATGAAGGGCGTGGCGTCGCTCGAGAATGTGCCTGCGCGGCATTATTCCACACTTGTATTGGCGCCAAGCGATTCACATCGACGACGGTGGACAGTCGAGTATAATTCCGGCTCATTTTTGCCCGGGGATACTGCGGTGCCTGCCGATAATCTTGTCGAAATCAAGGATCTCGATTTTGCCTACGACGATCGACCGATCCTCAATGGCATCAGCATGCAGATTCCGCGCGGCAAGGTGGTCGCCATCATGGGCGGCTCGGGTTGCGGCAAGACCACGCTGTTGCGGCTGATTGGCGGACAACTCAAGCCGAGCCGCGGCGACGTGCTGGTCGACTGTCTGTCGGTGCCCCGCCTCAAGGACGACGAACTGTACGCCCTGCGCCGGCGAATGGGCATGCTGTTCCAGTTTGGCGCCTTGTTTACCGATATCTCGGTCTTCGATAATGTCGCCTATCAGATGCGCGAACACACCGATCTGCCTGAGGAACTGATTCGCGACATGGTGCTCATGAAGCTCAATGCCGTGGGCCTGCGCGGAGCGCATCAGCTGATGCCGGCCGAGCTGTCCGGCGGCATGGCCAGACGCGTGGCGCTGGCGCGGGCAATCGCGCTCGACCCGATGCTGATCATGTACGATGAGCCCTTTGCCGGTCTCGATCCGATTTCCCTTGGGGTCATCGGACAGTTGATCCGCAAGCTCAACGACGCGCTGGGTGCGACGACGATCATGGTCACCCATGACATCCAGGAATCGCTGCTGATCGTCGACTACATCTATTTCATGTCTGACGGGAAGGTCGTTGCGCTCGGCACGCCCGACGAGATCCGCGCCTCCAGACACCCCTTTGTCCATCAGTTCGTTTTTGCCGAAGCCGACGGACCGGTGCCCTTCCATTATCCGGCGCCGCCTCTGGCCCACGAACTTCTGGGGAAAGGCGCACGCCCATGAGCCAGCGTGAGTCCGGCCCCGGCCCGCTCCTGTCGGCCATCGCCAGTATCGGACACCATGTCACTGACGCGCTGCAGCGACTGGGTTTTGCCAGCCGCTTTTTCGTCATGTTGCTCCTCTGGTCCGGACAGTCCTTCCGGCGACCCAATCTGACGATTCGCGAGATCTATTATTCGGGGTTTCAGTCGCTGCTGATCATCATGGTTTCCGGACTGTTCATCGGCATGGTGCTCGGCATGCAGGGTTACGAAACGCTGCAGCGCTACGGCTCGGCCGACGCACTCGGCATTCTGGTGGCGCTGTCGCTGGTGCGGGAACTCGGCCCGGTCGTCGCCGCCCTGCTCTTCGCCTCGCGCGCCGGTTCTTCGATCACGGCCGAGATCGGCCTGATGAAGGCCACCGAGCAACTCACGGCAATGGACATGATGGCGGTCAACCCGATTGCCCGCGTCGTCGCACCGCGTTTCTGGGGAGGCGTGATCTCGATGCCCTTGCTGGCGGCGCTGTTCTCCGCGACCGGCGTCTTTGGCGGTTACCTGATCGGGGTGGTCTTCATCGGTGTCGATGACGGCGCTTTCTGGTCGCAGATGCAGGCGTCGGTTGATTTTCGGTACGATATCTGGAGTGGCATCGTCAAGAGCTTCGTCTTCGGCGTCGCGGTTTCCCTGATTGCCGTTTTCGAGGGCTACGACGCCGTGCCAACGGCAGAAGGCGTTTCGAGTTCGATCAAGAGCACGGTCGTCAAGTCGGCCCTGGCCATCCTGGCGCTGGACTTCGTGTTGACTTCTTTCATGTTCCGGGAGGCTGGATGAGTCGCAAGTTGCTCGACCTGTGGGTCGGTTTTTTCGTTGCCCTGGGGCTCGCCGGGGTGCTTTTCCTGGCGCTTAAAGTCGGGAATCTGTCGGCAGCCAACTTTTCCGAGGCGTACCCCTTGACCGCCAAGTTTGCTAATATCGGCGGCTTGAAGGTTCGCGCGCCGGTGAAAAGCGCCGGCGTCGTCGTCGGCAGAGTCGCGGACGTGCGTTTCGACCCGGAAACCTATGAGGCGGTAGTGACCTTCAGCATCGACGGCCGCTACCATTTCCCCAAGGACACCTTCGCCTTGATTCTGACCTCCGGCTTGCTGGGCGAGCAGTACATCGGACTTGACCCCGGTGGCGACGAGAAGATGCTGAAACCGGGTGACGTGATCGCGAAAACGCAGTCGGCGGTGGTACTCGAGAAGCTGATCAGCCAGTTCATGTTCAACAAGGCTTCCGAAGGACCAGCCGCAAACCAATAGAATGGAAGAACGTCCATGAAACTTCGGCTTTTGCCGTACCTGTCCTCCGTGGCCTGCGCAGTCGTCGTCGCCAGCGGCTGCGCGACGACGGCCAGCAATCCGAAGGATCCCTTCGAGGGCTTCAACCGGGCGATGTTCGCCGTCAATGAGGGCCTCGACGTCGCCATCGTCAAACCACTGGCGCAGGGTTACGACACGGTCGCACCACTGCCGGTCAAGGTGGTCGTCGGCAACTTCTTCGGCAATCTCTGGGATGTGTGGACGGCTTTGAACAACCTCCTGCAGGGCAAGCCGGGAGACGCCGCTTCCGATGTCGGTCGGGTGCTGGTCAATAGCACTGTGGGCATCGGCGGCGCCTTTGACGTGGCCGGAGAACTGGGTCTGACCAAACATTCGGAAGAGTTCGGACAGACACTCGCCGTGTGGGGGGTGGGTGACGGCCCGTACTTCTACTGGCCACTCATCGGGCCGCGCACGACTCGTGACACCTTCGGCTGGCTGGTCGACACCTATTACGACCCGGTGTGGCGGGTAGACGACATGGCCTTGCGCAATAGCCTGGTAGCTACGCGCTACATCGACTTGCGGGCTACCCTTCTGCCTTCCGACAAAGTGATCGAGGAAGCGGCTTTCGACAAGTACAACTACATCAGGGACGCCTACCTGCAGCATCGTCGCAATGAGGTGTTCGATGGTGATCCACCGCGCGTCCCCCTGGACGATTAGGAGCGCCCCCTGGACCGAGGATTTCGCCGGCCGCGGTCGCAGCTGGCTGGGCGCTAACAACGTACTCTCACCTGCCTGGATACTGCTCATGAAGTACTTCGTATCACTGCTCTTGGGTTTGTTGGTAATGTTGTCCTCCGCGCTTGCTCAGGAGAGTGCGCCGGATGCGCTGGTCCGCAAGGTGACCGACGACGTCCTGACGATCGTTCGCCAGGACAAGGAGATCCAGAGCGGCAACACCCGCAAGGCGATGGAACTGGTCGACAGCAAGGTGCTACCGTACTTCAACTTCCAGCGCATGACCGCACTGGCGGTTGGTCGCGACTGGAGCAAGGCAACCCCCGAGCAAAAGAAGCGTCTGGCGGAAGAGTTCAAGACCCTGTTGGTGCGCACCTACTCGAATGCGTTGACCTCCTACAAGAACCAGACGATAAGCTACAAGCCAACCAAGATGCAGGCGGCCGACACCGATGTGCTGGTCAGGACGGAAGTCGTTCAGCCAGGCAGCAAACCGGTGCAACTCGATTACGCCCTGGAAAAGCAGGGTGACAGCTGGAAGGTCTATGATGTGATTGTCGCTGGCGTCAGCCTGGTCACCAACTACCGCGACACGTTCAACCAGGAAGTGCGCAACAACGGCATCGACGGCCTGGTCCTGATGCTGGGCAATCGCAACAAGCAACTCGAAGCGGGCAAGAAATGATCGAACGCCAGGACGGCACTCTGCGCGTTACCGCGCCGATGATCATCGCCAATGCCCGCGCCCTGCTCGAAGCAGGGCGCCGTTCTTTGACATCGTCTTCCCCGCCGGCAGGCACCGCCATGCTGCTCGACCTGGCGGCCGTCAACGACGTCGATTCGTCGGCCTTGAGCGTCGTTCTTGCCTGGCTGCGTACGGCCGGCGCGCGTGGCCTGACCTTGCGCCTGGCCAACCCACCAGCGAACCTGATCAGCCTGGCAGCGCTCTACGGCGTATCCGAACTTCTCCCGCTCGCCTGAACGGGCGGCGTGGCCCCTCGCCAGCAAACATGCCATGAGCGTCGCCGTTGCCATTGAGGGGGTGGAGAAGCGCTTCGGTTCCGTGCTGGCACTTGCAGGCGTTTCGCTGCAGATCGCCGAGGGCGAGTTCTTCGGTCTGCTCGGCCCCAACGGGGCGGGAAAGACGACGCTGATCTCCTGCCTGGCCGGCCTCGCGCGTCCGGATACCGGTAGCCTGACTGTGCTCGGACACGATGTGGTCACCGACTACCGCGCCGCGCGTCGCCTGCTCGGCGTCGTACCGCAGGAACTGGTCTTCGACCCCTTCTTTTCGGTGCGCGAGAGCCTGCGCATCCAGTCGGGATACTTCGGAATCCGCCACAACGACCAGTGGATCGACGAGATTCTCGCCAACCTCGACCTGACCAGCAAGGCCGACACCAACATGCGCCGTCTGTCCGGAGGAATGAAGCGGCGAGTTCTCGTCGCCCAGGCACTGGTGCACAAGCCACCGGTGATCGTTCTCGACGAACCGACGGCCGGTGTCGACGTCGAGTTGCGCCAGGGCCTATGGCAATTCGTCCGGCGGCTCAATCGAGACGGACACACGGTGATCCTGACGACGCATTACCTGGAGGAAGCCGAAGCCCTGTGCGGACGGATCGCCATGCTCAAACAAGGACGCGTGGTCGCCCTCGATACCACGAGCAACCTGCTGGCACGCTTTTCTGGGCAGACTCTGCGTCTACGGGTCGCTCGTTCGACGCCACTACCGCAGACCCTGCGGGCCCGAGCGACAGAAAGCGAGGGCGCCTGGACTTTCCCTCTCGGTGCCCTCGGCGAGATCGAACCCCTGCTCGCGGCGGTCCGCGAGGCAGGTTGCCAGATCGACGACTTGCGCCTCACGCAGACGGACCTCGAGGACGTCTTCCTCGGTGTCATGCAGAGCACCAGCACTCGCCAGGCCACGTCGTGATGAGCGGCTTCCGGACCCTGCTTTACAAGGAAGTGCTGCGCTTCTGGAAAGTGAGCTTTCAGACGGTCGGTGCGCCGGTGCTGACCGCCCTGCTCTACCTGATGATCTTCTCGCATGTGCTCGAGGCACACGTGCAGGTGCACGGAGTCCCCTACGCTGCCTTTCTGATCCCCGGCCTGGTGATGATGTCGGCGCTGCAGAACGCCTTTGCGAACAGTTCGTCGAGCCTGATCCAGTCGAAGGTGACCGGCAGCGTCGTGTTTGTGCTGCTGCCGCCGATCTCCTATGTCGAATTTTTTCTCGCCTATGTGGTCGCGGCAATGCTGCGCGGTCTGATGGTGGGACTTGGCGTTCTGCTGGTGACCATGTGGTTCGCGCCGCCGTCCTTCATCGCACCGCTGTGGATTCTGGCCTTCATCGTCATCGGCGGCGGCATCATGGGAACCCTGGGCGTCGTCGCCGGCATCTGGGCCGACAAGTTCGACCAGTTGGCGGCTTTCCAGAACTTCCTGATCATGCCGCTGACGATGCTCTCCGGCGTCTTCTACTCGATTCATTCCCTGCCGGAATTCTGGCAGCAGGTGTCGCGTTTCAACCCCGTCTTCTACATGATCGACGGTTTTCGCTTCGGATTCTTCGGCGTCTCCGACGTGGCGCCGGAAACCAGCCTGGCCGTGGTCGCCACGAGTTTCCTGCTGGTGTCGGCGGCGACGCTGGCGCTGCTCAAGAGTGGTTACAAACTGAGGTCCTGAATCATGATGCAGCCAGAACAACTTCACACGATCATCGCCGCAGGCTTGCCCTGCGAACACCTGCAGGTCATCGGCGACGGCCAGCACTTCGAGGCACTGATCGTCAGTGCCGAATTCATCGGCATGAGCCGCGTGCAAAGACAGCAGCGGGTAAACGCCGTGCTGCGCGGACATTTCAACAGCGGCGAACTGCATGCCCTGTCGATGAAGACCCAGACCCCGGAAGAGTGGAGCGCGACACGTGGATAAGCTGCTGATTGAGGGTGGCACACCCCTGGCCGGCGAGATCGCCATCTCCGGCGCAAAAAATGCGGCGCTGCCGATCCTCTGTGCCTGCCTGCTGACGGCGGAACCTCTGCATCTCACCAACGTGCCCCGGCTCAGGGACATCGCAACCATGCTGCGCCTGATCGAGCAAATGGGCGTCGCGGTCACGCACGATGGCGCCAATGGGGTGGTACTGGACAGCAGCGGACTCAGCAACCCGCTGGCGCCTTACGACATGGTCAAGACGATGCGGGCGTCGATCCTGGTCCTCGGCCCCCTCCTGGCACGCCATGGCGAAGCCAGGGTGTCGCTGCCGGGCGGTTGCGCAATCGGCGCGCGGCCGGTCGAACAGCACATTCTCGGGCTGCAGGCCATGGGCGCCTCGATTCACGTCGAGCACGGCTATATCCAGGCCAGGGCAGGGACAGGCAAGCGCGGACTGCGAGGCGCCTGCATCGTCACCGACATGGTCACGGTGACCGGGACGGAGAACCTGATGATGGCGGCTGCACTGGCCGACGGCGAAACAATCATCGAAAATGCCGCGCGCGAACCGGAGGTTGTCGACCTGGCCAACTGTCTGGTGTCGATGGGGGCACAGATTTCCGGCGCCGGTACCGACAAGATTCGCATCCGCGGTGTCGAACGCCTGCACGGCGCAACACACCGGATCATGGCCGACCGCATCGAAACGGGAACGTACCTTTGTGCTGCTGCCGCCAGCGGTGGCAGCGTTCGCCTGACCGGGACTTCGGCGGCCTATCTCGACGCGGTAGTCGATAAGCTGCTCGACGCCGGCTGCGACATCGTCGCCGAGCGCGATGCGATCAGGCTCAAGGCTCCGCCGCGGCTGAAGGCGGTCAGCATCCGTACCTCACCCTACCCGGCCTTTCCGACCGACATGCAGGCACAGTTCATGGCCATCAACTGTGTCGCCGAGGGATCGGCGGTGATCCGCGAGACGATCTTCGAGAACCGCTTCATGCACGCCGTCGAGCTGATTCGCCTCGGAGCCGACATCCGCATCGACGCCAGCAACGCCATGGTCACCGGCGTCGAGCGTCTTCAGGGCGCGACGGTAATGGCTACCGACCTGCGTGCGTCGGCCAGCCTGGTCATCGCCGGCCTGGTCGCACAGGGCGAGACTCTGATCGACCGCATTTACCATCTGGACCGGGGTTATGAAGGCATCGAGGAGAAACTCGGCCAGCTTGGGGCGCGCGTCAGGCGGATTCGCTGAACAGCGACTGCCGCCTGGAGGCAGCCCACGAATCAGGCTGGCGCCTGCGTTAGCCTGATTCGCGAGCGCCCAGCCGGCAGGGCCGGCGCGCTCAGGAAGCGGGCGACGCGGGCGGCCTCGGACTACCGTCCGAAGCGACATCCTGAATCAGTTGCAGGTCGTTGTCCTGGGCGAAGTGAAGAACAAAGCGATAAGCCATGGGTTCCACCTCGTACAGGCGTCCATCCACGAAAACCGCTTTCTCGCCCTTGTAGTTGCGCGGACCCACGTAGGGTGAGTAGCGCATTCTCTTCTCGGCGCCGAAAGCCGACAGGACACCGCAGAGTCTCTCGGCCCAGTCGCTGGGGCGGAACTTCTTGCCCGCAGTCGTCAGCCCGACGATGATGAAAGAGGAGTGCGACGAAGTGGTCATATCTCGGTCATGGCGTAGCGAGGTGAGCCGCAAAAATAGTCTCTTGGAGGTCGTTCAGCATCTGCGGACAGGGTCCACGAACGAATTTTACCAGAAAGGTGGGGGCATTGCCGGTTCTGACAGCGCCGTTCGCCGCAGCGTCGCCGACCGCGAACAGCCGGGGGGATGCGTGCACCTACTGGCAGTGCGGAACACGTCGAGATGGCGATAGTGGGATCGAAGAGGGCCACCAAAGCCAGTGGCAGCAAGGATTTATGCGGCTTCTCTAGGAAAAATACCGTCATGTATACCGACAACCCCGACAAGCCAAAGGCAATGTTCCCCAAAGGCTGAAGAGTATGGTCTGCCACGCACCTTCGGAACGCGCGCACCCGGAACCCTACGGCCGCCCGCGACGGCCCCGGTGCTTTCCCATATTTTGACTGGTAACGGCGGCTATGGGCAAGCTCTCTCGCCGACGTCCTGCCACTTCTGTGATCGGTTGCTACGCCAAGTTCGGGATCAGCAGCACCTCGACAAACTGCCCGGCCGCTGTCGCCGCTTCGAGCGCGAGCGCCACCTTGGCTCCCGACGTTACCCAGGTAATGGCGCGGCCGCTCGAATCGCTCTTGAGCGTGGCGCCAGCGGAAAAAGCCGCACCCGATTCGATGGTGGCGGTACCCAGTACGTCGACCGGAATTTTGTCACCCGACACACCAGACGATCGAGCGCCCCCGATTGTGTTGACGTCGGCGCCGGCTTGGGACCCGGCGACGGTCAGGAATCGGCCAGCCGAAACGGTGCCGGACAGAGTTCTAGCAAGAGTCAGGACGGGAATGCTTTGTGTGGACACGGTGTTACCTCAGAGGATGAAGAGATGTTGGACACATGGGATGAGTCGGATTCAGGATGTCGGCGCGCCGGCCAGCGATCGCTCGGATGGCTGCCATGTATTCGGTGCCGGGGTGATCGGCCTGGTAGCGCTTGGCCCGCTCGTGCAGGGCTTGGCGGTCGTCGGCGGGCTCGATACAAGGGGTCTTGACCGGGGCGTGTGGAGCGGCCGAAGACGGGCCAGCGATCGCTTGGATGGCTGCCATGTATTCGGTGCCGGGGTGATCGGCCTGGTAGCGCTTGGCCCGCTCGTGCAGGGCTTGGCGGTCGTCGGCGGGCTCGATACAAGGGGTCTTGACCGGGGCGTGTGGAGCGGCCGAAGACGGGCCAGCGATCGCTTGGATGGCTGCCATGTATTCGGTGCCGGGGTGATCGGCCTGGTAGCGCTTGGCCCGCTCGTGCAGGGCTTGGCGGTCGTCGGCGGTGGGGTGGCTTGCTGGCAGCATTTTCGGGGCTTCCTGTCGAATGTGCGTGGGGATGGTCGTGCCGGCGAGATCAGCCAACAGGGTTTCGATGGTGCCGACGCGGTCGGCCATGCCGAGCGCGACCGCTTCAGCGGCGAGCTTCATGCCGCCTCCGCCAAACCGTCTCAGCACGGTGTCGACACTGACGTGGCGATAGGCGGCAACGTCTTCGACAAAGACTTGTGCCAGCCCGTCGATCAGCACTTGAATCTGGGCGCGGCCGCTGTCGGTGGTGACGTCTGCGCGCTTGTGCGGCGACTGGCTGCTGATGATCTCGACTTGGCCGTCGGTCTTGCGCGCGCCAATGGTGACGACGGCGCCGATACTGCCGACCATGGCGGTTTTGGCCATGACGATTAGGCCGGCTGCCGAAGCGAGCCAGTAGGCCGCGCTGGCGGCGGTGTTGTCGATGTACGCAATAACGGGCTTGGTCGCCGCGCGAATCGTCTGCGCGAATTCGGCAATGCCGCTCGCCTGCCCGCCAGGACTATCGATAACCAGAACGATCTGTTTGACTTTCGGGTTACTCTCGGCTGAGGCAAAATCTGTGGCGAGTACGGCCAGCGAGGTGGCGCCAGAGACCTTCGAGAAGAGGTTCGCATAGCGGAAGATCGGACCGACGACCGGAATCAAAGCGGTGTCGCCGCGCATCGTGACCGCGCGCGAGTTGTCGAGGGGTCGGCCAAGCTTCGTTTCAAGCGCCGCGATGTCGGCGTC
>AATN01000039.1_pt1 | contig 32320 bp, 33 predicted proteins | sample 270648 | NCBI WGS metagenome assembly AATN01 (sample SAMN02954269, study PRJNA17659) | bioreactor sludge metagenome | biome: terrestrial; feature: bioreactor; material: sludge; isolation source: Enhanced Biological Phosphorus Removal (EBPR) bioreactor sludge | place: Australia: Brisbane, Queensland
AATAGCCAAAAACATTCTGCATCACCAATGCCTGCTTTGATACAGAGCTGATTGAAATACGCAACNGGGGATAATTTTCTGGCTCCTTAGCTGGTCTAAGGTGTTCTGTACCTCGACCCATGAATTGGGCAATTCTAAACAAATGCGCGGTTTTAGCTCACGAATCACATCCTCAATCGCCCCACGCAAGGCTCCGAAGTTGCTGTACTTAAAAGCTGAAATTTTTACGGTTTGCTTGATTTGTTCATATCCCAAAACTGCATCGGTTAATTCCGGCGGTCTTTCGGGTAATTTATCGGAACGGTCAATTTGATTTTTGACCAAAATAACAGGGCTACCTTTGCCCAAATCATGAATCAACTCTAGCCAATAGCTGGGAGCATGGCGCGTTTCCTGAGCGCTTTCTTCCGTTTCCTCCGCCCACAGCAGCAAGTATAAGCAGTCATTCGACAAGAACAAGCGATGCGTCGCATGATAAATATCCTGCCCGCCAAAATCCCACAATTGCAAGGTAACAGGCTGCTCCTCAGCATCAATGGTTTGTTGGACTTCTTTAATCACAATGCCATGCGTTGATTTAAGGTGTTCAGGTGGCGCTTTTTTGTGTTCCAATGCATAAGCGACTGTGCTTTTCCCCACACGCCCATTACCGACTAATTGCACTTTTAATTGCTGTTTGCGGGTTGATCCTTGTTTGAGATCTAACCAATAATTTCTGAGGCTAGCTAGGCAATCGCCAAACAGTGATGAGCCAAAAACTCCTCTAGGTATGCCGACCACTGGGTTATTATAAAGACATAATTTTTCCAGTCTTTCGCCCAATACCTTTTCATAAATTGGCGTAAGATCGCTAATTTGATTCATCCAACATTCCAAACTCGTCAACTGCGGTACATGCGCCAAGGCACTCAAATCACTCAGCTGGTTATTTCCACAAGCCAAACGCCTCAACTGCGGCACATACGCCAACCCACTCAAGTCACTCAGCTGGTTATTCCCGCAATCCAAACTCGTCAACTGCGGCACATACGCCAACCCACTCAAATCACTCAGCTGATTATTCCCGCAAGACAAACTCCTCAACTGCGGCACATGCGCCAACCCACTCAAGTCACTCAGCCGGTTATTCCCGCAAGACAAACTCCTCAACTGCGGTACACACACTAACCAATTCAGTGATTCAACTTCATTTGAAGAAAAATCAAACTCCAGTAAATTGATCTACCCCATTAAAAGTGGACATATCAAGAAGCGAGTTGTTGGTAAAAATCTGCCTCAAATGCTACCGGACTTTGGTAGTGATTGGCAGAGTGCAAACGAAGCCGGTTGTAATCGGTTTCGATATATTCAAACACCGTTTGGCGTATGGCTTCGCGGGTAGAAAAACGTTCACCGTGGATGGCTTCCACCTTCAGTGAATGGAAAAAGCTCTCGGCACAGGCATTGTCATAGCAGTTGCCCTTGGCACTCATGCTGCCCACCAGTTGGTGTTTTTCCAGCAGTTGGCGGTAAGCGTGGGAACAGTACTGGCTTCCCCGGTCTGAATGGACGATCACCCCGTTGGGTCGTTTACGTTTAAAAACTGCCATTTGCAGGGCATTGCAGACAAGGTCAGCAGTCATGCGTTCCGACATTGACCAACCCACGACCTGACGAGAGTAAAGGTCAAGGATGACAGCCAGATATAACCAGCCCTGTTCTGTCCACAGGTAGGTGATGTCGCCCACCCATTTCTGGTTAGGGGCTATTGCACTGAAGTCCTGCTCCAGACGGTTATCAAACACCGGCAGGCTATGTCTGCTAGTGGTCGTTGCCTTGAATTTCCGGGCAGCCTTGGCAACAAGCCCCTGCCGTTGCAGACTGACAGCCACCGTTTTCAGGTTGTAGTGCTGCTGGCTGTCCTGTTGGATTTGTTGCTGGATACGTTTCGCACCGTAACGGCATTTATGTTTGTCAAACAATGCCCTGACCCGTTCATCCAGGTGTTGACGTTGTTCGGAACGGCGGCTGGGTTTGCGCTGTAACCACGCATAGTAGCCGCTACGTGATACGCCAAAACAGTCACACATGACTTCAATGGAATACTCAACCCGATGATTTTTCATGTATTCGTACCTCGCTTGAGTTGTTGAGCGAAGTACGTCGCCGCATTTTTTAAGATCGACAACTCCTCAGCTTGCTGAGCCAGTTGGCGTTTCAGGCGGACATTTTCAGTGGCGAGGGCCGCTTCACGTTCACTCACCGTTTTGGCGTGTTCGCTGTCTTTGCGCCAGGTGTACAGTTGCGATTCGTGCAAACCCAATTGTTTGGCTGCCTTGGTAACACCAATTTCGCTGGCCAGCTTCAGGGCTTCAGCTTTGTATTCCTGGCTGTGACGGGCGTAGGTGGCTTTCTTGCCGGATGCTTTCGTCGTGGTCATTCAAGTACCTCTCTGTCGGGGAGAATACTCGCTTTTAAGACTGTCCACTATTCGCGGGGTAGATTAGTTCGGGGTAATAGCTGGCGCGACTCGGCCCAAAATCTTGCAGTAATTGAGTGAGTTTGGTGTCGATCTGATCAAACGGAATTAAACGCGGTAAATCGGCCTGGATACGTCCTAACGCCAACAGCAGCAATAGCGGTTTGTGCGGAGCGCGTTGGTCGCCTTTTTTCCAGACGTTTAAAGTGGTGATGCGAGTGAGTAATTCTTGAGAGTCCATTGAGTGTCCTTATATCTGTTGTGTATTTAAATTATAAGTATGTCATGCTAGCCTAGGTAAACATAACAATCATAGAAATAACTAGAGAAAATGAATATGATTATTAAATCGATGGACAATAAAGAGAATAACCTGAATTCGTTGGAGCAATTGCTAAAACAGACAAGCCTCACACCTATTCAGAAAAATGCTATTGAAAAAGAGATTTATATTCTGCGAGCAGGTATTAAAGGTGAAAAAGAAGCCTCTTATTTTATAGATTTTAACTTTAAGAGTTCAAAAAATAATGTAGTTCTCCATGATCTTCGTTTGGATATTAATGGTCGAGTTGCTCAAATTGATCACCTGATAATTAATCGGAGTTTAATGGTATTTGTTTTAGAAACTAAGCACTTTAACAATGGGATCAAGATCAACGATAATGGTGAGTTTCTACGATGGAATGATTACAAGAAAAATTATGAAGGAATAGCATCGCCTATTGCTCAAAATGAACGCCATATTGCTGTGTTAAAAGATACTTTTAATTTGCTTGATATGCCTACTCGTATGGGAATGCGCCTGAAACCTACTTTTATGCCTTATGTATTGGTGTCTGCATCTTCCAGAATTGAACGACCTCCCAAGCTAGATACTAGCCAAGTAGTTAAAGCAGATGCATTGGCTAATGCCATTGATCAAAAATTTGATAAATTAGGTATTGTTGATACGTTTGGAGCATTGGCACGGGTTGTCTCACCCGAAACATTGGAAGATATTGCACATAAGCTTTGTGCATTGCACAGCCCTATTGTGATTGATTACAAAGCTAAATTCGGTTTAGGTCATGTGCTACATGTAGAGCCACCCGTAGAATCACAACAAGTAGCAGCAAATGTTTGCCGCCATTGCAGTAGTAACAAAATCAGCATCCAATACGGAAAATTCGGATATTATTTCAAGTGCTTAGATTGTGATGGTAATACAGCCATTAAAGTGGCTTGTGAGAAAGATGGGTGCAAGGCGCGAATTCGCAAGGATGGAAATTGTTTTTACCGTGAATGCAATCTATGCAATAGCAGTAATTTGTTTTTTACTAACTCTTAATTAAGCAACTAATACAACCGCTTCATTTCAGGGCGGCTCGTGCCGAAAGTGGTAACAGTTGAAAGATTCTGTGATCAACGTAAGAACGTGTAAAGATCATCCACCGCTATTTCCAACCCAACAGAAATGAGTGTGAAAGTTTTGCCCTCGGTGTAACTTTCCTTGAGCCACTCGTTGCTGCGGTGGTAAATTTCCACATAAGGCGTGTCCTGTGAACAGAGCACGTATTCTTGTAAGGTCGGAATCATCCGATAACCTGCCAGTTTTTCCGTGCGGTCTTTACGTGCTGTGCTGCCGGATAATACTTCAATCACCAGACACGGCGATTGATTAAAATGCGATGCGGTTTCATCTTCACATGTCACCTGCACATCAGGGTAGTAATAACGGGTATCGTTGAATGTTTGAATTTCAACCTTCATATCCGACTGAAATACTTGGCAATGACTGCCGCGCAGGTGCAGAGCCAATGCGAGGAAAAAATTTCCTGCCAGTAAATTATGCCCGCGACTCGCCCCCGCCATCGCGTAAATCTGCCCATTCACATACTCGTATTTCTCCCCATCTGGACGGTCGTTTTCCCCTAATAAATATGCTTCCGGGGACACATAAGATGACTTCGGTAAGACACTCATCGCGCTGACTCCTACATAAAGGACTTAAAGCTCACCACACAGTTTCATCTTCACGGTTTTTGGCAAGCAATTCAAATGATCTGAGGAAACCCCACAATTCACGTTGACTATTGGCACAAGAAGCTGCTCAAGAATTTTATGCAGGCTTTCTCAAAGCTCGCTTCTTCCCCTGTTCATCAATCGCCACATAGACAAAATCAGCCTCTGTTACTTGAAATAAACTCGATTCTGGATCACGCCAAGCGGGTTTGACCCAAGTTTGTAGATGAATCGTGAGGGAAGTCGTGCCGGTGTGGACTAGGGAGCCATAGCAAGCCACTACATCGCCGACTTTGACGGGGCGAATAAATTTCATCGCATTCACCGCAATCGTAGCAACCCGGCCTTGCGCCAGCTCTTTGGCCATAATGCCACCCGAAATATCCATTTGTGCCATAATCCAGCCGCCAAAAATATCGCCATTGGGATTAGTGTCTGCAGGCATGGCGACGGTCCGCAATAATAAATGCCCTTTGGGTTGTAGGTCTTGGGTCTCGTCCATTCTAAAAATCCTAGTCAGGGTAGTTTTAAGGTTTAAGGCTGCTATCTAAACACAGCTATTCAATGCTCGCTAGGCTTCAGACGCTATTCCTTGTAAAGTACGCGCCTGATTAAAAGGCTAAGTGCTGAGGCTGTAATGCAGTTTGGAATTGATCGTTTTCTCGCAGAACCTAAGTTAAGAGCCGCTTTAAACGGTAAACGTGTGGCGTTACTGGCGCATCCTGCTTCGGTCACGGCTGATTTAACCCATTCTTTAGATGCTTTAGCGGCACTCGACGACATCAATTTAACCGCCGCTTTTGGCCCACAGCATGGCATTAAAGGTGATAAGCAAGACAATATGATGGAGTCGCCGGATTTCCTTGATCCGCAATATCAGATTCCGGTGTTTAGTTTATATGGTGAGGTACGCCGCCCGACTGCTGTGATGCTAGACTGCTTTGATGTCTTGCTAGTCGATTTACAGGATTTAGGTTGTCGCATTTATACCTTTATCACGACTTTAGCTTATGTGTTAGAAGCGGCTGCACAAACCGGAAAAGCCGTTTGGGTATTAGATCGCCCCAATCCAGCCGGACGACCTGTAGAAGGCTTAAACTTGCGCAAAGGCTGGGAAAGTTTTGTCGGTGCAGCGTGCATGCCGATGCGACATGGCATGACGATGGGAGAACTGGGGCTATGGTTTATTGATGAGTTAAAACTCAATGTCGATTATCAAGTGATCACTATGCAAAGCTGGCAACCGGACTTAGGAGCAGGTTTTGGTTGGCCTTTAGGTGAGCGCACTTGGATTAATCCTAGCCCGAATGCGCCTAATTTATTCATGGCACGTTGCTATGCAGGCACGGTCATGCTGGAAGGAACGACCTTATCCGAAGGGCGCGGAACGACTCGGCCTTTAGAGCTATTTGGTGCGCCTGATATTGATACGCAAGCGCTCTTAAAGCTGATGCATAAGCTAGCACCTGAATGGTTACACGGTTGCCGCTTGCGCGAGTGCTGGTTTGAACCAACTTTCCATAAGCATGTCGGTAAGCTCTGTGCAGGCGTGCAGATTCATGTGGAAGATGCAAGTTATCAGCATCAACAGTTTAAGCCTTGGCGTCTGCAGGCTTTAGCCTTCAAAGCCTTACGTTTATTACAGCCGGATTACCCCTTGTGGCGTGATTTTCCTTATGAATATGAGCTTAGTAAGCTGGCTATCGATGTGATCAATGGTTCGCCCTTATTACGGGAGTGGGTGGACGATCCAATGGCTGTAGTAGCCGATTTAGAAGAGTTAGCACGAGTCGATGAGCGCGCATGGCTAGAGCAGCGTCAGCCTTATCTATTGTATTAATTGAGGTTTTATGTCTTATTTTTATTTGGCGATTGCCATTATCTCTGAAGTGATCGCCACGAGCGCTTTAAGAAACTCAGCGGAATTTACTAAGCTTTGGCCGACTTTAATCATGATTGCGGCTTATGGCAGTGCGTTTTATTTCATGACTTTGGCTTTGCGTACCATTCCTTTGGGGATTACCTATGCGATTTGGTCAGGGCTTGGGATTGTGCTGATTAGTTTAGTCGGTGTGCTGTTCTACCATGAACGCCTAGATTTGCCCGCTGTAATTGGCATGGGTCTAATTATTGCGGGAGTATTAGTGATTAATTTATTTTCGAAAATGGTGGTGCATTGAGCTTTAAAGTCGTTTAAAGCGGCGCAAGAGTAGGATGATTGCAAGAATTGCGGCTACAAAAGACAGTGTTGTTCTGAGATTTAGATAGCTAGTATCAGCGAGTGTAAGCAATTCTTTCGTACCGACTAGGAAGCATTGCGCACCAATCAATAAGAAGAAAACGGCGTTTAGTGTTCTATTGAGCTTGTTCGGCATTAGTCCACCAAGAGATAAAAAGATTTTACCTAAACGAGGATTCATTTGTTTAGGGGGAAACCAAGTCAGTATAAGAGCGCCGAGTCCATAGCAGGTACAGAATAGCCCTAAGAGAATAAAAATCAGCTTATAAATGTCCATGCTTGCTCCTAATAACTTAGATTTAAGGGTGAAGTATGAAATTGCTAATATTTATAGTAGCTGTTGTGTTTTATGGCAATTTTTTGTCGAGCTAGAGCTTTTACTATTTCTTAGCTATCTATGGCAAAATAGCCACATGCAAACCCCAAGCACTTTTGATCCCCAAGACTTCCTCAAGACCGTGCCACATAAGCCCGGTGTCTACCGTATGCTGGGAAAAAATGAGGAAATTCTATATGTGGGCAAAGCTAAAGACCTAAAAAACCGAGTATCGAGTTATTTCCGCTCGAAAGTAGCGAATTCGCGCATTTATGCGCTAGTGCAGCAGATTCAGCGGGTGGAGGTAACGATTACTAGCACTGAAGCGGAGGCTTTGCTGCTGGAAAGTAATCTAATCAAGCAACACGCACCGCATTACAATATTCGCCTTAAGGATGGGAAAGGCTACCCGTATATCTATATCTCTAAGCACGAGTATCCCCGTATTCAATTTTATCGTGGTTCACGTAAAGAGCCGGGGCAATATTTTGGCCCTTATCCTAGCGCGGGTGCGGTTAGTCAGACTTTACACCTCATGAAACGCTTATTCAAAGCACGTCAATGTGAGGATAGTTATTTCGCGAATCGGTCAAGACCTTGTTTGGAGTATCAGATTAAGCGCTGTAGTGGACCTTGTGTTGGTCTAATTGAAAAAGATGAATATGCCGATAATATTCGTCATGCCGTGCAGTTTCTGCAAGGACACACACAAGATGCAATTGATGAATTGGTTGTCAAGATGGAGAAATCGGCAGCGCAGTTAAACTTTGAAAAAGCGGCCGAGCAGCGTGATTTGATTGAGAGTCTGCGACATATTTCCCAGCAACAATACGTTACCGGCACGAGTGGGAATGTGGATGTAGTCGCCATTGCAACCGAAGCAGGTTTAGCCAGCGTGCAAGTTTTCACGATTCGTAATGGGCATAATTTAGGGAATCGCAACTTCTTTCCCGAGTTGCCCGATGATGAAATCAACACAGATGAAATCTTAGAGAGCTTCTTATCGCAGTATTATTTGAATCATGATGTGCCGGGGGAGATTTTAGTCTCAGAGCTACCTGCAGAGCATGCAGTATTAGAGGATATGCTGACACTCAAGCAAGAGCGTAAAGTATTGATTCGCCAGCCACAACGCGGTGAGCGTACCAAGTGGGTAGAAATGGCGATCCGCAATGCTGAGCAAGCTTTGCAAATGCAGATTGCTTCTAAGGCGGGGATGCGCCAGCGTTTATTTGCGTTGCAAGCGGCTTTAGGTTTAGATTCACCACCCGCACGGACGGAGTGTTTTGACATAAGCCATACGATGGGGGAAGCGACAGTGGCCTCCTGTGTAGTGTTTGGCATGGAAGGCCCCCTCAAGTCGGAATATCGGCGTTATAATATTAATGGAATTCAAGCGGGTGATGATTATGCAGCGATGCATCAAGCCTTGATGCGGCGGTTTCGTCGGGGTACTGAGCAGGATGGTAAACTGCCTGATATTCTGTTGATTGATGGCGGTAGTGGGCAGGTGACTCAAGCCTTAGATGTTTTGCAGACTTTAGCCATCACCCATGTAAATGTGGTGGGCGTGGCGAAAGGGGAAGGGCGTAAACCCGGTCTAGAAACCTTGATTATTGAGAATAATACTGAGCGTCTTAATTTACCTGAGCATTCGCCAGCCCTGCATTTAGTACAGCAAATTCGGGATGAGGCGCATCGCTTTGCGATCACGGGTCATCGTGCGAAGCGACAAAAGGCGCGTACCCAATCCGCTTTGGAAGCCATTAATGGTTTAGGTAGTAAACGCCGCCAAGTTTTGTTAAAGCAATTTGGCGGCCTGCGCGCGATTGAGCGTGCGAGTGTTGAAGAATTAGCGAAAGTACCGGGGATCAGTTTGGCCTTGGCACAAAAAATTTACGATCAATTTAATGGAGATCGGTAGTTGAAAAACATGAACCTACCCATCCTACTGACTTGGGTGCGGATTGCTTTTATCCCTTTACTGATCCTGTTTTTTTATCTTGATCGATCTTGGGCACCGTTTGCTGCAGCATTAGTCTTTGGGCTTGCAGGTTTAACCGACTGGGCGGATGGCTATTTAGCGCGTAAATGGCAGCAAGAATCACGTTTTGGGGCTTTCCTTGATCCGGTTGCGGATAAGCTAATTGTTGCGGTCGCTATGCTCCTCATTGTCGAACGTGAAGCTAATCTTTGGTTTACTTTAGCGGGGATGATCATTATCGGGCGTGAGATTGTGATCTCTGCTTTACGTGAGTGGATGGCGCAAGTAGGTTTACGTGGAAAAGTAGCCGTCGCTTTTATTGGCAAACTCAAAACAACTTTCCAAATTATTGCGTTAATCTTCTTATTATATAATCAAGCCTTGTTTGGCTTTTTGCCAATGCGCGAGCTAGGAATTATCGCCTTGGTACTAGCGACGATTCTAACTTTAGTGTCGATGCTGCAATACTTACAAAGTGCTTTTGTAGACACTAAGGAAACGTAATGAATGCTGCTAGTTCCAGCTCTGCAAGCTAAGTTTGAAGAGCTGGGTAAACTAAGTCTAAGCGCTCCGCCCAGCGATTAAGAAGTCTTGATATTCCTTCAAACGTTGCCAATTTTGTTTAGCAGCTAATTCAGCCTGATAAGGCCAAGATTTGGGTTCATGTAGCTTAAATTGATTGCCACCTGCCTCTAGAATTGCTTTTAAAGTGTCCCGATCCATCGTAGCGAGCTTGGCATAGTTTTTAATACCAGCTTCATTCAAAAGCTTTTCAATCTTTGGACCAATACCTTCTAGCTTTTTCAGATCATCGACATGATCCGCATCTGGAATAACGATAGGTGCTAGAGTCGGCTCAACCGCTTGAGTGGCTTTAGGTGGAGCAGAGGGTGTTACCCGACTTGGAAAGACTGTAGTGGGATTAGCGTTAGCTGTGTGATTTGTGCCAACAGTGTCGTTATCACTGCTGCGGCCTTTTAAGAGACTACGCAAGTCAGCTTCATAAGTAGTTTCCTGTTCCACTTTAGATAGGTTGATGCTAGCAGAAGGCGGATAGCTTGAGGTCACTGGGTTACTAGCCCCAATCCGTGCACGCATTTGTGCCACGGGATCTAACAGTTCTGTTTGCTCTTCAAGCACTATAGGCTTAGTGGGCTTTTTGCAGCACAAACCTATTTTTTTCAGTACATAACAGAGCAAAGCACCTAGCAAAAACAGCCAATGAGTAATAAAGCAATCTCAAAGCTGGCTGTGCCGAAGGTATAAGCGGAGTTAGTCGTTTCGTTCACAGTCCAGATTCCTTAGTCATTGGATTTACTTTGTAGATAGCAGAATAAGAAGCCCAAGATAAAGGCAACACCTAGCATAATAGCTAGTTCCAAACTAGCATCGCTCATGTCAACACGGCTAGTAACGTTTTCGAACATTAGTCGGTACTCCCATAGCCTAATTATTTGATCGGCTTCACTTCAACACGGCGGTTTTTGTTACGACCTTCCTCGGTTTTATTAGTCACCCAAGGAGCTGTTTCACCTTTGGAGCTAGCTTCAACCCGATCCGCCGGTGCACCGCGCTTCACTAATAAACTGCGAATGCGCTCAGCTCGTTGGAGGCCTAGTTTTTCATTGATGTCAGCATCACCCACATTGTCGGTATGCCCAATGATTTTCACTTTAGCGGTTGGATTGGCGGCTAAGAAGCCTATTAAATCATCAAAGTACTCTTTTGTGCTATCCGCAAGTTCTGGTTTACTGGAACGGAAAGGAAAATATAAACGGGCAGAGCTAACATTTTTCTTATCCGCTGACTTCTCCAAATCGACGGTAATTTTATCCTTTTCATCAGTCTTAGCTGCGGCGTTCTCTTCTTTAGGCGCAGTTTTTTCAGTTGCTGCTGTAGGTTTGTCTTTGGTAACTTCTTCAGTGGCTGTCTCTGGTTTTGCCTCAGCTTCAGTAGTGGCAGTGCTAGGTTCTGTAGGTACTACACCGGTTGCCATATCTGGATCTTTAGGACTAGGTTCGGCGGTACTAGTTGTTTGTGCCAACGTTTCGCCAGAAGATTTAGCATCTAAATAATCGGGTACGCTATTTTTATTGTGATCCGCCGCATCGTCAAACTTGCCATCACTATTAGGATCAGGGTTTTCCATCGCCGTCATCACACCGTCATTATCGTCATCGGTGTCAAGTGCGTCTAATATCCCATCGCCATCGCTATCTTTTTTATCGGCTAATTCAATACTATCCGGAACGCCATCCCCATCTGAATCGGTCAGGCTAGGATTAGTACCCGCTTCTTTTTCCTCACCATTGCTGATGCCATCATGGTCATCATCTAAGGTCGCCCAGCCGCTATCTTTATCTAAGTAATCGGGAATGCCATCTTGATCACTATCTCGTGCATCAGCGACTAAACCATCTTTATTCGGATCGACTGCTTCATTAGAAGTTAAATCACCATCACCATCATCATCGGTATCTAAAGCATTAATAGTGCCATCATCATCGGTATCTAAGGGAGCGTCTGTAGGTTTGTCACCTAGTTCATCTTTATCACTGACCCCATCTTTATCAGAGTCTGCCATATACGGGTCAAGACCGAGCTTTTTCTCTAGCTCATTGGGTACACCATCTTTATCACTATCATCGACATTGGTAGTAACAGGTTCAGGTTTTGGTGCTGGTTCAACCGTAGGGGTTGCTACTTTGTTCACGTCTTCAGCTTTAGCTGTCTCAGTCGTTTCAGCAGGTTTGGCTTCAATCGACTCAGCTTTGGTTTCTGTAGCTAGTTCAGCAGGCTTTTCTTCAGTTTCTGCGACAGAATTTCCTGCTGAAGATGAGGTGCTAGCCTCAGTAGGCGCTGCAGATTTAGGTTCTGAGCTTGGGTCATTGACGGCTAATTGAGTCGTAACCGCTACAGGGGTATCAGCAGCTTTATGTGCATCAGCATTAGTATCTGGTGTTTTAGCATCTGGCTCTGAGTCATGAGATTCGGTAGCGTTTTCAGCATGTGCTACGGGTGTACCACAGAAGCCTTTGATGTTACAAGCGTACCACCACCAACTGGCTAGACCCCATATACCAGCAAGAACTAGTACCACTAGCGCTTTTGCTTTCATTATCCTGATAACTCCTTTATGTTTGAGTGAAATCCCAGCGCGAGGAAGCATTATTTTATTTAGCCATTGTGAAAGCTAGTTGCCCGCTGCCCGCTTCCTTGGATTCATGTAGCATTGTAGCACTGTAATTTTCGATAATTTTGATTTAGTCACCTAAAACCTAGCATTGTTCCCAAGGCAAACCATGAAAACGCCAACCACCCAGAGTGCTACGATGCTGGTGTTCATCGCGTTCGCCTTCAAAGCCTTCATTCACATGTAAAACTTGTTGAAAGCCCGCAGCAAGCAGAGCCGCTGCCGCATCTTGCGTGCGTTTGCCACTACGACAACATAAGACAACAGCAGTTTCGGTTTTAGGATCTAAACCTTTAAAGCGCACCGTTAGTAAGCGCTCGATATCAGTCACGAAGTTTGGGTTTACATCCCAATCAGGCTCATCAATCCAGGCAATGTGAATAGATCCGACGGGGTGACCTACGAATAAATACTCCATAGATGAGCGTATATCGACTAGGACGCTGTTCGCAGGATTTTCCTGTAAATATTGATAAGCAGCAATAGGCGATAAGTCGATCAGCTCAGCCATGAATCTTCCTCTAACATAATAATGAGTTCTTGGGATTAATTAGTTAGGCGAGCGCATCAGTGTAAGAATAGCCACAATGCCCAAATCATTGGGGAGCTGCTTGCCCGCTAACCACTGCAAAATATCCTTATCAGCCGCACTTAGCAAGCGTTCGAATGCAAACTGGTCACCCATTGCTAAAGAGGGATAAACGTTCTCAAGAAAGCTGAGTAAAGGTCTATTGAGTTCTGATTGGGTGCGATGGCAAGCCCAGCGTAAGCGCACTAAACGTTCTTGCCATTGTTCTTCGCTTTGATGAAAAATGCCCATCAAGAAAGGGCGCGAATTTTAGCAGCTAAGGCCTGAAAGGGTTCAGGGGTAGGTTCTGTCTGGAAAATAATCCCAAACAGGCTAGGATCTTGAAGTTCGAGTAATTCATTAAAGCGCTGAATTTCTTCAGCATCAGCCTGCGGGAAATGATTGACTAAGTAACGTTCGAGTACAAAATCAAGTTCTTTCATACCACGCCGACAACGCAATTTGTAGCGAGAGAGTTCGTTCATGCAGTCCACCTTTATTCTCTGCAAAACCCTTCTCCCACACGAAGAGAAGGGCGCTAGAACGAGCCTAATTAAGCAAGCTTAATAGAGGCGCTCTACCATCATCTTTTTCAGCTCGCCAATAGCTTTCGCTGGATTTAAGCCTTTAGGGCAAGTATTGGTACAGTTCATGATGGTATGGCAGCGATAGAGCTTGAAGGGGTCTTCAAGATTATCTAAGCGCTCACCCGTGGCTTCATCACGACTATCAATGACCCAGCGATAAGCTTGCAGCAGAACGGACGGGCCTAAATAGCGATCCCCATTCCACCAATAGCTTGGGCAAGAAGTAGAGCAGCTTGCACACAAAATACACTCATATAAACCATCGAGCTTTTTACGATCTTCTGGAGACTGTAAGCGCTCACGGTCTTGGGGGGCAGGTGTAGAGGTCTGCATCCACGGCTTAATAGAGGCATATTGGGCGTAGAAGTGAGTCAAGTCTGGAACGAGATCTTTCACGACTTCCATATGTGGCAGTGGGCTGATGGTAATATCGCCCGGAATATCCTCGATAGCTTTAATACAAGCCAAGGTATTTGTACCGCCGATATTCATCGCACAAGAGCCACAAATCCCTTCACGGCAGGAGCGACGGAAGGTTAGGGTCGGATCAATCTCATTTTTGATCTTTAACAGCGCATCCAACACCATGGGTGCACAATCATCCAGATCAATCGGGAAGGTATCCCAACGTGGGTTTTGTCCACTATCGGGGTCATAACGATAGATCTTGAAGTTTTTTACACGGCTCGCACCAGTAGGGGTGGGCCAAGTTTTGCCTTCTTTAATGATCGAATTCGCAGGAAGTTTAAATTCAGCCATCTTCGTTATACTCCCTTCTTAATAGGTACGCTTCTTCGGTGCAATATACTCAACCTCATCAGTGAGGGTATAAGTATGCACCGGACGGTAGTCAATATTGACTTGGCCTTGCTCATTGACCCAAGCCAAGGAGTGCTTCATCCAATTAGCATCATCGCGCTCTGGGAAATCTTCACGAGCATGTGCGCCACGACTTTCTTGACGGTTCAGTGCGCATTGAACGGAGACCTGTGCACAATCCAAGAGATTGGCCAATTCAAAGGTTTCCATTAAATCAGAGTTCCAGATCAAACCACGGTCGCTGACTTTGACATCATTGTAGCTGGCATAGATCGCGTTCATTTTATCCACGCCTTCTTGCAGTGAGTCACCTGTACGGAAAACGGCTGCATGCTTTTGCATCGCGTGTTGCATATTGTCACGGATTTCTGCGGTGGTGGTTTTGCCATTCGCATTATGAATGCGTTTGAAACGATTCAATGCTTTCTCTAAACCGGCTTTTGGTAGGTCAGGTTGGCTAGCACCCGCTTTTAAGGTTTCGGCACAGCGATTTGCGGCTGCACGACCGAATACCACAATATCTAACAGCGAGTTAGAACCTAAACGGTTCGCACCATGAACAGATACGCAAGCACATTCACCTATTGCCATTAAACCGGGTACTATGCTATCAGGGTTGCCGTCTTTCAGTGTGACGACTTCACCATGGTAATTAGTTGGAATCCCACCCATGTTGTAGTGAACAGTTGGTAGCACAGGAATCGGTTCTTTAGTAACGTCTACACCCGCGAAAATCTTCGCACTTTCAGCGATACCGGGTAAGCGCTCATGAATAACTTCCGCACCCAAATGCTCCAAGTGGATATGGATGTGGTCTTTATTCGGGCCAACGCCACGACCTTCATTAATCTCAATAGTCATTGAGCGACTAACGACGTCACGTGAAGCCAAATCTTTCGCGTTCGGTGCATAACGCTCCATAAAGCGCTCGCCAAGTGAGTTGGTCAGATAACCGCCTTCACCGCGTACACCTTCAGTAATCAAGCAGCCTGAGCCATAAATGCCAGTCGGGTGGAATTGAGTAAATTCCATATCTTGTAGCGGTAAACCAGCTCGAGTGACCATCCCATTACCGTCACCAGTACAAGTATGCGCAGAAGTTGCAGAGAAATAAGCACGGCCATAACCGCCAGTAGCTAGTACCACGGTTTGGGCGCGGAATACACGTAAAGTGCCAGTCGCTAAATCCCAAGCTAACACACCACGGCAAACACCTTGGTCATCCATAATCAGGTCAGTGGCAAAATGTTCGATGTAGAACTCTGCATCATGACGCAAAGATTGTTGGTACAGTGTATGCAGAATCGCGTGGCCAGTACGGTCAGCCGCCGCACAAGTACGTTGGGCAATGCCTTCACCGTAATTGGTGGTCATCCCGCCGAAAGGACGCTGATAAATACGGCCTTCTTCAGTACGAGAGAAGGGTACACCTTGATGCTCTAATTCAATCACTGCTGGGATAGCTTCACGACACATATATTCAATGGCGTCTTGGTCACCCAACCAGTCAGAACCTTTTACAGTGTCATACATATGCCACTGCCATTTATCTGGCCCCATATTGCCCAAAGCGGCTGACATCCCACCTTGTGCTGCCACTGTGTGGCTACGGGTAGGGAACACTTTGGTAATACATGCGGTCGATAAACCTTTTACTGCCATACCAAAAGTAGCACGCAAACCAGCACCACCAGCCCCAACTACAACGACGTCATAGGTATGGTTTTCAATTTTATACTCAGACATGCAAGGCTCCTCAGTTGCCGAACGCCGCAAGCAGCACGGCGATAATACTGGTGGCCCCTGTTAAGGCCAAAAATAGTTTTATGCCAATTAAAGCGCCAATTTTTACACCTTCATTGTGCACATAGTCTTCAATGACGACTTGTAAGCCTAAGGCTGCATGATAAAAAGCGGCGAAAATGAATAGGCTGAACATGGCAGCACTAAAAGGTGATGAAAAATAAGTTAAAACCGTGGCATAGTCTTGGTCGCTCAAGGCTGCAACTGTAAAGGCAACCCATAAGGTCAAGGGGACTAAGGCCACTGCAGTGACCCGCTGTACCCAAAAATGATGAGTACCCGCTTTAGCTGAGCCTAAGCCACGTGCTTTCTTTAAAGGTGTTACCAAACTCATGACAATCTCCTGAAAACTTTAGGCAACTAGCCATACTAGAATGGTTAAAACGACTGAGGCGCCTAATGCAACTTTTCCACTTAAGAAAGTAGTAGGAATATCAAAGCCATAGCCTGTATCCCAAAGTAAGTGCCGGATGCCATTGCACATATGATAAAACAGTGCCCAAGTCCAACCGAATAAGACTAATTTACCGAGGAATGAGCCTAAAATACTACTAGCAGTAGCATAAGCCTCTGGACCCGCTGCTAAAGCAGTCAACCAATAGACTACAAGTAAGCTGCCGATAGAAAGCACGATGCCAGTGCCACGATGCAGAACGGATAAAACAGCTGGAAGCGGCATCTTATAAACTTGCAGATGTGGAGAAAGCGGTCTATTACTGGTGGTTTTCATTTGCTCGGAACCTATGTTGGGACATGTTTTCTTAAGCCTTCGGATTGTCGACATGTGTGCTGACAGAGGGTGAATAATAGCTGGAAACTTGAGGTTTTCCAAGTGTGCGTCTGCAACATTGTTGACATAGTTACTAGCTGCTCCAGTTTTACAGACGCCTACTCTGGCAGACAAAAAGTCTATCACGATGAACGAACTGAGAGCATATAACACCTGAAATGATGTTAAAATCATAAGCCGTCGATTTCTTGGTCATCCCCATGCAATTTGAGCCTTCTAATAAGCAATACGAATGGTTTTTTGCCTGCCCTCAGTTTATTGAGCCTTTACTCGCCGATGAGCTGCTAAGTTTAGGTGCAGCCCAAATTAGAATTGGACATTCGGGGGTGCAAGCTTGGGGCGATTTGGTCTTTGCTTATCGTACCTTAATTTGGAGTCGCTTAGCCTCCCGCGCCACCTTGCAGTTGGCTCAGGGCTTTGGTAAAGACCAAGCAGAACTCGCTGCTTTAATTAAAACGATCCCTTGGGCTGAGCATTTACGCCTTGATGGTAGTTTTAAAGTGCGCTTTTCTGGCTTAAATGACGATATCCGCAATACTCAATTTGGTGCGCAATGGGTCAAAGATCAAATTGTTGACCTGATGCGGACTCATGAGGGGCAACGTCCAAGTATTAGTGCTAACCCGGATTTAGTGGTATCGGTCAATCTGCATAAAGGCAAAGCTAGCATTGGTATTGATCTCAATCAAAAGGGGCTGCATCAACGCGGTTATCGTGACCCGGATGCTTATTATGCCTTGCATGAAAATCTGGCAGCGGCTGTGCTAATCCGCGCCGGATGGCTGAAGCTAGTTCAATCTGAGGCAAGCTATATTTGCTTCCTTGATCCTGTTTGTGGTTCAGGTGAGTTCATCACAGAAGCAGCATTAATGGCTTTAGATATAGCGCCTGCTTTAATAAGAGGAGCCACTGTCGCCCAGCGTTGGCTTAAACATGATGCGGCTTTATATAGCCAGTTACTACTGGAGGCACGTGAGCGCCAACAGATAGGTTTGGCTCAAGCGGAGCGGTTTCGCTTTATCGGTGCAACTAGTGACCGAGAAAAATTCACCACTGCCCAATCCGATTGGGTGGCTTTAAAGCTTCCAGTGGCTCAGTGGTTTCAACAGGAACCTAAGCAGCTTAAGTTTGCGGAGTTTCGAGCGGAAGCAGGTCTCATGCTTACTCAGTTACCTTATGATGCTGAGCAAAATTCTATTCATTGGCGCACGCAATATGCTGCGTTTGGACAAGTCTGTGCGCGGTTGCCGGAGGCTTTCCAAGGGGCTTTATTTGCGCCTGCGGAAGCACCCTTGGCTTATACCGATCTGTTCTATAGCAAGACTTATCGTTTCCTTAATGGGCGTGATGAGTATCAGCTATGGACTTTAGAAAAAGTGCTGCAAAAAGCGAAGCCAAGTACTTGGATTTCTGAAGATTTTGCTAATCGTATCGAAAAAAATTTACGCAAACTCAAAGGCTTTATTCAGCGTGGTCATACCAATGCTTATCGGATTTATGATACAGATATTCCAGAATATGCAGTCGCGGTTGATCGCTATGCGGATTGGTTACAGGTGCAAGAATATGCACCCCCTGCGACCATTGATGAAAAAACCGCTCAGCAGCGTTTAGATCAAGTACTGATTACTTTAGCGGAAGTCTTAGCTATTCCTGCCGAGAAGATTGTTCTTAAGCAACGGAAGCGCCAAAAAGGTTTAGAGCAATACGAGCGCCAAGCTCAAGCTGGACAGAGCTTAATTGTCTATGAGCATGGGGTGCGCTTTAAGGTGAATTTGAGCGATTATCTGGATACGGGGCTATTTTTAGATCATCGTCCGATGCGTTGGTGGATGCAACAACAAGCGCAGGGTAAGACGGTCTTAAATTTATTCTGTTATACGGGGGCAGTCAGTGTGCATGCGGCAGTGGGGGGAGCGAGTCGAGTGGATAGTGTGGATTTGTCCGCCACCTATTTGGCGTGGGCAGAGGAAAACTTGCAGCTCAATCAACTTAAACTTAATCCTTATAAATATCGGATGATCCGCGCTAATGCTGTGGAGTGGTTAGCCAATTGTCAGCAAACCTATGATTTAATTTTTTTAGATCCGCCTACTTTTAGTAATTCAAAGCGCATGCAAGATGTCTTTGATGTACAGCGTGATCATGTTGAGTTGTTACATCATGCTATGCGTGTACTCAATAAAAACGGTACGCTGGTGTTTTCCAACAATTTTCGTAAGTTCAAACTAGATCCAGTGATTACTGAGCGCTATGAGGTAGAGGACTATCGTATCCCTTCAATACCTGAGGATTTTCAAAGAGATCCGAAAATCCACTCCTGTTGGCTATTACGAGCGAAATAGTAATCAAGCACCAGCTAGTTGGTATAAGCGCTGTGCCTCAGCCTGATCCTGCGGTACTCCATTGCCGGTTTCATATAAATGGGCCAAGGCTAATAAAGAGCCAGCTAGACCTTGTTCAGCCGCTTGCTTAAACCAAAGTGCCGCTTTAGCGCTATCTTGATCAATACATTCGCCCTCTAGGTACATAAAACCCAAACCGTGTTGAGCGAGTGCAAACCCTTGTTGTGCAGCATCATGCATCCATTTCCAAGCTGCTACATCACTTTGGGTAATACCTAAACCATTTTGATACATAATGGCGACATGATATTGGGCGGGTGCATAACCTTGCTCAGCATAAGGGTAAAGTAATTGCATGGCGCGTGCGAAATGCTTGGCCTCAAAGGCAGCCATGCCACTGGCTAAGCCAGCATCAGCATCAGTGTATTCCAGTTTAGACATGGAAAATTCCTATCGGTAGTTAGCTAGCTACAAAGCGTCTAGCCTAAGTTAGAATAAGCGCGGCTGCAAAGCTTTACCCCGAGAGGGGTATTTCTAAGACTTGCAGCACTTTCTACACTGCTTTGCTATGAAAACTTGTACTATGTCTGAAGCTAATTTGGCGCTACACCTCAAACAATGTATTCAAAAAGTTGCTACTGGGCCTGAATACAGTAAGGATTTGTCTTATACCGAAGCCTATCAGGCGATGCAGCATATTCTAAGGGGTGACGCTGATCCGGTGCAGACAGCTATTTACCTGATTGCTTTACGGATGAAGCGCGAAACCGATGAGGAGAATCGAGGGATGCTGCAAGCTTTAATCGATCATTCCACGATTAGTCAGGCTGCCGTTGAAGAGTTGGTGGATATTTCTGACCCCTATGATGGCTTTGCACGGGGAGTTCCGGCTTCAAGTTTCGTACCTGCTGTGTTAGCCAGCTTAGGTCTACCCGCCGTTTTACATGGGCTGAATAGTGTAGGACCCAAATACGGAGCCACCCATCATAAGGTTTTAAAAGCAGCCGGTATTAAGGTTGATTTAAGTCCGCAACAAGCGACTCAGCAATTAGAGGAAATAGGCTGGACTTATATTGATCAAGCCAGTTTTGCTCCAGCCCTGCATGCCCTCGTACCCTTACGCCAACGGATGGTTAAGCGCCAAGTTTTGACCACAGTCGAAACGATGCTCGGGCCGATTCGAGCGCGTGGAAAAACGTATTGCATGGGGGGGTATGTGCATAAAGCTTATCCACCCATTTATGCCTCTTTAGCACGTCAAGCCGGTTTTGCGAGTGCTCTGTTTGTGCGCGGGGTTGAAGGGGGGGTGATTCCATCCTTGCAGCAGGCTGGGCGTTTGTTCGCCTATCAAGATCAAGCTCAGGAATATCAAGTCGATTTAGCGCCCCAAGATTTAGGAATAGTTGCGGAAACACGGGCTGTACCCTTACCAACTCCATTAGTGCCTGCAGAGGATGCCTTAATTGATAGCGAAGCCTTAGCGGCTGAAGCAGCCCGTTTAGGTTTAGCAGCGTTAGCTGGTGAGCGTGGTTTAACCTATGAAAGTTTGGTATATGCTTGCGCGATTTGTTTAAACCAGTTACAGCGTTATCCCAATTTATCAACGGCTGCACAAGCAATACGTGTCGTATTAGATAGTGGACAAGCTTTAAAGGTTTTTGAGGCTGCACAACAAAGTTGAACTGTTGCTAGCAGCATTTAAGCATGACTTAGTTTTGAGAGGAGTTTTGAATGAATCAAGAATATTATGAAGCTGTAGTCGCGATGGAAAAGGCCGGCACAGATAGCGAATTTGTGCAAGGCTGGCAAAATGGCTATCTGCACAATCCGCTGCGTGAAGAGCAACGTTTAAATGAAGCTTATGAAGCTGGTTATGCAGCAGGTAAAAGCCATGATTTAGAGGCTTATAGAGAGTGGGCTAACTAGTACAGGCAAATAAAGCAAATCTGCATAATATTTATTGCAGATTTGCTAATAGCCTTTGTTTTTCACGCTCCTGACGATGTGGGTGTGGGTCAGTTAAATCAATATCAGATAACATTTCATTTTGATCGACTACAATAAAACGGTTCAGATGGAGCCATAAAAAACGCTCGTCCTACTAAAAAGTCAAACCGCTAGCTAGACCGCTAAATTTTCCAATGCCCTAGGTCGTGGTGGGCAACCTATACAGGGATATGGTGAAGCAATGGCTGAAAGCCTTGGGAAAATCCTTGCAGTAGGACTAAAAACCTTCCTTATGTACTTATCTAGGATAACGCTCGTTTTCATTGAGGTAGTAATCTGGACAACAGTGCTAGACAATATCAGGCTCGTTTGTCCTGTTAATTGCTTATTCTCTCGGCCTCAATCCCATTGAACAACGTTGAGCCGTACTAACACAGTAGGTACGCCTTGCCTTGGATAAAGACAGTACCTTGAACGACACGATTGACTGTGCGTTCAATATGCGGGCGTAGTTATTCAATATAAACTCACTGTGCTTCAATTACTGGTGCGTTCAACTTTGATGTGACGTTTAGCCGTAGGTATCAAGTTCTCCTGAGACTACTCTCGATAGTAAAGACGTTTTTTCATGGTTGGGTAGGCTGTTTCCGAGCCAAGCTTCTACTTGCTTGAAGAAAACAATTAATTTTCAAAAAAATATTGCAGTGCACAGAAATTTTGTTAACAATCTGTGATGTTATCTTCCATTTATTGAGATAAATGGTATATTTGCTGCACTGATTGTCAACAATCCGGAGCAATCATGTCAGCGCAGTTAGATTTAGACGAAGAAAGAACTTTATCCGATAAAGCCTCCAGCCGATTAACCCAAGCGATTGTGACAGGGGAGTTGGCTCAAGGGCAGAAGTTAAGCGAAGCCGATTTAGCCACGCGCTTTGGCATTAGTCGTGGCCCCTTACGCGAAGCGATTCGCCAATTAGAAGGGATGCGTTTGGTAACCCGAGTACCGCATGCGGGTGCAAGAGTAGTGATGCTTGATAAATCCATGTTGGCGGATTTATATCGAGTGCGTGAAGCTCTAGAGGGGATGGCTTGTCGGATGGCGGCTCAAGCTATGAGCCAAGCAGAGATTGATACCTTGTTCATGCTGTTGAATCGGCATGAAGAAGAAATAAATGCAGCCGATGGTTTGATCTATTTCCAGAGCGAAGGGGATTTTGATTTTCACTTTCAGATTGCTCTCGGTAGTCGTAACCAAATGCTGATTGATTTGCTAGCAGGTGAGCTTTACCAATTGCTAAGAATGTGCCGTTATCGTACCAGTCATTTAGCTAAACGGACTCGACCTGCTTTACAACAACACCGTCAGATCGCCGAAGCCATTGCCGAACGCGACGGGGATCTCGCCGAATTGCTCATGCGTCGCCATATCAGTGGTGCATGGAAAAGTATTAGCCAAATAATGGAGACTAACCCATGACTGACCAATTGACCCCCGGCCAAAAATTTCGCCGTGCTGTAGAGGAAAATCACCCTCTGCAAGTAGTCGGGGCCGTAACCGCCAATAGTGCCATTATCGCCGAGAGAGTCGGTCATAAAGCTTTGTATTTATCCGGTGGTGGGGTTGCCGCGTCATCTTTGGGGATTCCCGATTTAGGTATCACCACCCTGCACGATGTGGTGGAAGACATTAAGCGTATTACGGGTGTAACCTCTGCCCCCTTATTAGTCGATATTGATACGGGCTGGGGTGGAGCTTTCAATATTGCACGTGCCACCCGTGAAGTTGCTCAAGCGGGTGCTGCAGGCTTCCATATCGAAGATCAAGTGATGCAAAAGCGCTGCGGTCATCGCCCGAATAAAGCCATTGTTAGTCTTGAAGAAATGGTTGACCGTGTGAAGGCGGCTGTAGATGCACGCACGGATGCCAGCTTTGTGATCATGGCGCGTACCGATGCTTTAGCGGTAGAGGGGATGCAATCCGCAATTGACCGCGCAATGGCGTGTGTTGAAGCGGGTGCGGATATGATTTTCCCTGAAGCCATGAATAAGCTGGAGCAATATGCGGAATTCACCAAAGCGGTAAAAGTTCCAGTCTTAGCGAATATCACTGAATTCGGTGCGACTCCACTATATACCACGACTGAATTATCGAGCGTTGGCGTGAAATTAGTGCTCTATCCACTGTCTGCTTTCCGCGCGATGTGTAAAGCCGCAGAGAATGTCTACACCCATTTACTCCAAGATGGCTCACAAAAGAATGTGCTCGACACCATGCAAACCCGTATGGAGCTTTACGACACTATTGGCTATCACGCCTACGAGCAAAAGCTTGATGCATTATTCGCCAAGCAGGGCGCAGAATAAGGAGTAAAGCGAAATGTTTGAACAAGTTCTACCTAAAACCAAAAAGTCTGTCGCGCTTTCTGGCATTGCGGCAGGCAATACTGCAATTTGTACGGTCGGTCGCACTGGTAATGACTTGCATTATCGGGGTTATGACATTCTTGACTTTGCAGAGAAGGCCGAATTTGAAGAAATTGCACATTTATTGATTCATGGCGTATTGCCGAATCCTGCGCAATTAAAAGCGTATAAAGCTAAATTAAAATCCATGCGTGGCCTGCCTTTAGCAGTCAAGCAAGCGATGGAAGCTTTACCACCGTCGGCTCATCCGATGGATGTGATGCGTACTGGCTGTTCAGTACTCGGCACCTGCTTGCCTGAGAAAGAAGAACATCCCGTGGCGGAAACGCGCTTAATGTTGGATCGCTTGGTTGCAAGTTTTGGCTCTATGCTCCTTTATTGGTATCACTTCGCCGTGAATGGGAAACGCATTGATGTCGAAAGCGATGAAGACTCAGTAGGCGGGCACTTCTTGCATTTATTGCATGGTAAAAAGCCGCGTGAATCATGGGTACGTGCCATGCATACCTCTTTGATTTTATATGCTGAGCATGAGTTCAATGCGTCTACTTTCACCTCACGGGTAATTGCTGGAACGAATTCTGATATTTATTCCTGCATTACTGGTGCGATTGGTGCTTTACGCGGTTCCAAACACGGTGGTGCAAATGAAGTCGCTTTCCGTATTCAAAGCCGTTATTTCACGCCGGATCAAGCAGAAGCGGATATCCGTAAGCGCGTGGAAAATAAAGAAGTCATTATTGGCTTTGGCCATCCAGTTTACACCATTGCTGACCCACGCAATGAAGTGATCAAGCGTGTCGCCAAGCAACTTTCAGACGAAAACAGTGACCTGACGATGTATAACGTGGCTGAGCGTTTAGAAAGGGTCATGAAAGAAGTTAAGAATATGTTCCCGAACCTTGATTGGTTCTCAGCGGTTTCTTATAACCAAATGGGTGTACCAACCGATATGTTCACACCCTTATTCGTGATTGCACGTACTACCGGCTGGGGTGCACACGTGATTGAGCAGCGTGAAGACGGCAAAATCATTCGCCCTAGTGCGCATTACACTGGCCCCGAAGGTTTGACTTGGGTTCCTTTGGAACAACGTCTTTAACAAGGAAGATACTGCATAATGAACACTGACTACCGTAAAAACCTTCCGGGCACGAACTTAGACTACTTTGATACCCGTGCTGCTGTCGAAGCTATCCAAGCAGGTGCTTATGACACCCTACCCTATACTTCACGCGTACTAGCCGAGCAATTAGTGCGTCGTTGTGAACCTGAAGCGCTGACTGATTCGTTAAAGCAATTAATTGAACGTCGCCAAGATTTAGACTTTCCTTGGTATCCCGCCCGCGTGGTATGCCATGACATTTTAGGTCAAACGGCATTAGTCGATTTAGCGGGCTTACGTGATGCGATTGCCGATAAAGGTGGCGACCCTGCTAAGGTGAATCCTGTTGTACCCACCCAATTAATTGTCGACCATTCATTAGCGGTTGAGTACGGTGGATTTGATCCCGAAGCATTTCGCAAAAATCGTGAAGTCGAAGATCGTCGTAACGAAGACCGTTTCCACTTTATTGAGTGGACTAAAACTGCGTTTAAAAATGTGGACGTGATTCCAGCCGGTAATGGCATTATGCACCAAATCAACTTGGAGAAAATGTCTCCGGTGATTCAAGCGCGTGAGGGCGTTGCCTTTCCCGATACTTGCGTAGGGACTGACTCACACACGCCACACGTTGATGCATTAGGTGTTATTGCGATTGGTGTGGGTGGCTTAGAAGCCGAAACCGTCATGCTCGGTCACCCTTCCATGATGCGTCTACCTGACATCGTGGGTGTGAAGCTCACGGGCAAACGTCAACCCGGCATTACCGCGACCGACATCGTATTAGCTTTAACTGAGTTTTTACGTAAAGAGCGCGTGGTCGGTGCTTATGTAGAATTCTTTGGTGATGGTGCGGATAGCCTCTCTATTGGTGACCGTGCCACCATTTCTAATATGTGCCCTGAATATGGCGCAACCGCTGCGATGTTCTACATCGACCAACAAACCATTGACTACTTAAAACTGACTGGTCGTGAGCCAGAGCAAGTCGCTTTAGTGGAGAACTACGCCAAAACCACTGGTTTGTGGGCAGATGCGCTGAAAAACGCCCAATATCCACGCGTACTTGAGTTTGATCTCTCTACCGTCGTGCGTAATATGGCGGGACCTTCTAACCCACACAAGCGCTTACCGACTTCAGCTTTACAAGAGCGCGGTATTGCGGATGAGGCTAAATTAGCGTCTGCGAAGCAAGAAGAAGCACAAGGCTTATTACCAGACGGTGCGGTGATTATTGCCGCGATTACCTCTTGTACTAATACCTCTAACCCCCGCAACGTGGTAGCAGCGGGCTTATTAGCTAAGAAAGCTAATGAACTAGGCTTAGTCCGTAAACCTTGGGTGAAATCGTCATTTGCCCCCGGCTCTAAAGTCGCTGAGTTGTATTTGAAAGAAGCGGGCTTATTACCTGAGCTGGAAAAATTAGGCTTTGGTATCGTAGCGTTTGCGTGCACCACCTGTAACGGTATGTCAGGCGCACTAGACCCCAAGATCCAGCAAGAAATCATTGAGCGTGATTTATACTCAACCGCCGTGTTATCGGGTAACCGTAACTTTGATGGTCGTATCCACCCCTATGCTAAACAAGCGTTCTTAGCCTCTCCCCCCTTGGTCGTAGCTTATGCAATTGCAGGTACGGTACGTTTAGACATTGAACAAGATGCATTAGGTGCTGACCAAAACGGCAATCTAATTACCTTAAAAGATATTTGGCCTTCTGACGAAGAAATCGATGCAATCGTTGCAGCTAGTGTAAAACCTGAGCAGTTTAAACAGGTTTACATCCCGATGTTTGATTTGGGCAAGGTGGAAGAAGCAGCAAGCCCGTTATACGACTGGCGTCCTATGTCGACCTATATCCGTCGCCCCCCTTATTGGGAAGGAGCATTGGCGGGTGAGCGTACTTTAAAAGGTATGCGTCCATTAGCGGTATTACCAGACAATATCACCACTGACCATTTATCACCTTCTAATGCGATTCTGCTAAACAGTGCTGCGGGTGAGTACCTGGCAAAAATGGGCTTACCGGAAGAAGACTTTAACTCTTACGCTACCCATCGTGGTGATCACTTAACCGCACAACGCGCTACTTTTGCTAACCCGCAATTAGTCAATGAAATGGCAATTGTCGATGGTCAAGTGAAGAAAGGCTCGCTTGCTCGTGTTGAACCCGATGGCAACGTGATGCGCATGTGGGAAGCGATTGAAATCTATATGAATCGCAAGCAAAACCTGATCATTATCGCTGGTGCTGACTACGGTCAAGGTTCTAGCCGTGACTGGGCAGCCAAAGGCGTGCGTTTAGCGGGTGTAGAAGCGATTGTTGCGGAAGGTTTCGAGCGTATTCACCGCACTAACTTAGTGGGTATGGGCGTATTACCGCTGGAATTTAAAGCAGGCGAAACGCGCAAAACTTACAACATTGATGGGACTGAAACTTTCGATGTTGAAGGCGAAATCGCACCGCGTACCGACTTAACCGTAGTCATGCATCGCAAAAATGGCGAGACCGTGCGTATTCCGGTTACTTGCCGCTTAGATACTGCTGCGGAAGTACGCGTGTATAAAGCAGGTGGTGTACTGCAACGTTTTGCCCAAGATTTCTTGGAATCGAACGCGGCTTAATTAAACCCTTTCCAAAACCCCACCCTAACCCTCCCCTTATCAAGGGAGGGAATAAGAGGGCTAAACTCCTCCCCTGATAAGGGGAGGCTGGGAGGGGTTTAAACTATTCACGAGGCTAACTATGTCTAATGTTCCTCAAGTAAAAGTCCCTGCGACCTACATGCGTGGTGGTACGAGTAAAGGCGTTTTCTTTCGCCTTGAAGACCTGCCCGAATCAGCGCAAGTACCGGGCAAAGCACGAGATAAACTCTTTCAACGTGTGATCGGTAGTCCAGACCCTTATGGTGCACATATTGATGGTATGGGAGGTGCGACTTCTAGCACCAGTAAATGCGTTATTTTGTCCAAAAGCAGCAAACCTGATCACGATGTCGATTATCTGTACGGACAGATTTCGATTGATAAAGATTTTGTGGATTGGAGCGGTAACTGCGGTAATTTATCCACAGGTGCTGGAGCTTTTGCCATCCACGCAGGCTATGTCGATGCGGCACGCATCCCCGAAAATGGCGTTTGTACCGTGCGGATTTGGCAGGCGAATATCAGCAAAACCATTATTGCCCATGTGCCCATTACTAATGGACAGGTACAAGAAACGGGTGATTTTGAACTCGATGGAGTGACCTTTCCAGCGGCTGAGATTGTATTAGAGTTTCTAGATCCCTCCGATGAGGGTGAAGACGGAGGTAGCCTATTCCCCACTGGCAACCTCATTGATCAGCTAGAAGTACCTGACGTGGGTACATTCCCCGCGACCATGATTACAGCGGGTATTCCCACCGTATTTATCAATGCGGAAGACATTGGCTATACCGGAACCGAATTACGCGAAGCGATTAATACCGATGCAAAAGCTTTAGCACGTTTAGAGAAAATCCGTGTAGCAGGTGCTTTACGCATGGGTTTAATCAAAACCCCAGAAGAAGCGGCTACTCGTCAACATACCCCCAAAGTTGCGTTCGTTTCTAAACCCAAAGACTATAAATCCTCCAGCGGCAAGCAAATTAATGCATCCGATGTGGATTTATTAGTGCGTGCTCTGTCTATGGGCAAATTACACCATGCCATGATGGGCACGGCGGCGGTAGCGATTGGTACAGCAGCAGCGGTTCCGGGGACTTTAGTCAATTTAGCAGCGGGCGGTGGTGAGCGTACTGCGGTCAACTTCGGACACCCGTCTGGTACGTTACGCGTTGGTGCGGAAGCTAAATTGGAAGATGGCGAATGGAAAGTTACCAAGGCGATTATGAGTCGTAGTGCACGTATCCTCATGGAAGGCTGGGTGCGCGTTCCGGGTGACAGTTTTTAGTATTGACACTAGGATAGGAGGAGTTAAACATGAGTTATAAAGCAGAATACGAACGTTCTATGAATGACCCACAGGGTTTTTGGAAGGAAAAAGCTGAAGCTCTGAAGTGGTACAAATTCCCAGAAACAATTTTATCTCAAGATGAGCATGGTATTTATCGCTGGTTTAAAGACGGTGAGATGAATACTGCTTATATGGCACTCGACTATCATGTTGAGCAAGGCCGTGGTGATCAAGTTGCGATTATCTATGATTCGCCCGTTAGCAATACTAAAACTAAAGTTACTTATGCTGAGTTGTTAGATCAGGTCGCACGCACCGCCGGGATGCTTAAAGGCTTGGGTGTTGGTAAAGGTGACCGCGTTATTATTTATATGCCGATGATGGTTGAAGCGGTCGTCGGGATGTTGGCGGTTGCACGTCTAGGGGCGATTCACTCTGTAGTATTTGGTGGGTTTGCGCCCCCCGAACTTGCAGTACGTTTAGAAGATGCTCAACCTAAGGTTATTTTATCTTCTTCTTGCGGGATTGAAATCAGTCGCGTAATTGAATACAAGCCCTTATTAGATAAAGCGATTGAGTTGTCTTCACACAAGCCACAAGCTTGCGTTATTTTCCAACGCCCTCAAGCGACGGCTCCTTTGATTGCGGGCCGCGATCATGATTGGGCGCAAATGGTCGCTAATGCAGAGCCTGCTGCCTGTGTCCCTGTGAAAGGTACTGATCCTCTGTATATTCTTTATACTTCTGGTACCACTGGTAAGCCTAAAGGTGTCGTTCGTGAAAATGGCGGTCACGCCGTTGCTCTGAATTACAGCATGCAAGCCATCTATAATATCGGCATTGGTGATGTATTCTGGGCGGCCTCTGATGTGGGCTGGGTGGTTGGACACTCTTACATTGTATATGCACCGTTAATTCGCGGCTGTACCACGGTTGTCTATGAAGGTAAGCCTATTATGACTCCCGATGCGGGTGCTTCTGGCGGGTTTGTGAAGAGTATGGTGTAAAAGCGCTCTTCACTGCGCCGACGGCTTTCCGTGCTATTAAGAAAGAGGATTCCGCAGGTGAGTTCTTCAAAAAGTATGATTTAAGTAAGCTGACAACTATTTTCTCCGCAGGTGAGCGTTTAGACCCACCCAGCCAAGAGTGGTTAATGGAGAAAAGTGGTAAGCCGGTGATTGATCACTGGTGGCAAACTGAAACGGGTTGGGGCATCACGGCTAACTTGCAAGGTATTGAACCCATGCCGATCAAGTTAGGTTCGTCCACCATGCCTACGCCTGGATTTAATGTGCAGATTTTGGATGAGTCTGGTCAGCAGCTTAAAAATGGTGAGCAAGGTTATATCGCCATTAAATTGCCCTTGCCACCCGCTTGTTTAGCAACGGTTTGGGGTAATGTGGACAAGTTCAAAGAAAGCTATTTGTCTACTTTCGAAGGCTATTATGCTTCGGGTGATGGTGGCTACATCGACCAAGATGGCTATGTCTTCGTGATGGGGCGTGTTGATGATGTTATCAATGTGGCAGGCCATCGCTTATCAACTGGCGAAATGGAAGAAATCATTGGTGGACACCCTGTGGTAGCCGAATGCGCCGTTGTTGGGCGTGATGATGATCTGAAAGGCCAAATTCCAATTGGCTTAGTGGTATTAAAGTCTGGTGTGGAGATCGATGAGGCAACTTTATCTAAAGAGCTAATCAATATGATCCGTGGAAGTATCGGTGCGATTGCCTGTTACAAGGACACTTACATTGTTAAGCGTTTACCGAAAACCCGCTCTGGTAAAATCTTACGTAAGAATATGCGTCAGATGATCAATGGTGAGAAATATGTAGTACCTTCAACCATTGACGATCCGGGCATAATGCCAGAGATCGAAGCACAATTAAGAGCGTGTGGTGTGATTCGCTCTTAATTAGTATCGAATAATAAGGGAGTACGATGCTCCCTTATTTTAAGTGTGTCTATATTTTATACAATATAAAATCTTCTATTAGCCAATAATGTCGACCTTAGTTTTATTAAATCTTAGTTAAGATCTTGTATTTAATACAGCTAGCTAAATTTTTCGTGCATAATTGCTGCCATTGCGGTTTTTGGTGCGATTTGAATGAAAGTGTTTACTCAGTGTGGCGTCCCGGCTGTCGGCTTGTCCCTTCTTGTTAGTCTTTTATTGAGCCTAGCAATGCCTAGCCTAGCGGCTGAAGATAAAAAAGTTACTGAGGCAAGTTCGGTTGAAACTACCATTGCTACAGATGAAGTAGATGAAGCAGGTTTTCCAGTAGCGAAGTCTCCGATTGATCTTACCAATACCGAAGCGGATGAAATGGCTCAATCGATTGTGAAGATTTATACCACTGCTGAAAAAAATTCTACCCTAGCACCGTGGAATTCTGATAGTGAATCCATGATTGGTACAGGCTTTGTGATTAAAGGTAATCGTATTCTCACCAATGCGCATGTAGTAGAAAGCAATACTTTCATTGAGTTACAGCGGGATGGTAAACCAGACCGTTACGAGGCAGAGGTACTAGCCATTTCGCACGAAGCTGATTTAGCACTATTAAAAGTTAAGGATGAAAGCTTTTTCAAAAAAGGTAAATTCTTAGAGCTTGGGGAGTTGCCGCGTGTGCATCAAGAAATCAGTGTGTATGGTTTTCCCACAGGTGGAGATACTTTAAGTGTGACTAAAGGTATCGTATCGCGGATTGAGTATTTGGAGTATGCACATAGTGGTTTAGCCTCGCAAGCGATTCAAATTGATGCTGCGATTAATCCAGGAAATAGTGGCGGGCCTGCTTTAGCAGGGAATAAAGTGGTAGGTGTAGCCATGCAAGTTGCCGCGAATGGTGAAGAAAATATTGGCTACATGATCCCACCCTCAATTATTAATCACTTTTTAAAGGATTTAGAGGATGGACGTTATGATGGTTTCCCTGAATTCGCGGTAGTCACTGAGCAGTTGGTGAATCCTGCTTTGCGCAGTAAGCATAATCTGTCCAAAGAGCAGACTGGTGTGCTGATCACTAAAGTTTGTGCAGGTGCTACGTCGGAGCAATATTTGAAGGTTGGCGATATTATTACCAAGATTGATCATGAGCCGGTTGAGAATAATGGCACAGTATTATTTCAGCCAAGCAAATATATCGATTTCAATTATCGAGTCGATCAGCATCAGTTAAATGATACTTTGCATCTCGATATTATCCGCGATGGCAAACCTTTAACCGTGCAATTGCCTTTGGATAGAGCCGTGACTTCGGTCTATAGTCATGATACTAAGCCCCGTTACTTTATCTATGGCGGTTATGTCTTCACGCCGACTCAATTAGCGGACACCTGTCAGCATCGTAAAGACTATGATAAAAATGAGTTTAAGGATAAAACTGAAAATGTCAGTATTGTCAAAGTGTTAGCTTCAAGTAGTAATGTCGGTTATCACGATTTAGCCATGCGCGTACAATTGATCAATGGCCAAACTTTCAATGATTTCCGCCAGTTTTATAAGTTAATGAAGCAAGTTAAAACTCCGTATATTACTTTAGAAGATTTAGATGGGTATCAAGTCGTTATCGACCGGCAAGCGGCTGAAGAAGAGCATGTGGAGTTGCTAAAGCGTTATAATATGGAGAGCAGTCAGTCACCTGATTTAGATGATTTAGAAGCTGAATTAGCTAAAGCTAAGCCTTAGCCGCTTATCGTCTTGTGACGGAAACTTGTCTCATTTCAATTATAATTTTTAGTTATTAACTATATAATAAAAATTATCAATAATTAAATACCAATGTCTTGGATTTC
>AATN01000041.1_pt1 | contig 31894 bp, 31 predicted proteins | sample 270648 | NCBI WGS metagenome assembly AATN01 (sample SAMN02954269, study PRJNA17659) | bioreactor sludge metagenome | biome: terrestrial; feature: bioreactor; material: sludge; isolation source: Enhanced Biological Phosphorus Removal (EBPR) bioreactor sludge | place: Australia: Brisbane, Queensland
TTATGCAGCGCAAGCTAGGCCAGCATCGCAGCCATGAACAGCGCGGCTTGCTGCTGTTGAAATTGGGCTTCCTACTCACCTTCTTGCTCTATCTTCTCTTCAATCAGCACCTCTATCTAGGCGATGCACTTTCATGGAGTGCTTACTTCAAGGATGCGGCTTCGATCTTCGGTTTTGTCTTTACCGTGGCGATTGTGGTCTTGATGGCCTTGTTTCTGAGTTGGGTCAAACACCATGCTTACCTGCACTTTGGCTTCTTTGGCAGTGTGACATTGGTCATTTGTACCGTCATAGGCTTTGCATTGTTTGCTGAATTTTTTTCGAGTTCAGCGAATCAGGACGTGAAGGCTAGCGTCCTCCTAGAGCGCAATAGTGCGTATCAAGCGACCCTCACCCATGAAGCTAGCAGTCAAGGCATGGTGAATACCGGCTTGATTGCATCCATCGCTAATGCTGAACAAAAGTTAGCCCGTTGTGAGGAAAATCTAAAGTTAGGTAAAGAAAAGCACTGTAACGGTGATCGAGCTAAAGTTCAGGCTCTAAAAAGTTCTGAGCAATCTGCCAACCAAGCACAAGCGAACGCCAGTATAGAGCGCGACAAGCTCAAATATGAGCGCCAAGACGAACTCAAGGCACAATCGTATAATCCGGTCATCCTCACCCTTGCACGATTCTTAGCCGGTGAAACGGGTGATTATAAGGATTATCTCAAAACAGCAGTGGTGCTCATTACCCTGTTTGTGGCGATCTGCTTTGAAATCCTCCACCACTTCCTGAGTAAAACTCACGGCGCTTCGATGGCTGCTATTGAGGATTTAGAGCTAGGGATTGCTAAATACAGCGCGCAAGCTGAGCCGACCTTGACCCCTGCCCCTACGCCTATTCAGCCCCTCACTGAGCCAACTAAGCAGCCGATTGGTTTTGGTATCCCATCCACCACTCCAAGGACGGCACAAGTGGAAACTAAGCCGGTGTTGTTCAAGTACCAAGTGCAAGCTGAACCGAAACAGACACCCGCACGGAATCCGATAGGCTTCACTTTTCCAACGGTCGCTCAGTCAACGCTACCGAAACCCTCCTTAGGCACTCAGGAAGAGCAGCTTCCCTTGCCTGATTTTGGAGGTTTTAAAGCACGGCGGGACACATGGGCTAGCCCTGCTTTGAGCGACTCTGAAACCGTTAGTAGACCCTTAGCTAACCCTTTGACCCTTGAACCGGTTCAGCAAACTGCTATGACCGTTAGTACACCGTTAGCTAACCGTCCTGATGGTCTGTATAGCGAATGGGTTGAAGCGGTTCAAGCGGGTGACTGTTTACCCTCAGTAAAACCTACTTGGTCATGGATACAAAAGCGGATTAGTAACAAAGAAACCGGAAAGCGTACACCAGACCGCACCCGTATTAGTGCCATGCAAAAAGCCTTTTTTGCTCGTGCGATGAAAGAGGGCTTGATGATCGAAAACCCCAATTACACCAACGGAGGCAAGAAATATTTATGGATTGCTTAAACACCCAAACATCTGCACCAGCTACCCAAAGCATCTACTACTGGCTCGATGGTTATTGGATCACGGACAAGGAAGAGGCCGAGTTGATGGATAGCATCAATGCCTTCGGTAGTCTCCACCAAGTCTTAGAACTTCCACTGGAGGCTGACATTGACAAGGAAGTTAAACAGCGCTTGGAGGGCGCAACATAAGTTTAAACATACAGGGGCAGGGTTCGCCTTGCCCCATTTTTCAACAAACAGGAGGTTTCCTATGGGAACTGCAAGTAATTTTCAAATCATTAACTGGGACACAGCCAAAGCAACACTAAAAGCGCGTGAGCACGCTTTATTGAATCCTCCCGAATGGTTGACTCGTGCCGATATTTGCCAGCGCTATCGAATTAGCCGCTCCACCAGCTATCGACTACAGGAGGAGGGCAAGCTTCCCGAACCGAGTTACCACTTTGGCAAAAATAGCCCACGCTGGAATGTTCAAGAATTAGATAGAATGCTAGATGCAGGTAAGGAGTATTAAATTGAAACTCAGAAACAAAAAAGCCCTGATTGCTGCTAACAATCAAGGCTCTAAATCAAATACGTTGCCCACTGATTATAAAACAACTGAGCTATTTTTTCACCTTCCTTTTGCGGATTTTCCGACAAATACACAAAACAAAAAGGGGGTGAACCATGCAAATTGAAAAAATAATTCAACGCCTGCAAGCTGATTATGGTCTGAAACACAAAGGCGACTATCTCCGTGAAGGCCGCTGCCCTGAATGCGGCAAGAAAGAGCTGTTTATCAGTGCCAGCGAACCCCACCACCTGAAATGTGGACGGGAAACCAAATGCAATTGGGGCATGAAAACCCGTGACCTCTATCCTGAGTTATGGCAACCCTTACACGAACTTTACCCCGCCACGAGGGAAGACCCAAACGCTACCGCTAAAGCCTTTTTAACAAGCCGTGGCATTAATCCGGCCTTGTTTGCCGGTCAATTTGTCCAAGGCCAGCGCTATGAACGGGAAGCAGTACGCGAACCCAAAGGCACTGAAACCGTCCGTTTCTTTTTAACGGCAGATAAGAGTGTGTATTGGGAACGCTTTATTCAAGTCATTGAAATGCCCGACAAACCGAAAAAAGCGCATTTTAATGGCAGTTATAAGGGCTTATGGTGGCAAGCCCAAGGCTTTAACCCTGAGTCCGGTAAGCAAGTGTTTTTAGTCGAGGGGATTATAGACGCACTATCTTTAATCCAATCAGGCTTTCAAGCAGTAGCTTTAATGAGCTGCAATAATTGGCCGGAAAAGTCTCTACAAACTTATTTAGGCAAGGGCATTCATTGGGTGGTGGCTTTAGACAATGATCCGGCCGGACAACGCTATACACGGGAGTTTGTCCGCAGATTACACGCCTTACATGAACATGCCGAAGCCTGTACCGCACCAGATCGAGAGAAATGTGACTGGAACGACCTGTTAAAAGTTTGTGGAGGCAGGATTCCCCGTGAAAAGCTCAGTGAGTGGTTCTATACCGGACGCTTATTGACAGCTCCTAGCACAACCCGCAAGGCGCTGGAAATTGTCGAACATACAAAAAAGCACCGCTTCACCTTTGAATTCGGTAATCAACTCTATGCGGCCAAATACAGCGATAAAGACGAAGATAACCCGATTCAATTAGAGAATATTGCTAACTGCAAGCCGGAGTTCCTGTATTTCCAGAAAGATACTTTAAGCGGTGATAGCTCTTACTACTTACGTGTGACCCGTCCTAGTCAGGACGGCCAACGACCACAAGTTTATAAAGATGTGTTTACTTCCTCTGCATTAGGGGCAGCGCCTAAATTCAAAGACCGCTTGATGGATGTAGGCGCGGGTTTGATGTTCACAGGTAGCACCAAGCAACTGGAACAACACCAGAAAACCTACTGGTTTCCCGAGGGTGAAACTATGCCTGAAGTCAGTACTATCAACTTTCTAGGCTATACCCATGAATTAAACGGCTGGTTGTTCCCTAAGCAAGCCGTGTTCAATGGGCGTTTATATCAGGTGAATGAAGATGATTTTTTTGATTTACCGGATGGCCGCAAAGTCAAAACCACCTTTCGTCAAGATAGCGTCGTGATGGGTGATCCCAAAGAAGCACATCGGCCTGAATTATGGCTTGAAGATTATAAAACCGCGTATGGAGTCAAAGGCTTAGCCATTTTGGCCTATTGGGCTGGCTCGTTCTTAGTTCAACAAATCCGCAAAGAACAAGAATCTTATCCTTTCTTAGAACTTTGCGGTGAACCCGGTACGGGTAAAAGTAGCATCTTAACCTTCTTATGGAAGCTTACCGGACGGGATGGCTATGAAGGCTTAGATTTGGCCAAAGCGACGCATTCCAACCGCTGGCGCTCTTTGGCACAGTTGGCTAATTTGCCCTTAGTGGCGATTGAAGGTGATCCCAGCAAATCAGAATCCGGTCACCAGCGTCGCACCTTCGATTTAAGTGAAGCCAAGACCTTATATAACGGAAAGGGTATGCGCGGTACTTCACCGAAAAATAATGGGATTGAAACCCATGAACCACCCTTTAGAGGGGCATTAGTGCTGGCTCAAAATGCCCCGATTGATGCAGAACCGGCGGTGATGGAGCGCATCGTACAAATTCACTGGGATAAGTCGCATTTCAGCACCCAAGGTTACCAAGCGGCTCAATGCTTACAGCGCTTGGAGATGGAACAGATTAATGGCTTTATGGCCGCTTGCATTACCCAAGAGCAGCCTTTACTAGCCAGTTATCAAGCCCATTATCAAACCTGTTTGGAACGTTTGGAAAACGAAGGCAGTCTCTCCAATCAACGCTTACGCAAAAATCACGCGCAAGTGATGGCAATGGCACACGCCTTACAGGAAACCGGCATTTTAAGCGCCTTGCATACCGTTGATTTAGCGGCTTTGGATGCTTATTTAGTTAAAGGTTGTGCTGAACGTCACCAATGCCTTGATGGGGATACGCCTCTAGTTGCTGAGTTTTGGGAGCTGTACCACTACTTGGAGGATGAATTGGGCTGCCCTGTGAATCATTCACGTGATGAAACCCGTATTGCTATCAGCCTCTTGGATTTTGTACAGCAGTTGGCTAAGAATAATCTCAAGACTCTAGACCTTGCTCAATTACGGAGGGAACTCAAACAAAGCAAGCGCTATCGGTTGCTGGAAACGAATTATCCGACTTTATCCATGCTCAAACATAAAACGGTGAAATGCTTTGTGTTTACTAAACAAAGGGCAAACACACTAGGGCAAGCCATCGCCGCCTAACATTCATCACTCTTCACCAGAAACCGGCCTTTGTGCCGGTTTTTTTATGCCTGCCTGTTAGCAAAAAAGCGTTAACGGTAAGAAAAATAATCGCAAGCATGGGAACAGGGTAATAAAGGTAATATTTTAATTTTATCTATGTAAAACAATAACTTAGTATGTATAAGAATCTAGCATTCTACTGGTTTTTATGAGTTTATGATGTCAAGAGAATTTTGAAGGAGTGAAAAACGCTTGTAAGTCATTGATTTTTGCAAAAACAAAATTAATGCCTATAGTGTGGGAAATAGGTAATAAAGGTAATATGGTCTTTTTTCTTATATAAATCATATACATATAGGGTAATAAAAAAGGTAATATTAGGGTAATAATATTACCCTCCGATATTACCCCTTATTACCGTCGTATTACCCTGTTATTACCCTAAAAAGGTAATATTTTTAGGTGGTATAACTAATTGATTTATAAAGATATGCACTGCACAAAAAAAGCAATATTACCTTTATTACCCTGTTCCCACGCTAGCAAAAGTTTATTTTTTTTGAAGACCTCTTTTTACCGTTAATCATCTTCAAAACAGATCAGTAGTTCATATTCAATCGAAAAAAAGCACATAGAGCGCCAACTGTTGCAGTCGCAAATGGTGAATGTATCGTTTAGCGGTTGTTTTTCTGAATCAGGAATCCGTTCCAGCGTGATCTATATAAACTTGGATGGAGTAGAAGGGGGTAAATTTTAAATTGTGTAGGTTTGTGTGTAGGGTTAAGCGAAAGCTTTTTTTAAGTAGCTAACAAAAACAGGAGTTTAGAGTGGTTATTCAGTTGTGTGCATAGCTTATGAAAAATCCTCATTTGTAAAAAGCCAGTATTTTGTGTTTATATGTTATACTTAAACAATTGTGAAAAAGCTTTTATCTTCAATGGCTTATAAACAACATTAGTTGTTTTTTGACCACAAGTTTTGGTTAGAGGATTCAGGAGGTGAATTATGGCTATTGTCGTCGGTCTTATTGTGCTAGGTCTACTAGTAGGTTTTGTCTGTTACACCAGTCGCTGCACAGTGCGCAATAGTCGCGCGTTACCGAAAGAAATCGTTGACAAGCTCATGTAGCATGTAGCACCAGCTCTAACAATAAATTTCAGCTTAAAGCATCCACTCGTCTTTCAAACTCAACTCTATCCGTTTTAAGCGGGTAGAGTTTTATTGATCCTGTTGACGCAGTTCAAGCAGTTTTCAAAACCTGTGGTAAACCTGCAATCATAAAAAACACTTGCTGCATTTGGGCAGCCAAACGCTGATGTAGGCGTCCTACTTCATCTACATAACGACGAGTCAACTCACCTAAAGGCACAATACCCAAACCAGTTTCATTGCTGACTAGAATCAAATCACTACTTAAGTTAGGCAGTACTGCATACAAAGCATTCAGCTCCATTTTTAAACGCTGTTCGCTGTCTTCAGTACAGAGTAAATTAGTAAGCCAAAGGGTGAGACAGTCTACTAAAAGTAAATGTTCAGGTTGTGCATATGCTTCAAGAGTTGCTACCAAAGCTAAAGGTTCTTCAATAGTCAGCCAATGACTAGGACGATTAGCTTGGTGATGTCGAATGCGGGTCTGCATTTCTGTATCATGCGCTTGCGCCGTAGCGATATACACTACAGATTTTTGGCTTTGTAAGGCGAGTTGCTCAGCATATCGACTTTTACCCGAGCGTGCACCACCAAGAATTAAAGTTTGCATGGATTTAGTAGGTTTCATCAATCATCTGCGCAATATGCCAGAGACTTGGCACATATTCGACCGCAGCGCGTAGAGAAATATCTGCAGGTTTAGCTTGCTGCTTTTTATAGAGGGCATGATAAAAGTTAGCATAGTTCGGCTTAATCCCTTTCGCTTTTAATTCCACCATTAAGCGTTTTACATTACCGGCTCCCCAGTTATAAGCAGTAATAGTTAACAACCATGAATCAGATTCCGAATACTTAGCAACTTTCGCAAAATAAAAATAGTAGCGGCGCAGATGGAGTTGAGCAGCTTGTGTACTCAAGGTGGCTTTGCTACGAATGGTATTTGCACTGGATTTTTTAATCGCATTGGGTGCGTGATCTAAATTCCGAATCTCATTCACAACTTCAGGTACCATTTGCCAATAGCCATAATCGCCTGAAGGTGTGCCACTGGTTCCACGCCATTGTGATTCTAGATAGGGAATTAACAAAATGATTGCAGGCATTTGCTGCAAATCCACTTTCTTAATAAAAGTATAAGAGTTGGCATAGGCTCTTAAATAAGCATTGCTGCCCTTACTATCTCGCCAAGTAATATTATTTGCGACTCGTTTACTGACTTTTTGAAAACTTTGTTTGCCTTTTCCACTTAAAGCATCAGTTAAAAAATACTGGAATAAAGCATGTTGATAGGCAGCGACTTTGCTCAGGCTAGGTTTAGTGGGGATAGGGATAGCTCGTTGCCAATTAGCATCCGCTGCTGGTGACAGATTGGGCACAGTATACAGCCCGAGCAGAATTAAAACGCTAGCAAGCGAAGATTTAGAGAGTAAGAGCATCACAGTATCAGTACGTATTGTAAGTCATGGGCGCTATTGTGCCTAAGTTTAACTAAAAAAACGAAGTAGTGTTATTTCTAAAGTCAGACGAGTATAGGACAAGCTATGCACAGCCGATACTGAGTGATGCGCACTGCTTTAGTGCAATGTAAGTCCTGTAGATAGTGCCTTGCTTAGCAGTTTGGTCTTAGGCTGCATTGTTTGGCATTAATTTTGCAGTTTAATCGACATGGAAAAAATACGCATGAATTACGATAACCTAATGGATGTCATGGCCTGCGCGGTAGTCGTGTTGGACAAAAATCTATGCGTTTCTTATATGAATCAGTCCGCTGAGATGTTATTTGGGCAAAGCTTGCAGCGTATGCGTGGGGTTAATATCACTTATTTGGTGCATAGCGATGTTTTCCATGCCCAGTTAAGACTCGCTTGGCAAATGAACGATCCACAAGCAGTCCGTGAGCAAGTCATGTATTTGCTCGATGAACAGCAAGTCACGGTCGATTGTATTATTACACCAGTTTATGAATATGAACCACGTAAAATTACGGGGCTATTGCTGGAATTACAGCGTGTTGATCGGCAAATGCGTATAGTGCGCGAGAAGCAAATACTCAATCAGCAACAAGCCGTGCATGAATTAGTACGTGGTATTGCGCACGAGATAAAAAATCCTTTAGGTGGTTTACGTGGAGCTGCGCAACTTCTTGAGTCTGAACTAGAAAATCCTGAATTAAAAGAGTATACCCAGATTATTATTTCTGAAGCGGATCGACTTAAACGTTTAGTCAATGGCATGTTAGGTCCGGGTAAATTGCCTTCACGTGAGCCAGTGAATATTCATGAAGTTTTGGAGTATGTGCGCCATTTAGTGGAGATCGAGGGCGCGGCGAATGTGCGCTTCATTCGAGATTATGATCCAAGTATTCCTGAATTATTGGGTGATCGCGGTCAGCTCGTGCAGGTATGTTTAAATATTGTAAATAATGCAGTGCGTGCGGTTGGCGAGAGCGGCACGATCTGGCTGCGTACTCGGGTGTTAAGACAGTTTACGATTCAACAACATCGGCATCGTCTGGTATTGCGTGCTGATATCTGTGATGACGGTGAGGGAGTTCCCCCGCATTTAATCGATAAAATATTTTTACCGATGGTGAGTGGGCATGCCGATGGTAGTGGCCTTGGCCTTGCGATTGCCCAATCGTTACTGCGTCAACACGGTGGTTTGATCCAGTGTGAGTCAGTGCCGGGGTACACCTGTTTTTCAATTCTAATACCTCTAGATCGAGGAGAAGGTCCTGATGGAAATGAACCAGGCTGAGCATATTTGGATTGCGGACGATGATCGTTCGATTCGTTGGGTTTTAGAAAAGGCTTTACAAAAAGCTGGGATTAATGTGCGCAGTTTTGAAGGTGCAGATCAAGTCTTAAATGCTTTGCGGATAGCAGAACCTGATGTGCTCCTGACCGATATTCGTATGCCGGGCACAGATGGTCTTACCCTCCTTTCCAAAATGCAAAGTGGTCATCCAGATGTGCCGGTGATTATTATGACCGCACATTCAGATTTAGACAGCGCGGTCTCTGCTTATCAAGGTGGTGCTTTTGAGTATTTGCCTAAGCCTTTCGATGTGAATGAAGCGGTTGATTTAGTCCGGCGTGCTTGCCGGATGCGTCAAGAAAGTCGAACGCAGGTAGTCGGTGAATTGCCGGCTGATGGTGCTTTTGCGGCTGGTGAAATTATTGGTAAAGCACCTGCGATGCAGGAAGTGTTTCGTGCGATTGGGCGCTTATCCAAATCTAGCATTACTGTTTTGATTACCGGCGAATCAGGAACGGGCAAAGAGTTAGTCGCAAAAGCTTTGCACACCCACAGTCCGCGCGCGAATAAACCCTTTATTGCGCTGAACACAGCAGCCATTCCTAGTGAGCTTTTAGAGTCGGAGTTATTTGGGCACGAAAAAGGTGCATTCACCGGTGCTTATGCGCAGCGTAAAGGCCGCTTTGAGCAAGCCGATACGGGTACTTTATTTTTAGATGAAATTGGCGATATGCCTGCAGAGTTACAAACCCGTTTGTTACGAGTATTAGCTGAGGGTACTTTTTATCGTGTAGGGGGGCATACGCCGGTTAAAGTTGATGTACGCATTATTGCAGCAACACATCAAAATCTTGAGGATTTAGTTCGTAAAGGCTCTTTCCGTGAAGATCTGTTTCATCGCTTGAATGTGATTCGTATTCATAACCCTCCCCTACGAGAGCGCCGCGAAGATATTCCGCTATTATTAAAGTTTTTCCTCAGACGTGCTGCAGAGGAATTGCATGTCGATGCCAAGCTGTTATCACCCACAGTAACGACCTATCTGCAAGGTTTAACTTGGCCGGGTAATGTTCGTCAATTAGAGAATACCTGTCGTTGGTTGACTGTGATGGCTTCTGGTCAAGAAGTAGTAATGGATGATTTACCAAGTGAGCTTCAAGAGCGTGAGCAGGCTAAAGCTGAAATCCCGGGTGATTGGGAAAAGGCTTTAGCTCAGTTTGCAGCACATCGTTTAGCCAATGGCTCAACCGCTTTCTTGGATGAAATGTATCCAATTTTTGAGCGTATTTTGTTACAAGCGGCATTAAATAAAACCGGTGGACGTAAAATTGAGGCCGCTGAACTGCTTGGGTGGGGGCGCAATACATTGACAAGAAAGTTGAAGGAGCTAGGGTTTGAGAAAGGAGAGCTGTGAGTTGAAATGGGTGGATAGATTTAGTAATTTATCGGCTTTTCATGTTGATTTGTCAGCTTTATACTTGCATAAATTTTCATTTTTTAGTCAAATCCTGCTATTCATCGGGATTTAGCTCACGATCATCTCTCCTTCTTGCGCGTTGTCTTAGTAAATCACTTATGTTCATCTAAATAGCAGAGTATTCCGATATTTTGCTATTTAACTGCAAAGTCGGCTCAAGACTTTGCATACTTAGCTTATATAACACTATAGTGGTAAGTTTTTGTACTTATTAATAATATTATTCATGCGTTAAATAAGTATAAATGTAAGCAAAATTACTAATAGAAGCAAATAGCGGAGGTGCTATCATGACATTAGGACTTATATCAGGGCTATTAAGTAATAAGTTAGGAGGTGGGTATAATAATCAAGTTCAGACCCAACCTCAAACTCAAATACCTACACAGAGTAATCAAAATCAGTTTGACTTAAATGCTCTAGTTTCTGCATTCAATAGTGTTTATCAAACTGGTTTTAATGCGGGTAGTGCACAAAATAATACGACCACAGTAAACAATACTACCAGTAGCTCTTCGCATCCGCAGCAAAACCATGTTAATTATAATAATCATATGTTTGGAGGTAATTCTCATACAGGAGTTATTCCTAATCTGGTAAGTGGCATTAACTCTGGTTCAACGAGTGGTACAGGCTCAACGGGTGGCAGTAGCGGCGGCGGTTATACTCACGGAATGGGTGGCAGCACTGGTTCAACGGGCGGTAGTAGCGGCAGCGGCTATACACATGGAACAGGTGGCAGCACCGGCTCAGCGTGGGGTAGTAGCGGTGGTGGCTATACACATGGAACAGGTGGCAGCACCGGCTCAACGTGGGGTAGTAGCGGCGGCGGCTATACTCATGGCGCAGGTGGCAGCACTGGCTCAACCGGCGGTAGTAGCGGCGGCGGTTATACTCACGGAATGGGTGGCAGCACTGGCTCAAGCGGTGGTAGTAGTGGCGGTGGCTATACACATGGAACAGGTGGCAGCACTGGCTCAACGGGTGGTAGTAGCGGCAGCGGCTATACACATGGAGCAGGTGGCAGCACTGGCTCAACCGGTGGTAGTAGCGGCAGCGGCTATACACATGGAACAGGCGGCAGTACCGGCTCAACCGGCGGTAGTAGTGGATCAGGTGGGTTATTGAGTGATCTGTTAGGTTACAAAATAAATTTTCTAAGTGGTCTATTAGGTGGTGGCCAATCCAACAGTGGTGGGGGTATGATCGGTAATGTATTATCAGGTATTACAAGTGGTGGTGGCACTCAAAACAGCTACAGTGGCAGCTCAGGTGGTTTCTTAGGGCCATTAGGACAACCCATTGGTATGGTTGCGCAAGGAGCGCATGGCCTTGCTGAAAATGCCATTAAAGCGACAGGTCTTGGTTCAATATTTGGACCTTTAGTCGATGATCCTATCATACACCCTTTACTATGGGATCCGATTTCTATGGCGACGGGTTATGATGTCAGCAAGCATCCTAATGGTGTTCCAGATGTTTCTGATCCTTTAGGGGTGCGTTCTGGGGGCGCAGGGCAAAGCACTAGTGGTGGTTCAGGTGGTTTGTTAGGTGGTTTATTAAATATCGTCTAAGCACATCCTGAATAAAAAAAGGCCAGCATTGCTGGCCTTTTTTATACCGCGCTAGTAATTAGCAGCTATAGTACATATCGTATTCAACAGGGTGAGTTGTCATCCGGAAGCGAGTAACTTCTTGAGTTTTCAGTTCGATATAAGCGTCGATCATGTCATTTGAGAACACGCCGCCCGCTAACAAGAACTCACGGTCTTTATCCAGTGCATCTAAAGCCATATCTAAAGAGTGGCAAACTTTTGGAATGAGTTTGTCTTCTTCAGGTGGAAGATCATACAAGTCTTTATCCATAGCTTCGCCCGGATGGATTTTGTTCTTAATACCATCTAAGCCAGCCATCATCAGCGCTGCAAATGCTAAGTAGGGGTTAGCACTTGGATCTGGGAAGCGAACTTCGATACGACGACCTTTCGGGCTAGATACGAAAGGAATACGGATAGAAGCAGAGCGGTTACGAGCTGAGTAAGCTAACATAACAGGCGCTTCGAAGCCCGGAACTAAACGCTTGTAAGAGTTAGTGCCTGGGTTACAGAAAGCATTCAGCGCTTTCGCATGCTTAATCACGCCACCGATGTAGTACAGTGCAGTTTCAGACAAACCTGCATAGCCTTCACCAGCGAAAGTGTTGGCACCGTCTTTAGCTAAAGACATGTGAACGTGCATCCCAGAGCCGTTATCACCCACGATAGGCTTAGGCATGAAAGTGACGGTTTTGCCGTATTGATGTGCAACGTTGTGGATCACGTATTTTTGACGTTGAGTCCAATCCGCACGCTTCACCATGGTAGAGAAACGCGTACCGATTTCGCATTGACCTGCGGTGGCAACTTCGTGGTGATGGACTTCAACGGGAACGCCCACTTCTTCCAGAATATTACACATGGTCGCACGAATATCTTGGAAAGAATCAACCGGTGGAACGGGGAAGTAGCCACCTTTAATGGTTGGACGGTGGCCCATATTGCCATCCGCATATTCTTTAGAAGAGTTCCAGCCGGCTTCTACGGAATCAACTTTCACGAAGCAACCGCTGGTGTCTGCGCCCCAACGTACATCGTCGAAAATAAAGAATTCTGGTTCTGGGCCGAAGAAAGCAGTATCAGCAATACCTGTTGACTTTAAATAAGCTTCAGCGCGCATGGCGATAGAACGTGGGTCACGCTCATAGCCTTCCATAGTGGCTGGGTCAACGATGCCACAAGTGATGTTTAAAGTAACGTCTTGGAAGAAGGGATCGATGAACGCAGATTCTGGATCTGGCATCAGGATCATGTCTGACTCATTAATGCCCTTCCAACCAGCAATCGATGAACCGTCGAACATTTTACCGTCTTCGAAAATGTCCTCATTGAACTCGCTAATCGGCACAGACACGTGATGCTCTTTGCCACGAGTGTCAGTAAAACGGAAGTCAACGTATTTGACATCCTTTTCTTTAATGAGGTTCATGACGTCTTGTACAGACATGTTGTTGTCTCCTGAAATTGCAGAAATGGGTCAATGGTCAAATAAACCAGAAAAACTGTGTATGACATGCAAACACTATGCCATTTCCTAATGGCTTGTTTTCTAGCATAAATGGAAAACTAATTTTGCTCAAAAAGCACAATAATGATGCAATTAAAACTAATATGCACCATTATTGTTCTATCTCGGTGTAAAACTTGACGGCTCCTATATAGCCTAACTGTTCGCAAGCCTGCTTAAAGTCATTTAACAGTGCAGAGCTAGCATTTGGGTGCACATAAACATCTAATTCGATTTTGCCATCTAAATAATGCAAACCTAATTTAAGTAACTGCGCTTGTAGCGGGTGCGTTAAGGGGTTCGCTTGTAGGGCTTGGAGTAGTTCTTGGCGGTTAGGTAATTCGATACTGAGCACACCTGCTTCATCATCTTCTGGATCAATATGTACGGTCACATCGGTGATTTCTGGAAAATGACTTTCGAGCTGATGGGTGACGTATTCAGCAATTTTATGCCCTTCAGACACACTAATATGTCGGGACACTTGAATATGTGCATCTGCAAAGACATTTCCACCCATTTTACGGGTGCGCAGCATATGCACATTCTTCACCCCAGGTAGCGTATGAATATAAGCAATGATCTTGTTGGATTCTTCTATTGATAAACCGGTATCGACGAGTTCACTTGTGCTTTCTAAGAGCAATTGTACCGCCATATAAAAAATCATCACAGCAATAATGATAGCGGCCACTGCATCCAACCAAGCATAACCCAGTTGTGCACCACCAATCGCAGCAAGAACTAATACCGAAGAGAGTGCATCCGAGCGATGATGCCAAGCACTTGCTTTTAGCATCGGTGAGTGAATTTTTTGCGCTACTCGTACCGTGTATTGATACAGTGCCTCTTTACCAACAATGGCCAAGGCTGCAAACAACATTGCGCTAGCATCAGGAATCACCAAGGGGGTATCACCCATCAGACGTCCCCACGCTTTAAGCAGAATCACAACTGCTACACCACCTAGCAGTAAGCCTAAAACGACGGTGGCTAAAGTTTCAATCCGCCCATGTCCATAAGGGTGATTCGCATCGGCCTTTTTACCGGCATGATGCGCGGCAAATAGTACAATCACATCGCCGACTAAATCCGATAGAGTGTGCATCGCATCAGCAATTAAGGCTTGTGAATGCGTGATGATCCCACCGATGATCTGTGCAATCACCAGAACGATATTGACACCCATACCCACAAAAGCGACACGCTGAGTAGTTTGTTGACGCGTGCTTTCGGTCGGCTCAGGCGACTGCATGGGTATGGAGTTCATGTGGGTGTGCCAACCTGCAAACTAATAATATAGTCGCGACCTTCTGTGTGGCTGTCTAATAAAGTATGTCCATGAATCCGTGCCCATGCGGGTACATCATGCAAAGCCCCCGGATCAGTGCAATACACCGTGAGGGTATCACCAGCGGCTAACTGCTCAATCGCTTGTTGGACGCGAATCACTGGCAAAGGACAAAGTAAACGTCGTGCATCCAGAGTGATAGTTTGGGGCATACGAACTTCAGGCTAAAACTAACTAAGCCGTGGATTATACAGCGGCTTGCCAACAAGCGCGAATCAAAGCTGCTTCAGTTTGGCGGTGTTCCACTTTTTGTCGGAATTCAAGCGGGTCTTTCTGTAAAACGAGGCTACCTGCGCGCGGCTCGAGAATCGCAACTAATCGCGAGAGCCAAAAACGCAGCGCTGCCGCCTCAAGCATCACTTGCCATTGCTCGGCTTCTAAATAAGTAAAAGGGCGAATTCGCTGATAAGCACTTAAACAACTGACCAGTCGTTCAGGGTCTAAAGCACCATTCTCAAAGCAGCACCAGTCATTCACTACAATAGCTAAATCATATAGCCAGCAATCATTACAAGCGTAATACCAATCTAAGACCCCACTAAGCTGGTTATGGATAAACAAAGTATTATCGCGGAACAAATCAGCATGAATTAAACCTTGAGGTAAACCAGCTAGTTGAAGAGTTTGCTGACGTTGTAGGCTTTTGCTTAATAAGACTCGATCTTCAAACTCCAGTAAAGGTAGTAAACGTTGTGCCGTTTGTAGACGCCAGTTATGCCCACGATCCGGTGCACGCTGTAGTGGAAAGCTTTGTCCGGCTAAATGAATATTAGCGAGGAGTTCGCCTATCGCAGCGCACTGCTGCAGATTGGCTTGTACAAGTGTTTCACCAGCTAAGTACCTGATTAGGGCAGCAGGCTTGCTTTTGCATTCACTGAAGAGTGAACCAGTAAGGGTTGGGATCGGAGCCGCAATCGGTAAGCCAGCCTTGGCCATGTGCTGCATTACTTGGAGAAAATAACTCAGTTCATTGGGTGAGTGTTGCTCAAACAGAGTGAGAACATAGCGCCCTGAGCTAGTATTCACAAAGAAATTACTATTTTCTACCCCCGCTTCAATCCCTACAAAATCTTGCAACTCGCCCACAGCGTATTGACTCAAAAACATTTGTAGTTCTTGAGCATTGATTTGCGTAAACACAGACATGCTTAAGGATTTACCAAGAGAACACTTGCCAGCTAGGAATCATCATCTCATCGCTGTCACTATGGGCACTTTTAACTGAGTTTGAAGCCATATCTGAGCCGACCAAGCTATAACCCGCTCCACCATTCGCAGGCAAATAGTGCACCGTACTCGCAATAGCCTGTACCCGCTCCTCTTCAATCGTTGCGAAACGGTCTTGAGTGCGAATGGTTTGTAGTTTGACTTTACCGTTAATTTCTTCAGTAACACTTGCATCAGTTTCGGCATATACACTAGTTGAGCTAGCAAGCAAGCTTAAGGCTAGCAAATACATTAAGCGATTATTTTTCATTATTATAGCTCCATATAATTAGCGCTTTCTTCAGCGGAGGGGCCAGAAACATTGCGCTCGTAATGTTGGAAAATATAATCGACGATTGCATCAGCATCGTCGAGTAACACAAATAAATCTAAGTCTTGCGGTGAAATCGTACCTTCAGCGACTAAAGTCGCTTTAAACCACTCAATCAATCCCTCCCAAAAGGGGGTATGTACCAGCACAATCGGAATACGTTGGGTTTTACCCGTTTGGACTAAAGTCAGAATTTCCGCTAGTTCATCTAAAGTTCCAAAGCCACCGGGCATTACTACATAAGCGGATGCATGTTTAACAAACATCACTTTGCGCGAAAAGAAATGACGGAAATATAAGGAAATATCCTGATAGGCATTGCCGCTTTGCTCTTTGGGTAGTTGGATATTTAAGCCAATACTCGGTGATTTTCCCCCTTGAGCACCTTTATTGGCCGCTTCCATTAAACCAGGGCCACCACCGCTCACCACTGCGAAACCTGCATCCGATAGTTTACGAGCAATATCCACCGTCAATAAATAAAGCGGATGATCGCGTGGTGTGCGTGCTGAACCAAAAATACTCACAGAAGGACGAATGCGGGCTAGGCGCTCGAAACCTTCAACAAACTCACCCATGATTTGGAAAATTTTCCAGCTTTCACGGGCTAATTCTTTGTCGTCAATTGGGCGTAAAACGGGGTGGTGGGCGCGTGTTTCTTGATCCATAGCCTTATTCTTTTTGTCTACAATTGATGAGCTTGTTAAGCTTTAAGAGGCCGCTTTTTCTTCCGGGGTATAAGCCATAATCGTCAAAGCATGTAACTGCCCTGAGGTAATGACTTCATTCACGGCTGCATAAATGAGCTGATGCCGTTTTACTTTACTCAAGCCTTGGAAACTCGTACTCACGATTTCCGCTTGATATTTATAGCCATCGCCTTGCACGCTAATCTCTGCCTCGGGTAGTCGAGTTTGGATGAGTTGTGTGACAGCCTCGTTACTAATACTCATGAAAAATCTATGCCTTTTATTGCTCAGAAGTTTGATCCAGCAAGGCTAATAGGCAGCGCTTGCTCTTTTATCGCTTATAGCGCATATAATGCCCTGAGTCTACTGTTTGGAAGTCAGGGAGTATCATGTCTAACGACGATTTAATCAGACAGGTACAGAATACCTGTGTGGAGTTTTGTGCTGCATTAACACAAGATGAGGTTAGCAAGTTTGTCCACTATATGCGTCCTATGGAATTAGGTCCTAATGAAATGCTCGCGGATATTGGTGATGTGGGTGCGAGCTTTTATATGGTGATTGGTGGTTCGATCCAATTATTCCAAGTAGATGGGAATGCAGAATATGCAGTGGGCACGATTTCCCCCGGCGGCTTAGTGGGTGAAATGTCCTTTTTTGATCGCCGCCCACGCACAGTGCGCTTAAAAACGGGTGAGTTGGGTGCACAATTGCTAGAAATTAAGCGCCAAATGTACAGCCGCCTGCGTATCGAAGAGCCGTTTATTTCAACGAATCTATTAGAGTTTGTGATTCGTAGCCTCGATGAATTAGTTAGGGAGCTAAGTGCTAAACACGCTGATTTAAAGAAACTCCTCGAAAGTTAATTTACTCACAGTCGGGTTCTTTTTCTTCCTCTTCAACCATTGGGGCAGAAGCTTCAGTTTGATTTTGGTTTTGAGTAGTTTCAGCCGTGCTTGCTGTACTTGAACTGACCGCTTCAGTGGCTTTAAATTCTGCTGGAGCTGGAGCTGGAGCTGGAGCTGGAGCTGGAGCTGGAGCTGGAGCTGGAGCTGGAGCTGGAGCTGGAGCTGGAGCTGGAGCTGGAGCTGGAGCTGGAGCTGGAGCTGGAGCTGGAGCTGGAGCTGGAGCTACTTCTGCGTTTGAACTAGAACGACTGGAATTTGCTGATGATTCTGGTTTGATCTCAGGTTTTTCTTGATCTGTGCAAGCACTTAGCTGGAACACTAAAAAACTAGCCAGTAAGCCTATAGCAAATTTATTTATCTGTTTAAACTTCATTTCAGGTTTTTAACCAGAAAGTTACCGGGCCATTATTAATTAAATGCACTTGCATATCTGCACCGAATACACCTGATTGTAGTTCATGTCCTTGTGCTTGAAGCTGTGCGCAAAAGTAATCAAATAATTGTTTGCCTTGTTCTGGTGGAGCAGCAGGGGTAAAGCTTGGACGATTGCCTCTTTGTGTATCTGCGGGCAAGGTAAACTGTGGCACCACTAATAAGCCACCTTGAACATCCAGCAACGAACGATTCATCCGGCCTTCGTTGTCTTCAAAGATTCGATAATTCAAAACGCGCTCTAATAAACGCTGAGCTTGCGCTTCTGTATCAGCGCGCTCTACACCTAGTAGTAGTAAAATACCGATTTTAATTTGCCCCACAGTATTGCCATCGACCACTACTTTGGCTTCGAGGACACGTTGAATTAAGCCAATCATATGAGCTGATCAGCCATAAACTCAGTGGCTTTGACTAAAGCCGCTTGAATCGCCGGTTCACTCGCGGCATGTCCACAGTCTGGAATGATCGCAAAATCAGCAGTTGGCCAAACTTCATGTAGAGCATAGGCTTGTTCGAGTGGGCAAATCATATCGTAGCGACCGTGCACGATCATGCCCGGAATTCCAGCGATTTTATGCGCATTATTTAAGAGCTGATCAGGTTCAAAGAAGGCGCGATTCATAAAATAGTGAGCCTCAATCCTTGCCACACTCATCGCTGTAAAAGGACTAGAGAAATGATCGACAGTGCTTTCTTTGGGGGAAAGATTAGCGGTGCGGCCTTCCCAAATTGACCAAGCTTTAGCGGCTTGCATGCGCGCAATTTCATTCTGTCCCGTTAAGCGTTTGTAGTAAGCTTGTAAAAGATTACCACGCTCCGCTTCTGGGATCGGGCTAATAAAATCTTGCCAAAAGTCAGGGAAAATATAGCTCGCACCATCCTGATAGAACCAATCAATATCACGGGGGCGGCACAGAAAAATTCCGCGTAGGATTAAACCAGAAACTCGTTCCGGATGTGTTTGTGCATAGGCTAAACCTAAAGTTGACCCCCAAGATCCGCCAAATACCACCCATTTTTCAATCTTTAATTCTTGGCGAATGCGCTCAATATCAGCGACTAAATGCCAAGTAGTATTATTTGTCAGTTCAGCATGGGGGGTGGAACGTCCACAACCACGCTGATCAAACAGCACAATTCGATAGCGCTCAGGATCAAAAAATTGCCGATGCCAGCTTTCACAACCGGAACCAGGGCCGCCGTGGAGAAATATTACAGGCAAACCATCAGGATTACCGGACTCCTCCACATATAAAGTGTGCATAGAGTCGACTGGTAAAAAGAAATGGCGGTTGTCGCGAATTGGTGGGAACAAAGTCTTCATCTAGCTGACTCCTCAGCTTCTAAGAGGCGGCGCGCTTCAGTGAATTTGGCTTGTTCTTCGGCTGATACTTCGGGGTATTCTAGGTGTAGAGCTTCTAAGGTTTTGACAATGGTGTCTGCAACTGCAACGCGCATATAAGCTTTATCATCGGCAGGAATCGCATACCAAGGTGCGTATTTGCTAGACGTGGTTTTTAAGGCATTTTCATAAGCGGCCATGTATTCATCCCAATGCTGACGCTCCATCACATCGCCCGCAGAAAATTTCCAGTTCTTATTTTGTTCATCTAAGCGTGATAAGAAACGGTTTTTCTGTTCTTGTTTAGACACATTCAGCCAAAATTTTAAAATGACTGTACCATTACGGGCCAAATGCTTTTCATGATCACGAATGGATTCATAACGATCTTCCCAAAGTTTCTCAAGCTTCTGGGCTTTGGGGAGATTTTGTCCCGCTAAATAATTGGGATGGACGCGCACCACTAAGACTTCTTCGTAATAACTACGGTTAAAAACGCCAATGCGACCCCGCTCGGGTAAGCAACGAGCTGTGCGCCAGAGGAAATCATGATCTAGTTCTTCGACAGAGGGCTGTTTAAAAGAAAAGACTTGGCAACCAGCAGGATTAACCCCCTTCAAAATGGCTTTGATAGTGCTATCTTTTCCCGCTGCATCCATTGCTTGAAAGACTAATAGGAGTGAGTATTGATCAGCCGCATATAAAGTTTGTTGAAGTTTGTCGATCTTTTTAACAAGTTTTTTTAGTTGGTCATCTAACTCTTCTTCAGTTTCAGCGTGATCCTCATAGGTTTTTACATCGTGGAGCTTAAATGAGTCATCAAAGGGCACGCGGTAGCGCTCAGGAAAATCGAACATAAACTAGCTCCTTATAGCGTTTTTCTAAGTTGTTTATAGTCTGCCAGAGATGCTTAGGAGCTGCATTAGTTAAAAAATATCATTCATCTTATTTATCTTGAAATAAGTAAAAGCTATACAATAAGATGTTTAGACCTAACAGGAATAATTATAACAAGGGGATGGTTCATGCAGAAGGTACTTCAGCGCAGTGCACTGGCGTTATGTGTGCTTGCTTTAGCTGGTTGTGGTGGCGGTGATGGTAACCAACTTTCTAATGATGGTGGGGGAAATAATACTGTCACTGGTGCAAAATTTTTGGAAGTTTCAGCAAGTTCGCGCCAGCTTGGCTCCAGCGGTGATAAGCCTGTCACCATTTCAGCAATTGCAAAGGATATGAATAATAATATCCTTAAAGATGCTACGGTGCAGTTTTCTGTTAATAATGAAGCCACTATTGAAGCAGACGCTGCAACAGCAACGACCGGTGTAAAAACAGCCCTGCTAACCCCAGGCTTAGAGAATCCTGAAAATCGTACAGTAACGGTGACGATTAAGTCAGGTACTTTGCTTAAAACCCTCGATATTGCAATTACAGGTACTACCTTAGTGGTCGACGGCCCTGCACGGATTGCATTAAATACGCCAACTACCTTTACGGCTAAGTTAAAAGATTCAGCAGGCAAGGCTTTAGCCAATGAAACAGTAAGCATTAACTCTAGTTTGAATAATGCGCTAACACCTGTATCAGGCTCAGGGTTTATGACGGATGCGAATGGTGAGATTCAATTTACTATTAATGCGGTCGTCAGCGGTACGGATACTATCTCTGTGTCAGCTTTAGGAGTCAGTAGCTCAAAAACCTTAGAAATCTCTGGCGATGATTTCACAATCACTAGCACACATTCGGAAATTAAAGTTAAAACGCCAGAAACCATCAGCCTAAAGTGGATGCAAAATGGGGTTGCTCAAGCGAATAAAACTATCAATCTCGCAGCAACCAGAGGGGAAATTAAACCCTCTCAAACGGTGAAAACAGATGCTCAAGGTCAAGCCACATTTTATGTGGGGTCAAGTACGGCTGGAGGAACAGTCGTCACTGCAACGGATGCAAGCACCGGCCTATCGACTAGTTTAACTAGAGAGTTTGTGGCTACCACACCGGCTAATCTCAATATGCAGGTAGAAAAGGAGTTGCTCGTTCCAGAAAGTAGCACCAATGTCATTGCAGTAGTTAAAGATGCTGCAGATAACCCGGTTAAAAACCAAGTCGTTGTATTTAATTTAGAGGATACGGTAGGAGGCAAATTAAGCAGTTCCACCGCTACAACTGACTCTTTAGGTAAAGCAACCATTGGTTATACAGCAGGTAATGCAACGAGTGCAAAAGATGGGGTGAAAATAACCAGTTCATTACGTTTGACAGATCCTAATGCTAATCCCGTGGCTGATGATTACATAACCCTGACAGTGGGTGGACAAGGTTTACGCATTGTATTAGGCGAAGATGAAAAGATTGTTGAAGAAGGCTTATTCTATAAGAAATCGTTTGGCGTTATTGTGACTGATAGTGCGGGCAATCCGGTAAAAGATAAGAAAGTAGACTTTGCTTTAATACCATTGGCTTACGCAAAGGGTAGTTTCGCACCTTGTGGAGTAACTTTATCGGATGGAACGCTGAGTGAAAAACCAATATTTGTTCAAACCGCAAGTTGTGTATCTGAAGATACAGACAGCGATGGCTTGTTAGATGCAGGCGAGGACTTGAATAGTAGTGGTCGTTTAGAGCCGACTAATGCTGCAACTGTTACCAACAGTGCAGTAACCGATAGCGATGGTAAGGTTTTAGCTACGGTCATTTACCCGCAAAGTCATGCATTGTGGAATAAAGTTAGGTTAACAGCACGCATTTTAGTATCTGGCTCAGAATATGTTGAAAGCACTGATTTAGTGTTACCGGTACTTGCAGCAGATGTAGGTTCTTGCGATATTTCACCACCTAATGCAGTCAGTCCGTATGGAGTGGATGCAAGCTGCTTAACAAAAAATTAGTTAGCTTGGTTTTTAATATTAAGAAAGCCACCCCAGCGGTGGCTTTTGCTTTTCAATCCACTACCATAAAGCCTTAACCTTTGGAGACTTTAATGCAAGCTGCTCAGCAATTATTAGAGCTTTATAACCTCGGCCTCAATGCCGTGAAAGGCGATCATGCAGTTTATAACGCACTGATGGAACAGGGTACGCAAGAGGCTTGCCATGTCGTTGCGATTGGTAAAGCAGCGGAAGCCATGTATCAAGGTGTAGGACGCTATTTGGATGAAGATATTAAAAGTGCTTTGCTTATTAGTAAATATGGGCATTTTTCTCCAGAATTATTAGCCAATCGTCAACTGACTTGCTTAGAAGCTGCACATCCAGTGCCTGCAGAGTCTTCACTCTTAGCAGGGCAAACCTTGCTGTATTACTTAGAAAATCTGCCTGCTAAGGAGCCGTTGCTATTTCTGATTTCAGGTGGGGCTTCGAGTTTATGTGAGGTTTTGGAAGAGGGTTGGACTTTAGAGAAATTGCAGGAGTCTACTCAAACTAAGCTCGCGGATGGCGCTTCCATTGCTGAAATTAACCAAATGCGTAAGCAGCTATCTAAAATTAAGGGCGGCAAACTTTGGCAATTTATCAGTGAACGTCCGGTGGCTTGTTTATTGATTTCTGATGTGCAAACTGATGATCCCACGCTCATCGGTTCTGGACTTTTATTCCCAGTACCTTCACAGAGGGAGTTTACTTGGCAAATTGTCGCCAGCAATCAACACATGTTAAGCGCTATTCAAACGGCTCAACCCATAAGTTTAGTGTCTGAAATAAAAATCATCCCTGAGTTTTTAGAGGGGGACGCGGAAGAGGAAGCGAGAAACTGTGTTGCTTTTTTAAGAGATCAAGCAGATGGCATCTATATTTGGGGCGGGGAAACGACAGTTAAATTACCAGACAGTCCGGGTCAGGGTGGGCGTAATCAGCATTTTGCTTTGGCTGCTGCTATCGCCTTAGAAAATAACTCAGCAATTACGTTGCTCTGTGCAGCCACTGATGGGACGGATGGGATGACTGAAGATGCTGGTGCATTGGTGGATGGGCAGACTGTAGCACGCGGTCGTTTAGAAAATCTTGATCCAGTTGATTGCTTAAGACGTGCTGATGCAGGTACATTTCTGGCCGCTAGCGGTGATCTGCTGCATACAGGGCCGACTGGTACTAATGTAATGGATCTGGTAATTGCCCTAAAAACTTCATGCCTAACTTAGACAAGAATTTGTACACGGCAGCTTTAAGCTGCTTATTAAGTACTGACCCTGACGAGAAAATTCGCCTAGCCCCTCAGCTTCAGCAAGCTTGGTTAGCGGGTGAGTTAGTGCGTCCGATCTATCCTGATACTGCGCAAAAAATAGCAGTGCCGGGTCGACCTAATAAGCCTGAGCTGGTTTTACCCAAGCAAATGAAGCAGCGTAAATTGCATCATTTAGAAGGGCGGATTGCTCTGCTGCATGCAGTCGCACATATTGAATTTAATGCAATTAATTTAGCGCTAGATGCCGTGTATCGGTTTCGAGAGATGCCTGATGCTTACTACAATGATTGGCTGCAAGTTGCTGCTGAAGAGGCTTATCACTTTAATTTAGTACGTAGCCGCTTACGTGAATTGGGTGCAGATTATGGTGATTTACCTGCCCATAATGGCTTGTGGGAGCATGCCTTAAAAACTGATCATGATGTGCTGGGGCGGATGGCTTTAGTACCCAGAGTGTTTAGAGGCGAGAGGTTTGTATGTAACTCCACCGATGATGGAGCGCTTACAGGAGGTTGTGGATACTGCGACGGCAGAGGTCTTAGCGATTATTTTGCGTGATGAAAGCGGGCATGTACGTATGGGGTCGCATTGGTATCGCTATTGTTGCGAGTTGCGAGGGCTAGAGCCTGAAAGTACTTTCCGGCAACTAACTCCGTGAGGTGCTGCAAGCGCCGGTACGTGGCCCTTTCTATACTGCAGGGCGCTTGCAGGCGGGTTTTAGTGCTAACGAATTAGAACAGTTGCAGCAGCTTGAAGACAATTGGCTGGCTGAAATCCGTGTTTAGCTAGTGACTAGTTATTCAACATATCATTCACATGCTCAGTAAAAATATCTGGGGTTTGTACATGGGGTAAATGTCCAGCTTCTTCAATCATCGCTAGCTGTGCATTGGGGAAGTAAGTCTGCGCGACTTGCCAGCGTTCGGGTTGGAGATAATCCGATTGCCCGCCGCCAATAAATAACGTCGGACCCGCATAGCGCAACTCAGTCTCATGAAAAGCAGTAATACTTAAATAATGCCGAGCGATTTCGCGCAAATGACATTGCCAAGTAAATTGACCGTTTTCATCCCACTTCAAGTTCTTCAGCAAAAAAGCACGCTCAAAAGGTTGTTTAATTGTTGGTGCTAACCATTGATCCGCTTCCTTACGGTTCTTGAAGCTCGCTAAGGGCATGGTAAGCATGGCTTGAATAATCGCTTGATGACGGGGTGGATAGTTGACAGGGGCAATATCCACAATAATCAGTTTATTTAAACGCGCAGGATGCTCAAGGGCTAGCCAAATCGAGGCTTTACCACCCATCGAATGACCCATTAGATCAAATTTATCGAGCTGCAAATGATCAGCGACCTCCAAGACATCTTGCACCATCAGGCGATAATTCATGCCTTCAACATGTGGAGAGCCGCCATGATTCCGCATATCTAGGGCGATAATACTGCGCTCGGCTTGCTGTTTGCTGGCAAAGGTATGCCAATTATCCAGTGAACCTAATAAGCCATGTAAAACTAGCAATGGGCGCTGTAAATGATCTGCGTCACCGTAAATTCGATAATTAAGCATTAAAGTTTTCCCCTAATGCAGTAATTTGTTGCAGGATTTTTTCGCGCTCCTCTAAAGGTAAGGTCGGCACATTATAGAAGATTTCGTATTGGATATTTTTGATACCACAGAAGGATAAAGTGCCATCCGTCATCGGGCGATGAATGAGTGTTTCTGAATCATTCGCTTGGAAAAAGCTTTTATCACTGCCTGCGGTAATCAGTACCAATGCTTTTTTGTGTTTCAATAAGCCAATCGGGCCTTCAGCAGAATAAGCAAAAGCGATTCCATTGGTGAGCACGTGATCAAACCAACCTTTTAAAATAGCTGGGCGACCATACCACCACAACGGATAAATAAAAACTAAACCCTCTGCCCACAGCAAAGCTGCTTGTTCATGCGCAATTTTCTCAGGAATGATGCCAGTTTGCAGGCTAGCTAATTCTGTGGCACGCAGTACGGGGTCAAATTCTTCAGTATATAAATCTTTGACGCGTACCTCATGTCCTGCCGATGCTAAGCCGCGTTGGCAATACTCCAGCATGGCATGGTTGAAGCTAGCAGGATTTGGGTGAGCGTAAACAATTAATATGCGCATAGTGGTGGCTAGTTTAGTTAGTGGACAGTGGTATTGGTGAGACCCACGACGTTTTCTGTGAATAAACGTGTTGCATCTACAGCATCAACTGCATAATTAGCATTACAAAATTCGCAAGTGACGCTGATATTGCCTTGCTCAGCGAGGATTGCTTGTACTTCCTCTTGCCCTAAAGAGCGCAGCATAGCCTCAATTTTTTGCCGATTGCAATTACAGTTGAATTTAATCGATTTCGGATCAAACAAACGTGGTGTTTCTTCGTGGAATAATCGGTAGAGCAATTCTTCCGCTGATAAATCACGTAATTCTTCGACTGTTAGTGTATCTAGAAGTAGTGATACTCGATTCCAATCTTCTGCTTGAGCATCCAAGGCTTCAGGACTGGAATATTTATCCGTGGGTAAACGCTGTAAGAGTAAACCCGCACAACTATTGTGGTCGGAAGTCAACCATAACCGAGTGGGCAATTGCTCAGAGCGCGCAAAATATTGCTCTAAAGCTTGGGTGAGATTATTTCCCTCTAACGCTATTATCCCCTGATAACGTTCATGGTTACTCGCCGCTTCTAAGGTGATAGCAATATGTCCAGTACCAAAAATTTTGGCTAAATCACTGTCTTCTGCAGGAACTTTTGTCCATTGCGCTAAACCGCGCACTTCCCCTCGTGGTGTGGCATGGACGACCAATAAATGCACTGGGCCATCCCCTCGAATTTGCAGAATTAAAGAGCCGGTATGCTTAACAGTTGCGGACAATAACACCGCCGCACTTAAAGCTTCGCCCAATACTTTGCGTACTATAGGTGGATAATCAGCCCGTTCTAAAAGCTGATGCCAACTTTGCTCTAACTGTACCCATTCGCCGCGAATATTCGCTTTTTCGAGGATAAAACGCCGTAAAATATCTCTTATCATGCAAGAATCAGCCTTGTAGCTACTACCTTTCGTGTCAGTGTATGATAAAATTCCCACGCGATGCCTATATGGGGAATTAGGTTGGTGAACTTATCATATAAGTTGACTTGCCCAAAACCCTTCTGGTTGCTACATTTGCGCAGGAAATTTGGGCTGACCCGATTTGAGGCATGGATAACTAGAACCATTAAGGACAACTTCACGGTTCCCCTCTCATAATTTTTAGCTTTTGCTGGACTTTACAACAATGTTCAAAGCCATTTCTGGTTTATTCTCCAATGATATTTCAGTAGATCTTGGGACAGCCAATACCCTTATTTACATGCGCGGAAAAGGCATTGTTCTCAATGAGCCTTCCGTGGTTGCTATCCGGCAAGATCGTGGCCCTGGTGGGCCTAAGTCCATTGAGGCTGTCGGTGCAGAAGCGAAAAAAATGTTAGGGCGTACCCCAGAAAATATCACTGCGATTCGTCCAATGAAAGATGGTGTAATTGCCGACTTCACTTACACCGAAAAAATGCTGCAGCATTTTATTCGTAAAGTTGATTCTGGCCGGATTTTGCGTCCAAGCCCGCGTGTCGTAATCTGTGTTCCTTGTGGTGCAACTCAAGTTGAACGGCGTGCAATTAAGGATTCCGCTTTGGGCGCTGGTGCACGCAAAGTTTATCTGATTGAAGAACCAATGGCTGCCGCGATCGGTGCAGGTATTCCCGTTGATGAAGCGATTGGTTCGATGGTTTTAGATATCGGTGGTGGTACTTCAGAGGTCGCCATTATGTCTTTACGTGGAATTGTTTACTCCGCTTCAGTCCGCATCGGTGGCGACCGTTTAGATGAAGCCATTATCAGCTATGTACGTCGGAATTATGGCATGTTAATTGGTGAGGCGACGGCTGAACGTATTAAATGCGAAATCGGTTCTGCATATCCGGGTAAAGAGTTATTAGAGATTGAAGTCAAAGGTCGTAATCTCTCAGAAGGGGTACCTCGTGCCTTTACTTTAACTAGTAATGAAATTCTGGAAGCTTTACAAGAACCGTTATTTGGGATTGTAAGTTCAGTTAAAACCGCTTTAGAACAAACTCCTCCTGAATTAGGTGCAGATGTTGCGGATCGTGGGATTGTACTTACTGGTGGTGGCGCTTTATTGCGCGATTTAGATCGCTTGTTAATGGAAGAAACTGGCATTCCAGTCGTAATTGCAGATGATCCATTAACTTGTGTAGCGCGTGGTGGTGGGAAAATTCTAGAAATTTTAGAGGCCGAAGGGGATGCATTCCTAGCGACTGACTAAGTGCTGCTAAAGTTTGCTCAATAATATAAATAATGACCCCTAGCAGTCACTTTCAGGGTAGATAACAGGGAGCATAGACTGCCATTAACGATACTGATTATCACGCAACACCGGGCTTATCCTTTCAGTTTGTGCTTCTACTGATTGCGGCTTTGTCTTTGATGGCGGTGGATTATCGTAATCCAACTGCCACCAAACCTATACGCACAGGCTTCTCGATTGTGGCTTATCCTCTACAACGTATTGTGGATGCGCCTTTTGATCTTTACACCAAGGTGACAGGTTTCTTCGCCAATCAGTTGCATTTGGCGAGTGAAAATGCGGCTTTAAAAGAGCAATTGCGGCTTTATTCCGTTCAATACCGCGATATGCAGGTCTTAGAACAACAAAATGCCCGTCTACGTGATCTACTCAAAGTTGATAAGCGCGTTGGCTATACCTTCACGATGGCTGAAGTGATTGCGGCTTCGGATGAGCGCGGTCGCCAAGTAGTAACTTTAAATAAAGGCTCGCGCGATGGCGTACATGAAAAGCAAGTTGTATTAGCAGAAGGTGGCAATATCTATGGGCAAGTGGTAGAAGTGACTCCTTTCAGTTCTAAAGTCATGGAGCTAACGGATCGCCAACATGCTATTCCGGTGCGTAATTTGCGTACTGGTATGCGGGCGCTGGCGAATGGTACGGGTAAGGCTGATATTTTGGAGTTGAAAAGCATTGTTGCAGGCAGCAATGTCCAAGATGGCGATGTGTTTGTCAGTTCTGGCTTAGATATGTTGTTTCCGCCGGATTTTCCAGTGGCTAAAGTCATTCCGAATGGCGTGCAATATATTCCCGGTGATCCTTTCGCGAATATCAGTGCTAAGCCCTTGATTAATTTCGATAATACCCGTGAAGTTTTATTATTATGGCGGATTAGCCCTTCACCCGTTGACATGTTGTCAGCACCACCTGCTAGTTCTCCTAAACCAGCGGATACTAAAACTAAGAAAGACGATAAAGCTAAAAAAGACGAGAAACCAGCGAGTAAAGCCACTACAACGAATAAGACCGTGGAGCGTCCGCAATGATTGAGAATTTACCACGCTTTCCGGGAGCTATTTGGTTAACTTTACTGATTGGCTTAGGCTTAAATAATATACCCTTACCTCCAGAATGGTCTTATTGGCGTCCAGATTTTGTAGTGCTAAGTCTAATCCATTGGGCTTTATGTATGCGCCAGCATGTGAATCTATTCGTGGCTTTCTTTATAGGTTTATTGGCAGATACGATTTCTTACGCTCTGCTGGGGCAACATGCTTTAGGTTATGTGTTAGTGACCTATTTCGCTGTGCGCCTCAGTTTACGGATGTCTGCAGAAGCTTTCTTACAGCAGTTTGCCTTGATCTTCATTGTAGTCGGCATCTTCATGCTGATTAATCTATGGATTCGTGGAGTGACCGGTAATATTGGCCCTGGTTTGTTATATTGGATGCCATTACTAAGCAGTTTATTAGTTTGGCCGATTTATCACGGTATCTTTGGCTACTTTTATGTCCCACGTAAAATGGTCTAATTTTACTATTGCTTTTACCGCCTCTCGTTATACTTCCACCTTATAGTAGGTGAATTGCTACAGCTCCTTGAGTTTTGTTACCTTAGACCCCATTAACAGAAATTAACTTTAAGTTAAGGAGCTTGTCCATGAGTGCAACTAATGCCTGCACTGATTTGTCTTGCAACGTCTTACCAGATATTGCAAGCCAACCCCATGCAGGGCCAAAAGGTAGTCTAAACTGGGTCGGCATGAGTGCCATTGAAATTCCAGTTTTGGTACTGAACTCTACCGGTGAAAAGATTCAAACGCTTGCACGGGTACAAGCTTATGTGAATTTAATCGATCCCAATAGCAAAGGGATTCATATGTCACGTCTGTACTTAGCCCTAGATAATCTGCTAAGTATGCATGAGCTAACCCCAGAAATATTACGCAAAACGGTCACACAGTTTATTGAGTCACACGGTAGCTTAAGCAACTCGGCTTATTTGGAATGTCGCTTCAATTATTTTGAAAAGCGCAGCTCTCTAGTCAGTGACAATAGGGGCTGGAAAAATTATCCAGTACGTGTTGCCGCGACTTTGCGCGGTCAGCAATTTGATCTGGAAGTGCAAGTAGAAGTACCTTACTCCTCCACTTGCCCTTGTTCTGCTGCTTTGGCACGCCAATTAATCCAAGAGGGTTTTCGTGATCAATTTGGTGAAGGCTTAGTCAATGCAAGTACCGTCTATGCTTGGTTAGGCACGACGCAAGGCATTAGTGCAACCCCACACAGCCAACGCAGTATGGCGCAAGTGAAAGTAAAATTAGCGGAAAAAATTCGTAATTTACCACTGACCAGTTTGATTGATCGCATTGAGAATGCCTTACAAACGCCAGTACAAGCGGCCGTTAAGCGTGAAGATGAACAAGAGTTTGCGCGTTTGAATGCCGCTAATTTAATGTTTTGTGAAGATGCGGCTCGCCGTTTGAAATTAGCGATGTCGGAAGATATTTCAGTGCGCGATTTCTGGATTCGTGTCAATCACCTAGAAAGCTTACATGCGCATGATGCTGTGTCTGTTGCAGTCAAAGGCGTTGATGGTGGTTATCAAGATGACCCGCATGATTATATGAGCTGTTAATGTATAAGCTGGATACCCTGCCGTTTCAAAATCGCTTTGCACAATTACCTGCGCATTTTTATGCGCGGGTAAAGCCTACGCCTTTAGCTAATGCAAGGCTATTTAGTTTTAATGAGTCCGCTGCACAACTAATTCAATTAGACCCTAAGGAAGCGCAGCATCCCGCTTTCGCCGCTTATTTTAATGGTGAGCAAGCTTGGGAGGGTACACAGCCGATTTCTATGCTCTATGCAGGCCATCAGTTTGGAACTTATGTACCACAACTGGGGGATGGGCGGGCGATTATTCTTGGTGAAACTCAAGGCTTTGAATTACAACTAAAAGGCTCAGGGCCAACCCCCTTTTCGCGCTTTAGTGATGGTCGGGCCGTGATTCGTTCCACGGTGCGTGAGTATTTATGCTCGGAAGCGATGCATGCTTTAGGTATTCCCAGCACCCGTGCCTTGTGTATGTTAGTGAGCGATGAGGAAGTGTATCGCGAACGCCTTGAACATGGCGCTTTGTTAGTACGGATGGCCGCTTCGCATCTTCGTTTTGGCAGTTTTGAAGTCTTTTTCCATCGCCGCCAATATGAACAGCTTAGGCAATTAGCAGATTTTGTTCTTGTGAATCATTTTCCCGAATTGCAATCGACGGTTGATCCGTATCTGGCTTTACTGGAAACGGTCGTGAAGCGCACTGCACGCTTGATAGCGCAATGGCAATGCGTCGGTTTCGCGCATGGGGTAATGAATACTGACAATATGTCCATTCTTGGGCTGACCTTAGATTATGGCCCTTATGGTTTTTTAGATGTCTATGATCCCGGTTTTATTTGTAACCATACGGATCAAGGAGGGCGCTATGCGTTTGATCAGCAGCCTTCAATCGGTTTGTGGAATCTCAATGCTTTGGCGCATGCTTTTTTACCCTTATTAGCCGAAGATCCTGATGAGGCGGTGGAAAAAGCCCGTTCTGCTTTACTTCAATATCAAACTGAATTCGATCAAGCTTGGCTGGCTGGAATGCGGGCTAAATTAGGTTTACAACAAGCCCTTGCTAGCGACGAAGCATTAATCGCGGATTTGCTGATTAAAATGCAGCAAAATTTGGTCGATTATACGATTTTCTTCCGGCGTTTAAGTCAGCTTGGTGTGCGAGCACAGCCGTCTGAGCAAGCCATCCGCGATTTATTTG
>AATN01000042.1_pt1 | contig 31674 bp, 38 predicted proteins | sample 270648 | NCBI WGS metagenome assembly AATN01 (sample SAMN02954269, study PRJNA17659) | bioreactor sludge metagenome | biome: terrestrial; feature: bioreactor; material: sludge; isolation source: Enhanced Biological Phosphorus Removal (EBPR) bioreactor sludge | place: Australia: Brisbane, Queensland
CTTTGAGCGACCATTGGTACTTTACTCTTACTGTGGCCAACTTACTGGGCTTTATGGATAGCAGCACAAGGCTTTCCGGGTTGGAGCTTAGTTACTATTTTCAGTTTAGGCACTTTCCTGATGCGCTCTGCAGGTTGTGCAATTAATGATATTGCAGACCGTAAAGTGGATGGACATGTGGAGCGGACTAAGCTGCGGCCCTTAGCGACGGGTGCTATTTCCGTTAAAGAGGCTTTAGGTGTGTTTGGCGGCTTATTGTTTTTGGCCTTACTGTTAGTGCTGCAGCTTAATGCTCTGACGATAGGTTTTTCCTTAATAGCGGTGCTGCTTGCGGCTAGCTATCCTTTTATGAAGCGTTATCACCATTGGCCACAGGTCTATTTAGGCGTGGCGTTTGCTTGGGGGATTCCGATGGCATTCACTGCTGTCCACAACCAGTTCCCCCCCTTGGTTGCTTGGGTCTTACTAATGGCTAATGTGGCTTGGACAACCGCTTATGACACGATGTATGCCATGTGTGATCGCGAAGATGATTTAAAAATTGGCGTCAAATCAACAGCAATTATCTTTGGTGAGCATGACCGCTTAATAGTGGGTATCTTACAAGTAGCCACTTTAGGTTTGTTGCTGTGGGCAGGCCTCTTAGCTGACTTAAATCTTTGGTTCTGGCTAAGTCTTGTGGTAGCGGCTGGGCTTTTTGTCTATCAGCAGTATTTGATTCGGAATCGTGACCGTTGGTTAAGTTTGCGTGCCTTTTTGAACAATAATTGGGTCGGACTGATCTTGTTTATTGGGATTGTCTTGAGTTATAGCGTGGCTTAACGGTTTTCTGCACGGAGTAAATTCCGCTACAATCGACATCTTTATGTTCGGAGCTTTAGAGCCTGTTATGTCCAGACAATCTAGTTTTAACCGCGAAGAGCTATTGCAATGCGGGCGTGGAGAAATGTTCGGTCCCGGAAATGCACAATTGCCCGTACCTAACATGCTGATGATGGATCGCATTGTGCATATTAGTGATGAAGGCGGTACTCATGGCAAGGGTGAAATTCTTGCTGAACTAGATATCAAACCTGAGCTTTGGTTTTTTGATTGCCATTTTCCCGGTGATCCGGTGATGCCGGGTTGTCTAGGGTTGGATGCGATGTGGCAAATGGTCGGTTTTTATCTGGCGTGGTTAGGCAATCCCGGGCATGGACGTGCTTTGGGCGTCGGTGAAGTGAAGTTTTTTGGGCAAGTTTTACCAAAAGCGCAAAAGGTTACTTATAAAATTAATCTAAAGCGCGTAATTACCCGCAAGCTGGTGATGGGAATTGCAGATGGTAGCCTAGAAGTTGATGGGCGTGAAATTTATACGGCGCAGGAGCTACGGGTCGGTTTATTTACGAGTACCGATAATTTCTGAGTACGCAGAATACCTAGATAAAGTTAATTTGGATTTATGAATCGCACTTGCCAGCGCTTAGTTAGTTTCATAAATAGTGTTTGCGGTGAGGGCATGGGGTTTGCTACCATAGCGCCCTTTTCGTATTAACCGATAAATTTTGAGGACGCTCGGCATGAAGCCCGAAATTCACCCTAATTATAGAGAAGTCGTATTCCAAGATCTCGCCAGCGGCTTCACTTTCCTGACCCGCTCTACGGTAGAAACTCGTGAAACTATTGAGTATGAAGGCGCTACTTATCCTTTACTGAAAGTGGAGATTTCTAGCCAATCTCATCCTTTCTACACAGGCAAACAAGCTGTGAAGAGCACTGCCGGTCAGATCGACAAGTTTAATCGCCGTTTTTCACGCGGCAAGTAAATACGAGTCTTGCCTGAGGTTTCAGGATTAAAGATACAAAGTATTTAACTTAGGCTTCTAAAACGCCCCGACTTAGGGGCGTTTTTGTTTTTGGATAAATAGCTCTGCGCAGTTTTTCGCTCAAATTGCAGTTATCCTTAAATTTAAAAACGTCTTCTGTCGATGTAAATATAGGATTCTCGCTTTAGCTTCTAAAAAGTTGGAGCTGGTTGATAGCTAGCTTCGACAGCTTTTTTCGGGCGTTGGGAAGCTGCTAGGACTAAACGTTCCCCTTGTTGACGAATACAATAGCGCAAACCAAGTTTATAGCAATGTTCGGCATTACGGGTTTCCCCCATGGTTTCTAAAAGTTCCGCTAGCTCTAAATAGCCTTCTGGGTCAGGGGCTTGATTTAACTGGTTTCATAATAGGATTTGGCAACTCCCCAGAGTTGTTGCTGGCGATGTAAACGCGCTAATAACAATAAACTAACTGGATTTGAGGGCTGTTGAGCTAACCATTTCTCAGCTTTATGCACCGCTAAAGCCAGATTAGGGTGATCGAGCCGTCCATATAGGTCAGCTAATTGGGGATACCAAGCGTTGGCATGCACACTGCTAATAAACTGTTCAGCTAGTTGATCACCACCGGCCTGATGTAAAGCTTTAGTGTATACTGTCATGGCTTCAGTTTGATCACGAATTGCAGCGGGTAACTTTTTCCAAAGCGTTTGTAGCTTTTCGGTATTTTTTTGCTCCGCATATTGACTGAATAAACCGATCAAAGTGGCTGCTTGCACATGACCCATGCTTTCACTGTTTAAGAGATTAAGCTTTTGTAAATCGGGTAGTAAGTCGAGTAAAGCTTCCCAGTTTTGTTGCTTATACAAAACTTTGGCCAGTAGTTTGGTCACATAGGCGTTTTTAGGGGCAAGGCTACGCAGGTTTAAGAGGGTAGCTTGGGCTTGTTCTAATTGTTCTGCCGATAATTGCATCTCTGCTTGCGAAACGCCTACCGCAATTTGTGCATTATGGTCACTTTCAATCGCTTTTTTTAAAAGCTCATCACGGCGCTCAGGCGCTTCCTGCATATGTGCAGCCCGCGCTGCACCTAAGTAGTTTAATAAAGGTGTTTCACTATACTCAGCATGTTCGGTAAGCAATTGCTCTGCCCTATCCCAATGCCCTTCAGTTAATTGAATTAAGCCCTGATTGAGGCTGCGGTTGGCTTTAGTGTGCAAACGATGATCGCGTAAACGATGCAAGCGTCGCCGTAAACCCAGCACTTCACGCACTAAAGTCACGCCTAAATAAAACACAGTACAAGCACCTAATACTAAGAGAGCTAGGGTAGCGGTGGTGAGTTCATAGACTTGACTGCCCCATTTAATAAAACTTGGACCAGAGTGCGCTAAGATTTGCTGAGCGACCCAAAATCCACTTAAGCCCAGTAAAATACATAAGAGAATGAAGCGCATCATGGTTTATGCTCTCCGGCTAAAGTAGCATTGCGTGCTTTTTCCAATTGCGCCAAGCTCGCTGAAATATCGGGCAAAGTAGGCTGTAGATTCAATTGATCTAGCTGCATTAGAGGTTCTATTAAAGCAGTGGCTTGGTCTTTGGGGTAATAAGCCTGCAAAGTATCACGAATCAAAGCGATTTGTTGGTGATAGCTCTGATCTTGGCGTTGTAGTGCTATCAAACGTAAATTCTCTAAACGCAACAAAATCAATTGGTGCAAGCTTTGCCGTGACTCGGTATCTAGGGCATTGGCTAAAGGTTGATCGACTTGATGTACAATCACGGCTTCACTCAGGGTATTAAGCGCTTTTCGTTTATACTCTTGCCAAAGTGAGTGATCTTCAGTCGTATTAGCTTCATTAGTCTTAGCGGGACTTGAAGCTGGGCTGGGTAATGATTTCGCAAGTTGGGTAGACAGTTCCAAGGTTAGAGCGTTAATGCGTTGGGATAAGTCGATTAAGTCTGGCTCAGCAAAGGCTTCTAAACTAGCAATATCCTTAGCTAATTGCTGGCGTACCGGCAAATAGGTAACTGAGCCTAATTTACCCAATAGTAAGTCTGCTTCTTTTAAAGCCGCTAAAGCAGCCCCTTTGGTAGCCGTTAAATGCAGCTCTTGATTTGCCATGCGTAACAGGAAAGCCACTTCTTCAATTTGCCAATCATGATCGGTTTTAGGTGCTACCGTTTGTTGTAAACGCGCTTGTAGACTAGTGACTTGTTCGACTTGTGCAGTCACAGTTTCAGCCAACTGACGGGTTTCATGATGTATTTGTGCCATTTTTTGCAAATTCGCACTGGTAGCGTTGGATAAACTATCCACCGTTTGATTCATTTCCTTGCGTAATGTCTCTAAAGCATGGCTATCCGCTTTTTGGTCAAGCGTTTTGTCTAAATTAGCAATGCGGATTTGGCTGTCATTGGCTTTAGTGTTCATGCGTTGCCAGTGTTTATAACCTGTAGCAATCCCAATCACGGTGAAAAATAAGGCTAAAAAAGCTATAAATAGCGCAAAACTGGTGCCTTTGGCTTTAGGAACGGCGCTGAGATACTGAGGCTCAGTAAAGACGGTGGTTTCCGATTTTTCGATCATTATTCATTGTCCTGTTGCCACTGGATTAAGGCTGCCAGCATTGCGTCATCGGCTGGGCTTTTGGCAACAATTATTTTATGTTTAAAGCCACGTTGCTGAGCATCAGCAGCGATGCGCTCGCTGCCCACAACGATAGGGTAGTGATATATCCATGATTCTGTTGCTAAGATTTGCAAGAGGTTACGCAAAATCTCGCTACTGGTTACACAGATTATATCAATACCGTGAGTAGCATGGAGCTGTTTTAAGGCGGTTGCTGATCCAATCATATGACGCTGATAGACCTTGGCATAGCTAACCTTCGCCCCTCTAGCACTAAGGATTTCGGCTAAGACTTCACGTCCGGTATCACCGCGTACAATTAAAACCTGCTGTCCTGTCAGATCATGCACGGGTGGCAAAGCTAAAAAATCTTCACTGGTAAAGCCCTGTTCAGGGACTAGACTAGGCTGCAGACCATATCTGTTTAAAGCCGCTGCCGTTTGTTTACCGATTGCCCCTAAGCGAGTGGCTTTGAAAGGATTCAGATCTTGGAAAAAGCTTAGGCCACATTCCACCGCATTAGCGCTAATGAAAATAATCCAGTCATAGGCTTGCTGATGAATGGCGAGTAAACTATCTGGAGCTTGTTTAACTGGCTCAATCGCCATCACGGGAAAAAGCTGTGGTTTAGCGCCTGCATTCAATAATGATTCATGAAAACGACCAGCTTGATGCGCCGGGCGCGTGACGAGTACTTGAAGACCTGCAAGCGGTAAGTTCATAGTTCAGTGATGAGCTAAACCTAAAACACTCAGAATTTTGTCGCCACCTTGGGCGAGTAAAGCATCGGCAATAGAACTGCCTAAAGCTTCTGGATCTTGGGGAGTACCAAAGGCTTCAGCTCTAAACAGCGCCGAACCATCCGGATAGCCCAACAAACCTCGCATACGCAGTGCCTCACCTTGAAGTTCAGCAAAACCTGCAATCGGAACTTGGCAGCCACCGTGTAGGCGATGATTCATGGCACGTTCCGCACGGACACGAATTAAAGTCTCTGGGTGAATCAACGGGGCTAATAGTTGTTCGATGCGTGGATCATTTACTCGACACTCAATGCCAATTGCGCCTTGACCGACTGCAGGCAAGCTTTGTTCGGGCGATAAATAGCAGGTAATCCGCGCTGCAAATTGCATACGAATCAGTCCGGCGGCTGCGAGAATAATCGCGTCGTATTCACCATGATCCAATTTAGCGAGGCGAGTATTGATATTGCCACGTAAATCTTTAGTTTTCAGATGAGGGTAACGCGCTAGCAATTGCATTTGGCGGCGTAGGCTACAAGTACCGATCACTGCACCTGCTGGCAATTTATCTAAAGATTGATAATGATTAGACACAAAGGCATCGCGAGGATCTTCTCGTTCCATGATCACGGCTAGATGTAAGCCTTCGGGAAATTCCATCGGTACATCTTTCATGGAGTGCACAGCAATATCGGCGCTACCTTCCAACATGCCAAGTTCGAGTTCTTTAACAAATAAACCCTTGCCACCGATGCGGGATAAAGGACTATCGAGAATTTTGTCACCTCGGGTCGTCATACCTACTAATTCAACGTGTAAATCACTATGTAAAGCTTGTAAGCGGGCAGCGACATGCTCAGCTTGCCATAAAGCAAGTGGGCTAGTACGTGTGGCAATGCGGATAAGTTCAGCCATAAAGTCGTGGGGAAGCCATTAAAACTCTCGCACTTTACGGTAAATAATTTGAGACTTCCAGCAGCACCGTCAAGGACAAGGGAAAGGATTTATGCGTAGGGCACTAAATAGCGCACATCAATATAACAAGAGGGTCGATGGGATAAAGGTGGATAAACATGCAGCCAATAAAGGTTATCACGTTTGAGCATACCTTCTTCAATGGCAACCAGATCGACTAAACTGCCATTATATAAACGAATCATCACATCGGCATTTTTTGTAGGACTACGCCGACATTCAATGGGTGCATAATTAATTGCCGCCGTATTGACTTTATATACAGTGGCTATTGGGCGACTACTCAAATCAGCAATAGTTAAAATATTACCATTGTCTGTACAGGCAGTTAGTAGAGCTGTATGCATCATAATGAAAAAATAAAATATGCCTCGCATGCGGTACTCGCTTGTTTTTTACCTATATGCCTGCTGATCACCACAAAATTTGGGCAGTTTCCTAAGTCTTTCTCTCTATTTGGCTGAGAAAGTGCGTTTCGGCAATGGCTTTCGGAGTAGAAGCGATGTTTTTACTTCTTATCGGTCATTCGCGGTTGAAACCCGCAGGTATTCTGGTTTTAATGGGCGCAGTTTAAATTTGGGTGTCAGCAGTAGGAGCCAATATGAAAGTTTTAGTTGTGGGAAGTGGTGGGCGTGAGCATGCTTTGGCATGGAAACTAGCACAATCACCCCGTGTTACCGAGGTCTTAGTTGCGCCAGGCCAATGCGGGTACTGCTCGGGAACCCAAAATGCGCAACTTACCGATTGCTGCTGAGGATCTCGATGCCTTGGTGTATTACGCACAAGAGCAAGAAATCGATTTAACGGTAGTTGGTCCTGAAGCCCCTTTGTCCAAAGGGATCGTGGATCGTTTTCGTGCAGCCGGTTTGCGCTGCTTTGGCCCCACTCAACAAGCAGCACAATTGGAGTCCTCGAAAGCCTTTGCGAAAGATTTCTTAGCGCGCCATCAGATTGCGACTGCTGAATACGCTAATTTCACGGAGGTGGAGCCTGCGATTGCGTATATTCGCGCTAAGGGTGCGCCAATCGTGATTAAGGCGGATGGTTTAGCCGCAGGAAAGGGTGTGATTCTAGCGCAGACTGAAGATGAGGCAATAGCCGCTGTGCAAGATATGCTCGCCGGGAATGCCTTTGGTGCTGCGGGTAGTCGGGTAGTGATTGAAGAATTTTTAGTCGGTGAAGAAGCCAGTTTTATTGTGATGGTGGATGGTAAGCATGTCTTAGCGATGGCGAGTTCCCAAGATCATAAGGCGCGGGATAATGGGGATAAGGGACCGAATACAGGGGGGATGGGCGCTTATTCACCTGCCCCCGTTGTTACCTCGGTAATGCATGAGCGCATTATGCAAGAGGTGATTTATCCGACGGTACGGGGTATGGAGGCGGATGGCCTGCCCTATACCGGTTTCTTGTATGCAGGGGTGATGATTACAGCAGAGGGTACACCCAAAGTTTTAGAGTTCAATTGCCGGTTTGGTGACCCAGAAACCCAGCCCATTATGGCGCGTTTGAAATCAGATTTTGTCGATTTGCTCGAGGCCGCTTTAGATGAGCGCTTAGATCAAGTCAGTGTTGATTGGGATAGTCGTGCTGCGGTTGGAGTCGTATTAGCAGCGGGTGGTTATCCCGATCATTATGCCAAAGGTGTGGTGATTCAGGGTCTAGATCAAGCCGCACAACTGCCCGGTAAAGTATTCCATGCAGGGACAATAGAGAAAGATGCACAGGTGCTTACTAATGGTGGGCGCGTTTTATGTGCAGTCGGCTTAGGCGATTCCGTGACAGCAGCACAGGCACAAGCTTATGAATTAGTTAAAGCGATTCAATGGGATAAAGTTTATTACCGGACAGATATTGGGCATCGAGCGATAGCACGCGAACAGGCACAAGCTTTATAGGGTTTTTACTAGCTAGTGGCTAGAGGCATGTTAATTTAGTGCTTTAACCTTAACGTAAAGGTCAATTAGCATGAGTGCAGCAGATTCTAAAGCCAGTGCAAGCATCCGTTATCCTGATCTGCCTATCCCTGCAGGGGGCGAAATCGTTGAAGTTGCTGCAGGGGTTTACTGGGTGCGTATGCCTCTGCCTTTTGCGCTGGATCATATTAATCTGTGGCTCTTGAAAGATGGTGATAGTTGGGTGCAGGTGGATACGGGTTTAGTTGAAACCAGCGTGATTGAATATTGGCGCACGATCTTTGAGTCTTATCTAGAGGGTGCTCCTGTCAGGCGCTTAATTGTGACTCATCTCCATCCTGACCATGTGGGCTTGGCGGGCTGGTTGACGCATCAATGGGGTGCGAGTTTACATATGTCGCGCACCGAGTATTTACTCTGCCGCACTCTACTCTCAGATACGCATAAGGAAGTCCCTGAAGCAGCTATCCATTTTTATCAACATGCTGGCTTTGATGAAGAGGCCATTGGCATTTATCGTGCTCATTTTGGCGGCTACGGTAGCTTTGTCGGCGCTTTGCCGGACGCTTATCAGCGCTTAGTCAATGGCGATAAGCTGAAGATTGATGGCGTGGATTGGGAAGTGATTATCGGGCAAGGTCATAGCCCTGAGCATGTCTGTTTGTATTGCGCTGAGAAAAACGTATTCATCGCGGGGGATCAACTACTACCTACGATTTCCTCTAATGTGAGTGTCTGGCCGATTGAGCCAAACGCTAATCCCCTCAAAGATTGGATTGATTCTTGTCATATGTTGCGCGCACGGCTGCCTGAAGATGTTCTAGTGCTACCTGCACACGGTAAACCTTTTTATGGAGCACATCCACGTTTAGAATGTCTAATTGCTGAACAGGAGCAAGCCATTCATGCACTCTATGAGTTATGTGCTGAACCTAAGCGGGTGGTCGATGTTTTTTCGGTCTTATTTAAAAATCCAGTGACTAAGCGTACTTTGATTTTTGCTACCGGTGAGGCGCGAGCGCATTTGAATTATTTGGTGCAGGCTGGACGATTGCAGGTGGGTCTGGATGAGAAGGGGTGTGGGGTATTATCGGCAGGTTTTATGAAGTCTTTAAGCGCTGGTATGTCCAGAATGTACTAGGTGAATAGCTTGAGTATTTTTAGTAAGACTTTTAAGCAGACACCAGAGTAAATGAGCTTGTCAGATTTCTTTAATGGTGGTGTCTGCTGGTGTATTAACAGCTAATTGCTACATTTGCCTTTAGTTGCCATCTTTAAGCGTGAAATCTCTTTCATACCTTTTGCTTCATCCATGAGTTTCAAATTGGCTCCGCCTACCACTAACCCCATTTTTATATATTGCTTTATAAAATAGTTCTTCCCGCTTTCAGTCTTTAAGGTAAATTCATTAGGTGAGAACTCAGATTCAGTGGAAATCTTATGTTCCATATTGCCAGCAACTTCTTCGAAGAAGAATACTTTAGGTGCAGTCTCACCGATACATCGGCCATCAATCCATAGATCTTTTTTTAAAGCTGTACCCAATCCACCTAAGCGATAGATATATATTCCTGCATTTCCCTGAGATGGCGTGGGAAATGCTTTAGCTTGGTCTGATACTGATCGATTTTCCATGGGAACTGATGCACAACCAGAAAGTAAGGAAGCAGCTAAAGTAATTAAAGTTAATTTTTTAAACATAATTGCCTTTTTATTTTTAATTGAATATCAGTGGAAATTTTACTTCTAAAACTTTAAATAGTCACTTAATGTGGACAGTGTTAGATTTTCGAGTGCTATAGTTAGTTCAACTGATTCACTTTTTTAGCCGGAATATACAATTTTTTATTAGTGTTCTTAATAAAGATGAACGACATGTTTCATGCTATAGTCAACACATGCGTACACTAATGATTGTCGGTTTATTGCCTTGCCTAATCGCTGCGAGTCAGTTGCAAAACTCGCAACGATCTGTAACAGCCGATGTTGCTGCCGTCCAGCATTTACTACCAAAAAACTTCAGTGTGCTTAGCTTTGCTTCCGGTGACTTGAATGCTGATGGAAAACTTGATTATGCCGTCGCGGTAGAGCGTGTAGCCTCAGCGACTAAACCTGCAGCGCGTCGCTTGTTGATTATGCTAAGCGATGCGGAAGCAGAGGGTGGCCTAAAGATTGAGCAACAATACTGGCGTTTTATTCCACTTCCCAGTGCGGAGGGTGTAGACCCTCTGGCTTATTTAGCTATCAATCAGGGCTTGATTGAGGTGCAATTTAAGCCGCCGAATGCGGGGCGTTCCTATGTGAATTATACCTTTAAGCCTGAGGGGCGACGCCTTGTGTTAAGTCATTTTCAGCGTTATAAGGTAAAATCGGTGACCGGTATGTTCAATGAAACCGTGATCAATTTAGATCAAGGTGAACGCGAGTTCACTTCAGGGAGTATGTCGAGTCCACGACATCTGAAAAAGGTCGAGAAGTTTAAAGCCAGCCAAATTTGGACTCCTTGTCGGATTGATGATCCCCTCAATTTTGAGCCTTAAAGGGCTGCACCGTTTTTGCAAAATATCTTCGTGAAGTTTCCGCAAGCTATTGATAGGAGCTGCACACGAGATCGCTAATCTTAGCTCCTGAAATTACTTGACTCTAACCGAAAGCCCGGAAACGCGAGGATGAGAAAAATAATTGTTTTAGTGTTACTGTCCGTTTTCATGGTGGGATGGTTTATCCCAGAACCTTCAAGGATTCCAGTCAGTGGGGCAACAGCCGCTGACTGGAATCCCCAATCCTTCTGGTATTACCCTTGGGGGCGTTCTGGTACGCATAAAGGTATTGATATTTTTGCGAAGCTGGGTACTCCGGTCTTGAGTGCTACCGATGGTTTAGTCCTTAGTACCGGATTCGATAGCTTAGGTGGTAATTATGTTTTGGTGTTAGGTGCAAAATGGCGCGTTCATTATTATGCGCATTTGCAGTCTATCGACACAAGTAGCGGACATTGGCTAAAAGCAGGTAGCGTATTAGGTAAAGTAGGTGACTCAGGGAATGCGCAAGGCAAACCACCGCATCTACACTACCAAATTCAGACAGTTTTTCCGCAATTGGCACAGTATCAAGCCAATCAGCCCCAAGCTTGGAATAAACTGTTTTATATTAATCCACATCAGTTTTTAACTCAGCACACAGCATTCTGAAGAGTATGAGCAAGCAAATTTTAGTCGTAGATGATGATCTGCATATTCGTGAAGTGATTAGCTTTGCCCTCGAAAAAGCGGGGATGACGGTGCGCCAAGCGAGTGATGGACGCGAGGCGGTACAAAGCTTTCGTGAGCAAGCTGCTGATTTATTAGTGCTGGATATCAATATGCCCGAGATGGATGGTTTAGAGGTTTGTCGAGAACTGCGTAAAACTTCTAATGTGCCTATCTTATTTTTATCTTCACGAGATGATGAAATTGATCGAATTTTAGGCTTAGAAATTGGTGGCGATGATTATGTCACCAAACCTTTTAGCCCACGTGAATTAGTCGCACGGATTAATGCCATTTTGAAGCGTTTGCAGCCAACACAAGCAGCAACGGTAGTGCAGTCAGATGATTTAGTGCGGGGGAAGCTAAGTATTAGCCCACAACAGCATTTAGTGGCTTGGGATCAGCAAACCGTGCATCTAACTGCGACAGAGTTCGGGATTTTAATGCTGCTGGCACGCCATCCGAATCGGGTGTTTAACCGTGATCATATTATGCAGCAAGCCTATGATAATAATGTGTATGTCAGCGACCGCACGATTGATAGCCATATTAGGCATATTCGCCAAAAATTTGTCGATGTAGGGTGTGCGAATATTATTGATACCGTGCATGGGGTCGGTTACAAACTCGCACCATGTTAGCCAAGGTGCGTTTACCCTTCCCAAGGAAATTACGGTTTAGTCTGCGTAGCATTCTGCTGATTATGATGTTAACGCTGCTCCTTTTACCGCTGGCTACTTTATATTTTTTCCGTATTTATGAAAATGAATTAGTCCGGCAAACGGAACTAGAGCTGATTGCTCAAGGGGCTACTTTAGCGGCGAGTTATCGGCAGATTATGCGCTTGACCAATCCTAAAAGTGTCGATTATGGCTATGTCTTGGGTTATTCGCCCTTGATTCCGGGGCAGCGCCGTTCTTATATGCGTGATGAAACCCTTGATCCTTATTACACACCCATCACCCCTGAATTAGATTTAGTCAAACCGGTTTATGCTCCGCGTCCCGATGCAATTCCTACACCGCAAGTGGCTGATAAATTTGCTCAACAAGCGGGGGCTTTATTAACACCGGTCATTTTAAATACTCAACAAGTCATGCTAGCTGGCGTGCGTGTTTTAGATATGAAAGGCTTAGTCGTTGCGGGTAAAGAAGAAATGGGGATGTCCTTAGCCCATGTACCTGAGGTGAAACAAGCTCTGAAAGGCTATTATTCGAGTTTGATTCGCCAGCGCATTTCCGATGAGCCACCCCCACCTTTGTATTCTTTAAGTCGTGGCACACATATTCGCGTATTTGCCGCCTTTCCGATTATTGAGGGGAATCGCTTACAGGGTGTCGTTTATCTCTCGCGTACTCCGAAAAATATCCTCAAGCATCTCTATTTAGTCCAAGACAAGCTTTATCTGGCGGCGGGTATTTTGCTCAGTGTAGCGGTGTTATTAGTGCTCTTCTTGTCTTCAACTCTCTCACGACCGATTCGGGATTTAATTCGGCAAACGCAGCAAGTAGCCGAAGGTGAGCTGCCTTATGTGCAGCCGCTGAAGAATCCTGTCACTTATGAGTTGGCACAGCTTTCGGAAAGTTTCGCGAGTATGTCGCAAGCACTAGCCGAGCGCTCGGATTATATTCGCCGTTTCGCTTCGCATGTCTCACATGAGTTCAAAACGCCGCTGACTTCAATGCAGGGTGCGTTGGAGTTGTTAAATGAGCATATCGATTCCATGCCGCCCGAACGCCGCCAGCGCTTTTTAGATAATTTACTCAGTGATACCCAGCGTTTAAAAAATCTAGTGAATCGCTTACTCGAATTAGCCCGTGCGGATGCTTTAGAGCCGAGTAAGCAAACGAGTCGACTTCCTGAGTTGATTCGTGCGATGCAGAATCGTTATCACGAGCGTGGTTTAGTGATTGAAGCAGATACTTTGCCGAACGCTCCACTCGCTATTGCACCGGATGCCTTGGAGACGGTTTTGGGCAATCTGTTTGATAATAGCCTGCATCATAGTGCGTCATCAGTACGCTTAAAGGCGCAGTCAAGTGCTACTCAGGATAGTCTGATTCTTTCAGTACATGATAACGGGCAAGGGATTTCACCGGCCAATCGTGAGCGGATCTTTACCCCCTTCTTTACAACCCGCCGTAATGAGGGTGGCACAGGTCTAGGTCTAGAAATTGTTGCCTCGCTTCTGAAAGCTTACAACGCCAGTATCCAGCTAGGCTCTGCAGAGACAGGTGCAGAATTTATACTGGAATTAGCCTTAGCTTCATAAGTCCGGTAGGGTCTAGGCCGTTTGCTTGGATCAGCCTATAATCGCTTTTATAGAATGTTTTAAGTTAAACAATTCATTTTTATTCGTTGGCGACTAGCTCTATACTGCACTGCATCAGAAATTTGTTAGATTTAAGCACTAAAAGCTTCAGTTACTAATTTTAAGGAGAAAATCATGTTACCGAATAATGAAGGTAAAAAAGTTCCTAATGTTACTTTCCATACGCGCAAAGACAATGCATGGGTGGATGTCACCACTGATGAGTTATTTAAAGGCAAAACCGTGGTCGTGTTCTCCTTACCGGGGGCCTTTACGCCAACCTGTTCTTCTACCCATGTGCCACGCTATAACCAATTGGCGGATGCACTGAAAGCGAATGGCGTTGACGAGATTATCTGTATGTCGGTGAACGATACTTTCGTCATGAACGAGTGGAAAGCGGCGCAAGAAGCAGACAAGATCACTTTCATTCCCGATGGTAATGGTGAATTCACTCAAGGTATGGGGTTGTTAGTTGACAAAGACAATCTAGGCTTTGGTAAGCGTTCATGGCGTTACTCAATGCTGGTGAAAGACGGCACAGTGGTAAAAATGTTCATTGAGCCTGAAAAAGACGGCGACCCCTTTGAGGTATCTGATGCTGACACTATGTTGAACTATGTCGCTCCTAAGGCTAATAAGCCTTTAGATGTGACGGTGTTCACTCGTTTAGGTTGCCCATTCTGTGCGAAAGCAAAAGCACTGCTGAAAGAAAAAGGCATTGCGTTCGATGAGCTGATTTTGAACAAAGATTATCGCAACGTGACACTGCGTGCGGTGGCGGGTCAAGATTCAGTTCCACAAGTCTTTATCAATGGTGAGCATATTGGTGGTTCTGATAAGTTAGAAGCTTGGTTTGCGGCCAAAGCTTAATCAATGAGTGCTAGCCTGTTGTTCGAGTGGCACAGGCTAGCCACCATGTCCATCGATTCAGCCGAGAGTATTTTATGAGCCAGCATTATGATGTGATTGCGATTGGCGCAGGTAGCGGCGGTTTGTCCGTGGTCGAAAAAGCTGCACTGTATGGAAAAAAAGCAGCCGTCATTGAAATGAATGACGATCTAGGCGGCACTTGTGTCAACCGTGGTTGCGTGCCGAAAAAAGTTATGTGGTATGCGGCTGAGCTAGCGCATACGCAAGAACATATGCTGGATTATGGTTTTGAGATTAAAACTGGCAAGCTGGATTGGGCTAAGTTGGTCATGAAGCGCGAAAACATGATCAGTGGTATCAATGACTGGTATCAAGATGATTTTCTAGCTAAAGCAGGCATTGATTTAATTCACGGCCAAGCGCGCTTTCTGGATGCGCATACGCTTGAAGTGGAAGGTGAGCGCTATACGGCTGACCATATCGTCATTGCTACTGGCAGCCGCCCGATTGTACCCAAGGATATTCCGGGGGCAGAGTTGGGGATTACGTCCGATGGCTTTTTTGAATTAGAAGAACAGCCTCAAAAAGTTGCTGTGGTTGGTGGTGGCTATATCGCTTTGGAGTTGGCGGGTGTGCTAAATGCCTTAGGCACAGAAACTTATGTGCTGCATCAGGGGTTTCCGGTGTTGATTGGTTTCGATGAAATGATCCAACGCGGTTTACGGCGGCAAATGGAAGCGGATGGTTTGATCTTCCATGATCATGAGAAAATTGCCAGCGTCGAAAAGCAAGCCAATAGCAAAATCACCGTACACTATACCAACGGCGAAATCTTAACGGATTTAGATCAATTATTGTGGGCGATTGGCCGTGTTCCCAATACCGACGATATAGGTTTAGATGCCATTGGTTTGAAACCTGCCAAAAATGGCCTGATTGATGTGAGTGATTATCAGGAAACTACGGTTGCAGGCGTCTATGCGATTGGTGACATTATTAATAAGCGTGGTGTGCAATTAACACCGGTTGCAATTGCTGCTGGTCGGCGTTTATCGGATCGTTTATTCGGCGGCATGCAAGATCGCAAAGTGGATTACCATTTAATTCCCACCGTGATGTTCACGCATCCACCGATTGGCACGATTGGTTTATCTGAAGAGGCTGCCCGCGAGCAATATGGCGATGTAGTCAAAGTTTATCAAACCGATTTCAATTCTATGTATTACTCCTTTGTGAAGCATAAGGTTAAAACCTATATGAAGCTGATTGTGGTCGGTGAAGACGAGAAAATTGTCGGCTGCCACGCGATGGGTAAAGGTGTGGATGAGATGATGCAAGGTTTCGCGGTCGCGCTGAAAATGGGCGCTACTAAGAAGGACTTTGACGACACGATTGCGATTCATCCGGTCAGCGCTGAAGAAATGGTCACGATGAAGTAAGGTGTTACTGTTAGTCTGAGTATAGAGGAACCCCGCTTTGGCGGGGTTTTTATTGCAGCCATTGTTAAGAAAATTTCATAGCCTAAGATTAACTTTCTATTACCAAACGCTTACTTTTCCGTAACTGGACGCTTCGCTAGAAAAGCTTAGAATTTGTCGCATGACCTGCCAATAAGCAGATCGGAAACTCGATAAATAGAGGCTAATTATGCAGTACAGATATTTATTACCGATCAGTTTAAGCCTATTAATCGCTGCGCCTTTATGGGCTGCTGATCACCATGTTCACCAGTCTCAAACCTTGCAAAATCAAACAGCACCTGATTTGGAGTCTAAGTTAGCACCGACTGAACAAAGTCAGTCGATTCAAATTGCGAACTTGGCTGATGGCAAGTTGCATGTTGATTTTAGTTATCAAGATAAAGCTAATGAGCAGCAAAAATTTAGTTTTGAAGGCACTCGTGCTGAGGTGCAACAACAAATTCAGCAGTTAAAGAATTTACCAGAGCCGCATAAGCAAACTTTGCTACAGGCTCTGAATGAAAAGCCAGATGCTGTTTTCACTTCGCAGTTTGGGGCATTGGATCCTTTCAATGCCCCCTTTTTCAAGCAGGATGCTTGGATGCAGCGAGTGATGCAGCAGTTTTTTCAAGGCATGCCACGCTTACAAATTCAGCCGCCCACGACGCAACTGTCTCCTAAGCAGCAACAGCTTCCTCCCAAAATACAAAAGCAACATCCTGAGACCAGGTCTGAACCCACGAAGGTTTGGTTATAAGGATAAAACCAGTCGCACCAGAGTCTGTAGCTCTGGTGTTTTTAAACGCTCAGACTTATTCGCTTTTCAATACTACATCCCGATCGCGGCAGCTCAGGGTCGTATAATCACCGGCTGGAGCTTTTGCTTTAAGTCCTAAATACTCTAACTGCGCTTTCATATCGACTTTGCTTTCTACTGAGCAGGCATTGTTTTTTGCAAAGTGTTTCAGTGCGCTATCATCGCCCTTTAAGCGTACCGTAATACCTACACCTTCACTCACACAACAGCCGATATATGCTGTCATATATTCCTCTTCGATCATAAATAGCTTATGACCCATGAAGCTTGACGGTTTTTTTACTAAATAATAATCAGTGTAATCAGCTCGTGTGTTCGGTTTCTTATTCACAATACCTGCCCGCATATAAGCTTGAATGGCTTTTCCCGAATCACCAATTCGCTCAGCCTTAGTTGTGTCATAGCGCAAAGCATCTGTAAGCAGGCTTTCAAGATGACTCGCTGAATTCGTCACTTCAGCTTGTACTTGTGTAAGGGAAATAGTAAGCGCTAAGGCAGAACTCAGTAACAGGATTTTGGATGGCTTGGTCATGAAAAGTCCTCGCTATTTATGTTTGTTTATTCGAGTACTAGCTTAAATAAATGTTCAATTTCACTTAGGAAAATTTGTACTTTCGGGATACGCACCCGACTGGGTGAGTAGCAAGCATACAGATACTGTCCAAAATTAAGATGGGGGGTGTAATCACTTAGCACGGTTTGGAGTAGGCCTTGTTTGAGCGCATCCTCACATAAATACCTCGGTAAAATCGCTATTCCTTCACCCGCTAACGTAGCGGTAAAGATACTGCTTAGCTCATTAAATTGAATACGATTCTGAATCGGAATGTGAAATTCATAACCAGCAGCATCGGTTAAATGCCAATGGTAATTATCCAATAGCAAATAACTAAAGCAGCGATGTTGACTTAAGTCTTGAGGGGTTTTGGGAATCCCATAGCGACGAAAGTATTCTGGGGTTGCGCAAATCGCGCGTTTGAGTGCACCTAAGCGCTTAGCGACCACATCTTCAGGCGGTTGTCGGGTGATGCGCAAAGCAATGTCGAGATTATGCTCAACTAAATCTAATATTTGGTCAGTTAAAATCAATTCACATTGTAAGCGTGGGTAGCGTTCCGTCAGGTTTGGTAAGAGTGGTGTTAAGTATTTGCGACCTAAAGTTACCGTTGCACTAATGCGTAAAATGCCTTGCGGTTCAGTGGCTCCGAGGTTCTGCATAGCCACTTCGGTATTGCGTACAGCTACTAAAGTTTGGCGAGCTTGTTGATAAAAGACTTCGCCTGCGGGTGTTAACTGTAATTTTCGATGCGCGCGCTCAAATAGTTTAGTCCCAAAGCTGCGTTCTAAGTCACCGATTTGTTTACTAATTTGCGCGCGCGTGCAATTTAAGCGTAAGGCTGCGGCACTCATACTGCCGGTTTCGACGGTTTTTACGAAACTATCCCAACTACTAAGCCAGTGCATGTCAATAGTCCGTTGACAGAGTGACCCTGATTATGGGCTATGTTCTGCTCGTTTGTCTCTCTAAAATAGTTGCACCTTAAAGCACACCACAGGATTTGCCATGTTTCAGGCTTTACGTAGACCCGATGTACTGCTCACTACCTTAGCAGCGGCTGGGATTTTGATGGTTACGATGGGCACGCGCCAATCATTAGGGCTATTTGTTGAACCTCTTACGACTAGCACGGGCTTAGCGATAACGACCATTAGCTTGGCTTTAGCGATTGGTCAGTTCACTTGGGGTGCGATTCAGCCAGTGGCGGGCGCTCTTTCTGATCGCTATGGCCCACAGGCGATTTTAGTGTTTGCTTTAATTCTACTGGCGATCGGTGTCGGCATTACGCCTTTTATGAGTTCAGGCATTGGTTTAATTTTTTCCTTGGGTTTATTAATGTCGATTGGCTCTGGCGCGGGGAGTTTCTCGGTGTTAATTGGTGCAGCAGCACAACGCTTGCCAGTTGAGGCGCGCGCAGAAGCTTCAGGCGTGATTAATGCGGGTGGCTCTTTTGGCCAATTCGTCTTCGCACCGATTATGCAGAAGTGTATTCAAGTCTTCGGCTGGATGGGGGCGATGTGGACGATGATGTTGCTGACTTTGGCCGCTTTGCCGTTGATCGCACGTTTGATGGGGAAAGAAAAGTTTGTTCCTGCACCAAAAACTAATGATGGTGGGTTATGGCAAGCTGTTAAAGTCGCTATGAAAGATCCCAGTTATTTACTGCTGCATTTAGGCTTTTTCACTTGTGGTTTCCATATCGCTTTTTTGGTGACGCATTTACCCGGTGAAGTGAACTTATGTGGTTTGCCAGCAACGGTCGCGAGTTGGTCATTAGCCATCATCGGCCTGTCGAATATCTTTGGCAGTTTATATGCAGGTTATTGTGTCTCACGCTACCGCAGTAAATATGTGTTAGCTGCGATGTATGGATCGCGGGCTTTATTAGTGGCTTGGTATTTGATGATGCCACGCACTGAATGGACGTTTTATATTTTTGCGATAGGCTTAGGTTTCACATGGCTTGCAACCGTGCCACCAACCGCAGCAATTGTGAGTAAATTATTCGGTGTGCGTTATTTGGCAACTCTATTTGGTTTAACCGTTTTCACTCATCAAATTGGTGGCTTCCTCGGCGCTTATTTAGGTGGTTGGGCAATCACCCACTTCGGCGATTTTACTTGGATGTGGTATGCGGATATTGCCCTAGCAGCGATGGCGGCAATGGCTAATTTACCGATTCGAGAAGCGAAGGTCATGCGTCCGGTAGTGGCTGCTGTTTAATCTTTTTAGTATTTGAACGCTGCGTATATAGTAGACCCAAACCTGCCAGTGTCACCAGTAAACCACCCCATAGGGCATGCCAACTGGGCAACTCATGCCAGATGAGAAAGCTCAGCAGCATGCCCCAAAGCAATTGGGTGTATTGCATACTACTAACCGCTGTGGACGAGCCACGATGAAAAGCGGAAACCACCAATGCCATAGCTAATGCATAGCAAAAGCCACCACCCACACTAATCGACAATGCACTTAAACTCATAACTTGGTAATGGAAGAGGGTATAAATACCCGTAACTAACACCACTAAGCCGAGGCTATACACTGCAAAGCTTTGAGGTGTTTCTTGTTCTCGATAGCGTGCAATTAATAGAAAGCTAGTGGCTTCAATAATTGCACAACCCAAAGCAGTCAACAGGGCTAACTTCAAGTTCCCAAAGCTGGGATTCAGTGTGATATACACGCCAACAAAGCCTAATAAAGTCAGTAATAAGGTTTGTGGTTTAATCCGCTCTTGGCGAATTAAGAAAGCAAACAAGGCCGTGAATAACGGCATGGTTAAAATCAAGGTATAAGCTTCAGCCAGTGGCAGTTCTCCATAACTATAAAAGGCTAAGAGATCTGCAATCAGGACGAGCACAGCTCGCAGGATATGAATGTGCGGATGTTGGGTTTTCAAAAGCTTAAAATTTTGATCCCCACCGCGAATAGTGGACAGTAGGAAAAGCGAGTATCTTTCCGATGAAATGAAAAGGTACTGAAATATGAGTAAGACAAAATCCCCCAGTCCGAAAAGCACGACGTATACGCATCACAGCCACGAGTACAAACAAGAAGCGTTGAAACTTGCCAAACAGATTGGCGTTGGCAAAGCGGCGTTACAGTTGGGTGTGCACGAATCCCAGCTTTATCAATGGCGTAAAGCGTTTCAGCACGCACAAACGGTGAGTGAGCGTGAAACGAGTCTCGCCGTGGAAAATGCGCATTTAAAGCGTGAGTTAGCGGAAGTGCAGGAGGAGCTCGCCATTGCAAAAAAGGCGGCCACCTACTTCGCGAAACAACTGAAGTGAAGTACGGATTCATGAAACAACATCAGTCAACATTCGCTATAGCCGCACAATGCCGTTACTTTGGCGTATCGCGTAGTGGGTTTTATGCGTGGTTAAACCGCCAACCCAGTGCCCGTTTGCAGTGGAAACAGTGCTTAGATCAAGAGGTTAAGCAGTGTTTTGAACAACACAAGCAACGTTATGGCGCACAACGCATTCAACGAGAGTTGCAACGCCAGAACCAGCCGTATGACATCAAAACCATTGCTGCCAGTTTGCGTCGTCAGGGATTGGTAGCGAAAGCGGCACGCACCTTCAAAGCCACAACCCACAGTCGGCACACGTTACCTGTGTTTGAAAACCTGTTGAATCAAGATTTTACCGCCTCACAGCCGAATCAAAAATGGGTGAGTGACATCACCTATTTAGCCACGGATGAAGGTTGGGTTTACCTCGCGGTGGTGATTGATCTCTATTCACGGCGCGTCATTGGCTGGTCAATGGCAGAACGCATGACCACCGAGTTAGTGTGTGCGGCTTTGCGCATGGCGCTTTTCCAACGCAAACGCCCGATAAATGTCATCGTGCATTCGGATCGGGGCAGCCAATATTGCTCTCACGCTTACCGTGAACTACTGGAAAAACATCAGCTTATCGGCAGCATGAGTGCGAAAGGCAACTGCTATGACAATGCTTGCGCAGAAAGCTTTTTCCATTCTTTCAAGGTCGAAGCCATTCACGGCGAACATTTCACCACCCGTGATAACCTCAGACAAACCGTTTTTGAATATTTGGAGGTCTATTACAATCGAACACGATTACACGCTGCTAATGACTACCAAAGTCCGGTAGACTTCGAGATAACCACTAAACGAAACCTCGCTTCTTAAACTGTCCACTGTAGACGGTGGGGATCAAAGATATTGATCCTGAGCTAAAAGAGCGCGAGATTCAAAATACATTAAGAGCGATAGAGCAAAAATTACGGGGTGGTGCATAAAATCTAACGAGCACATCGACGACGGACGCGGTGACAGCCCGCGACTTTGCACAATTTACTCCCCACCGCGCCTGTCAATTCAGACGTTAGGCCTCATGATACCGTCAGACCTATGCCAGAGCAAATGGATTGAGAACTTCTATCCCTAAGGCATTGAAGTCACTGACGTTTCTCGTTACGACCGTCAATCCGTGTACTTTCGCGGTGGCTGCGATCATCGCATCTTCATAGAGCGTATCGGATTTCCTGTGCATCAATCGCGCCCAGGATCTGAAGGTCGCTACATCCATCGGCAAGACGTTATAAGCGTCAGCCACCAACTCCAGCCAAGCTTCAATTTCTTCGGCTTTGTCAGGCTTTTGTTCTCGCGTCAACTCAATACCAGCTTGTATCTCACCGAGAGTCACTGCGGACAGGTATAGCTGTGCGTCCTCAATCGATTCCAACCAAGCAACCACGCCTCCATGCGGGCGCTGTTTGCGAAGCTCAGAAACCACATTTGTGTCAAGCAAATATGAGCTCGTCACAGCATCGGCTCCACATTGCGGCGCTTCGCGCCCCCTCTTGCTGGAACGATCAAGTCGAACCGAGCTTGGTTAGAAAGTAGCAGTTGCTTCAAAGAAGGACGTGCAGCAGACTGCAAACGCCGCCATTCTTGCACCGGCACAAGCACTGCAGCTTCAGCGCCTCTTCTTGTCACCATTTGCGGCCCCTCCTCAAGGCACGCATCTAAGAACTCGCTAAAACGCGCTTTCGCATCCTGAACTGGCCATGTATGCATAGCAACCCCCAATCTAACTAGTCATTAGACCAGTCTGCCACTGTTTGCAGCATATGTCAAACTAGTGTTCGTAGTGATGCCCGGGCTGACTGTGCGCGCCGATTTCGGCTGCGGTGTCTGTGAACTCTACACAACTCCAGAACAGCCCGCCTTGACGCAACAATCGGGGCCGGATACTCTGCCGGAGAATGCATTTCGCATAACTTGGTAGGGATATGGCTGCGAACGCCACTTTTCCCTATGAAAGCACCCTTAAGGGGTATCTTAGATTGACAGGTTATACGAAACTAGCGCCGCATAAATCGAAACGCCATGCTTCACTCGTGGGGTCTACATTGCGTTAGGCTTCCTGCCTCATAGCATCGTCTTCTAGGAACCGCATGAAGGTCAAACGAATCATTGCCAACATTCCAGCGCCTCAGCCATCGGATGCAGATTCCTTCTATCAAAGTATTCTTGGCCTTGAAGTTGCCATGGATCATGGTTGGATTCGTACGTATGCTGGTTCCGCCCAAATGGCAGTACAAGTTAGCTTTGCCAATCAAGGGGGCTCCGACACCCCAGTACCAGATCTTTCCATTGAGGTAGACGACCTTGATGAAGCATTGCGCCGAGTCCAAGAAGCCAAAATTCCACTTGAATATGGCCCTACCAGAGAACCATGGGGCGTTCGCCGTTTCTATGTTAGAGACCCGCTCGGCAAGCTCATTAATGTTCTCCAGCATGAGTAACGAAGGTATGTTTTTAGCAAGTGGCTCGCCTGCCAACTATTGCAACACCGTGCCTTCGCACAGCGGCCTAACTGGTTGGTCAAGCCGACACCCACAATCTTCACTTGTGGGTTCCCTGCGCGCTTCGCGCTCCGGTGCTGCTTACCTGTGGCGTTAGGCCTAAACATGCCAAGAGCAACGATCATCGTCGCAGTGGATGAGCCAAAGGAAGTTGAGGCCATGGGATCATGGTTTGCGCGTTGGTCAAAGCGCCTTGCCCACAAATCTGAGAACCATGGCTGTGGCTGCTGTGTGGACATATGGGAGGTCGATGCGCCCGCCGAGGCAATCGCTGAACTGCCCCCTGAGTGCTACGCAGGAGATGAGTGGACCAATGGAGGCTGAGCCGTATGCATAAAACTCTCTCCAGTTCATGCAGTTGGCAGTCTTCTTCTACGCGCCTCAGCCTAACTGGGCTGTCAAGCTGACACCAACCCGTACCAGGTTAGTCCCCTTCAGTCGCTTCGCTCCTTGCGGTGCAGCTTACCTAGGGCGTTATGCCTAAAAGGAAATCAACTTGATTCACGTTGCACTTGATACAACTTTTTATCGAGAAAAACCTAGGCTTAATTCTCCAGAATTCAAGGCGCTAGTATTCTTGGTAAAAAATAAATGTATTTGTTTACATATTCCTTTTATTGTTGAGAATGAATTCCGCTCACACCTTGAAATAGACCAGAAACAAAAAGTTGATACTGCAATATCGACATTACAAAAAATTTGCGAATACCCTAATTTCTTTGTCGTAGTCATAACCGTATTAAAGGTGACAATTAACTCAAAAACGGGTTAACAATCAATAAAGCCCCTCGAATCTTTAAATGATGCTGCATATCTTCTGAATACAGTATCTTACAGCCAGAACGCAAAGCAACTGCCACAATTAAGCTATCCCAATAAGAGAGGCTGTACTCTAGCCGTAAACCAGCAGCAGTCAGTAAATCTTCTTTTTCCTGTGCAAGCACCGGATAGCTTGCCATAAATTCTGATAGGAAATTTTGGATATAAGCCTGATCTTTGCCTGTTTTACGGAGCAAGTTAATACTAATTTCATTAGCAACCTGTACACTGCTATAAATACTTTCTTCGCCAGTAATTAAACCTATCGCCCTCTGATACTTTGCCTCATCTGACTTGATTAATGAATAAAGCCAAATATTAGTATCAAGAAACACCTTAGCGGGCATAAATATCATCCCGTGATATCGGTTTAAAATCGGCCAACTCAATAGGGTTTTGCAAATAGTTACTGAAGAACTCTTGTCTAGGTTTTTGCTGTTCACGACGCAAACGCACTAACTCTTGCAGAGCCAAATGAACAACCTCACGCTTGCTGCGAACATTGGTTAAACGGATGGCCTCTTTAACCAGAGTATCGTCTAGTATGATATTGGTGCGCACAATAGAATTCTCCAAATGTGTATTCTTATACACATCATAGTTAATGAGTTTTTGATAAACAAGCGAAAAAATTGAGAACCGCTTTGCAATGATGTTCAGATGTTCACATTTCAGGTGACTATTGCCCAAGTCCTGAAATCCTAGGGCAATGCAGAGATCAGCTTTACAAAAGCCAGCTAGAAATAACGTGATCAAGTACTAGTACTAGAGCCAAAGTTCAGCTTCCGCTACAGTACCGCTTTACCCCCAAACAGGAAGAGGATAATGAAGGTAAGCGAAGCATTGCAGGCTCGAAAATCCACTCGTGCTTTTTTAGATAAACCTGTCAGTCGTGAAACCATTGAGCAAATTCTGGATACTGCCCGTTGGGCGCCATCGGGGACGAATACCCAGCCTTGGCAGGTGGCTGTGTTAATGGGTGCAAAAAAACGGGAGTTACAGGATAAGATTGAAAGTGCTTATCGGAGTGGGGTGAAAGGAGGGATGGATTATTCCTACTACCCGAATGAATGGAAAGACCCGTTCTTAGCGCGGCGGCGGGTCTGCGGTTTGCAACTGTATAGCGCACTCAAAATTGGTAAAGAAGATAAAGAGCGGCGTGCTGAGCAGTGGGTAGCCAACTATCGTTCATTTGATGCGCCCGTAATGCTGCTGTTTTTCATTGATCGCATTATGGATACCGGCTCTTATTTAGACTATGGCATGTTTTTGCAGTCAGTCATGTTAGCGGCGGTTGAACACGGCCTAGCCACTTGCCCACAAGCGGCTTTAGGTGAATATCCTGATCTTGTGCGCGACTATTTAGGCTATGACCAAAATCAGATTGTGGTTTGTGGGATGGCTTTAGGCTATGAAGACCCTAGTGCAGACATTAATAGCTATCGCACTGAGCGCGAAGCGGTGAGTAATTTCACTGAATTTTATATCGACTAAGGACGGCCATACAGACCTGCGCTTAAAAATGTTATAATCCCTGCCATTCTAATGGTTGGGGATTGTTAAACTGTGGACGTTGCCATTTTATTTGGCCTGATTTTATTAAATGGCTTCTTTGCCATGTCGGAAATTGCCTTAGTCGCTGCGCGAAAAGCGCGCCTACAAAATCTTGCTCAACAAGGGGATGACAATGCTGCACTCGCCCTACGTTTAGGCGAAGATCCTACTTTTTTCCTTTCCGCAGTTCAAATTGGTATTACCTCGATTGGTGTCTTAAATGGTATCGTCGGTGAGGCAGCCTTAAGCCCACCCTTTAGTACTTGGCTACAAAGTCTAGGTTTAGAAGAGCATATCGCTAGTCCCCTCGCCACGGTCTTAGTCGTCGTTAGCATCACCTATTTTTCAATCGTTCTAGGTGAATTAGTTCCTAAGCGTGTCGGGCAAATGAACCCAGAAGCGATTGCCCGCTTTGTAGCAACTCCAATGTGGTGGTTAGCGATTATCACCAAACCTTTCGTGATGCTGCTATCGGGTTCCACCCGCTTATTATTAAGCTTGTTAGGTGCGAAAGATGATGGCCGCTCCTCAGTGACGGAAGAAGACATTCACCTATTATTAAGTGAAGGCTCAGAAGCAGGCGTGATTGAAGCACAAGAACATCAAATGGTGCGGAATGTATTCCGCTTAGATGACCGGCAGATTTCATCCTTTATGGTACCGCGCAGTGATGTCGCCTATTTAGATGTGGATCGTCCTTTAGAGGAAAATCTAGAGCTAATCCAAACCAGCCGTTATTCACGTTTTCCTGTGGTGAAAGGTAATTGGAAGGAAGTGTTAGGCGTGGCAAGCACTAGCCGCTTATTAAATCAAAAACTCAGTGGCGAACCGATTGATCTCACTAAGAATCTACGTCCTGCTGCTTTTGTACCTGAATCTTTAACCGGTATTGAACTGTTAGAAAACTTTAAAGACTCCGGTAGCCAGCTCGTTTTCATTATTGATGAGTATGGCGAAATTCAAGGAATCGTCACTTTGCATGATATGATGGAAGCCATCATGGGCGAATTTAAGCCGCAACATCAAGATGATACTTGGGCGGTACAACGTGAGGATGGTAGCTGGTTATTAGACGGTTTAATTCCCATCCCAGAGCTGAAAGATCGTCTGGATATTCGTACCGTACCGGAAGAAGACAAAGGACGCTATCACACCATTAGTGGAATGCTAATGTTACTGTTAGGCCGCCTACCCCAAGAAGCCGACCATTGTGAATGGGAGGGTTGGCGTCTAGAAGTCGTGGATATGGATGGTACACGGATCGATAAAGTGATGGCCACCCGCATTCAGGCTCAGGAACCCAGTATCTGAATATTTTGTGCACTGGCTATTAAGACTGTGAACTACAATTACCAAATAGGAAGCTTGGGAGATTTTCTACAATGGAACTGTTGATTGGCATATCCCGCGAAGCACGCTTGCGGGTCATTGAGCTTGGGAAAAATTGGAATCACTTTTTAATCTTAGGTTGTATTTTATTATTAGGCGGTGTCCTAGGGATCACTATTCCTTTAACGACCAGCCAGAATGCTGAACAGGTAATGGGTTGGGTAGTGCTAGCTTGCGGTTTTTTCCAGCTATTTCAAGCTTTACGTGTATATGGCACTACAACTTTCCGTTGGTGGCTCCTATTTGGTAGTTTGCTAGTTCTACTCGCGGTGGCTATTTTGCAAAATCCTATCCCGCAAATATCCAGCCTGCAGTTAATCACTAGCTTATTAGTTTTGCTTGCACTCTCAAAAATTATCTATGCTTATCGCTTACGTCCTGCCCGTGAGTGGGTTTGGCTGCTAGTATCAGGACTAATTAGCCTCATTTTTGCAGCACTCTTAATCATGAATTTGTGGCAAGCTGATGGTAGACTGGGTTTGGTGCTAGCAGCAGAACTCATCAACGCTGGTTTATGGTTAACACTGATCGGTTGGGGCTTCAATACCATGAATGAGCGGTTGATTAAGCAAGTCGTTTAAGCTGAATTAGCGGCTCCAATACCCAATACTTAGGACTGATTTTGGACTCAGCTCATTCATCTCTCCAAGTTCCCCCTGCTAAGCCTAGTTTTCAGAGCACTTTAAAGTATTGGCTCAAACTAGGCTTTATTAGCTTTGGCGGCCCTGCAGGGCAAATAGCCATGATGCACACGGATTTAGTCGACAAAAAACGTTGGATTTCTGAACAACGCTTTCTGCATGCACTCAATTACTGCATGCTGCTACCTGGCCCTGAGGCTACACAACTAGCGATCTATATCAACTGGTTACTTTATGGAGCTTGGGGTGGAATTGTCGCTGGCTTATTATTTGTGTTACCCGCTTTTATTCTACTGTGTTTATTAGCTGCTCTGTATTTGACTTGGGGACAGATACCACTCGTTCAAGGCCTATTTTATGGAATTAAACCTGCGGTTGTAGCTATTGTACTCTTTGCAGCTTGGCGCATTGGCAGCCGTTCTTTAAAGAATGTTTGGCTCTGGAGCATTGCTGGACTTGCATTTAGTGCCATTTTCTTTTTTAAAATTGGCTTTCCGTTGATTGTTCTAACTGCAGCATTATTAGGCATCTTGGGTGGACGCTTCCTACCTGACAAATTTCAGATCAGCCAAACACAGGCTGCTCAATCCTCCTCGCAGCAAACAGCAGTGATTGATAATCATACACCCCCACCTGAGCATGCCAATTTTAATAAAACTCGGCTGATCACGATTGTTTTAGCTTTTGTTGTGATTTGGGGTTTAAGTTTAGCGCTAATCAATAGTCAACCTGTGTTGGCTAATATGGTTGTGTTCTTCACCAAAGCAGCTTTCTTAACAATTGGTGGTGCTTATGCAGTGCTGCCCTATGTCTATCAGGGTGCTGTAGAGCATTTTCAGTGGCTGAATGCTGGGCAAATGATGGATGGTTTAGCTCTAGGTGAAACCACCCCCGGCCCCTTGATTATGATCGTGACTTGGATTGGGTATATTGGTGGAGTGACTAAAGACTTAGGCTTAAATCCAATCTTAGGGGGGGTAGCAGGAGCGACAGTAGCTACCTTTTTCACTTTTCTACCTTCGTTTTTATTTATTTTAGCGGGCGCGCCAGTGGTAGAAGCAACCCGTGGACAATTGAAATTTACAGCTCCCTTAACAGCCATTACCGCTGCAGTAGTTGGTGTAATTTTAAATTTAGCAGTCTTTTTTGCTTGGCATGTGTTTTGGCCAGAAGCCACTACCAGCGCAGTCTTTCAAGGACAGTTTGATCTATTTGCAGTTGTTGTGGCAGGAACTGCCTTTATAGCTTTATGGAAATATAAAATTGATGTGATTTATGTAGTTGCTGTGAGTGCAATTATCGGTTTAGCTTATTTTCTGTGGAACTTTTAAGGGTGGTACTAAGCAAACTGAAGCTATCAGTTTGCTTAGTTAAAGCTTTAAATATTCGGGAAACCAGCTAAGGCAATTAGCACCACTTGTAGCAGCAGAATCGCTACCAGCGGTGATAAGTCTATCATGCCAATCAGAGGAACGAATTTACGAATCGGATCAAGGATAGGCGCGGTTAAACTATCTAATAAGGAGCCCATCGGATTACCATAACTATTGCCCACCCAACTCATAATCACCTGAATAATCAGAGCGACCATAAAAATCCACACCACTGTACGAATCAGATCGGCCAGTACAGCCAATAATAAACCGCCGACTCCAGCATCCAACCCTTGGATACTCATTAGTAAAGTAGCGGCAATTAGCTTTAAAGTAAACGCCAGCACTAAAGACGCACTATCAATTTTACCAACTGGCGGGATAAAACGGCGTAAAGGAACCAGTACTGGATTGGTAATCTTGACTAGAAACTGCGAGAGCGGGTTATAAAAATCTGCTCTGACTAAAGCAAGCAAGAACCGCAACAACACCGCACCAATATATAACGAGAACAGCGTTGAAATCAGAAAGACCGCAATATTTTGAAAAACCATGAAAGCTCCTAGCTATTCGCTACTGCCAGTTCTTTCGAGCGCTGCGCAGCAGCTTGTAAAGCCTCTGCAAACAGAGGCACTAATCCGCCTGTATTCAATTTATTTAAAGCAGCTTCAGTAGTACCGCCCTTAGAAGTGACTTGCTTGCGCAGCTCAGCAGGCTTTTGATCACTTTCTAAGGCTAAGCGTGCTGCACCCAAAGCCGTTTGCACAACTAAAAGCTGGGCATCTTCTGGCTTTAAACCTAAAGACTCTGCTGCCGCTTGCATCGCTTCCATCACGAGGAAGAAATAAGCGGGGCCACTCCCTGAGACTGCAGTTACAGTGTCCAGTTTAGCTTCATCTTCAAACCACAAGGTAATTCCAACGGTACGTAAGATGCTTTCTGCAAGGCTACGCTGTTCTTTAGAAACTTGTGGATTGGCATATAATCCTGTCGCACCTGCTTTGACTAAAGCGGGTGTATTCGGCATGCAGCGCACAATGGGTAAATGCCCCCCTAACCAAGCATTTAACGACTCCTCACGAATCCCTGCAGCAACCGACACAAACAGGGGACGCTGCTTTTGTGCTAAATCTTGCAAAGGCTCAATCACGGTGCGCATCATTTGTGGCTTAACCGCTAAGACGACGACATCAGCACCTTGAAGCGCTGCAGCATTATCCGTACTGGTGAAAATTTGACTGCCATAACTACGAATCACATCTAGTTGATTTTGATCCGGATCAGACACACGAAGCTGTAAATTGCCCGCTTCTTGCAACATGCCCACAATCAAACTGCGTGCCATATTGCCAGCACCAATGAAAGCCACCGTAATGGGTTTTCTGGATAATTGTGGAGTCATAGGCGTTTTATCTCTCTGCTTTAAAGATGGTAAATTAGTTTATAACAGCTCAATGCACAGCCTCGCTAGACTGGCTCAGCTTAAATCATACGCATCGCTTTCATCAGAATAATCATCTCCCATAAGCGATTACCCTGTGTCGATGAAAAATAAACATGTTGGCGCTGTCCATGAAATTTTTTCTTATGGCTAATATTGCCCTGAAAAGGATACAAATGATTGAGCTTACGATAGGCATATTTTAAGCCTTTCATTGTGAATTCATTATGGCGAAAATGCTTGCGCAGCACATATAAAGGCATTAAGCCTAAAGAGACTTTCTGCACACCCTCTTGCTGAAAAGTCCGCATAGCTTCAAGGATAATGAAGACACTAAGACCATTGGGTGCATCCGCAGTAATCCGGTCAAAATTATGATAGTAGCCAATAATTTTACCTTGCTCGTACATCGGGTCAAAAATCGCTAAACCGACTAATTTACCCTGCTGCCGCGCCCAAAAACAGCGCACATCGGGTTCATCCGTGGGCACAAAAGGGCGTGTGAGTAAAACCAGCTCCTTGCCACCCTTTTCCTGCATCCATTCTTTAGATAAAGTTTCAATTTCACGCTTATCACAGTCTGACAATGCACGCTCTTCAACAATCACCGCTTCACGCTCACATTTATTCCGCCATTGACGTAATTTCGCGCGCTCTTTACCGGCTAAATCAAAGGGAATCGGTAACTCAGTTTCTTGGCCGAAATGATTGACTTCATAGCCCAGTTTTTCGAGGATTTGCCCAATCGGCGCAGTACACTGTAAGACAATCACACGTTTATGTAATTGAATAAAGCGTTGCAATAAACCTTCAGCTTGATCGAGTGCACAAATGGGATCCGCTAAGATAATCTTCCGCCCTAACGGTGCGAAGAGTGGATGGCGAAATGGCAGATAAGCAATAAAACCAATCCCGTCTTCAAGATAATACTGCATACCAGCTTGCAAGCTTGAATAGCTTAAACAGCCCTTGCCGTATTGTTTAAGATAAGCTTCGAGGCGTTGCCAATCGGGATGAGTCATCGGATACTTAAAATGGTTGCTGAATGCGCATTGTCGAAGAAAGCTTCAGGAAGAGCAACTGACACTAATACTATCCGCCCAAGCAGGTGGATGATCCATATAGCGCTCCATCCCGATCTGCTCCGTAAAAGGCTGCTGCAGTAGCTTTAATAGTAACTCTACCTCACTGGCATCACCCTGCTCTGCTTTCACAATCGCTTGCTGAGCCATATAGTTTCGCAAGATATAAGCTGGATTCACTGCTGCATGCGCATTG